>Ga0214473_10003891_pt1 | contig 18030 bp, 16 predicted proteins | sample RVTome_7_FD_203509 | JGI IMG/M metagenome (GOLD analysis project Ga0214473, IMG submission 203509) | Soil microbial communities from uranium-contaminated site in the Upper Colorado River Basin, Wyoming, United States - RVT98D197 | ecosystem: Environmental > Terrestrial > Soil > Contaminated >... | reverse complement strand
TTGAAAATCAAGATATGTCCGACATGCGGGAGTGGCGAAATCAAGAGGGTGAAGAAGGACTGGAAGGGGGAGTACCTGGGTAAGAAATACTCTGTGCCTTCTTTGTCCTTCTATGAGTGCCCGGATTGTGGCGAGAGGGTATACGACAGAGATGCCATGCATAGAATTGAAGAGAAGTCTCCGGCACTGGGCAAGGCGCATGGGAAGAAGGCAGCCTAACACAGTCCTTCCGCATTGACAGAGAACAGAGAGCAAAGGAATCACCGAACAATGGGCAATAGCTGGATCACGGATCTGAGGCATTTTCTGAACGATGATGGCTGCCTTGCGGACGCACCAAGGCCAGCACTCAGACTTGCAAATTATTTTGGCAGTATCGTAAAGGCTGTGACGACCCGCAGTAGGGACTCATTGGCTACTGGAATCAAATGCCGAAGACGGCCTGGGCGCAAGCCATGTCCAGGGGAGATCACCGCTTTTATAGACGAACACCACGCTTCTGCCATAGCTTGGTCCTGCCCAGTGTGCAGCGACAACGGGCTTATCTCAGGCTGGCAAGGCACAATTTGGGATTCGTCAGTGAGAGCTTAAAAAATTTTCTAAAGTGCTGGGGGCAGGTATATTTTTTTAGCATCCCCCTGCTCTCCCGCATGATCCTGCTTGTCTCTCCACCACCTCTTCGATTTTTTCGTTCCCACTGATAGTGATGGATACAAAGCTCCAGGACAATGAAGGCGCGCCTTACGAGCCATGAAAATCGATTATCATAGAAATACCGCTCCCCTCAATAGTACATTACAAATGCCTGACCCCATATCTTATTTTCTGCGAGCTCAGTCGAGTCGCTCAGGCAGATGGGCAAACCCCGGTCTTTAGACCAGGAATGTCGAAGGGTTGATTTCCAGAATGAAGGGACTATAATGGTTAAGATCAAAGGGATCAGAAGAAGGAATATGTTTGGACAGGGATTTCTTTGAAGAACAAGAAAACCCTGTTGGCAACCTTAAAAAGGGGGTAGGATATGGAAAAGTTAATTTTAGCGGTCTGTGTCTTATTGATGACTCTTGTAACCGTCGCAGTAGCTGAGCAGAAGTTTGAAACCGATACGATCAAAACCTTTGCCGGAGACCTGAAGATCACATTTATAGGTCACGGCACATTAATGTTTACTTTTCAGGGGAAAATAATTCATGTGGACCCATTCGGTGAGATGGCGGATTACACCAAGCTGCCCAAGGCTGACATCATTCTGCTGACCCATGAGCACAGGGACCACCTCGACCCGAAAACCCTGGGCATTCTACGTACCGACAAAACCGTCGTCGTGTTGACCCCAACCTGCGCGAAACAGATTGAAGGTGGTATTGTTATGAATAACGGGGATTTGAAAACCATTGAAGGTTTGAAGATAGAAGCTGTCCCCGCATACAATATTGTTCATAAACGCGATGGTGGACAACCCTTTCACCCCAAAGGCATTGGCAATGGCTACGTTATTATGTTCGGCGATAAGAGAGTCTATGTGGCGGGTGACACGGAAAACGTTCCGGAAATGAAAGAGCTAAAGGATATTGATATTGCCTTCTTGCCAATGAACCTGCCTTTTACCATGACCCCGGAAATGGTTGCGGATGCCGCAAAGGCCTTCAAGCCGAAAATTCTCTACCCCTATCACTACGGTAAAACGGACCCATCCAACCTCCTGAATTTGATGAAAGATATAAAAGAGATTGAGGTACGCATCCGCAAAATGATGTAAACCCCGTTAGAACGTAGAAGACTTTCTAACGGGGTAAATCGGGGAGGGGTTCACAATTCCGTCGGAGCTATAAAAAATCGAGCTGACAGAGAGACTACCGATAGAAGTTCCCCTATTTTTGCGATCGCAATTATAGGGGCCATGCAAAATCTGGCAGGGTCGGAGCAAAACAACTGTATGAAATACTGAAGCAATAGTACGGGAAATTGCCCTGTTTGGGGCTTAGAGCGCCATTTTTACCATGAAAAAAAATCTTCTAAGAAGAAAGTCAGCAGATGGTAAGATTATCTGTCTTGAGAAGGGCAAGCCTTTTTATTTGGCGGCCTCTCACCGCCAAATAAAAAATGACTCCTTGGCGTCCTTCCTGCCCGCCGGCAGGCAGGTGCGGCTTTGCGGTGAAAATCCTAATTTGGACAAGACCGTTTTGTCCATGAAAATCGCCGTTTAAGGCTTCAAAACAAACATTTTGGGAATGATATCCCGTAAATCTCAATAACATGGCTTGGTCCGACCCCGTCAGCTTATTCTTTACACATTCAAAAAATTGTTGATTTCACTGAATATCAATCCCCAGGTAAAACTCAACAGGTGCCCGGACTTATTTCTTAAATTTGTCTTCGGTATATGGGACCGATTCTTCAATAACCATTTCCATTGTAAAAGTTGTCGTAGTTGTGGACGATCTGCTGGCATAACTTGTATATTTTTTAACATCTCGAAAACTAAATTTAATGGGCACCACCATCCCTTCTTGAACAAGTATTTTGAAAACTTTCGGCTCTTTTATACCATAAACCGTAACCATAAACTTGTAATTTCCCGGTTTCTTTGCAACCAGCAGTCCCCTCTCATTATCCGTTGTAAAAAGGTCCTTCATAAAACCACCTTCAGCAGTCCATCCGATTGGAACGCCGTAAATATTGCGGGCATAAGGAGAAGCATCCATATTATCAGTCGAATAAACTGAAATGGAAGTGGGGTTATTTTCTTCGCTCCTCAAATAGTAGAATTTCACGTATCCTTTAGCGGCGTCCTGGGGAACACTGTCTCGGACATGCATCCCAGCGCAGCCCAATATCCCCCAAAAGATTAATAGAGAAACCGCTGGAACAATGCTTTTAACTAGGGCAGATTTTTGCGAAAACACCGCGGCCAATAAAATCTTTGTCTTTTCCATGACATTACCTCCTTGAGTCTCTGTTTGTCACCTTTGACTCATTAATTCGTTATTTCATCAAAGGGACTGTCTCTTCAACAGTCACATACATCCTTAAATAAGTCGTCGCTAGACTTACGTTAGGGTTTATACTGGTATCCTTTTCAACGCTCGCCATACCAATTTTCACGGGGGTTATTTTCCCTTCCTCAACCCTGACGTCAATATCTTTTGTTTCCATTCTCCAGCGGATTGAGAAACGGTGAATTCCTGGTGTCCTGCTGATCATATTAATTCTACGGTCTTTGCGGCTCCACGCGGGGTTAAATATGGGCCAACTGCCTTCGGAAACTCCGTTGCAGTAAATCTCAGGGAAGGCTAGATGATATTTTTGTATGTCCTCCTCCATCACATAAAACTTTACAAAACCTTTAGGTTCTCCCTGAGGAACTGTGTCCTTCACTTTCATCCCAGTGCAGCAACCGAATATCCCCAGAATGATTAATAGAGAGACCGCTTGAACAATGCCTTTGATTAAGGTGGACTTTTGAGAGAACACCGCAGCCAGTAGAATCTTTGTCTTTTTCATAACATTACCCCCCTGAGTCTTTGTTTGTCACCTTTCACTCTTTTTTTGGGAACAATTTTTACTTTGCCTCGTTCATCGGGCACTATCATTACAGTGTCCCCAGGCCCATAACCCAACCTGAAGAAGCGTGAGGAGCCAGAACTATTTTCTTAGTATCCCCTTCCTTTTCCGCATGATCATGCTTGTAGAAGTAAGTAGCCTTTCATTGATTATTGAATGGTTCCTGACCCCTTCATTCGTATGGCCAGGCCGCGGATGATTAGAAATTCAAGGGGCCAGCATGCGAGGACAAGAAAGAGAGGAGGAAAAGCCACTGTCCTGAAGTGCCATAATTTTGCTGCAGGCCCGATCCATTCACTGATACCTCCCATGATCCATGCAGCCAATATCAAGCTCAGAAGTTGAGTCAGAGGGACCCGGGCTTGCATCAGGATGGCGAAGCCCACCAGTGAGATGTAGTAAATCCAGAAAGGTTCATTGGGTTCAAGCTTCGATTTAAACTGCTCGGATCCTTTTGCTGGAATTTCTTGATGGACGAAGCATGTCCCTTGAATTCCGGACTCCTGTCTCTCCATCCATTCTCCAGGAGTGGGTCGGTACTTCGCATATTTCCAGTGATCCTGTAAAGCAAGGGTAACCAGGAGGGTGCCCAATAAGGAAAGGATCATGAGCACATTCAATGGATGATCTGTTAAGCTTTTCAATTTATATTGAATGATCCTGGAGATTCCCTCCATGGTGACGGCTGCAAGGGACCATGAAAAGAGAGAAAAAATGAACGTACGGTCGTAACACCACAGATCCGAACTGATCCCGGTGGCCTGAGTTAAAAAACCGATGACAAATCCGAAGAGGACGAGGCCGACAAGGTGTGCGAAGCAAATCGTAAAAGCCGTGACGATGGAGCCAGCCAATACGACGGCAATAAAGGCGATGACATAACCGGTCAGGCAGCTCGCGTATCCTTCCAGAACTGCAGAGACGAGCAGCAATGCCGAAACAGCTAAAAGGAGGAGGATTTTGAACAGATTGTTATCGTTCTTTTCCATCTACGGCCTCCCAGTCTTGTCCAAATTAGGATTTTCACCGCAAAGACGCAAAGGACGCAGAGAGCTTATTTTTTATTTGGCGGTGAGAGGCCGCCAAATAAAAAGGCTTGTCCTTCTCAAGACAGATAATCTTACCATCTAAGGCCTCCTTCTTGACCCATTCGGCGGCGGACAGCCCCATCTTTTTAGGCGAGGTAAAGAAGCGCCGCTCAGGGTCAACCCTGAGCCTCTCGGCCTGAGCTCGAGTCCAAGGCAAGCCTAAGCCTTTGGTTCGGCATGCTCACCATCCCTCGAACCATCCCGAGCAAAGTCGCGGGACAGGCCCGGGCGTCGAAGGGTTGACTTCCGAAGCCTGTGCCCCGTTTTGAAAAAGAGGGGCAGAATGGGAAGAGTGAGCCATCGAAAGAACCTGAAAACGATGCTCATCGGCTTGCGATGAAAATAATCCTCGGCAAAGATAAACGTGGACATGAAGCTGTGACTTAAAACCCACCACTCTTCCGCCAGGGCAAGGATCTCCGCTAAGAAAGGATGGACATTTTTCCACTGACGATAGGGCGTATCGTCCCCGATCAGGTCTATTTTACCTTCAGGAGAGCCAAACTCATGAACGGCAATTTTCATAAAACGGCTCTTCAAGGGATTCAAACCCATCTTTTGCGCCCCCGCCCAATCGACGGCCACTAACTTTTCTCCACCGATGAGGGTCTTCGTCAGGTTCGGCCTGATATCGGAGATGACGCCCATAGGACCGTCCGCACTGATGAAGGCATCGATGAGTCCGTAATGGACAGGAAAGTGTTTGAGAGTCTCGATGGTCGGCCAGTCGAACTCCCTCTTCTTGTGATATTCAAGAAGCTTGTTTTCCAAAGGAAGGGTCCCATAGATGTTCTTGAGGGTGAGCGTATAGTAACAGAAACTGTGGGTCTTATTCTTAGTGAAAGATATTCTGAAGTCCGCATCACGCCAGGTCCGTCCCACATAGTGGCGCCCCAGGGGACCCCCATAATCAAATTCCTCCATCTCCTGGGTCAAATCACAAATCCTGTAGTTTTTACCCTGATGACCCACATATCTCGCCACTTCCTCCACTCCCCTCTTTTCAAAATAGAGGCCATAAGTATTTCTCGATTCGACGAGGGCTAACCTTGTATACCCTCTTCTATGGAGTTCATTAAAAAGGTAATCAACAAGTTCGGGATCCGTATAAGTGCTTTTATCCTCTTTGTTATAAGTCATCATGAAGTTCGGTTTCACCGCAATAAGAAAATCCTCTTTTTTCTTACCAGAGCCCTTCCATTTTCTTTCCAGAATGTCGTAGAAACCCGTCTTTTCAAGAACCTGATCCAATGCCCTGAATTTATCTTCATCATAGATACAGGCAACCTTCGTCTTTTCACTATTGATGCACATCTCCCCGTATTTATCTTTGTCAATCTTCCACGATTGATAAACCTCAGGAATGCGGCCTGTGTGGGCCTTCAAATAGAAGTAAAGGGTCAGGAGGAAAATAGGAAAATCAGTGATGAAAATGACGAAATGGGCAAGAATGCCTCGAGAATAATAAAAGGTGAAGGCGCTAAGAGAAGAGGCAAGTTTGGATAGAAGGAGGGGGACGATGACCGATCTGTTTTTCCGAATGTCTTTTGAGGCGATATAGCTGCAGGCGGCAATGGTCATCATCATCGAAAAGCTGAGAAAGACCCAGAAGTATTCGGCAGGGGTGCCCTGGGCATTCACCTTCCCATGAGGAAGTTCCCACCCCAACCATTTAAAGAGAGGGTTTCCACCCAGGAGCCACGAAAGGACCGGGATTTCACTGAGTCTGTCGATCATTTCGAGCGTAAACCAGGGAAAGAGGAGAAAAAGGTAGCCCACAAATAAAAATAGAATGGAATAAATCCTCATCAAATAGGTCAGATATTTTTCACTGGTGGTATAGTCTTCCATCCCGATCATCCTTTCATGTTGAAAAGAGATTCCTACCGCAAAGGCGCACCTGCCTGCCGGCAGGCAGGAAGGACGCAAAGATCAAAGCGTCTCTCACAGAGCTCGCAGAGACACAGAGTTTTTGAGTCGAATCGTTGAGAGGACGATTCAACTCAATCTGCCCTGATAATGTTCTTAAAAGCGAGGTCTTGGTTTGATTTCCCCTCTCAGGAAATCAAACCAAGGATATCTTCTCAGTGACCTCCCTGCCTGCCGGCAGGCAGGTGTGAGCTCGAGCGAAGCCCTGCACCATCCCGCGTTTCGCGGGATACAGGGCGAAGCGGGCGAGAGATAAATAACTGATCATTTTCGACGGCACTGAGATCCCTGAATAAAACAAAACCCCACTCTCTTCAGAGAAATGGGGTCTCATCTCTTTTCTCAGACCATGTCCCCCCTCTTTCTTAAGGGTTAATGACGAATGGCCTAAATACCAACTGGAGTGTATTAAATTACGAACCGGGTGTCAATGAGAATTCTCAGGGGTCTTGTTCAAAGTAGGACTTTCACCGCAAAGGCGCAAAGGACACAAAGATCAAGGTGTCTCTCACAGAGCTCTCAGAGGGCTGGAGTCTTTGAGTCGAATCGTTGAGAGGACGATTCGACTCAAGCTGCCCTGATGATGTTCTTAAAAGCGAGGTCTTGGTCTGATTTCCCCTCTCAGGAAATCAGACCAAGGATATCTTCTCAGTGACCTCCCTGCCTGCCGGCAGGCAGGTGTGAGCTTGAGCGAAGCCCTGCACCATCCCGCGTTTCGCGGGATACAGGGCGAAGCGGGCGAGAGACAAATAGTTCATCATTTTGGACAGCACTGAAAAGGGACGAAGCCCTTCCCATTTTCCACCGCTTTTTTCTGTCTAATATTTCCCCTTGTCTGGATGTCGCATTTCTGATATAAATTAGCAGATTTTCAAAATAACTCCCTTGAAGGCTGATCAAAAATGTTCAGATACAAGGCGCCCGAAATCCTGAGGAATGAGTCGTACTTGAATGTACGTCGCAATGACTTGCCCTGTTAGATAGAAAACAGACGGTTTTTTTGTTTCTGAAAAGCCGCCATTATTACTCGCCTCGACAGTTTTGCTCACCTCATCTAACGGGGCGAGGATAAAGGGGAATCCCGCGAAGCGCGGGACAGATGGACATTTTTCATCAGCCTTAGAAGCGATTATGTTAGCCAGGGTCTTAAGCAGTGCTGTTTTTGGAATCGATGCCTACGTGGTAGAGGTGGAGGTAGATATTGCCCAGGGTCTTCCTGCCTTTGCTACTGTCGGCCTTCCCGAAGGTGCGGTCAAAGAATCTAAAGACAGGGTCAAAGCAGCAACGAAGAATTGCGGCTACGATTTTCCCCCCCGGCGAATTACCGTCAATCTTGCTCCCGCCGATATCAAAAAGGAAGGGACTGCCTTCGATCTTCCCATGGCCATCGGAATCCTGGCGGCGACGGAGGTAGTCCAGAAACAGAGATTGGATGAATATTTCATTCTGGGCGAGCTCTCCCTCGATGGGCAGGTCAAGCCGATCAAGGGAACCCTTCCCATTGCCGTTGCTGCAAGAGATGCGGGTCTTCGCGGGGTCTTACTCCCACGAAGTAACTCCAAGGAAGCTGCTGTGGTGAAAGGAATAGAAATCCTTCCTATTGATACCCTCACGGATTGCGTTGAATTTTTAAATGGTAGCCTCCATATCGACCCGGTCCAGGTTGACCTTGACGAAATTTTCAAAAGTGAATTGAATTATCCGGTCGATTTCAACGAAGTGAAGGGCCAGGAACATGTGAAGCGCTGTCTCGAAGTGGCTGCTGCCGGAGGCCATAATGTGATCATGATCGGTCCTCCGGGATCCGGAAAGACGATGCTTGCGAAACGGCTCCCCACGATTCTGCCCGATATGAACTTCGAGGAAAGCCTCGAAACCACCAAGATTCACAGCGTCATGGGCCTGATCCCCGCGGATAGGGCCCTCATCGCCATCCGGCCCTTCCGGGATCCTCATCACACCATCTCTGACGCAGGCCTCATCGGAGGAGGACATATCCCCAAACCCGGAGAGGTCAGTCTTGCCCACAATGGCGTTCTATTTTTGGATGAGCTCCCCGAATTCAGAAAAAATGTCCTGGAGGTGATGCGCCAGCCTCTGGAGGAAGAGAGAGTAACCATCTCCCGCGCCGCGACTTCCCTCACCTACCCTGCCCGCTTCATGCTCCTGGCGGCCATGAACCCCTGCCCCTGCGGTTATTATGCTGATCCCAACAATGAATGCCAGTGCACCATCCCCCAGATTCAGCGCTACCGCTCCAAGATCTCCGGTCCCCTCATGGACCGGATCGATATTCACATAGAGGTCCCTGCCGTGAAATACCGGGATCTGGCGAGCCGTGACTCGGGAGACTCTTCCCGGGACATTAAGAAGCGGATCGATTCAGCCAGAATCATCCAGCTTGAACGGTTTAAGGGAATGAAGATCTATTGTAATGCCCAGATGACCAACCGCCATATTAAGAAATATTGCCAGATCGATGACGCCAGCCAGAAACTGCTCGAGCTGGCGATTGACAAGTTTGGATTGAGCGCGAGGGCTTATACCCGCATCTTAAAGGTAGCCCGAACCATCGCCGACCTCGAAGGCCAGGAAAATATCCAACCCGCCCACCTCTCCGAAGCCATCCAATACCGCACGTTGGACCGAAACCTGATCACTTAAAGTCCAGAAGACTCAATTCTGTTGACAACCACAATCAAAAGACTATAAATTGATTATGAGAGATCGTGAGGAATACCAGGAATAGAATTAAGGAGGTAATGAACGTTGAGAGTAGAGAACGTTAAGACAAAAGCCAGAAAATTACTTGACCACCTATCTGAGGATAAGGCGAAAGTAGCCGTTTCTTTCTTGGAGTTTCTAGAAGAGAAAGAGTGCTGGGAGGCGACTAAAGAAATCCTCGAAGACAAAGGATTGATGGCAAGTATCCGGAGGGGAAAAGCAGATATTGCCGAAGGGAAAGTAAGACCTTGGAGAGAGGTCAAGAAAAATGTTTGAGGTATATCTCTCCCGTGAGGCAGAAAAGATTTACCTCAAGGCCACCCCTAAAACAACCCGATTACTTGAAAACTGTTTTAGACATTTAGAAGAATCCCCTTTGTCCGGTCCCGATATCAAACGCTTGAAAGGAAAATTAGGAGGAAGTTTCCGTTATCGAATAGGAGGAATTCGTGTAATCTACGACGTTGATATGAAGTTAAGAAAGGTTTATGTTGAGACCATTGGGTCGAGAGGCGATGTTTATAAGTGAAAGCCTTTTCATACAAATAGATTGTACCCCATCCTAACAAAACCAGCCCGAGAGTCAACTTGCTATCTAATGAAAGTTCTGGGTATCTGTTTAAGTCCTCGAAAAGGCGGAAATTCTGAGATCCTTTTAGGGGAGGCATTGCGAGGAGTAAAGGAATGCGGGTCCAAGACCGATTTTTTGTCGGCTCGAAAGATGAGCATCGACCTCTGCACCGGATGCATGCGCTGTCGAGCCGAAGGAATTTGTGCAACGAAGGACGACATGCAACAGGTTTATCCCAACCTGCTGCAAGCAGACGGGCTGATTCTTGCAGCCCCGGTTTATTACCGGTCGCTGGCGGGTGGCGTGGTCCGATCCCACTAGGCCCCGTCCCCGGCAAATTCGTGGGCAGCTCTCTTTTTTAAATGTTGCGGCCGATCTCCACACCCTCGGCAATGGCTTGTACCGCTTTGCGAGGTTCTTTGGCATCGCCGATAACAAAAGTCGGAATTGATTTCCCCTTTATCTCTTCCATAAGAAGATTATTTTGCTTTGTTCCAGTAGCCAGGACGATCGTATCGAAACCGCGAAGAGCCTTCTCCGTTTCGTTGTGGAGGTAGATGACTCCATCCTCCAGAATTTCAGTGACCATGGCCTGGGTAATAATTTTCACCCCTTTCTGCCGCAACCGTAGGATGAGCGAGCTTCTCCTGGGGCTGAGATCGTCGAGACAGACATTATCGAGCATTTCCATGATCGTCACGCGGTTTCCTTTGGGGCTCAAATCATCCAACGGATGAGCCATAAAATCAGCGGCCTCACAACCAGTGGCGCCTCCTCCGATGACCAGTATCTTCAGGCCGGGGAGGACTTTACCGGTAAGCACATCCCAGCAATGGACGACGTTTTTATGATCGAGTCCGCGAAGTTTTGAAGGAATCTGGGGAAGACCTCCCGTGGCAATAATAATTGCATCCGGGCACAATTCATCTATGACTTTCGGTGTTGCTTCTTTGTTCAACTCGACCTTCACTCCTGATTTGTAAGCTTGACCGGCGAGGTACTTAATAAGGCACGAGAACTCTTGCATGGTTGGGGGAAAAGAGGCTACCAAAAGTTGTCCCCCCAGCTTTGTTGATTTTTCCATGAGAGTGACCTTATGCCCCCGCAAGGCTGCGACCTTGGCTGCCTCCAGACCACCCGGACCTCCCCCCACCACCAAGATCTTCTTTGGGCTTTTCGTCGGGACCAAGGCCATTTCTTCTTCCCGACCCGCAGCGGCATTCACCAAGCAGGCAATCGTTTTATCGCTGTAAAGACTCATCAGACAATGCAGATCCCCCACGCATGGAGCGATATCCTCCCACTTCCCGGCCGCAGCCTTTCGAGGAAATTCCGGATCGGTCAAGAGCGCCCGGGCCATGGCTACCATGTCTGCTTTACCGGAAGATAGAATATTTTCGGCAACCCAGGGAGTAAGGATGCGGCCCACGGAGATGACGGGGATTTTCACCACTTCTTTGATCGCCGCTGCCAGGGGGGCGTAGATTCCCGCCGTAGAACCCATGGGTGGCGCGACACTCCCGAGGCTCGTCGTTCCTGCCGAAATATTAAGGGCATCGACCCCGGCTTCCACGAAGAAGGGAGCAATATATTGGGTTTCTCCCAGGCTCCGACCTCCCGGTTCATATTCATCGCCCGAGATGCGGAGCAAAATCGGGAATCCCGGCCCAACCTTCGCCCGGATGCGCCGGATGACTTCCAAAGGCAGCTTTAGCCGTCCATGGATATCTCCGCCAAATTCATCCGTTCTCTTGTTATGCAGGGGCGAAAGAAAGCTGCCCAAAAGATGATGACTGTGAGCGCAATGAAGTTGTACTGCGTCGCAGCCTGCCTCCTGAGCTCTTCGGGCCGCGTCAACAAATTGCTCGACGATTTTTTCGATCTCTTCCGCTCTCAACTCCCGCGGAAGCTCCCGAAAACGGCGGGAAGCAATCGGAGAGGCGGCTACGGGCTGAACTCCGGAGAGAGCGGAAGGGGCATTAAAGCTTGGATGCATGAGTTGGGCGGCGATCTTGGCGCCATGGCTCTGGACCGCTCGAGTTAAATCTTTCCAGGCCGGGATGAACTTATCATCATACAAGCCCAAGCTTCGATTTTGATAGGTGGCTTTGAGATCGATGGTGACATCTCCGGTGATGATTAACCCAACGCCCCCACGGGCCCGGGCGGCTAAGAATTGAATCTCAGCGGGTGTCACCTCGCCCTGCAGAGAACCAAGGTTGGTGCTCATGGGAGACATTACGATCCGATTCTTAACTTCCATCTTGCCGATGCGAATAGGAGTAAACAAAAGTTTCAATTCCCTCATCTTTCTGCCTCCGGTTCATTCAAAGAGTCTAAACTTCTTATTTTATAATTTCACCGCCCACTCGTCCCGCCCTTGGCGGGACTCGTTCAAGACGCAAAGGCCGCTAAGGGAGGATGGTCTTTTTCTGGAGAATCGGTGAGAGGCCGATTCTCCAGAAGCCCTAGGTCTGCGGCCGTTCAGTAACCCAAAGGAAACGAGGCCTTTTATTTAACGGCCTCTCAACGCGAAATAAAAAAATGACCTCTCTGCGATCTTCCTGCCTGCCGGCCCCGGTCCCGACCGCGGGCGGGGCAGGCAGGTGCGTCTCCGCGGTGAGAGGAACCAAGAGCGCTAAAATCATCAGGCTTTTTTCCGCTTTCTCCACATACTTATGATTAAAAGGACTAACAAAAGGAGAGAGATCCCGAGCACGCTCGCCGAAATAGGACGGGTGAGAAAGATGAGGGGATTCTGATGCGACATGATGAGGGCCTGCCGAAGGGATTGTTCAAAGAGGGGGCCCAAAACAAGAGCCAGAATGAAGGGACCCAACTCATATTTTCGTTTCCGCAGCAAATATCCCAGCACCCCGAAGACGATCATCATCCATACATCGAAGATGTTCAGATTAGCAGAATAGGTTCCGATGAAGCACAACAAAAGAATGATCGGGAAAAGCGCCCAATAAGGGATCCTCAGAAACTGAACCCAAATGCCGATCAGGGGCAGGTTTAAAATAAGGAGCATCACATTTCCGATATACAAACTGGCGATCACTCCCCAGAAGATGTCCGGGTGCTGGGCCATGAGTGCGGGTCCTGGTTGAACCCCGTGGATAATCAGGGCACCCATCATCAACGCCAATACCCCGTTACAGGGTAGCCCTAACGACAACAAGGGGATCATTGAACCCGCGACGGCTGCATTATTGGCTGCCTCCGGCCCTGCGATCCCTTCGATGGCTCCGGTGCCAAACTTTTCCGGGTGTCGAGAGGATTTTCGCTCGATCGCATATGAAAGAAAGGAAGCTGTCACCGGTCCCGCACCTGGAAGAACTCCGGTGAAAAAACCCACGACACTGCCCCGGAGAATCGGAATGGCTGACGCCATCCAGTCCTTTACCGTAGGCAGAATCCCTCTGATCTTGCTGAATATTTCTCGTTTAAACACCTCCTCCATATTAAGGATGACCTCTGAAACACCGAACATTCCCATGATCACAGCAACCAAATCGAAGCCGCCGGCTAAATTCGTAGACCCGAAGGTGAATCTTTCCGCCCCGTTGATGATGTCCATGCCGACCGTAGAAGTAAATAATCCCAACGCAATCATCAAAAAGGCCTTTAACATCGAACCCCCGACCATGAATACACTCACCACGAATCCCAGTGTCATGATGGAAAAAAACTCGGGCGGCCCAAATTTCAGAGCCACCACGACAAGGATCGGGGAGAAAAAATTCAAACCGATCGTGCTCAGCGTGCCGGCAATGAACGAACCCATCGCTGCGATGCCCAGCGCTGCGCCCGCCCTGCCCTGCTTGGCCATTTGATGGCCATCCAAACAGGTAATCACGGAGGCAGCTTCTCCCGGGATATTGACAAGGATGGACGTCGTGGACCCTCCGTACATGGCTCCGTAAAAAATACCCGAAAGCATGATAATCGATGCCGTCGCAGGGATTTTGAAGGTAAGAGGAAGAAGTAAGGAGAGAGCTGCCAGCGGACCAATTCCCGGAAGCACGCCTACCATTGTGCCCACCAAACAGCCGATAAAACAATAGAGCAAATTAATGGGGGTCAATACGACCGCAAACCCCAGCTGCAGGTTGTGGAGAATCTCCATATTGACCTCGATTAGAAACCAAGGAAACCTTTGGGAAGTTTGATCTGCACGAGGAAACGGAATAACGAATAGATCAATAAACACGAAAGGACGGATGTAGAGACCACCGTCACCCATTTCTTAGGTTCAATGACACGAATCATCAGGATGCTGGCAAGCGTGGAGGTAAGAAGAAATCCCAATCTGGGCATCAGAAAGGCCATTAGGCAGAGGCTTCCCACAAGGTAAAGGACACGTTTCAGGACAACTTGATTTTCCCAGAATTTACCCGTCGCCTTCTGTTCAGAAGGCTTCAATTGCTCACCAAGAAATAACAGGAATCCAACCCCTCCAATAAGCAATCCGGTCAGGAAAGGTATGAATCCACTTCCCGGTCCGTCAGGATTCCATAATTGATGGCGAACGGACTGGATACAAATGCCGATTCCAAGGAGAATCCAGAAGAGATTGAAAACCTGCTCAACAACCCTATGATTGTTCATGGGTAAAGAGTGATCACCCTCTCACATTTGCCTAGAAAATAGAAACGAATCGCACGAATGAGTCGGAACGACTGTCGTACCGACACAACGAATTACGCGAATAGGGACACATTCGTTACCATTCGTGTAATTCGTTCTTTGCAATCATTTTCATCGTTCGTGGGAGGCCGGCCGGCCATGGGCATTTGCCAGAAATTGTTTACCCGCCCCAACGAGGAGGCCGTTGACACTAGTCAGCACCATGCGGTAACCCTTTTCGATATACTGCCGTGGCGTCTCCCCTCCGCGTACGAGCCCGCCAATGGGTTTCCCCTTTTTCTTCCCTGCGGCAAGGATTCTGTCTATGGACTCTACAACGAGAGGATGGTTCGTTTGCCCGGGCACGCCTAAGGATTGAGAGAGATCATTGCTCCCGATGCTTACGCCGTCAATGCCTTCCGTTTCCAAAATTCCTTCAATATTTTCCACTCCCTTACGACTTTCCACCACGGCCAATACCATCGTCTCCCGATTGGCTATCTTGACGTAATCTCCCAAAGGTCCGCTCAGTCCAAAGTCGGCCCCACGACCCCCCGCAAGTCCCCTCTCTCCCTCCGGGGAATATTTCGCCCCACGTACCGCTTTTTTGGCTTCTTCAACGGTTTCTAGCCCGGGAAGGATGATGCCCATGACCCCTACATCCAGGTAGCGGAGGATAATCTCCGGCAGATTTTTCGGAACGCGAACCAGAGGGGTAATCCCTCGCAATTCCGCTGCCATTACTAATCTCCCCACATCCTCCACACTCATTGAAGAATGCTCACAATCGATGAACAACCAATCGAAACCCAGAAGCCCGAGGATCTCGACCACTTGAACAGACGCATCCTGCACGATGGCCCCGACAGCTATTTCTCCTTTTTGAAGCTTCTCTTTTAAGAGATTTTTTTTCACAACATCCTCCCCTCCACATCGTTCAAAGACAACCCCGGATAGGACACCACCGCATCCATCGCTCAAGGGGGTTATTTCCTCGATGATTCCGCGGCCATTTTCTTTTTCGTATAGGGGATATAGCCTCCCATTTTCAAAATTTCCATTAAATTCTCGGGAAGAGGAGCAAATTTGAGCTTAGCACCCGTGGTTAAATTCCGAATCTCTCCCTTAGGGAGGTCCACCTCCAGGTCATCTCCTTTGCTTACCTTCGAAGTGATTCCCTCACAAATCAGAATGGGTAACCCGTTGTTGATCGAATTCCGGAAGAAGTACCGTGAGGAGGATTCAGCAATGACCGCTTTCACTCCGGCTCCCTTGATGGCAAAGATGGGATGCTCGATACTTTTCCCACCTCCCCCAAAGTTTCTGCCTGCCACAATGAATGCGTATTTTCCGGACGATGCCTCCGCAGCAAAGTTCTGATCCGCACCCTCCATCGCATGCTTCCCCAGTTCCTCCATGTTCAGATTTCCTACTTTGGCGCCTCCCTGCCAATACTTTTCTGGCAGGATCTGGTAGGAATCCGTGTAATCTCCACAAACCCAAGCTTTTCCTTTTAGTACAGTCTCACCTGCCATAGCAATTCACTCCTCTAACAGGCCGCTGAAAACCGCCCATCTGTCCCACGCTTCGCGGGATTCCCCTCATCTCTCGCCCTGTTAGATAAGAGGCTCCAAACTCGGAGATCGGGCAAAAACATAGTTGCCTCCCAGAAACATGGGGAACAAGGCTTGCACACATCTAACAGGGCAAGTCATTGCGGCGTACGAACAAGTACGCCTCATTCCTCGGTCCCGCTCATGGCGGGATTCGGAAGTTCCCGCAAGGCGGGATTTCGCCAAGCTCAACTTGCATCTGGCCATTTTTGATCAGCCCTAAGAAATTGACTTATCGCAAACTGCTAAAAAAATTCTCTCGGGTCCGCAATCGAACCCTTGATGGCCGACGCTGCGACAACAGCCGGATTCGCTGAGTATATATCTGCCCCGGCGCTCCCCATGCGACCCTGCATATTTCTTGGTACTGATCCAATACATACCTCCCCTTCGCCCAGGATGACCAATTGACCGCCGTGACAGGGGCCGCACGTCGCATGCCCAATGAGAACTCCTGATTTGAGGAGCGTGCTGAACGTCCCGTCTTCCACCGCTTCTTGATAAATCTTCTGTGAGGCGGGCGAGACGATCATCCGGACATCGGGGTGAACCTTCCTCCCCTTCAGAATTCGGGCGGCGATATGAAGATCCTCTAATCTCCCGCCGGAACAGGAGGAGATCGTTGCCACATGAACCTTGGTACCCAATACCTGAGAGAGGGGCTTCACATTGTCCGGCGAATGGGGGCAGGCCACCTGGGGCTCAAAAGCGGAAGCATCCAATGAGATCGCATCCGCATATTCCGCCTGGGGATCGCTTTGAAAGAATTGAAATGTCCTTTGGGTCCTTCCTTTCAGATAGTTTCGGGTGACTTCGTCCGGAGGGACAATGGCGTTCTTCGCACCCGCGTCGGAAGCCAAATTGCAGAGGGCAAACCGGCTGTCCATGCTCATCTTACTCACCGTTTCCCCGGTAAGCTCAATAGCCTGGTAGGCCCATTCGGCCCTGGTGCCGTCCCAACCCTTTTGCCCCATCAGGTAAAGCATGATATCCCGCGACATCGTCCCCTTGGGAAGGCTCCCATGGATGTCCACCTTGACGGTGGCGGGGATCCTGAGCCAGAGCTCCCCCGTAGCCATCGCAATCGCGGCATCGGTAGCCCCCACTCCTAAGACCACGGCCCCTAAACCGCCGCCAGTGAGGGCGTGCGAATCGGTGGCAACGGCAATAATCCCGGGAACCAGATAGCCCTCTTCAGCAACGATGTGGTGCATGATTCCCTGGTGCCCGATATCAAAGACCCGGACGTTAAACTCTTTGGCCAACCTTCGTACTTCGTTATGCAGATTGGCATAATTTACATCCGTGGCAGGCGCGAAGTGGTCAAATACGACGACGACTTTTTCAGGATCAAATACCTTGGTTGCGCCCGCTGACTTGAGATGATTGAACACGATCTTTCCAAGGGTGTCCATGGTATAGACCAATCCAATTTTTGCCGTGATCATCTGTCCCGGATGAACTTCTGCCAGACCTGCGGACTGGGCCATGATCTTCTCGGTAAGCGTCATTGCCTTAGCCATTCCGGTTCCTCCCTTTTACTCCAACATACTAACAGATTACCATAGCGCATCCTCCTACGTCCCGCTTTGCGGGACTACGGAGGACAAGTAGCGGATAGAGCATAGCGTAACTAATGCAAACGCATTTATTCCTTTGACATACGGCCCCCCCTCACCCTCCCTTCTCTCCCTGCCTACCGGCAGGCAGGCGCTGGGGAGAGGGATGGGGTGAGGGGAGATTCTATTAATTGTAATAAGATTTAATGTGTTTGTATTAATAAAAAACAGAACTCCTATTTCATGGTTCCCAGGTGACAAAGCCATCATGATTAGACTATTTTGGGAGGCGTCCCTTCTTAGCAAAAAAATCCCGATAAGCTTTATATTGCTTATCGACATCCTGGGCG
>Ga0214473_10003890_pt1 | contig 18036 bp, 14 predicted proteins | sample RVTome_7_FD_203509 | JGI IMG/M metagenome (GOLD analysis project Ga0214473, IMG submission 203509) | Soil microbial communities from uranium-contaminated site in the Upper Colorado River Basin, Wyoming, United States - RVT98D197 | ecosystem: Environmental > Terrestrial > Soil > Contaminated >... | reverse complement strand
GCATATACTTCAATCGCTTAGGACGTCGTACCCCATTTCGCAGCGTTTGGGTACTGGCGTTGCATGGAACCAGCCGCGAGCGTTCCAGCATGTGAAGTACCCGTCGCCCCGGGCCGGACGGCCCGCGGCGCGGCTCACCGGGAGGACCCAGGGAGATGAGGAGTGTCATGGCACCTCAATCGAGGGAAGAGCACGGCTCCACGTCCGAAGTCCTGAGCGAGCTCGTCGCCCACCTCCGGCGGAACCGTACGCAGTTGCGGGAGGAGTGGGTCCGGCGCATCACCGAGTCGCGGCTGCTCACGTCGATGACGAAGGAGGAGATCTTCGCCGAGGCGACGTCCGTCTTCGACAACTATGTCGAGGTGCTCGAGACCGGCTCGGTCGAAGCCCTGCAGGCGTACGCCCGGAACCTGTCGGAGCGGATCATCCCCCGGGGGGTGGACACCCCGGAGGTGGTGGGGATCGTGCTGCTGCTGCGCGACGTGCTGGCGCGCTCGCTGTTCGAGAAATACCAGGGCGACTTCCCGCTGCTCAACCGGGTGCTCGACGCCTACGAGCCCGCCGCCAACCGGATCGCCACCACGGTGTCGGTGGGGTTCGTGCAGGAGCGCGAGCGGGTCATCCGCCAGCAGCAGGAGGCCATTCGCGAGCTGTCCACGCCGGTGCTCCAGGTGCGCGAGCGCCTGCTGATTCTCCCCATCATCGGCGTGGTGGATTCCGAGCGGGCCCGGCAGCTCACCGAGCAGCTGTTGCGGGGGGTGCGGTCCAACCGCGCCAAGGTAGTCGTCATGGACATCACCGGCGTCCCGTCGGTGGATGCCACGGTGGCCAACCACCTGGTGCAGACGGTGGAAGCGTCGCGCCTGCTGGGCGCCACGGTCATCGTGACCGGCCTGTCCCCCGAGATCGCCCAGACGCTGGTGACCATCGGCGTGGATCTCAGCAAGATGAACACGGTGGGCGACCTGCAGGGCGGCATCGAAGAGGCGGAGCGGCGACTGGGATACCGGGTGCTGAACGTGGGGGAACACGCCGCCCCCGAGACGGAAGGGTAACGCGCCATGCTCGTCCCCATCCTCAAGCAGGGCGACTACCTCATCGCGTCGATCCAGGCCGCGTTGTCCGACACCGACCTGCTGCGCCTGCGGGACGACGTGGTGGAGCAGGTCGGGCGGTATCGTTCGCGGGGCGTGATCATCGACGTCACCGTGCTCGACGTCATGGACTCGTTCGCGGTGCGGACGCTCAGCACCCTGGCGCAGATGATCACGCTGCGGGGCGCGGAGACGGTGATCGTGGGCATCCAGCCCGACGTGGCGTTCGCCATGGTCCAGCTGGGCCTCACCCTGAGCGGCGTCGCCACGGCCCTCGACCTCGAAGAAGGACTCGCCTACCTCAACGCCAACGCGCGCGCCAAAGGACGCCGTCCCGGTGGACCGTGAGCAACGCGTAGTGATCGCGGCGGACCGGGACATCGTCACCGCGCGACAGGAAGGGCGCCAGCTGGCGTCCACACTGGACTTCTCCTCCAGCGACCTCACGGTGATCGCGGTCGCGATTTCCGAAGTGGCGCGGAACATCCTGTCCTACGCCCACACCGGCGCGATCACCCTCCAGGTGGTCGAGAAGAACGGCCGGCGGGGCATCATGGTCGTCGCCGAGGACGCCGGCCCCGGCATCGACGACATCGGGCTGGCGCTGGAGGACGGGTTCTCCACCTCGGGCAGCCTGGGGCTGGGCCTGCCCGGCGCGCGCCGGCTCATGGACGAATTCGAGATCCGTTCCGAAGTCGGCAAGGGCACCACGGTGATCCTCAGGAAATGGGCCCGCTGACATGGTTATCGCCCGCGCGCGCCCGACCGTCGCGCTGGAGTGGGGGGTCGCCATGGCCACGCTGCCGGGACAGCCGACGTCCGGGGACGCCCACATCATCTGCCCGTTCGCCCACGGCGTCCTGGTGGGCGTGGCGGACGGCCTGGGGCACGGTGCCGAGGCCGCGGCGGCCGCGACGCGGGCCATGGAGACCCTGCGGGCCCACCCGGCCGACTCCGTGATCGCGCTGATCCGCCGTTGCCACCAGGCGTTGACGGGCACGCGCGGCGCGGTCATGAGCGTCGCCAGTTTCAACCTGGTGGAGCACACCATGAGTTGGCTGAGCGTGGGCAACGTCCAGGGCGTGCTGCGGCGGCTCGACTCGCAGGCGGTTCCGCGGCACGAGGCCGTGCTGTCCCGCAAGGGGGTCGTCGGGCTGCAGCTCCCGCTGCTCCAGGCCTCCGTCACCACGCTGGCGCCCGGCGACCTGGTGCTGTTCGCCACCGACGGCGTGAGCCCGGGGTTCGCGGATCAGGTGGTGCCGGGGCGCGCGCAGACCCTGGCCGAACGCCTGCTGAGTACCTGCAACCGGGGCACCGACGACGCGCTCGTGCTCGTCGGGTGCTATCGAGGATCCTGATCGATGACCGCCCAACAGCCCCTCCCGACCGTGGCACCCGACCGCACGCCCACGCTCCGGGTGCTGGCCGTGGGGGACAGCTCGCCGCTGCTCCGCGAGCTGGCACGCCACACCGAGGCGATGGGCGGCGTCCTCGAAGTGGCGCCGGACTCCGCGGGCGCGCTTCGCGTGCTGGCCCGCGAGCGGTGGACTCTGCTCCTGGTGCTGCTGGAGGAAGACGCGGAGGACCGGCTGGGCTGGTGGGTCGAGGTGCTGCGCCGCATGTCGGGGCGGCCGCGGCTCGCGGCGCTGGTCCCCACGCCCTCCATCGGGCTGTCGCTCCGGGCCTCACAGCTGGGAGTGATGGACGTCCTGGCCGCGCCGCTCGACCGGGAGCGCTTCACCGATCTGCTCCGGCGGGTGCGGGCGGCGGAACGGGAGACCACGTTCCCGCTGCCCGAGGTCAAGCCCCAGCCGCTTGGGGGCGGCCGGATCGTGGCCGAGAGCCCCGCCATGCTGCCGGTCTTCCGCGCCATCGCGCAGGTGGCGCCGAGTCCGGTATCCGTCCTCATCCTGGGCGACTCCGGGACGGGGAAGGAGCTGGTGGCCCAGGCGATTCACCGGCAGGGGCCCCGTAGCACCCAGCCCTTCGTGGCGGTGAACTGCGCGGCGATCCCGGAGAACCTGCTGGAGAGCGAGCTCTTCGGGCACGAGAAGGGCTCGTTTACCGGCGCCGTCGCCCGGAAGATCGGCCGGTTCGAGCGGGCCACCAGGGGCACGCTCTTCCTGGACGAGATCGGCGACATGAGCCTGGCGCTGCAGGGCAAGATCCTGCGGGCCATTCAGGAGCGCGAGGTGGAGCGGGTCGGCGGCTCGGAGCCGATCCCGGTGGACGTCCGCATGATCGCGGCCACCAACCGCGATCTCAAGCGACTGATCGCCGAGGGCCGTTTCCGTGAAGACCTCTACTACCGGCTCGCCGTGGTGACGATCGCCCTGCCCCGCCTGGCCGATCGGGGCGACGACCTGATGGTGCTGACGGCGCATTTCCTCCAGGAGTTCGGCAAGCAGTACGCCAAGTCGTTCACCGGCATCACCGACCAGGCGCTCGAGCTCCTGCTGCGGCACGACTGGGTCGGGAATGTGCGCGAGCTGCGCAACGTGATCGAGCGGTCGGTGCTGGTGGCCGACGGCGACGCGCTCCGCGCGGAGTACCTGCCGGAGGAGTGGCGCACCGGCGGCGACGTCGCCGTCGAGCCCGAGCCCCGGTCGCTCGCCACGCTCCGGGATGTCGAGGCGCGACACATCGCGCGGGTGCTGGCGCACACCCAGGGGCAGATCGGCGAAGCGGCGCGCATCCTGGGCGTGCACCGGAACACGCTCGCCCGAAAAGTCCGGGAGTACGGGCTGTGAACCGCGGCACCGGGTTGCCGCCACTCCGGGTCGAGCAGGCGCTCCGCCTCCTGCCCGACGTGGACGCCCTCGGTCCCCTGCGCGCGTTCCTGCTGTCCACGTCGCAGGGCGGCGAGGACGTCGCCCCCTACCGGACGGTGGGAAAACGCTATCTCCAGCCGACCGACCTGCGGGCGCTGGTCCCTCGGGCCACCGCCCAGGTGGGCGCGCACCTGACCGCCCTGTACCAGGCGGCGGTGGACGCGCTCGAGGCGGAGCAGCGGGACGATCCGGCCGGCGCGGTGCGGGCGCTGCTCACCGCCGGCGAGCTGGAGGAGAGGGTGCGCCGCGGCACCCAGGCCCGCGCCTGGTACGATCACGCCTTGCGCATCGCGGAGGGGCTGCGGGACCGCCGGCCCGAGGTCACCGCGCTCCGGAGGCTGGGGCACCTGGAGGCGGGCCGTGACGCCGTGGAGGCCGCGGCGCGCCTCTACCAGCGGAGCCTGGCCGTCGCCGAGGGCGAGATGGATCACGAAGGCGCGGCGCGCGCCTGCCAGGGCCTGGGCGCCGTGGCGCTGGCGCAAGGCAAGTGGCAGGGGGCGGAGTCGTGGTTCCGGCGCGGGCTCCAGAGCGGCGCCGAAGACCGCGTGCTCATCGGCCGGCTGCACCTCGGGCTGGGGGACGCCGCGCGCGGCCGGGGCCAGCTGGCGGCCGCCGCCGATCGCCTAGCCCTCGCGCGGGAGCTGTTCGAGGAGTCCGGGCACGGCACCGGCATCGTGCACGTGCTCAACGTGTCCGCCCAGCTGGACGTGCTCCGCGAGCGCCGGGCCGAAGCGCTGGCGACCTTCCGCGAAGCGCTGGCCCGGCTGCAGGCCCTGGGCGAGGAGCCCCGCCTGGAGCTGGCCATTCGCCTGAACATCTGCCAGCTGTATTTCGACTGGGGCCGCCTGCCGGACGCGGAAGACGAGATCCGGGCCGCCGAGGAGACGGCGATCGTACACGGCGCCACCCGGGACCTCGCGCGCCTCTACATGCTCATGGGCAAAGTGCGGGGGCGCCAGCGCGACGACACCGGATTCGTGTTCTTCGCCATGGCGGTCGAGCTCTGCCGGGGGCCCGAGCCCGCGCCGCGGCTGGAGGCCGAGGCCTACCTCGAGTACGGGCTGTTCCGCAAGGAGCTCAACGATCCCGACGAGGCGCGGGCCTACATGGAGCGGGCCCACGAGATCCTGGACGGCGCCGGAAACGGTCCGCTGCTCGCCCGGATCGACGCCGAGCTGGCCCAGCTTCCCGGGGGCTGAAGTCCCCCGTACCCGCGCGGCATTGTGGTGCAGGCACCGGCGGGAGCCGCCCAGTAGCGGTGCCGCTCGCCGGTCCGCCTCCCCGGATAGCCGGCCGATAAGTCGCTGTCCCGGATTCAGATAGGTCCATGGCCCGGGGTGGTATGCCGCGTGCCACGCTGCGCCGCACCATGCCCGCGATTCCGGACGAGCATCCCGCTTCCGGCGCCCCCGGCGCAGGCGTGCCCGGCCGCGACCGGTACTACGCCACCCGGCTCCGCCAACTGGCCCATCTCGACATGGATGAAGCGGAAGCGGCGGAGCTGTGGCGGCGAGTGGCCGAACACCGCCGCGCCCTGGAGCGGCAACTGGGCCGGGACGCGGGCCAGCGCGTGGCCCTGCTCGACTACATCGTCAACGTCCGCCCGCACCTCGAGGACCCGCAGATCATTGCCCGGGCCGACCTCAAGCGGATTCAGCAGCATGCCGTGGCGGACGCCCTCACCGGCCTCTACAACCGTCACTACTTCGACACCGAGCTGGCGCGCGAGGTGGAGCGCTGCCGCCGGTACGGGGCGTGCTCGTCGCTGGTGCTGCTGGATCTGGATCGGTTCAAGGAGGTGAACGACGCCCACGGGCACCAGGTGGGGGATGACGTGCTGCGGCGGGTGGGGAGCATCATCCTCGAGCACGTGCGGGCGCCCGACGTAGCCTGCCGCTACGGGGGCGACGAGTTCGCCATCATCCTGCGGGATACGCCCCAGGAGGAGGCCCTGATCGTCGGGGAGCGGATCCGGCGGGCGATCGATCGTTCGTTCGCCGAGCACCCGCTGGACGCACAGCCCCTGCCGGTAACCGCGAGCGGCGGGGTGGCGAGCATGGGTGCCGAGTCGTCGGCCGGCGACCTGGTCTCCTGCGCCGACCGGGCGCTGTACGACGCCAAGCGCCGGACCGGGGATCCCGCCCGTCCCGCGTCGGTGCCCTGGCGACCCCTGCCCGCCCGGCCCTAGCCCGGCGTCAGTCCCCGCGTCGGGCCCGGCTACCGGGCAACCCCTGGCGCTCCAGCAGCCGATACACGGTCGTGCGGTCGATCCCGGCGAGGCGCGCGGCCTTGGCGAGATTCCCGCCGGCCCGCTGGACGAACCACTCCAGGTAGCGTGCCTCGAACGCCTCCACCACGCGCTGCCGCGCGGCCTGATAGCCATCGTGAAACAGCCCGATGGGGAGGGCGGTGAGGTCCGGGTCGACATCGCCGCCGGCTGCCGCCGACCCCTCCTTCCGGAAGGGAATCCGGTCGGGCGTAATGGTGGCGCCCGGCTCGGCCACCACCACCAGGTGCTCGATGGTGTTCTGGAGCTCGCGGACGTTGCCGCGCCAGGGATGCGCGGCCAGCGCCCAGCGGGCTTCGGGCGAGAGCGTGGGCCGCGGAGCCGACCCGCGATGCCGGGTCCAGTGGAGCGTCAGGAAGTGCGACACGAGGGGTGGGATGTCCGCGGGGCGCTCACGCAGCGGGGGCAGGTGAATCGGCACCACGTGCAGCCGGTAGAACAGGTCTACCCGCAGGTCGCCCGCGCGGATGGCCGCTTCCGGGTCGCGGTTGGTGGCGCAGATCACCCGCACGTCCACGGCGTCCGGCGTCTCGCTGCCCACCCGCCGCACGATGCCGTCCTGCAGCACGCGCAGCAGCTTGGCCTGGATCGCCTTGGGCATGTCGAGCAGCTCGTCGAGGAACACCGTTCCTCCATGGGCGGTCTCGAGGATGCCGGGTTTGTCGCGGACCGCGCCGGTGAACGCCCCGCGGCGGTGACCGAAGAGCTCGGACTCGAACAGGCTCTCAGGCAGGGCGGCGCAGTTGACCGCCACGAAGGGATGCCCGCGCCGCCGGCTGTGCTCGTGGACGTAGAGCGCCACCAGCTCCTTGCCGGTGCCGGTCTCGCCGGTGATGAACACCGATGCATCGGTGCCGGCGACACGCCGCGCAGCGTCCAGGGCCTGCGCCAGCTCCGGGGAGTCGCCCACGATGGTCACGGGCTCCGCCACCGGCGGCGGGGTGGACGCGAGGCGTGGGCCCCCGACGGGTTGCCGGTCCCCGTTGCCGGACGTCTCAGGAGGCCGCTCGAAGGCCCCCGCCTGTCTGCGCACTCCCGCTACCATACGAGTCGCTCCGTGCCTCCTGACGGCGTCGCAACGTCTTGCACGGAACAGACCAGGGTGTTTCCCAAGCTCTATGGGCTCCGCGACCCCCGCTGCACCGTTTTCGAGCCGCCGCGCGCCGCTTCAGGCACCAACGTGGGGCGCGGCGGCCGCTTGCGCGCCGGGATTCGAGTCGCTAGACTCGCGTTCGTAGCGGGGAATCCCTCCCGAGAGTGGTCGTTTTCACGACCTAGGGCAGTCACCCCAGTCCACAGTTCCTTCACGCTGCTCAGAGCAAACCCGCCGAAAGGCGGCGACGCAGAGCTACGGGGCTTCCGCGAGTCGGTATGATCGCGATGCCCGCCGGGCCGCCAGCGTTCAACGGATGCCGGCGGCCCGTGTGTGTGTGTCCTGACGGGGCGCGGGCGGGGGGGAGCATCACATGGCCTGCGTATTCCATCTCGCGAAGCTGGCGAAGCGATTGGCGTTGATCGGTTGGGCGGCCCTGGCGGCCGGCGCGTGCGGTGACGAGCTCACCGACCCGCCCTCCGCAGGTTCCCTAGTCCCAGCGGCCGCTTCGCTCGTGCTGACCCCTTCGGTCGGCAGCGGGGCCGTCGGTTCCTCCCTTCGCTTCACCGCTACCCTCAACGATTCCGCCGGCCACGAGCTCCCCACCCCGTCCATCGCGTGGGAGAGCTTCGATCCGGCTGTGGCCACCGTCGACCGCGCCGGTCTGGTACGAGCGTTGGCCCCCGGCACGGCCCGGATCGCCGCGACGAGCGGCCCCCTGGGCGACACGGCCACGGTAACGGTGACCCCGAGCCCCACCGCACTGTCTGGCTATTACGTCGCGGCGGACGGCACCGCCTCCGGCGACGGGAGCCGGGCACGGCCCTGGGACCTGGCCACCGCGCTGGCCGGCGCGAACGGCCGCATCGTCGCCGGCGACCAGATCTGGCTGCGGGGTGGCATCTACCCGGGCGTCTTCCGCACCGCGCTCGCCGGCCAGCCCACGCGCCCGATCGTGATTCGGCAGTTCCCGGGCGAGCGCGCCACCATCGACGGCGGCCTCCGGGTGGACGGACCGGACGTGATCTACTGGGGCTTCGAGATCATGCAGTCCAACCCCCTGGCCAACGGGACCACGCCCGCACTGCTCATCTACGGCGCCCGCACCAAGTACATCAACCTCGTCATCCACGACGCGGCCCAGCAGGGCATCACGTTCTGGGACGGGGCGGACGACGCCGAGGTGTACGGCTGCCTCGTGTACAACAACGGCCTGAACGAGAACAAGGATCACGGGATCTACGTGCACAACAGCACGGGAACCAAGCTGATCGAGGACAACGTCTTCTTCAACAACCTGGCGTATGGGATCCACGCGTACGCGGGACCCGAGGACGACTATCAGCGCAACATCCACGTCATCGGCAACGTGTCGTTCAACAACGGCTCGATCTCGGCGCTCTGGACGGAGCGGGTGAACCTGCTGATCGGAGCCGAGGTGTGGGGCACCGGCATGCGCGCGATCGACAACATGCTCTACTTCTCCGGCTCGGTGGGCCAGAACATGTGGATCGGCTACACCGCCGCCAGCGGGGACGTCGAGGTCCGGGGGAACACCGTGTGGGGCGGCGCGACGGCGTTGACCGTGGGCGACTGGGAGGCGGCCACCGTCCGGGATAACACCGTGGGCGGCTCCGGCGTGGTGGTGGCGCTCAACGGGCCGGAGCCCAGCCGGCTGACGTGGAGCGGCAACCGCTACTACCGGGCCCCGACCGCGGCGGCGTGGAGCTTTGCCGGCGTCCCGGTCCCGCTCGCGTCCTGGCAGCAGGCCACGGGGCTCGCGACCGGGGAGGTGGCGCAGGCCACCACCCCCTCGACGCCCCAGGTCGTCGTGCGCCCCAACCGGTACGAACCGGGCCGGGCTCACGTGGTGGTCTACAACTGGGGCGGCCAGTCGCAAGTGAACGTGAGCGTGTCCCAGGTCCTGACCGTGGGACAGCGCTATGAAGTCCGCAACGTCCAGGACCCGTACGGCGCCCCGGTGGCCCGGGGCACGTACACGGGCGGCGCCCTCAGCCTGCCCATGGGCGGAGTCGCCCCGCCACCGCGGCTGGGGCGGTCCACGCGGACCCCGCCCCGCACCGGCCCCAGCTTCGACGCCTTCGTCATCACCGTGACCCTCTGAAGGACGCGCGCCACGCCCCGCCCCCGGTCGCCCCACGCGAGCGGCGGGCGGGGCCCAATGCGCCCCGGGAGACCTGCCGCATGACTTTCAAGCACAAACTCTCGCGCCGGCTGGCGCAGGCTGCCGCCCTGATCTCGGCGGCCGCCTGTTCCGATCAATCGGCATTCAGCGGTCCCGGCGGCCCGCTCGTGCCGGCGGCCGGGGCCGCGGCGGTCGTGTCTACCAGCGTCACCCTGGTCGGCGCCGGCAACGTGGCCCGGTGCGACCGGGCCTACGACGAAGCCACCGCGCGCCTGCTCGACGCCCTCCCGGGCACCGTGTTCACCTCCGGTGACAACGCGATGGCCTCGGGATCCCAGGGACTATCCGACTGCTACAATCCCTCCTGGGGACGCCATAAGAGCCGCACCCGGCCGGCGGCCGGCGATCTCGACTACCCGAGCGCGGGCGCGCAGTACTTCGCCTATTTCGGCACGGCGGCGGGGGCGGCGAACCAGGGGTACTACAGCTACGACCTGGGCGAGTGGCACGTGGTGGTGCTGAACAGCAGCGTCGCCATGAACGGCGGCTCGGTGCAGGAGCAGTGGCTGCGCGCCGACCTGGCGGCGAGCCCCAAGCCGTGCACGGTGGCGTACTGGCACTACCCGCGCTTCAGCTCGTCCGGCACCTATCGCCGGGACAACGTGAAGCCGCTCTGGGACGCCCTCTACGCGGCGGGCGTGGAGCTGGTGCTGAACGGCCACTACCGGCTGTACGAGCGCTTCGCCCCGCAGACCCCGGACGGGGTGGCCGACCCGGTGACCGGGATCCGGCAGATCACGGTGGGCACGGGAGGGATCGGCACCAACGCCTTCGGCACCACGCAACCCAACAGCCAGGTGCGCCGGACCGGGATCTACGGGATCCTGCAACTCTCCCTGTCGGCAGGTGCCTACAACTGGAAGTTCGTGCCCGTGGCCGGCCAGACTTGGACCGACGCCGGCAGCGGCACCTGCCATGGCGCGCCGGCCGACCCGGTGGCCAGGGTGGAGGTGACCCCGGCCAGCGCCACGATCGCCGCCGGCCAGACCCTGCAGCTCGCCGCGGTTGCCAAGGACGCCAGCGGGAACACACTTTCGAGCCTGATGACTTGGCGCAGCTCCGACACGCTTAGGGTGACGGTGGCGGCGGGCCTGGTGACGGCCCTCGCGGCCGGGACGGCCTACGTCATCGCCACCGCCGACGGGAAAAGCGACAGCACGACCGTGACGGTACCCGCCCCGGTCTGCCAGACGTCGGCGGCGGCGTGGTCGAATATCGCCTTCCCCACGCAGGGCGGGAGCTTCACGGTCCGGTTCGACGCGACGCCCAGCGCGGGCGCCGTGGACGGCGTGGCCGGCCTCGCCCCCGGGACCGTGGCCGGGTACACCGAGCTCGCGGCCATCGTGCGCTTCAACAACACGGGGACTATCGACGCCCGGAACGGCGCGGCGTACGCCGCCCTCAAGTCGATTCCGTACGGCGCCGGCCTCCGGTATCGCTTCCGGCTGGCGGTGGACGTGCCGGGACGGGCCTACTCGGCGTACGTGACCGCGCCGGGCGGCGCGGAGGAGACGATTGGAACGGGCTATGCCTTCCGCACCGAGCAGAGCGCGCCCGCCTCGCTGGCCGACCTGGCGTCGTACACCAGCGGCGGGACCGTCGCGCTGTGCGATCTGGGGGTGACCGCGAGCGCTCCTCCGGCGCCGGTCGGGTCGGTGACCGTGACTCCGGGCGCCGCCGGCCTGGCCGCCGGCGACACCGTCCGGCTCACCGCGGCGGTGAAGGACGGGGCGGGCAATCTCCTGACCGGACGCGCCGTCACGTGGTCCACCAGCAGCGCCGGCGTCGCGAACGTCTCGACGACCGGACTGGTGACCGGTGTGGCGGCGAGCACGGCCACGGTCTCGGCCACCAGCGAAGGGAAAACGGGCTCGGCCACCGTGTCGGTGACCGCCCCGCTGACCCGGGTGGGCTACTACGTGAGTCCCATGGGCTCGAGCGGCAACGACGGCTCCCGCGACCGGCCCTGGTCCCTCACCTACGCGCTGGCGGGCGCGGGCGGGCGGATCGCGGCGGGCGACACGGTCTGGCTCCGGAACGGCACTTATCCCGGGTCGTTCCGCACCTCCATCGCCGGCGCGCCCGGCCGGCCGATCGTCTTCCGCCAGTATCCCGGCGAGCGGGCCACCATCGACGGCGGCCTGCGGGCCGAAGGCGCGGACCTGGTCTTCTGGGGCTTCGAGATCATGCAGTCCAACCCGCTGGGCAACGGCGCGCTGCCGGGGTTGCTGATCTACACGGCGCGGGGGAAGTTCATCAATCTGGTGATCCACGACGCGGCCCAGCAGGGCATCACGTTCTGGGACGGCGCGGATAACGCCGAGGTGTACGGCAGCATCGTGTACAACAACGGCCTGAACGAGAACAAGGACCACGGGATCTACATCCACAACAACAACGGCACGAAGACGGTCGAGGACAACGTCTTCTACAACAACCTGGCGTACGGCATCCACGCCTACGCCGGCCCGGGCGACGTGACGCAGCGCAACATCCACGTGATCGGCAACGTGTCGTTCAACAACGGCTCGATCTCGGCGCTCTGGACCGAGCGGGTCAACCTGCTGATCGGCGGTGAGGTGCGCTACGAGGGCATGCAGGCGATCGACAACATGCTCTACTACGCGGGCACGGTGGGCCGGAACCTGTGGATCGGGTACACGGCCGCCAACGGGGACGTCGAGGTCCGGGGGAACTGGGTCTGGGGCGGGTCGTCGGCGCTCGAGGTCACGGAGTGGGAAAGCGCCGTGGTCCAGAACAACACCGTCGGCGGCATCAGCCAAATGGTGGACCTGCGGGACGCGACGCCGCTGGGGCAGGTGTGGAGCGGGAACCGGTACTACCGGAGCCCGACCGCCGCCGCCTGGCGGTTCGCGGGGCTGGCGACGCCGCTTTCCGCGTGGCAGGTGGCCACGGGCCTGGGCCTGACCGACCTGGTGGTGTCCGCCACGCCATCGGCGCCGACCGTATTCGTGCGACCCAACCGGTACGAGCCGGGCCGGGCGCACGTGGTGGTCTACAACTGGACCGGGCAGTCGTCGGTGAGCGTGGATCTCTCGGGCGTGCTGGCGGTGGGGCGTCGGTATGAGGTGCGGAACGTGCAGGACCCGTACGGCGCGCCCGTGCTGAGCGGGACGTACGGCGGCGGCGCGCTCCCCTTGCCCATGACCGGCGTGGCCCCGCCCACGCCGATCGGGCGGTCCACCCGAACGCCGACGCGCACCGGGCCGGCGTACGATGCGTTCGTCGTCATACAGCCGTAGACGCCTCGGCGCCTAGTGGTGGGTAGTGGATAGCGGGCAGGGGTGATCGGACAGTCTTCGGTCACCCCTGCACGCTTCTCCCTACGAACCGCCCGGCGTCCAGGCGTCTCGGCGTCTCGGCTAGTGACAACTCCCTGAGCCGCTGTCGCTGAACGTCTCGCCGGGAATCCCCACAAACGCCCAGTCGTATCCGTCCGGCTTGAGCGTCAGCTTCAGGATGCCGTAGGCGATGGACCGCATTTCGCCGCTCGGGTGGATGGCCGTGGGCTCCTCGACCGCTTCGCCCCCCGTGCCGACATTGAACTGTCGCAGGCCCCGGGCGTCGTCGCGCGCCCCGTCGGGCGCCATGGGCATCATGCGCTCGTAGTGATGATGTTGGCCGTGCAGCAGGATCTCGGCATTCGCGTCGTAGAGCCGCTGCCACAGAAACCGCCGGCTCTGGCGCTCGATCGAGCCTGCCACGTCGGATGACGTGAAGCGCGGCACGTGCGAGATCACGATGGTGCACGGTTGGGTATTCGCGGCCAGGTCGGCCGCCAGCCACTGGTCCTGCTCGGAGCCCGCCAAGAAGGGCACGGAGTCGTTGTCGTTGAGCACGATCATGTGCCACTCGCCGATGTCCTGGCTGAGGTAGCCCTTGCCCCGCTCGCCGACCCGCGCGCCGAAGTAGTCGAAGAAGCCGCTGGCGTTCGGGGTCTCGTATTCGCGATTCCCGGGCACGGCGAAGGTCACGTCCTTGAATCGGCCCCAGGTGGGGTCGTAGCAGTTGGTGTATTCAGCCAGGCTGCCGGTTTCGAAGGCGTTGTCGCCCAGCGCGGCCACGAAGTCGACCCCGTCGAGCAGCAGCGCCGTCGCGGCGTCGCGGTCGTTGGTGCACTTGGCGATGTTGCCGGCCGCCCCGAGCAGCACCGTGACCAGCGCGGGCGGTGGGGGAGGCGGCGGCGGGGGCGGCGGGGGCGGCGGCGGCTGCACGGGGTTGTCCCCGCAGGCCGCCAGCGCCAGCGTCACCCAGAGTACTCGATGCCAGCTACGCATGGTCAGACCCTCCTCGCGGTGGCTAGTGGCACGTGGCCGAGCCCGCGTCCGCATACGTCTCGCCGGGAATGGGCAAGAACGTCCAGTCGTACCCGCCGGTGCGGAGCGTCAACTTCAACACGCCGAACGCCACGCCGTAGGCTTCGCTGGTCGGGTAGATGACCGTCGGGGCCTGGAGACTCTCGCCGCCGGTGCCGGCGTTGAACTGCCGGATCCCGCGCGCGTCGTCGCGGCTGCCGTCGGGCGACATGGGCGCCATGCGCTCATAGTGATGCTGCTGGCCGTTCAGGACGACGTCGGCACCGGCCGCATAGAGCCGCTCCCACAGGATGCGGAGGCTGGTGCGCACCATCCCCTCCCCCGGCTGGCCCGAGGTGAACACGGGCTCGTGCCACATGGCCAGCACGCACGGTTTGGTGTTGGCGGCGAGGTCGGTCACCAGCCACTGGTCCTGGGGTGACCCGGCGGCGACCGGGACATAGGTGTTGTTGCTGTTGATGACGATCACGTGCCAGTCGCCGATGTCCTGGCTGTAGTAGCCCATGGGGCGAGGGCCCGCGCGGTCGGCGAAGTAGTCGAACGTGCCGTCGGCGGTCCCCAGGTCGTACTCGTGATTCCCCAGCACCGCGAAGGTCCGGTCCTTGTGCCGGCCCCAGGTGGGCCCGTAGCAGCTGTTGTAGTCGGCCAGCGTGGCGTCATCCCACACATTGTCGCCCAGCGCGGCCACCCAGTCGGCCACCGCGTCCAGGAGCTGGGCCGTGGCCTCGTCCCGGTCGTTGGTGCACTTCGCGATGTTGCCGGCACCGGCCAGCACGACGGTCACCTGCTCGACCGGGGGCGGTGGCTCCGGGGGCGGCGGTTCCGTGGGCGGCGGCTCCGTGGGAGGCGCTTCACCGCAGGCCCCCAGCAGCGCCAAGGCCACCATGAGTACTCCAAACCGGACTTTCATCGTTGCGCTCCTTGATGCTCAATGACAGGTCGCGAGCCCGGAGTCGGAGAACGTGCTCCCCGGCACCGGGATGAATTCCCAGGCGTAGCCGCCGCTGGCCAGGGTCAGCGTCAGGACGCCGAACTCGGCTGCGAGGATTTCACTCTGGGGGTGTATGGCCACGGTCGGAAGCGCGACGCTCTCCCCTCCCGTGCCGACGTTGAATTGCCTGATGCCCCGCGCGTCGTCCGGCGTGCCGTCCGGGGTCATGGGCCGCATGCGCTCGTAGTGATGCTCCTGGCCGTTGAGCACGATCTCGGCGCCGGCATCGTACAGCCGCTGCCACAGGCTCTGGCGGGTGACCCGCCCGAGCCCGCCCGGCTCGTTGGACGAGGTGAACCGCGGCTGGTGCCACATGGCGAGCACGCACGGCTTGGGATTGGCCGCGAGATCCGCCGCCAGCCACTGATCCTGCGGGGAGCCGGCCCCGAACTCCACATACGGGGCGTTGTCGTTGAGCACGATCAGGTGCCAGTCATCGAGCTCGAAGCTGTAGTAGCCCAGCGCGCGGGGGCCGGCGCGGTCCCCGAAGTAGTCGAAGGCGGCGGCCGCGCTCCCGGTCTGGTAGTCGTGATTGCCGAGGACGGCATACGTGCGGCCGAGATGGCGGCCCCAGGTGGGCCCGTAGCATTGGGTGTAGTCCCGGGCGGTGCCTTCAGGAAAGGCGTTGTCCCCAAGGGCCGCGATCGAGCCAGGGATGCCGTCGAGCAGCGCCGCCGTGGCGGCGTCCCGGTCGTGCCCGCACGACGCGATGTTCCCCGCCACCGTGAGGGCGGTGCTGGTCCGACGGGTCACCACGGCGCTCGTCGTACTCGGCTCACTCACGGCCCCGCGGGAATCCGTGACCCGGAGCGTGACCTGGTACGAGCCCGGCGCGTCATAGGTGTGCGTGGGGGCCTCGCCCGAACCGGTCGCGCCGTCGCCGAGGTCCCAGGCATAGGCCAGCGGCAGGTTGGAGTCCGGGTCGGTGGAGGCGGCGCCGGTAAGGGCGACGCTCAGGGTGGACGCGACGTACGGTCCGCCAGCGCTGGCCACCGGCGCCAGGTTGGCGCCGACCGGGCCCTGCGGCTCGCCGCAGGCCATCGCCACCCCCGCGAGCGCCAGCAGGGCGACGCGCGATCTCAGCATAGGGCCCCGGTGCCCCGCGCCCGCAGGGGGGCGGGGGGAGCGGGAGTCCCGCGGGGCCAGAGCCGCCACAGGCCCGCCCGCACCAGCGGCATGGGGTCATGCCAGGCGATGGCCCGCTTGGCCTCGCTGCCCAGGGCCCAGGGCAACCACTGGAAGAACGGGATGCCCTGGTCTCGTGCCGCCGGGCGATCGGCCCACATGCGGCACCAGCGGACCCCGGGCAGAACCGGGGGCAGTGACGGGCGTGGCTCGCCGGTCAGATCACCGTAGACGAGCCCGGGGATGTTCACGCCCGCCAGCGCACCCGGGTGGTTCCACAGCGTGAACCGCGCGTTCACCTCGAGCAGGTGCAGTCGCCCGCCGGCGTCGCGCTTGAAGTCGAGCTTGGCGACGCCGCGCAGGCCCATCCGCCCGACGCTCTCGGCCCCGATGGCCGCCACGTCGGGCTGGTCCGTGATCTCGAGCGCGGTGCTGTCGCCGAACGCGGCCGGATAGGTCCGGATCTTCCGTCCGGTGAAGGCGGCGACCGTCGTCCCCCCGGTATCCACGTAGACGTGATAGCTCTCGATCCGCTGCTCGGGACCCGCCACTTCGGTCTGGGCCAGCACGGTCAGCCCGGACGTGGCCAGGCGCGGCCAGGCGGCCTGCAGCGCGGCCGGGGTATCGAAGCGGATCGCTTTTCCGCCGTGGGCGACGGGATCCCAGGAACGGGGCCGGCGCGTGAGCGGCTTGACCAGCACCGGGTACACCAGATCGGCCGGCGGCGGCTCGGTCGCGGGGGCCAGCACGCGCGCCGGTGGCACGGGCAGGCCGAGGCGCGCGGCCAGCGCCTGGAACCGCGCCTTGTCCACCAGGTCTTCGACCAGCGTCGCGTCGGGAATCACGAACCGGAACACCCGCCCGAGCTGCTCGCGGTTCCGCGAGACGAGCAACTGGCTCCCGTCGTCCTGATAGAACAGCACGGGCGGCTTGGCCTGGGATGCGCCGTAGCGGACCAGCTGCTCTACGGCCTGCTCGGGCTGCTCCCAGGGATCCCGCCAGGGGAGCGCGCGACGCGTGAATCGCGAATACCGCGCTGGGGCACCGAGCGGCGCCACCACCACGCTCGGGATGCCGCCGAGGCCAAGCGCATGCACCAGGTCGATGTCGCCCATGACGCAGGCGGGGGCGTGGGTCCTCATGGCCGGCTCCCGGCCGGCCGCGGCGCATGGCAGAGCCCGGACCCGCTGTCGGCGAACGTGTCATCCGGCACGGCCACGAAGCGCCAGTTGTAGCCGTCCGCCCGGAGCCGCAGGGCGAGGACGCCGTAGCTTCCGGTGCGCCGGACCTCGCTGTTGGGCTCCGGCAGCGTGTCGAACGGATAGAGTTCCACGCCGCCCGTGCCGGCGACGAACTCGCGAATCCCGGATTGGGGGTCGGCAGCGCCGGCCGGCGTTTGCGGGGCGAACCGCTCGTAGTGGTGCTCGTGGCCGTTGAGCACCACTTCCACGCCCGCCTGATAGAGCACCTCCCAGAGGGGCTGCAGGGCGGCGTCGTTGCCGTGATGCCAGCCGGAGCTGAACCGCGGGCGATGCCAGTAGGCCAGGCCGCATCGGGTGGGGTTCGCCGCCAGGTCCTGGCGCAGCCAGGCCAGCTGGGCCGACGTCTCGCTGATGTCGACCTCGCTGTTCAGCGCGAACACGCGCCACTCGGCCAGGTCGTAGGCGTAGTAGCCCTTGTCCGGGTCTCCCGCCGCGGCGCCGAAATACCGGAAGTAGGGGGCCGCCCCCGGCTCGTCGTAGTCGTGGTTCCCCGGAACCGGCCGCGTGCGGGCCTTCTGGCGGCCCCACGTGGGATGGTAGCAGTCCCGGAAGCTGGCGTCCGAGCCGGACGGGTACGCCACGTCGCCCAGCGCGACGACGGTCCCCACGATGCCGTCGAGCAGGTCGGCGGTGGCGGCGGTCGGCGGCCAGTCGCACACGCCAATGTCCCCCGCGCCCACCATGACGGTCTGCGACGAATCGCGCAGCCAGTCGAGCGAGGGAGGAGGGGAAGGCGGCGGCGGTGGTACCGTGGGCGGGGGCGGCGTAATGCCGTCGCCGCAGCCCAACCCGCCACCGACCAGCACCGCC
>Ga0214473_10003889_pt1 | contig 18039 bp, 15 predicted proteins | sample RVTome_7_FD_203509 | JGI IMG/M metagenome (GOLD analysis project Ga0214473, IMG submission 203509) | Soil microbial communities from uranium-contaminated site in the Upper Colorado River Basin, Wyoming, United States - RVT98D197 | ecosystem: Environmental > Terrestrial > Soil > Contaminated >... | reverse complement strand
CGCGGCAGGTGGACCACATCCTTTGGAATGGGTGGACCACTTCGATCGGAACCGGTGGCCCACTTCAATCGGAACCGGTGGACCGCTTCGATCGGAACGGGTGGGCCACATCCGTCGGAATACGCAGCACTCCGCACGCAGCAGTCGGTGGCTCGCTGCGTGTGTCGGATCGTACCTATACGGTCGTAGGAGTCACACCACCGGGCTTCGAGTATCCGCGTCGCGCCGAAGCGTGGACGACGCTCGTTCCGTTTTACGCGTCGACGCCTGGCGGGCTGGAGAGGCTGCGCGGTCCTGGCTACTATGCGTTCGACGTCGTGACGCGTGCGGTAGCTGGGGTGCCGATCGAGCAGGTGCGCGCGGAGCTGCGCCGCGGCATCGATCGGCTAACCGCCGATGGCCTCGTGTTCGCCGAGGGGGAGCTGCGGGCGCCGCTGCTAAGCGATGTGATCGTCGGAGAAGTCCGCCCCGTTCTCCTGCTGCTCGGCGCGGCGGTGCTCCTCGTGCTGCTGATTGCCGGGCTGAATGCGGCGAACCTGCTGCTCGTCCGTGGCGTCACACGACAACGTGAGCTTACCGTGCGCGCCGCACTGGGCGCGGGTCGGGCGCGCATCGTGAGACAGCTCGCAACGGAAGCGCTCGTGCTGTCCACTGCCGCGGCCGCGGCGGGCGTTCTCATCGCGCATCTGGTGCTGCGCGCCCTGCTCGCGCTCGCACCGGCCGAGCTACCTCGGCTGGATGGCGTGGGCATCGACGCGCGTGCAGCTGCGTTCGCTGTACTATGTGCCGCGCTCGCCGCAGTCTGCTTCGGCGTGCTCCCAGCGCTGCGGACGTCACGTATCCGGCAGGAGAGCCTGCGCATCCGCAGTGAAGGGGATGCGTCCGGGCGCCATGCGGATCGCTTGCGACACGTGCTCGTAGCCGCGCAGATCGCCATTGCCTGCATGGTGTTGTCGACCGCGGGGCTGCTCATACGGAGTCTCGAACGGATGCAGGCGCTCGACGTCGGCTTCGATGCGGGCTCGCTGGTCATTGCGGAGCTGGCCTTCCCGCCCGCACGCTTCGATTCCGACCCCGCGCATCAGAGTGCCATGTCCGAGCTCGCGCGCCGCGTGGCCGCTGCGCCCGGCGTGAGCGCTGCATCGGCGATACTGACGCGCCCGTTCGCAGGCAATGCGGGGTTCGATATCATGATCACGGGCCAGGGCATGACGGAATCGCTGACGGCGTCGCCGCCGATTCTCAACTATGAAGGTGTGCATGCCGGCTATTTCGCGACGCTCGGCCTGCCGATTGTGCGGGGACGCCCCATTCTAGAGAGCGATCGTGCGGGATCAGAGCTCGTCGTGGTCGTCAATGAGGCGATGGCCGAGTTGTACTGGCCCGGTGAGGACGCGGTAGGCAGGCGCGTGAAGTGGGGCGACGTGTCATCTCCGGCCCCGTGGCGCACCATCGTGGGCGTCGCGGGCGATGCACGCTACCGCCAGCTCACGGAAGTACGGCCGAGCATCTATGTGCCCTACGGCCAGGGCATACCGGTGCGCCCGAACTATCTGATCCTGCGGACGCCGCTTGGTGCCGCCATCGCAGGAACGCTGCGCGAGATCATTGCGGACGAGGAGCCCGGCACGGCGCTCCTCGAGGTGGCTGCCTTGCCGACGGTGCTGCGCACGCCGCTCGCCGGGCCGCGTTTCCAGTCTCTCCTCACAGGTAGCTTTGCCGTGCTCGGCCTCGCGCTCGCTGCGCTTGGCACCTATGCCGTGCTCGCGTTCTTCGTCCAGCAGCGCCGTCGGGAGATCGGCATTCGCATGGCACTCGGCGCGTCACCGGCGGCGGTCCGGCGCCTGGTGCTGAGGCACGCGCTCGGCATGGCCGTGTTCGGCATCGCCGCAGGCGTGCTCGGTACGGTCGCGGTCGGACGCTTCATTCAAGCGCTGCTGTTCGCCACGCCGCCGGTGGAGCCGACCGTGCTCGGGGCGACGGTGCTCGTGCTGCTCGGCGCATCCATCGCCGCGGCCGTTATTCCACTGCGTTCCGCAACCGGTACGGATCCGCTGCTCGTGATGCACTCGGATTAGTTGGCTCTCCTAAGACGAGTGTAGCTGGTGAAGCATCCATCCGAGAAGGTGTGGGAGGCCGGGTCGGGTCGGGTCTCCTTCGGGAAGAACCGCCGCCTGGCCGCCCATCGGTAACGTCGTAAGCGACGAAGGTACACCGAGATGCGCACCCCTGGCCCCACCTTCTATCTTCGTGTTGTTCGAAGACCCGAAGATCGAAGGGAGGACCCGAGGTGCGCGTCACAAAGCTACTCAACAAGTTGCTCAACTTGCAAGGCCTCTGGGTGCGGGGGGTGCGCATCGAAGAGGACGGCCTCGTGATCGAGGTTCGCCGTCGCTTCCGGCTGCTCACCTGTCCCGAGTGCGGCACTCAGGTGAAGGGCCGCTTCGAGGAGACCACGCGACGATGGCGCCACTTGGCCCTTTTCGGCACGACGACATGGATCGAAGGTCCGATCAGGAGGCTCCGCTGCCCTGGGTGCCGCAAGGTCCAGACGGAAGCGGTGCCCTGGGCCCGCCACCGCAGCGCCTTCACTCGTCCACTCGAAGATGCCGTCGGCTTCCTGACCCAGAAGCTCGACCATACGGCTGTCTCCAAGCTGTTCGGCATCTCCTGGGCGGCCGTTGGCAGTATCGCCGAGCGGCTGGTGGCCGAACAACTGCACCAGGATCGCTTCGACGGCCTTCGGGCCATCGGCGTCGACGAGTTCGGGTTCGCAGCTCACCATCGCTACCTGACCGTCGTGACCGATCACGACCGTGAACGTGTGATCTGGGTGGGAGAAGGCAAGTCGAGCGAAGCCCTGGCAACCTTCTTCGACGAACTCGGCCCGGAACGCTGTGCCAGCATTGAGCTTGTGAGCCTCGACATGGCCGCCGGCTACATCAAAGCCGTCGAAGCGGCGGTCCCGGATGCGACGATCGTGTTCGACCGCTTCCACGTCGCTCGTTTGGCTCAGCGCGCGGTGGAGGAGGTTCGGCGCGCCCAGATGCGTGCGTTGGATCCCGACGACCGCCAGCCCGTCAAACGCACTCGGTGGGCGCTCCTCAAGAACCCGGAGAACCTGCGCGCCAGCGAAAAGGCCAAGCTGGAACTCGTTCGCAAGACCAACACCGCGCTCTACCGCGCCTACCTCCTCAAGGAGACGTTCCTCGACATCTTCGAGTACCGGAGTGACTACTACGCTCGCCGTGCCCTCGACGCATGGACCGCATGGGCCCAGCGTTCCCGGCTCCAACCCTTCGTGCGCCTCGCTCGCACCGTCCGTAGGCACCGCGATGGCATTCTTGCCTTCATTAGGTCTCGGCTCACGAACGCGCGCCTCGAGGGGACGAACAACAAAGTCCGTCTGATCTCTCACAGAGCCTTCGGCTTCCACTCCGCCAATCCGCTTATCGCCATGATCTATCTCTGCTGCTCCAGGATCACCCTGCCGCAGCTACAGTTGTCTTAGGAGAACCGATTAGTTCACGACCGCCCGTCGCCGCGCGGCCGGCTAGATGGGCATGGGGCTGGTGATCCGGCGCGCCCGCCTACATTCTTCAGGCAATAGCCGATCATCCTCAACGGGAGTGGTTGCCATGGCCAAGCGCAGGCAGACGTACGAGCGGAAGGCGCGAAAGATGAAGGCGGCCCGGAAGGCCAGGGCTGCGGCGCGGGCGCAGGCCGCGGACCGGGGGCCAGCGCGCACGGCGGTCGGCCGCGAGAAGGCCCCGGCAACCGCGCAGGGCGGCGGCACCGAGTAACCCGGGAACCGCGCAGTGCGGCGCCGCTCCGGCCCGACCTACCGCTCGAGGACCGCCACCGCGATCTCGGCGGGCTGGGAGCGGTTGCCGGAGTCATCGGTGACCACCAGGCGGAAGGGAACTATCGACCAGTTGCACACGCCGCCTTCGCGGACATAGCACCTGCGCGATTTAAGGTCACCTCGGGGGCGTAACACGCAAAATGCGCATTCTGCTCCCTCGGATCACGGGACGTTCCCCGACGCCCCCGTGGGTTGCCCCACCGCTCCGCGTTCCGGCGCTGGAAACCCAGGACCAGAGCACGAAGGACTGCCGCTTTCGCCAGCTTCACGGACCCGACTGCCGGCCGAGAACGTCTCGACCGCAGGTTCCGTGGTGCGTTGACGTCAGCGTGCAACGTCCGGCCACACCAGCGGCAAGAGAACTTCTCGCCGGCGCGGTTCTTCGCGTCCACGTAGCCGCAGGCACTGCACTCCTGCGAGCTGTACGCGGGGTTGATGTAGTCGATCACGATCCCGATCTGCTCGTGCAGGTCGGTCAGCTTCGCTTCGATGACTTTGCGCCCGGCGTTCGTAACCAGCCGGCGCAGGAGAGGCTTCAGATTCATGCCTGAAGCTACCGAACAGAAACCGAATATGCAACTGGTCGATAGTTCCGGCAAAGGATACCCCCAGGATACAGCATGGTATGCGGCAGGGTCAACGCTCGGTGGCGGACGCGCGAGGGGCGGGCCTCGCTCGAGACCCGCCCCTCGTGATCCGTGGACGCCACCGGTTCGGCCTGCGCGGCGGCCGGCTCAGGCGCCCTGGCTCACCCGCCTGCCAACCGGCTCAACCGCCGCGTCGACCGTCCCGGGCGCCTCCGCGGTGGGGCCCGAAGAAGAGCGCCTTCACCAGCGCCGCCGCCGGATCCGTGGCCGCCAGTGCACGGGCCTCCGCCAGCTCGGCGGCGGCCGCGTCCACCCGCGCCTGGAAGGCCGTCACGTCCCGGCCTCCCGCCGCCGCCACGTCCACCCGGGCCTGCAGCGCCGCCAGCCGCGCCTCCGCCGCCGTGAGCGCGTCGTCCACGACCGAAGCGCCTAGCACGTCCACGATGACCGCGGCCTGCGCCAGGTGCACCGCCTCCATGGCGGCGTGGAAGGCGTCCCGATCTCCGCTCCGGCGGATCTCCCGTGCCGCCCGCGCCGCGTCACGGATCGGCGCCATCAGCGCGCGCGCCGCCTCGATCCCCTCCGCGTCACGCACCTGCAGCACGGCCTGCCGGAAGAGCCCCTGCAGATGCTGCCCGCCGGCAGCCCGCCCGACCATCATGTCCGAACCGGAGATCTGCGCCACCTCGGTGAGCTGCGCCTCGATGGCGCTGCCCTCGTCCGACCCGGTCGGCGAATCCGCGCACGCCGCCAGCGCCACGACCAGCGCCAGCGCCGCGCCCCCCTTGAATGCCCTCATGAACCCCATCCTTTCAATCGTGGCGGCATGCCGCCAGCGGACCCGTCCGTCACGAACCCATGGACGCGCCGGCTGTCCCTCATGTTAAATGGACCGTATCCTCTCCACCAGAGTCTCCACGCGGGAGGCTCCCCACGCGTCACCCATGACGATGATGAGCACCAGCAAGCGCATCCTGATCACCGGTGCCAGCGCGGGCATCGGCGCCGCCTGCGCACGCCGCCTGGCCGCGGACGGCCACGCCCTGATCCTGTGGGCCCGGCGGGCGGAGCGCCTCGATGCCCTGGCCGCCGAGCTGACCAGCGAGCACGGCGCCGAGGTGAGCACCGCAACGGTGGACGTACGCCACCGCGAGGCCGTGCGCACCGCCGCCGACGCCCTGGCCGAGCCGCCGGACGTCCTGCTCAACAACGCCGGCCTGGCCAGCGGCTTCGACCCCGTCCACGAGGGGGACCCCGAGGACTGGGACCGGATGATCGACACCAATCTCAAGGGCCTGCTCAACGTGAGCCGCTTCATACTCCCGCGCATGGTGGAGCGCGGCAGCGGTCACGTCATCAACATCGGCAGCACGGCCGGGCACATGACCTACCCGAAGGGGAACGTGTACGCGGCCACCAAGTACGGCGTGCGCGCGCTCACGGAGGGCATGAACCTGGACCTGGTGGGCACGGGCGTGAAGGTCTCGGGCGTGGACCCGGGCTTCGTGGAGACCGAGTTCAGCGTGGTCCGCTTTCATGGTGACGCGGACCGCGCCGCGCGCGTCTACGACGGCTTCCGCCCCCTCGGCCCGGAGGACGTGGCCGACGCGGTGGCCTACGTCATCGGCGTCCCCGCGCACGTGAACGTCCTGGACCTGGTGGTGGTCCCCACGGCCCAGCGCAACGTCTACGTGGTCGACCGGGCATAGTGCATATAAGCGACGTCCCGCTCCACCGCACACGGCTCTTCCCAGCCGCCAGCGTGGACGCAGGCCCCTGGCACGCTTATTCTCCCCGGGTCAGTGCCCTGCTTCGATCGTCACAGCGGGGCACGATCCGAACGCGGGAGTAGACTTGGGCAGCGTTGCAGCCGCCGTGATCCCGGGGCCCGGGCAGCCGGTGGAGGTGCGCGAGTTCCCGGAGCCGGAACTCGAACAGGATTCGGCGCTCCTCGAGGTGGAACTGAGCGAGGTGTGCGGCACGGACGTGCACCTGCGTGAGGGTCGCCTGGAGGGGGTGCCCTATCCGCTCATCCCCGGGCACGTGGCCGCCGGGCGCCTGGCCAAGGTGCGCGGCATCATCCGGGACGTGGAGGGCTGGCCGCTGGCCGAGGGGGACCGGGTCACTTTCCTGGACGTCCACGGCACCTGCAACGAATGCTGGTTCTGCCTGGTGGCGCGCGCCGCCACGCGCTGCCCCTCACGGCGGGTCTACGGCATCACCTACGGCGCGGAAGACGGCCTGTCGGGCGGCTGGGCGGAGCGCATGTACCTGAAGCCGGGCACGCGCCTCATCCGGCTCGCCGGCGTGGAGCCCGAGACGTTCATGGCCGGCGGCTGCTCGCTGCCCACCGCGCTGCACGCCGTGGAGCGCGCCGACATTCAGCTGGCCGACACCGTGCTGGTCCTGGGCAGCGGCCCCGTGGGCCTCTCCAGCGTGATCCTGGCCCGCATGCGCGGCGCCGGGAAGGTGCTGTGCATCGGCGCGCCGGAGAGCCGCCTGGTGGCGGCGCGCGCCGTGGGCGCCACGGCCACGCTGTTCATCGAGCGGGCCACCTCCGAGCAGCGCGGAGACTGGGTCCTGGAGCACACGGGCGGGCGCGGCGCGGACATCACCATCGAGGCCACGGGGGACCCGCAGGCCGTGGCCCAGGCCATGCGCTTCACCCGGGACGCGGGGCGCGTGGTGGTGGTGGGCCAGTACACGGACCACGGCCCGGTGGAGGTCAACCCCCACACCGAGCTGAACCGCAAGCACCTGGAGGTGCGCGGTACGTGGGGTTCCGACTTCTCCCACTTCTACCGCGGCGTGCAGCTCCTGCGCGACGCCGAGCGGGCGCGCCCGTGGACGCTCATTGCCACCGAACGCTTCGGCCTGGCGGAGGCCGAGAGCGCCCTGCAGGCGGTGGCGGAGCGGCGTGTCACCAAAGCACTCATCGACCCCCATCGCGGGGGCTGACCCCCATCAGGAGACGGCATGGCCAATCGGACCGCGCGCATCGAAACGAACCAGGGCACCTTCGCAGTGGAACTCTTCGAGGAGCGGGCCCCCAAAACCACAAAGAATTTCATCGACCTGGCCGAGAAAGGCTTCTACGACGGCGTCATCTTCCATCGCGTCATCGCGGGCTTCATGCTGCAGGGCGGTGACCCCACGGGTACCGGGCGCGGTGGGCCGGGCTACAACATCCCCGACGAATTCCACCCCGAGCTCACCCATGACGAGCCGGGCGTCCTGTCCATGGCCAACGCCGGGCCCAACACCGGCGGCTCCCAGTTCTTCGTGACGCTGGCCGCCACCCCCTGGCTGGACGGCAAGCACGCCGTCTTCGGCAAGGTGAGCGGCGGCATGGACGTGGTGCAGGCCATCGGCTCGGTGCGGACCGGCGCCGGCGACCGGCCCGCCGAGGACGTGGTCATGGAGAAAGTCACCATCGTGTGACACCGCCTGTCCTCTCCAGAGGTCACCTGGCGGGGCCGCCGCCGGCCCCGCCGCCCGCCCGGCAGTGCCGCAACCCGATTCCAGTCAATCACTTGCCTCGCGCCGGCGCGGAGACGCCCCACGACCGGCGCGCGGGCTCGCTGCGTGCGTAAGATCGGCGCCGTTCCGACGGAGGGACACGCAACCACAAGGGATCGAGGTATTCGATATGAGGAATGCATACGGTGTTCTGACGGCTCTCGCGCTGCTGCTCCCGGCCGCGCCCGGCGCGGCGCAGCGGATGGAGCGGGCGCCGGAGCCGGCGCGCTTCTTCGCCGGCGGCAGCCTGCAGTACGCCAGCCCCCAGGGTGACTTCGCCGAGCAGGTGGACCGGGGCTTCGGACTCGGCGGTCATGGCCTCTTCAAGATCGATCAGGCCGGCTGGCTCGGCCTGCGGCTGGACGGGGGCTTCCTGGTTTACGGGGACGAGAGCTATCGGGTCCCGCTCAGTTCCACCATCGGGGGCCGGGTGATGGTGGACGTGAACACGAACAACACCATCGCCCATCTGGGCTTCGGGCCGCAAATCGGCATGCCCACGGGCGCGGTCCGCCCGTACCTGGGGGGCACGGTGGGCCTCAGCTACTTCGCCACCACCTCCTCCGTGAAGGGGGATGACAGCGGGACGTTCGCTTCCGACACCAATTATGATGACCTCACCCTGGCCTTCGGTGGCCTGGGCGGCCTCTATATCCCGCTCCGCTCCGGGCCCGCCCCCATCTCGCTGGACCTCAGCGCGCGCTATCACCGGAACGGTGAGGTCAGCTACCTGAAGGAAGGCAGCATCATCGACAACCAGGACGGCTCCATCTCCTTCGATCCGATCCGCAGTGAGGCGGACGTCCTCACCTTCCATATCGGTGTCTCCATCGGGATCGCTTCCGGCCAGGAGGATCGGTCACGGTAGGAGGGGTTGCCGCGGCGATCGCTCCCGGTAGGAGGCCTTGCCGCCCCCCTGCCGTGACTGTCTCTTGAGTGCGGGAGGCGGTCACACGAAGGGAGGGGGGCGGCCATGAACGTCCTGGTACTGAACGCCGGCTCGTCCAGTCTGAAGTTCCGCGTGATCCGGACGGACGAGGAGCGCATAAAGCACGACGCCGACGAGCGCCTGGCCAGCGGCATGGTGGACCGCATCGGCGGCGAGGCGCTCATCACCTTTCAGGCGGAGGGCCACGCTCCTGAGCGGAGCGCCCGGCCGGTGCGCAATCACCGCGAGGCGGTGGACGCCATCCTGCGCTGGCTGGACACGGAAGCCGGCGCAGACGTGCCGGGCTTCCGGGACATCGACGCCGTGGGGCACCGGGTGGTGCACGGCGGGGAGCGGTTCACGAAGTCGGTCCTCCTCTCACCGGAGGTGATCCGGGAGATCGAGGACATGATCGACCTGGCGCCACTCCACAACCCGCACAACCTGAAGGGCATCCTGGCCGTGCGGGACGTGCTGGGCAAGGATATCCCCCAGGCCGCGGTCTTCGATACGTCCTTCCACGCCACGCTCCCGGACCACGCCTATCTCTACGCCATCCCATACTCGTTCTACCGGCGCTACAAGATCCGCCGCTACGGCTTCCACGGCACGAGTCACCGCTACGTGGCCTACCGGTGGCGCAAGCTCACCGGCACCGATCGGCCGCGCACCCGGCTGATCACCATGCACCTGGGCAACGGCTGCTCCGTGACCGCCAACGTGGGCGGAGACTCCGTGGACACCTCCATGGGCTTCACGCCGCTGGAGGGGTTGGTCATGGGCACCCGCTCGGGGGATGTGGATCCGGCCGTGCTGGACTACATCGCGGTGAAGGAGGGCCTGTCCCTGCGTGAGGTGGAACTGCTGCTGAACAAGCAGGCCGGTCTGCTCGGCATTTCCGGCCTCACGCACGATATGCGCGAGCTGCTGGCGGAGGCCGAGGAGCACGACGACCGCCGCGCCTGGCTGGCGGTGGAGATCTTCTGCTACCGGGCGCGCAAGTACATCGGCGCCTACCTGGCGGCCATGGGCGGCGCCGACGCCGTGGTCTTCACGGGTGGCATCGGTGAGAACAGCGCCGCCGTTCGCTCGGGCATCTGCACCGGCCTCGACTGGATGGGGCTGACGCTGGATCCCGCGGCCAACCATGCCATGGCGGCCGGCAAGGAGGGCCGGATCTCCACGGACGAATCCCGGGTCCACGCCTGGGTCATCCCCACCGATGAGGAACTCCTCATCGCGCGGGACACGGTGCGGCTGATCCTGGGGATGGACACCCGGTTCTGACTTGCACGGCGGGGGATCGTGGGGCAGGTTTCGGGGTCCGACGGCCGCAACGCGCCTACCCGATTCAGACGGAAGCATGCACGCAAGATTTTGGTACTACGGGCGCGCGCTGGGCGTGGCCCTGACGCTCGCCACGCTCCCCCTGGCCCCCGCTCGGGCGCAGGACCCGCCTCCCCCACAGGCGGAGGCGGAGGCGGAGGAAGTGACCGTGGATCGCTGGCGGATCGAACTCGATCTGGGTTTCAGCGCCGCCAGCGGCAATTCGGACCTGGTGGTCCTGACCAGCGGCTTTGAACTGAGGCACCTGCTGACCGATGACTTCCAGTTCGAATGGGAGCTCGGCTACCAGTACGGCGAGAGCGAGAGTGAAGTCGTGCGGCGGGAGTGGAAGAGTGCGCTGGAGGTGACGGTCTACCCGCGCGACCGCGTGTCCGCGTTCGCGGTCACCAACGCCAATCGCAATCCTTTCAAGAAGCTGGACCTCAAGACCCAGAGCGGGGCGGGTGTGCGCTTTCAACCTTACCGCGGCAGCGAGGGCAACCTCACGGTCAAGGCGTCGGCCCTCTACGACCGCCAGCAGTACCTGACGCAGGGTGACCCCAACCTGGACGCCGTGGACACGAACGGGCGCTGGCAGGTGGAGGTGACCAGCATGCGCCGCCTGGGCGAGGTCGTGCGGCTGGACAATGCCACCAAATACGTGCCCATCTGGGACGAGAGTGACGACTACACGTTCGAAAACGTGCTCAAGGCCAGCTCCCAGATCTCGCGCACGCTGGCGCTCTCCGTCCGCCACAAGTTCGAGCACGACTCCACGCCGCGCCCCGGTGTGAAGCGGGACGATCACAACGTCTATGCGGGTCTGACCTTCACATTCTGAAGCGACGTCCCCGCGCCGCGCACCGCGCGCGGGACCATGCGCGGCACGCAAACGTCATTCACCCCAACAGCCCCACCAGCCGGTCCAGCGCAGCCTCGGCGGCATCCTCGAGACCGCGGAAATCCCGCTCAGCGCCCCAGTGCGTACCACGCAGCGCCACGAAGCGCTGGTCCTCAGGACCGGCGAACGCCTTCAGCTCGAGGGCGCCACGGCCCTCGTCCCAGGCCATGGAAACTTCCGTATCGGTCACGCACAGGACCCGTCCGGAGAGGGCTGGGCCCGCCATAACTCGGAGTTCCGCCCGGCCGCCGGCGCGCAACGGCGCATCCGCTTCCGCCAGCCACTTCTGGAGCAAATGCGGCTCGGTGAACCAGGGCAGCAGCGTATCCCAGTCCACCGTGGCCGGGCGCAGCGTGAAGAAGGCGTGGCGCCGCTCCTCCCAGTGCTCGGTCACGAACAGGTCCAGGAGCGCCAGCGCCTGCGCCCAGCCGGAGCGCACCCCGCGGGCTTCATCATCCTCCTCGGGCGGTCCGAAGAAACCGGACTCCACGATGTGAACAACGGTCTCGCCGCCCTCCCGCCGGATGCGCACCTCGGTGCGGTGCGGCGCGCCGCTTGCGCCGGGCGCCTCGAGTACCAGCCGCTCCCCCGGCATTTCCACCAGGACACGTGCCTGGAAGTCACCGAAGTCCTCCCAGCGCCAGAAATAGCGGTCGCCCTCGCGGCGTGCGCCATCCACGAACCAGCCGGCCAGACGCTCGGGGTCGGCCAGCGCCTGCCATATGCGCTCGGGTGGGGCGGCGATGCGGCGCTCGGCCTCTACCGAGTGGCTGCCGGGCGCGGGCGCCGCGGCGGAGGCCGCGGGCTCGGCGGCCGTGGGCTCGGCGGCGGAGGGCGCGGGCTCCTCCTCGGGCGTTGCTCCAGGCTGCTGCCTCTCATCACTCATGGGACTCTCCTGGCTCGGCGGGGAGGGGATAGACGCCCAGCATCATGCGATACGGCCAGCCCGCGGCGGGCGTTCCGTCGGGCTGGCGCGCGGGCTCCGTGTGGCGGGCCACCACCTCGGCCACCGCCTCGGCGAGCGCGGCGGCGAAGGCGGCCCGCTGCTCGGCGCTGCCGAAGCGGAGCTCACTCTGCATGGCCAGGGTGCGCAGGCGTATGCCCTGCTCCTCCGCCTGGTCAGCGGCGCGCGCCACTTCCACCTGCGTGCGGGCAGCCAGCGCCAGCAGGTGCGCGGCGCTCAGGGCATCGCGCGGCTCGAGGTCCGTGTCCAGCGCCAGGGGCCCCAACACCTCCGGCGCAAGCACGTAGCTGCGCGCCGTGGCCACCCACCACTGCTCCGTGAGGGCGCGCTTCTGCACGGTTCCGGCCCGGCGGAGGAAGTCGGCCTCGGCCAGTTGCATTACATGGTAATGGACCTTCTGGCGGGAGTGGCCCAGACGGTCCGCCACGGCCGCGATCCCCTGGGGCGCGTCGAAGGCAGCCAGGATGTCCCGGCGCAGGGGATGCGCCAGGAGCACCGCCGCGCGGTGGGTATCCGCCACGGCCTCGACGGGGTCGGGGAGCAGGTTGTCCGCAGCATCGTCATCATACATACAGATATATTTGTATGTACATGACTTCTTGTCAATGGTGGCGTGTCACCTCCGCGGCCGGCGGTGGCCGGGGCCGGGGCCGGCCTGGAAGGCGACGGAGGCTGGCCTGGTACGCGGCAGAGCCGGGGCCCGCCTCACATGGGCGGCAACCGGCCCGTGATGCCGCGCCGCGGCGAAAAGGGGCCAGAGCGTACGGTCTTTCATGATCTCTCCTGGTCGAATGCCGCCCGCACCTGGCGCATAATGGGTACCCGGCCGCCCGCAGCGGCCGCCGTCCACACCCTTGTGGGATCCGCGCACCGATGTGGCCGATCTCTTGCAACGCCAGCACGGATTCGACACCGCAGACACAGGAGCAACGCACCATGCGAACGATAATGCTGGTCCTCGGCGGCGCCACGGCCCTGCTGATGACGATACCGACGGCGACCGCCGGCCGGTCCGGTCCGGCGGCCCCGGCTGATCACCTGGCCGTGGGGTCGGTCGAAGTGGCGCACCCGATGGAAAGCGCTCGGGCTCAGGGGCAGGCGCAGGGGCAGGGCCGGGTCCAGGGGCAGGGCCAGGCGCAGGGCCGTGGACAGGCGCAGGGCCCGCCGGGGGCCCGCGGGCAGGAGCAGGGCCAGGGTCCGCCGGGGGCCCGCGGGCAGGAGCAGGGCCAGGGTCCGCCGGGAGCTCGCGGGCAGGGCCGCGGCCAGGGCCAGGGTCCGCCGGGGGCCCGCGGACGGGGCAACCCGCCGCCGGACCGCGCCACCTTCAACCGCGGCCTGGCCGAACGCTCGGTCGAGGCCCGCGCCCGCCGCAACGCGGGCGCCCGCGGCATGACAGTCCGGCGCGAGGGCGGCAACGTGCGCTTCCTCAAGGCGGACGGCACGGCGCTCCTCGAACTACCGGAGGAAGCGGCCGACCGTATGGGCTACTGGTGGGTCAACCGCGTGCTGGGCACCGAGGAGGCGGCGGTCCGGGCCGGCCCGGACCGCGACCGGGACCGCGACGGCGGGGGCATCTTCGGTGATATACTCGGCAGCCAGGACGACGCGGACCGCGGTGGCGCGCCGGCCTTCTGCCGGAGCGGCGCGGGCCACCCGGTCTGGGGCCGCGGCTGGTGTGTGGACAAGGGCTTCGGCCTGGGGGATCAGGACGGCCGCTGGGGCTGGGCCAGGACGGACGACGTCACCCTGCGCAACCCGGATCCTGACCGGGACGTCTTCGATCAGGGCGGCCTCATCGACATCCTGGGGGACGTGGTCTTCGGCCGGCTGGCGGTGCAGTCCCTCGTGCTGGGCGCCGACGAGCCGCTCGCGGGCCGCTGGATCGGCCAGAACGACGGTCCGCGGGTCCTGCGCATCACCGCCGGCGACCTGCCCGTGGCGGAGCTGGTGGACGCGGAGCGGGACGGCAGCGTGGACGCCATCGTCTTCAACCTGGGCGGCTGAGCGGGCATTCGGCCGGGGCGGCGCACGCCGCTCCGCCCCGGCCGGGCCCACTGTGCAGTGCCCGCCACCTCCCTTAGCTTTCTCCCCTTCGCGCCGACCCACGCGCGCACCCGACGACACGACGAACCACGCGGACCCCGCCGGCGAGCCGGCGCGGGGACGTCGCTTAGAGGATGGGATTAATGGCACTGGATACGAGCAAGTTCATCTTCACCATGAAGGACCTCCGCAAGGTGGTCCCCCCGAACAAGGAGATCCTGAAGGGGATCTGGCTGCAGTTCTACCCGGGCGCCAAGATCGGCGTGGTGGGGCCGAACGGGTCGGGCAAGAGCACGCTGCTGCGCATCATGGCGGGCGTGGACGCGGATTTTCAGGGGCAGGCGTTCCCCATGAAGGGGATCCGTGTGGGGTACCTGCCGCAGGAGCCGCGGCTGGACGACCAGCTGGACGTGCGGGGCAACGTGGAGGAGGCCGTCCGCGAGACGCGCGATCTGCTGAAGAAGTTCGACGCCATCAACGCCCGGTTCGCCGAGCCGATGAGTGACGAGGAGATGAGCGACCTCATCGACGAGCAGGCGCGCGTGCAGGAGCGCATCGACCAGACCAATGCCTGGGAGCTGGATCGCAAGATCGAGATTGCCATGGACGCGCTGCGCCTGCCGCCCGGGGACGCGCGCGTGGAGCATCTGTCGGGCGGCGAGAAGCGTCGCGTGGCGCTCTGCCGCGTGCTGCTGGAGGAGCCGGACATGCTCCTGCTGGACGAGCCCACCAACCATCTGGACGCCGAGAGCGTGGCGTGGCTGGAGCACCACCTGGCGGAGTTCCCCGGGACCATCGTGGCCATCACGCACGACCGCTACTTCCTGGACAACGTTGCCAAGTGGATCCTGGAGCTGGACCGGGGCGCGGGCGTGCCGTGGGAGGGCAACTACTCGTCGTGGCTGGAGCAGAAGAGCAACCGCATGGCCAAAGAGGAGAAGCAGGAGTCGGCGCGGCAGCGGACGCTCAGGCGGGAGCTCGAGTGGGTGCGCATGGCGCCGCGCGGGCGGCAGTCCAAGGCCAAGGCGCGCCTGAACGCGTACGAGGAGCTGCTGCAGCAGGACCCGCGGGAAAAGCTGAACAAGGCGGAGATCCTCATCCCGAACGGCCCGCGCCTGGGGGAGGACGTGGTGAGCGCGGACGGGGTTACCAAGGCGTACGGGGACAAGCTGCTCATGGAGGACGTCACCTTCCGGCTGCCGCGCGGCGGCATCGTGGGGATCATCGGCCCGAACGGCGCGGGCAAGACCACGCTCTTCCGCATGATCACGGGGCAGGAGTCACCCGATGCGGGCGAGCTGAGAGTGGGGTCGACCGTGGAGATCGCGTACGTGGACCAGAGCCGGGACGCGCTGAACGCGGACAACTCGGTCTGGCAGGAGGTGTCCGGCGGCCAGGACACTCTGGCGCTCGGTAAAGCGGAGGTGAACAGCCGCGCCTACCTGAGCTGGTTCAATTTCCGCGGCGCCGACCAGCAGCAGAGGGTGGGCAAGCTATCGGGCGGCGAGCGGAACCGCCTGCACATGGCCAAGCTGCTGAAGGAGGGCGGCAACCTCATCCTGCTGGACGAACCCTCCAACGACCTGGACGTGGACACGCTGCGCGCCCTGGAGGACGCCCTGCTGGAGTTTGCCGGCTGCGCGGTGGTCATCTCCCACGACCGCTGGTTCCTGGACCGCATTGCCACCCACATCCTGGCCTTCGAGGGGGACAGCCAGGTGCGCTGGTTCGAGGGGAACTACCAGGAGTATGAGGAGGACCGGCGCAAGCGCCTGGGAGCGGAGGCGGACCAGCCGCATCGGATCCGGTATCGGAAGCTGGTGCGGGGGTAGGCGACGAGGCCCGTCAGGTTCCGGTGCGGGCCTCGTTGTTCGGGGCGTCCCGCCGGGCAGCGGTACCCCTCCCAGCCGCTGCGCCAGGACAGCGAGGCGCCCGACCACCTCGACCCCCGCGTCCCAAACAACCATGGACATGCCCCCATATAGGCGTGATCGTACGGGCACGAGCCACCCGATCCCCTTCCCATATAAGGGGGTCGCGGGGTAACGTTCATTATTGCGAACCACGAGGGGAGCATGTCCGTTGAGGAGCTGGAAAGGGAGGCGCTGAAGCTGCCGCCGCTCGAGCGGCAGCTGCTGGCCGCCAGGCTGCTCTCCAGTGTGGAATCCAGGCTGGAGTTCGAGGCGGAGTGGATCGAGGAGGTGCGGCGAAGCGCCCGCCAGCTCGACGAGGGGACTGTCGAGACGGTCCCGGCCGACCAGGTCATCCGCGGAGCAGGGTGAGACGATCCTAGTCACCGATCGGATTGAGCCGATCGCTGAACTTCGGCCGCTGAGTGGTGACGCCGACTCCCTGACCGCGGCGGTGCGGAAGCTCGTGGCGCGCGGCACGGTGACGCCGCCGACACGACCGGCGGCCTCGGACTTTACGCCCATCCGGTCGCGTGGTGGGTCGGCGTCAGCCGCCGTATCCGCGGACCGAGATGAACGGGGCTGATGCGATTTTTCGACGCGGGCGCGCTGGCGTCTGCTGATGCAACACCAGCTCCGGGCGGGCGATGCGGTGCAGTTGTCCGCAGCGCTTGTCCTTCACGTCGGTCTGGGGGCGGAGCCGCGTCCTCCCCCGCGCCCCCCGGACCGCCGACGCCTTCCTACCTCTCCACTCACGCCGAGCCGCACCACACCTCCTGCCACCGGCCGTGCTTCGCCCCATCCCGCCATGGCCCCAACCCCGCTTCGGCACGCTTCTATGTCTGCCGACAGCATCATTGCCCAGGGCCGGGACTCTTCCCTACGTTGGCTCGACGACGAAAAGGTGGGTTGGACTTCCCATCCCTTCGTCCCGACCGGCCCCCCACCAGCGGTGGGACGCCCGAGCCCATTCCCCACGGAGGCCGCCATGCGTGCCGTCTCGATCCTGATCCTCGTCACGGCAGCCGCTTGCGCCGGGGATAAACCCGTCCGCGACGTCCCCCTCCTCCCCTACCCGGACACCCGCCGCGATGCGCTGGTGGAGGAGCACTTCGGCGTCCCGGTGGCCGATCCGTACCGCTGGCTGGAGGCGGACGTCCGGGAGAGCCCGGAGGTGCGGGGCTGGGTGGAGGCGCAGAACGCGGTGAGCGATGCCTACCTGGAGGCCCTCCCGGGCCGCGCCCAATTCGCCGCGCGCCTCACGGAGCTGTTGGACTACGAGCGCATCGGCATCCCCGACCAGGAGGGCGGCCGGTATTTCTACACCCGGAACGCCGGCCTGCAGAACCAGGCCGTCCTCCACGTCCGCGACGGGCTGGATGGCCAGGCCCGGCAGCTCATCGATCCCAACAGCTGGTCCGAGGACGGCGCCACGGCGCTGGCCGAGTGGGCTCCCTCCCGGGACGGCACCCGCCTCCTCTATGCCATCCAGGAGGGCGGCACGGACTGGCGCATGGTGCGGGTGCTGGACGTGGCCACGGGCGAGACGCTCTCCGACGAGGTCCGGTGGGTGAAGTTCTCCGCGCTGGACTGGGCCCACGACGGCGCGGGCTTCTATTACTCCCGCTTCCCGGAGCCGGAGGAGGAGGAACAGTTCCAGTCGCTGAACGAGAATCAGGCCGTCTACTTCCACCGCCTCGGCACCCCCCAGGCCGAGGACCGGCGGGTCTACGCCACCCCGGACCATCCGCGGCTCAACCACCTGGCGCAGGTCTCCGACGACGGCCGCCGTCTCATCATCACCTCGGTGGAGGGGACTGACGAGCGCTACGACATCACCCTGGTGGACCTCACGGACCCCGCCACCGAGCCCCGGCCCCTCGTCACGGGGCTGGAACACCGCTGGGATTACGCCGGCAATGACGGGGAGCGCTACGTGTGGGTGACGAACCGGGACGCGCCCCGCCTCAGGGTCGTGGCCACGGACCTCTCACGG
>Ga0214473_10003888_pt1 | contig 18042 bp, 15 predicted proteins | sample RVTome_7_FD_203509 | JGI IMG/M metagenome (GOLD analysis project Ga0214473, IMG submission 203509) | Soil microbial communities from uranium-contaminated site in the Upper Colorado River Basin, Wyoming, United States - RVT98D197 | ecosystem: Environmental > Terrestrial > Soil > Contaminated >... | reverse complement strand
CACCGTCGGCGCGTTACGCGTACCCAGCCCGCCGCCCACACCGGCGGATGTCTTCCCCTCGCGCCCGTCGGCAAAGCCGTTGCGCGGATCGTGGCAGGTCGCGCACGCCACTGCGCCGTCGGTGGAAAGACGAGTGTCGAAGTAGAGCTTGCGTCCGAGATCGACCTTCGCCTGCGTGAGCGGGTTGTCCTCGGGGATTTCGGGTGGCAGCACACCCTCGGGCACCGCCAGCTCGATGCCCTGGCCGGAGGCGGTCCCCGAGAGAGCAAAGGCGACCAGGGCACCGAGGGCACAGGCCACCAGCGCAACGGTCTTCCCGCTGCTGCCCATTGTCCTTCTCCTCTTCGACCGCAACGAGGTCATCGGTTGCGAGTAGCAGCCGGACGCTCGCGGATCAACACGCCGCCGACACACACGCCGCCGCCGCATCGAGCACCGCGCCACGATAGCGCTCGCGGCACAAGGGGTCCACCGGCAGGCCCGGCGCGGCCACTTGTGCGTCGCGTCCGCATAGGGCACTGGGCAACGCCGAGTGAACGTCCGAGACAGCACGGCACGTCAACCGCAAGGGGCTACTTGTCTTGCCTATCACCAAGAACAAGAACGTGGAGCGCGAAGATCTCAGCCGGACGGTTCTCATGCCACGTGCGCTGTGCCGGCAAGGCGGAAAACGTCAACGAGTTCACGGTGGATTGAATTTTGGGGACGGGCACGTCGCGTCGGCGCGCTACAGCTCACTGCACACCGAATGCTGTTAGCCCGAAGCTCGTCCGAGCTGGGAGCCAAGGCACGTAAGGAAGATTTCCATCGTTTGTAGGGTGAAGACCTGACGGCTCCCACTTGACATGTCCCGCTTCCGAGAGCATTTCGGTTGGGGCCCGATGGACCATTGGATGACCCCCCGTCCACATAGCGCAAGAGGGCAACGCCGAGTGAGCGTCCTAGATAGGACGGTACGCCGAAGGCGCCGTCTGTCCTGCCTATGCCGTTCCCTATTGCCTTCCCTAAGAACAAGCATAAAGCGAGTGCAATAGGAAACGCCTAACTCCTCTGCCCCATTTTGGTGCACGTCCATACGAAGGGCTGACGCAAATACGGGTTCATTGCTCATTCGCAAGGCCTGAGCGAGTCGAATCTCCGATGCTTGTGATATAATCCCGTCATAAGTCATGGCAAGCGATTTGCTCTAGCTGTTCTGAATTGCGGCTATATGAGAGCTGACCGTATAGCACAGTCCCCGGCAAGCGGGCACGGGGCCCAAATACGGGGAGAGCCCCGGAAGGCCGGCCGGCAGGCCGGAAAGAAAGGAGGAGCCATGCACGATCTGGTTCGGAGGTTCATCCGCGAAGAGAGCGGTCAGGACCTGGCCGAGTACGGCATTGCCCTGCTCGTCGTCGCCCTTGGCGCGGCCGCGGCAGCGATCGCCATCGCCGGCAACGTGAACACGCTGTGGACCACCGCCTCGGCGGCCGTCGCGGCAGCGGTTGCAGGCATCTGAGGCCAAGCACCTGGCCAAACGGGGGCGGGGCACCCCGCCCCCGTTTGGCTCACCTTGCGGTGCGCCGGGAGCATGCCGCCTCGCCCGGTACACCGCCGGGGGGAAAAGACATGCGGAAGCTTCTCGAGAGACTCGTCGGTGATGAGAGCGGGCAGGATGTCGCAGAGTACGGCATTGCCCTGCTCGTCGTTACTATCGGTGTCGGTCTGGCCGCGATCGCCCTTGCGAGTGACGTGAACACGCTCTGGACGACAGGCTCGACGGCAATCGGTGCGGTAGCCGCGGCTCTCTGAGGTAACGAAGAACGTGAGCCTCCCCTTCGACGCAAGAATGATCGTGACCCTGCTTTTCGTCACGCTCTGCTGTGCCGTGGACCTGCGCGCCGGGCGGATCCCGAATGTCCTTTCGGGAACCGCCGTGATCGTTGGACTCTGGCTCGGAGTGCTGAAGGGCGGCGTAAGCGGCCTGATTGCGAGCGCAGTAGGTGCGCTCTTCGTCGGAGCGATCCTGCTCCTCCCGTTCTCCCTCGGCGGAATCGGGGCGGGCGACGTCAAGATGATGGCCGCGCTCGGGGCACTCCTCGGGACGCGCGTCGCCCTGGTGGGGCTCCTGGTCGGCATGGCCTTCGGAGGTGTGATCGCGGTCGTTTACCTTCTCTATCGCGGGCGTCTCAGCGAGAAGCTAACGGCGACGCGCCGCCGGGCGCTCGCCGCCGTAATCACCCGCTCGCTCGCGCCCCTCAAGATGTCAGCGGGCGATGCGGACGCCATCGCCTTGCCCTACAGTCTGCCGCTCGCCGTCGGCACGTTGGTCTCGATCGCCGCGCTGGGGGTGCCGTAGTGTCTCGGTCCACACATCGCGAGGAGTTCTGGCGCCGCCTCGCTGCGAGCACGCGCGGGCAGGCTATGGTCGAGTTTTTCATAATTGTCTTCCCCTTAATCCTCATCAGCCTAGGCGTACTTGAGTTCGGGTACGTTCTCATGAAAGTCAACATCGTGACGCACGCCGCACGTGACGGCGGGCGGATGGCCGCCGTTACGCCGATCTCCAATCGCGACGGCAACGGCATCATCCAGGACACGACCTCCATCGAGGACCGCGTGCGGGACCAGATGAAGAACGTCATGAGCGCCGCCGACGTCGCCGCCATGACCGTCGAGGTGACACAGCCAACTGTCGACGGCATTCCCATGGTCAGCGTTCGAGTCGCGGGCCCGGTTGCACTCATCTACGGCGGTATGCCATCCCCATTCGGCGCGAGCGGCTTCGCGATGTTCGCAGCCCCGGCCCTGAACTTCGACCGCACGGTAACATTCCGCGACGAGGGTCGTTAATCATAATATGGACGCAACGGAATCTAGAGCAAGAGGTGGTGTAACCCATGCGTAGACCAGGAACTATCTTTCTTTTCGCCATCGTCGTCGGCGCGCTCGCGGCAGCGCTCGTATACCGGAACTTCCGCGGCATGCAGGCCGAGTTGGAGGCCAAGCTCGCTACCAGCAACCTGAAGACGGTCGAGGTCTTCGTGGCCGATAGGACGCTCCCCATAGGCTCGCGCGTGACGGCCAAAGACGTGCGCACCGTGCGCTGGCCGAGAGAGGTCGAGCCCGAGGGGGCCGTCAAGGACCTCACGGAAGCAGTCGACCATGTTACGCGCACGACGATCGACAAGAACGAGCCTATCGTCCAAGCCGCGCTCGTTAAGGAGGGGGCGGGGCTCCTGCCGCTCATCATCACCGAGGGCATGCGGGCCATGTCCGTGAAGGTCGACCGCGTGACGGGCGTGAGCGGCTTCATCACCCCGAACAGCCGCGTCGACGTTCTGATCGCCGGAAAGCCGGAGAACGTCGGCAACAAAGGGGAACGCAGCAAGCTCATCCTCCAGAACGTGCGCGTGCTCGCCACCGGCACCAGCATTGAGCAGGTCGAGGAGAAGCCCGTCGAGGTGCCAACGGTAACGCTCCTCCTCTCCCCGCAGGAGGCCGAGAAGCTGACCCTCGCTGCCCGTCATGAGCCCGTGCGTCTGGCCCTCCGCAACTACCGCGACGAGGCGCTCGTCGACACCCCAGGCATGAATAGCGCCGCGCTTTTTGGGCCGGCCCGCGAGCGCACGGTAGCGGTGCGCGCTCCGAGCAAGAGCCCGCGGCGACCACGCTACACCGTGGACGTCTACCTTGGAGACGAACGGACCCAACAGGTCCTCTTCTAGAAGAGGCCACGATGCCAACCCTACGCAATCAGCAGGGCTTTATCCTTGCGTTTCTCGGCATCGGCATGGGGGCCATGACGTTTCTAGGGCTTGCCGTGGTCGGCATCGACCTCGCCCGCTTGGCCTTCACGGCAACCGAGGTGCAGACCATCGCCGACATCGCCGCGTCGGCCGGCGCCCGGGGGCTGGTGGATGGGGGCGCATACGTGGCAGAGGCGCAGACGGCGGTGCAAGAGAACGCCGTGGACGGCAGCGCCGCCACGATCGATCCCCCTGGCACGGTCGTAGCGGGGAACTACGACTGGGATACATTGGTATTCACGGCCGGGGGTGCACCCGCCAACGCCGTGCAGGCCACCGCCGAGGCCACGGTCACAAACTTCGTGGCGGCGGTTTTGGGCACACCGACAACGACCGTCACCAAGACGGCGACGGCCTCGTTCTCAACGCTCTGTGGCGCCACCCCGACCCTCCCAGTCGCCGTCGGCCGGTGCCACTTCCCCACCGACTGCACCGAGGGGGCATGCTCCGATGTCGTCACCGTACCGAGCCCTGATGACACAGCAGGGTGGACGGGCTTCTTCGAGACCGCGAGTGCCAATCAAATCGGTGAATTCTTTCCCGACCCGTGCGGTGTGGGAGAGCCCATCCCGGGGATCAGCATCGGTGACCTCATAACCCTCAACAACGGTGACTCGCAGCCGCTCTATCGGGCCATTCGCTGCATGATCTGCGACATGGGTCTCAACGAGTTCCTCATCCCCGTCGTGGATCAGTGCGGCGGCAACTTCAACCAGACCTCCGAGGTCACGGGCTTCGCAGAGATCGTCATCCAGGGCTTCCGCTACTCGAACGGGACCGTGACCGGACCCGGCATCGGCAGCATCTGCAACGGACCGCAAGGGGGCTATAACGGCGTCGACCTCCAGTCCTTCTTCAGCGCCGACACGCCGGGACAGCCGGGTAATTGCTGCTCTGAGTGCGGCGCAGGCTTCATCACCCTGGTGGGGTGACTTTTGGGGAAAGGAGACGGGAAGCCCGCAATGAAGAATGCGCGGGGGGCGATCCTGTGGGTCGGCGCTGGGGGCGCGGCCACCCGGGATGTCCTCGAGGACGCGGCTGCAGCGTTCGGCCTGACCGTACGCCTCTGCAACCACGCAGAGGCACTGGCCAAGCTTCAAGCACAGCGCTGCGAGCTCGTCGGCATCGAGCTCGACGGCGAGCCGGCACAGGCATTGGAACTCGTCCGAAAGATCCGTGAGCGCATCCCCCGCCTGACCATCCACGCCGCATCCAGCGACTCTGGCATCAACGTGATTCGAGAGGCGCTTGAATCGGGGGCAAGCGAGGTACTGTCGCTACCGCTCACCGCAAGCGAACTCACCAAGGCGCTCGCCAAGTTCACCCAAAGGGGCGCGAGCAGCAGCGAGCGCGGTCTAGCGGGTGACGTCATCACGGTCTGCGGCGCGCGCGGCGGCCTTGGGGTTACCACCATCGCCGTCAATCTCGCCGTCCGCTTGGCAGCACTGACGCGGTCTGAGGTCGCTTTGGTCGACCTCGACCTCCAGCGCGGGGACGTAGCGGCATTCCTCAACATGACGCCGCTCCAGTCGATCGCAACGATCGCCGCCGCCCGCACCGAGGGCGAGGTGGACGAAGTTTACCTCCTCAACACCATGACCCGCTATCGGAGCGGGGTGCACGTCCTCCCGGCCCCTGCGCAGATCGAGGAAGCGGAGACCGTGAGCGACCAGGACGTGATCTTCACCCTCGGCCTGCTGCGGACGCAATTCCGCTACACGATAGTGGACACGCCGCGCACGATCACCGCCGCCGCCTTGCCGGCGCTCGAGCACGCCGATCGGATCCTCATCATGGCTGATCTCTCAGTCCCCGGAGTGCGGGCGGCACAGCGCCTCTTCGAGCTGCTCGAGCGCTTGGGAGTATCCGTACGGCCAGACCTGCTGGTGGCCGAGACGCATCCGGGTCCGGTTACGCTTAAGGACGCAACGCGGACGGTCGGTGCCGACGCGGCCCTGGTCATACCCGCAGACCCGGCAGCGAGCACCGCAATGAACGAGGGGGCGCCCCTGAACGGGGCGCGCGCGACCGCCCTAACGCGCGCAGTCACCCAGCTTGCTGTCGCGGTCGCCGGCCTGGAGAAGATGCCCCGGCCCCGGCGTGGTGGTTTGTTTCGCCGCATCTTCGGAGAGGAGACATCCCGTTGAGCCTGAGAGATCGCATCGGACTCGGCGGCAAGGACGCCCCGCAGCCGACCCCCCGGGAGCCGGTGGCGCGGCTGGTGCCGAAGTCGCGACGGAGCGCGGCAGAGGTCGCGTACCAGGACCTGAAGCTCCGCATTCACCGCGAGCTGCTCGCTCGCATCGACCTGGCGAACCTCGCTCGCCTCGACGCCGAGCGAGCCACCGCAGAGCTCCGCACGGTCATCGCGCAGCTCGTCGAAGAGCAAGGCATCAGGATGAATCAGCGCGATCGCCAACAGCTAACCGACGAGATCCTGAACGAGGTCCAGGGGCTCGGACCTATCGAGCCGCTCATGCGTGACCCAGAGGTCTCGGACATCCTCGTGAACACGTCGGGCCAGGTGTACGTGGAGCGCCTCGGGCGACTTGAAAAGACGCCTGTCATCTTCCGCGACGACGGCCATCTGCTGCAGATCATCGACCGCATCGTCTCACGCGTGGGCCGCCGCATCGACGAGAGCTCGCCGATGGTCGACGCTCGCCTGCCCGATGGCTCGCGTGTGAACGCAATCATCCCACCGCTCGCACTCGACGGACCGATCCTCTCCATCCGCCGTTTTGGCCTGTACCGCCTCACGATCGAGGAACTATTGCGCCTCGAGTCGCTCACGCCGGAGATGGTGAAGCTCATCAAGGCGATGGTGCGCGCGCGCCTCAACATCCTGGTTTCGGGCGGAACCGGGTCCGGGAAGACGACGCTCCTCAACTGCCTCTCGGCCTTCATTCCCGACAGCGAGCGCATCGTCACCATCGAGGACTCGGCAGAGCTGCAACTGCAGCAGCCACACGTCGTGCGGCTCGAGACACGCCCACCCAACGTCGAGGGCCGTGGTGAGGTCACGCAGCGCGACCTGCTGCGCAACAGCCTGCGCATGCGCCCCGACCGCATCATAATCGGCGAGGTGCGCGGCGCGGAGTCTCTCGACATGCTCCAGGCCATGAACACCGGCCACGACGGCTCGATCTCGACGATTCACGCCAACGCGGCACGCGACTCGCTGAACCGCCTGGAGATGATGATGCAGATGTCGGGCTTCAACCTGCCGACGCGCGCGATGCGCCAGCAGATCAGCCTTGCGATCGACGTCATCGTACAGACGGCGCGGCTCAGCGACGGCAGCCGCAAGGTTACCAGCATCGCGGAGGTCCTGGGCATGGAGGGCGATATGATTGCTATGCAGGAGCTTTTCGCCTTCGAGCGTCACGGGACTGACGGTGACGGACGGGTCACCGGCCGCTTCACGCCAACCGGCATCCGGCCTCGTTTCGCCGACCGGCTCAAGGACTCGAGCCACTCGATCGATCCCACAATCTTCGACTACCTTACCGCTTGAGGAGCCGAGCATTACCATGCAGATCTTGATCGCCCTGCTCGTCTTTCTGGCCGTCGCCCTTGCCGGTTACGCCGTCACCGCGTGGCTTCGGGTGCGTAAGGCAGCCGGCGATGAGCTCACGCGCCGCCTCAACACCGTCACGGGCAAGAAACACGTGGCGGTGGATCTCTCGGTATTGAAGGACCAGCGGCTCTCGAGCATCGCGCTCTTGAACGCGCTGCTCGGGCGTACCCCGCTCGTGAATCCCCTCGTCCGAATGATCCGCCAAGCAGGCCTCAAGCAGCGCGTCGGCGAGGTGCTTTTGTACATCCCGCTGCTCGCCGTAACCACGCTGCTTCTGAACGCCTTGCTCGGCGGGAGCCGGGCGCTCGGCCTGCTGCTAGCGGTCGTGGCCGGCGCGATCCCGTTACTGGTCGTGCAGCGTATCCGTCGCAAGCGCACCTGGCGCTTTGCCGAGCAGCTCCCAGAGGCGCTAGACCTGATGCGCTCGGCCCTGCAAGCAGGGCACGGGTTCGCGGGCGCGATGACTGTCGCCGCAGAGACGTTTCCGGACCCCATTTCGCACGAGTTCCGGTGTACGGTTGAGGAGATGCGACTAGGCCTGCCGATCAGCAACGCGCTCTACAATCTGGTCGAGCGCGTCCCGGATCGGAACCTTCCCATCCTGGCAGTGGGGGTTCTGGTCGCACAGGACTCGGGTGGCAACATGGCTGAGGTGCTGGACAACATCGCGTACACCATCCGCGAGCGTTTCAAGCTCTTCCGCGAGATCCGCGTCATGACCGCACAGGGACGGCTGTCCGGCCAGGTGCTCACGGCCTTGCCGTTTTTTGGGGGTCTCTTCCTGTATTTTTTCAACCCGACCTACCTTCGCCCACTCATCGAGAAGCCGGCGGGACACTACCTGATCGCCTACGGGTTGGTGAGCCTCCTGATCGGCCACCTGTTCATTCGCCGCATAGTTGCGATTCGGGTGTAGCCATGCTCACACTCGTCACCGCGTTCTCCTTCATCGTCGTGGTCACGCTCGTTCTGTCCGGCTACTACGTCGTGACCGCCGAGTCCCCGCTCGAGCAACGTGTCCGGAGCCTGGTTCCGGAACCTGCCGCGCAGCCCCAGAAGCAGAAGGCCGGTCGGTTCGGGCGGTTCCTCCGCCCGCTCTTGGCGTCGCTCGGCCAATACGGCCTCGGCGGCAACGAAGCCTCGCTGCGCCAGACGCTGTCGGTTGCCGGAATCCGTGGGACGAACGCTACCGCCCTCTTCGTCGGCCTACGGACCGCGCTTGGTCTCGGGCCCGCGCTCCTCGTCCTCGTACCACGCATCTCGAGCGGCATGCCTCTCGGAACGACGCTCCTGTACGCTGGCCTGGCATGGGCCGCCGGCCACATCCTCGCCAACCTCCTCCTCAAGCGGCGGGCCGGCATCCGCGCGCGCCTCGTCAGCGAGGCACTGCCCGATGCTCTCGACCTCATGGTCGTGTGCCTCGAAGCGGGGCTCAGCCTAACGGCGACGATCGCGCGTGTGGGCGCGGAGCGATCGAAGATGGACGACCCACTCGGCCAGGAGTTCGAGCAGCTGGCGCTCGAGCTGCGCGAGGGGCGGTCGCGAGAGGGCGCGCTGCGCGCCTTTGGAGACCGAAACGGTGTCGAGGACCTCAAGGCACTGGCGGCGTTGATCATTCAGAGCGACCGTCTCGGCGCGAGCATGGGGAAGACACTCCGGGCGCACGCGGACGTGATGCGGACGAAGCGACGCCAGCGCGCGGAGGAGGAAACGCGGAAGCTGCCGATCAAGATCCTATTCCCGCTGGCGCTCTTCATCCTCCCGTCCCTGTTCGTCGTGGTGCTGGGCCCCGCCTTCCTGCACCTCGCGCACTTCGTGAAGGAGATAACGCCCGCGCTTAAGCGGTGACGATGGCAACCATTCCGCTCTACCGCGCCACCGTCGAGGGCCACGACGTCCTGTTGGCCGACCGGCTACGTCCCGCGCACACCCATTGGAGCCGGCTGCGCGGGCTCCTCGGCACGAGTCATCTTCCGCCAGGTGAGGGTCTGTGGCTCATGCCGTGCGACCAGGTGCACATGTTCGGGATGCGGTACGCGATCGACGCAGTTTTTCTGGATGCCGAGCGCCGCGTGGTGCACGTGGTGGAAAGGCTCGGACCCGGCCGTATCTCACCGCGGGTCCCCGGCGCCGCAAGCGTTCTCGAGCTTCCGACCGGCACTTGGGCACGCGTGGGTGCCGCGGAAGGAGCCCGCGTCGAGATCGAGGGTGAACCGGCTACGCAGACCGCGGGCAAGGAAGATGCACTCGCCGCCGCGCTCTGCAACGTGTTTCTCGCTGCCCTATATTGCCTGTTCGCCGCCATCCATCTTGCCCACGGCCGTGAGACGGGACAGTGGGCAACGATCCTGCCGATCGTCCTCCAGGAGTCGCTCCTCATCGGCCTGTTCCTGACGCGCCGCCGTAGCGTTGCCACCTCGACGCGACCACTCGATTGGGCCGTTGGCATCGGCGGCTTTTTCCTTCCCTTCCTTCTGCGTCCCACGGAACTCCCGGGTCCGCTGGTGTGGATCGGTCAGCCGCTCCAGGTCGCCGGCGTTCTGCTCTCGTGCGTCGCCCTGCTGTTTCTCGGCAGGAGCGTGGGCATTGTCGCCGCCAACCGCGGCGTCCAGACCACTGGCCTATACCGCATGGTCCGCCACCCCGCATACGGCGCTCACATGTTGTGCTACGTGGGCTACGTCGCCGCGTACCCGAGCGTGCGCAACGTACTAATCGTCGTCGCCACGTTCGCACTGCTGCATTCGCGCGCTGTGTTCGAGGAGCGCCTCCTCTTGCGGGACCCGAGCTACCGCAACTATCTCCGCCGCACGCCCTGGCGCTTCCTCCCCTACGTCTACTGAGGCCGCTCCGGGCAGCAGAGCAGCCCGCCCCGCAGAGGGACGTGGCCGATCGACGGCCGTGCCGGCTAGCGACTCGCCGTCCTAACCTCAGTTGCCGTTTTCCCCCGCCTCCTCGTTGCCGGGGCTCGCAACCTCGACCTGGCCTAAGATCGTGAGACTGGCATCGCCGTTCGTGCCCGGGCACTTCCCTTGCTGACCTCCGGCCCCCGACTCGACCTCGACTGTGAGCGTGCCAGCCTGGAAGAAGGTGTTCTCGCCCGGCTCACCGTCGTTGGTCAGGACTACGGTGAACAGCGTGATGCCGGGGATCGGCCCGCCGCTTGCGTCCGTGTTCGTGTCCGTGATCGTGATCTCCGACGGAAACACAGTGCCCGCGCTCGCCGTGAGTTTGATCTTCGTACCGCCCACCAGAGGGTTCCCGATATCGTCGGCCACGGTGAGCGTGAAGACCTGGGAGCTGCCGAGGAGGATGCTGAACGTGGTGGGCTCGATGTCGATTCTCGTGGGACCGGAAAAGATCACGACCCCGGACCTCGCTATAAGAATCTGGTCGTCCCAGAGACCGTTGGACACCGGGTCGAACGTGCCGTTGTCGTTGTTGTCGAGGAAGAACTCGCCGAGGTCGAAGACGCCGTTCTCGTTGGCATCGAGGAACGGCTCCGGTGGGAGGTCGACAAAGGGTTCGCCCAGATCGAACCGTCCGTTGGCGTTGGTGTCCGTGAAGCTCTCCTGCCCGGTGGTCACCACCATCACGGTGACCCGCCCGTCGGCCGGAACCGGAGACTGGGTCACCAAGTCCGCTTCTGCCTCGAAGAGGTCATCGTCGGTGATCCCCTGAGTCTGGATGGCTCCGCCCTCCGTGAAAAAGCTCACACCGCTCCCTAGCGGCACCGGGTTCTGAAACTGATCGGAGAGCCCGACGCGGATCCGGTCACGAATCCCGAAAAACACACGCCCCGCCACGTTCAGACACTCGAAAGCGATGCTCAGGTTGCTCGCCGAAGGGTTCAACGTACCGCCGATAGTGAGCGGGATCGCGCGGGCGGTGAGGTCGGTGCCACGCACGCGCGCCTCGACTTGGACCGGGCCCGGACGGTCCCCGGTGAAGACGGTCGTAAACACGAACCCGTCACCGCTCGTCGCCATCGGAGGCGACGCAAACTCGCCACCGTTCGGTCCGAACAGCGTGAAATCCACTATCGTGCCGTCAACTGCCGCTCCACCGCTTGCACCTAACAGGGCGAAGATCACGTCCACCGCCTGATTCAGGCCGCTGCCGCGCAAACCGAGCTGCGTGCGGGACTGCGGTGTCCCGGGGTCAGGCTCCTCTTCCTCGCCCTCCTCGGCGAAAAGATCGGGAATGCGCAACCCGAAGAACTCGATGGCTACGGCCTCCGTGCGCGGCTGGCCGATGACGATTGCCGTGCTGCGCGCCACCAAGTTCGTCCCCTCCACTTGAGCGACTACGGTCGCTGTGCCACGGGTCGAGCCGGCGCGCACGATCGTTTCGACTAACCCGTCCCGCGTTCGTGCCTCGAGATCGGTCAGCGACACATCTGGCGGCCCCTCAAGCGAGAAGAGCACGCGGATGCCGTTCCTAGCTCCTCGTCCCTGCGCATTAAGGACACGGAATTGCACCCGCGAGGCCTGGGGGTCGGACGACCCGACTGGACCTATTAGCGGCTCGAAACCGACCTGGCCTTCCGCCTGCGTATCCGGGACAACGAACTCGATCACCGACGCGTCGCCCTGCGGGCCCGGCGTGCGGTTTGGGTCCGGCGTCCCCACGATGGGCTCCAAGAAGTCCTCCGACGCCCCTCCGCCGCAGCCCGCTGCCAGGAGCGCCACCAGCGTCAGTGCCACCGCCACCCATTGTAGTCGCATCATCGATTCCCTCACGACGTCCCTCCACAGAAACCGAGGGCACTGCCCCCGGTGTTCTACATCATCACCGGTTGTTGCGGAGATGCGGGACGGCGGAAAAGGAGACGAGGTCCAGCCCGCCCTTTGCACGGCCCCTCGGAGATCTCCCCATCACCACCGCCCATTCCCCGCTGTCACGCCACGTGCTTTCGCACTGGCGGTCCCCGGTGCGCGCATTCTGAGGCGCGCGAGCGCGGTATCACCGAGCCCACCAAACCCACCTACCAGCCGAACCCGTCATTACTACGCTACTGTAGCAATACGGTCATTGTCAAACCTCTCGTTGCGGTCCGGTCCCCTGCAGGGGCATCAGCCCCACTGATTCTTGTGGGCCCAGAGTATGAGAATAACAAGGTGGGCTTTGGTGTGCGCAACGGGTGCATAACGGAAAATGAGATGAGCCGAATAACGCGCCTTGCCCACTGCAACTCCTTGCGCTATGCTTTTAGGTGCTCGGTTTTTTTAGGCCGACCCCCCGGTGTGTGGAGTAGCGCGCGGAAGGCTCCACGTGGTGGCAGAGGAGGCTGTGGCGCGGCGGCGCAATATGCTGCCGAAGCGGTGGTATGGGGGGATGACGCATGGCCAAGCATGATGAGCGGATCCGCGGGCTCGGTTACTGCACTCGTGCAGCCCGCGCATGGTCGCTGACGAGCACGGCGCTCCTGGCAGCTTTAAGCATCGCTGTACAGACCCAGGCGCTCGAGCCTGAGGAAGCTGGGGTTCCAATATTGGTCGAGCGCGTGCGACATACGACTGACGGGACCACAAGCCGCGTGAGCATCGAGCTCTCACGTGCAGCCACGCCCATGCTCAAAGTCTTGCCGGGCGGCCCGGCACGGAACAGTACCCAGCGTCTCGTCCTCGATTTCGCGAACGCTCTGTTGCAGCCTACCGCCGAAGACCCGACGGTGGTCTCCGACCCTTACCTACGGGAGATCCGCACGGGCCAGTTAACGCCGCAGACGGCCCGGATCGTCCTTGATCTGGCACGGCCGGCCACGCACACGGTTAGAACGCTTGCCGATCCGGCGCGAGTCGTAGTCGACCTGGACGCGGACAGTGGGCCGACCGTGGCCGTTGCGCCCACCTCCGGGGCCCAGGAGGCCGTCGCCGCGGCGAAGCCCGAGCGCGCGGCACGCGCACGGAGCCGCGAGGAGCGCACCCGTGAGGAGCTGTTCGCGAGGCTCCGAGGTCACTACTCGCGCGCGCTGCAGGTAAGTCTCGAGAAGCAGCGCCGCTGGGACCAGGACAATCACGGCAACGAGAGCGAGTCCATCTGGGTTGAACCAGGCGCCCCGATCTGGATCCAGGCCGGAAAGAGCCGGATAATCCGCCTCGCCTACCCCGTAAAGCGCGTCTCCATCGGAAACCCGGATCTCGCTGGTATCGTCGTCCTCGACCCCCGAACGATTATGATCAACGCCAAGCCGTTGCCAGAAGAGAAACGCCAGGAAGCCAGACGCGTCGGGCGGGTAGGGATCGTGTCGGGGCAGACTCTCACCCCCGAGCCACGCGTCAAGGAGACCTCTATCGTCGTCTGGAACGGCACCACCGACCAATTCGACGTACACGCGCTTATTATTGCCGATTTCATCGATCGCCAGGTGATGCTCGAGGTGACGGTGGCCGAGCTGCGTCGCAGCGCGCTCGAGGAGCACGGCATCGACGTCCGTGCGGTGCAGCGCGACTTGATCTCTAACTTCTTCATGGGTGGAGGCGCCGGCCCGGCGGGCTCCGGGCTGACGACAGTGCCGCCTCACCCGGGTAAGCCTCTCCTGCCGCTCACCACGTCCGGCAGCGCCCCCACGTACGCTTTCATCCTGCCCGACGAGAACATCACAGGGTTCATCCAGGCGCTGCAGGCTGAGGGGCTCGCCACCATACTAGCCCAGCCCAAGCTCACCGCCTTGAGCGGCCAGAACGCCGTCTTCCAGGTGGGGGGCGAGATCCCCATCCGGATCTCCTCCGGTTTCGCCACCGACATCGTGTTCAAGCCCTTCGGGACGCTCGTTAACTTCCTGCCGCGCGTATCGGACGATGGCACGATCACGCTCACCGTAACGCCTGAGGTGAGCCAGCCCGACTTCAGCAACACTGTCGAGGGAATTCCGAGCTTCCGCACGCGGCGCGCGTCTACAAGCACGCGGTTGACCAACGGCCAGACGCTCGTCATTGGCGGCTTGCTGCAGACCGACCGCGAAGAGGAGGTGCGGGGTGTTCCCTACCTCATGAACATTCCCGTCCTCGGGTATATATTCCGCAACACCGTCTACAAGAAGGAACTCACGGAGCTGATGGTCGTCGTGACCCCGCACGTGGTTCATCCCATGGTAGCCGGTACCGAGGTCCCTCTCCCGACGGACCGCGGACCGCTCGCAAACAAGGAGATCAATACCAAGGCGGACCCGGCGGAGGCGACACGACCCCGCTTCCCAGGCACGCCCTGAAAGCACCAACAGCGCCGCCCGAAGAGCCGACGGGACTGCGACCGCCGACGAACAGGCCGCTCACCCGAATTGCCGCAACGGCACCTGCAGGGAGTCTCGTACCATGTCGCTAGGCCAGATCCTCCTCGAGAAGAAGCTGGTCGATCACAGCCAGCTCCACGAGGCGGCCAAGCGCCAACAGTTAGTCGGTGGCTCGTGGCTGGAGAGCGCGCTCGCCCTTGGGTTCGTGGCCCAGACGGAGGTGGACGCTGCTCTCCGCGAGCCACCAACCGTCCCGGGATCAGTCGACGAGACTGGCCTCGATCTCCAGTTCGTCCTCGATCTCCTCCTCAAGTCGATGTACGTGCTCGGACTCGAGACGCGGGTCCAGGCAGCCGAATCTCTCAAGCTGCCGCAGGGAATCGTCGAGCTTCTCCTGCAGCGCGCGAAGTCCAAACGGCTCGTCGAGGCGCGTGGCACCTCGGAGGATCCTGCCGTGCTGCGCTATGCGTTGAGCGGCGAGGGTGCGCAGTGGGCCTCGGGAGCGCTGCAGAAATGCCAGTACACCGGGCCAGCGCCCGTCCCACTGCAGGAGTACCGCGTGCGCGTCCTGAGGCAGTCGGTAGCGCACGAGAATGTCACTGCCGCCGACCTCGCGCGGCAGTGTTCACACCTCGTTCTCGAGCCCGGCATACTCGAGCGCTTGGGCCCCGCCATCAACTCGGGCAAGGCGATTCTGCTCTACGGAGCAGGCGGCAATGGCAAGACCTCGATCGCCGAGTCCATCGGATACGCCCTCCGACAGGAGATCTACGTGCCGTACTGTGTCGAGGTGGATCGTCAGATAGTGAAGATCTTCGATCCCGCGCTGCACGAACCGGTCGACGAAGCGGATAGTGAGGGGCAAGCGGATCCGCGATTCGACCCACGCTGGGTGCACTGTCGGCGCCCGGTGGTCCTCACGGGTGGCGAGCTGACCATGGAGCTCCTCGACCTGAATTTCGACCCAGTCTACAAGTACTATGAGGCCCCAGCGCACGTCAAAGCGACCGGTGGTGTCTTCATCATCGACGACTTCGGTCGGCAGCGCGTCCGGCCCGCCGACCTTGTAAACCGCTGGCTCCTGCCGCTCGAACGGGGAGTCGACTACCTGACCTTGCACACCGGGAAGAAACTGGAGATCGATTTCGACGAGATCGTCGTCTTCTCGACCAACTTTCCGCCCCAGGAGCTGATGGACGGGCCGGCGCTGCGGCGCATCAACTACAAGCTGCACGTGGCGGCACCATCCGCCGAGCGCTACACAGAGATCCTCCGGCGCGTCTGCAGTGCGCGCGGCCTGGAGCTTCGCGACGATGTCCTCTCGTTCCTACTGCAGACCACCAGCCGCGGGATGCAGCTCGCATGCTATCAGCCTAAGGCGATAGTCGAGCACGTGGTCGCGCGCTGCACCTTCGATGAGACGGAGGCCGCGCTTACGGTCGAGCGAGTCAGGGAGGCACTGCAGAATCTAGCCCTCGAGGAGACGAATCCCAGCACGTGACCGCCGCTCCCATGGTCAATGAAGCGCGGCCGCAGCGTTCGACCCCCGGCTCGCTGGGAACGGCACTGCTTCCATGGCTCGCGCCGGCGTTGCTAGACGTCTACATGGCAATGAGCGTCTGGCCACGTCCCCCTCTCTGGCAGTGTGCAGCAGAGATCGCTTTGCTCGGCATGGCCGGTCGTTCGCAATGGAAGGTAGCCTGGGGCTGGATGCGCACGTCCCTGCTCCCGGCGGCGGTCCTCTTGGGGTTCGTCGGCATCGCGCATCCTCCAGAGGCGATTCATCAGATCGCGCTCTACACGCTGGGGCTGGTGGTGGGGCTAGCCATGGTCCTGCGCGCGGTGGCAACCAGATGGACTGTGCGGCCCGTCGTCGCGGCCGCGGTGGCCGCCGCGGTCGTGCTGGGCGGCCGTTGGTTAGACACCTATACTCCTAAAGCACCTTGGCTGGCGACACCGGTTTCGGTCTTCCGGCAGCTTTTCTGGTCGCGTTGGGCTACAGCGATGGCACAGACGAGCAGCACGAGCCCAGCGATCGTGGTCCTGTCCGTGGACACCCTGCGCAGCGATGCCGCAATGCGGATGCGGACGATGGAGCGGCTCGCGGCCCGCGGCGCATCGTGGGAGCGAGCGATGTCCACGAGCTCGTGGACGCTGCCGGCCCTAGCGTCGCTGCAGACAGGTCTAATGCCGGCCGAGCACGGCGCCGGCTGCCTGCCAGAGGGCTGCCAAGGCGTGGCAGATGGCGTTCGCCTCTTGGCGGAAGATCTGCATGCGAAAGGCTACGCCACGGCCGCGGTCGTCACGAACCCGTGGGTCACGGTCGGCACGAGCTTGAACCGTGGTTTCGACGTCTTCGTCGAGCCAAGCAATCGCCTCAACCGCCTCGTCGTCCTGGGTCAACCGAGGGGGCCGCATCGACAGGACGCCTCCCACGCGATCGACGCTGCGCTCCGGCTTATCGAGTACGCACCCGACCGCGGCTTCTATCTCTGGGTGCACCTTCTGGACCCGCACCTTCCGTACTTCCACAGCGACGACGAGAAACTCCGCTCGGTGACGGCCGCCGCGCTGCGCAACAGTCTCCCCCTCGACGAGCGATCGCGTGAAAGCCTGCGCCGCGCGTACGCCGGCGAGGTCGCGTACGTAGACGCGCAGCTCGGCCGTCTGCTCGACGCGCTCGAGCGGCGCGGCATCCTCAACAACGGCGTTGTCGTGTTCACCTCGGACCACGGCGAGGAGTTCTGGGAACACGGCGGCGTAGAGCACGGACACTCGCACCACGGAGAGGTTATAGACGTGCCGCTGGTCCTCGTGGCGCCCGGCGTGCCGCCCGGGGTCCGGGACGGAGTCGCCTCGCTCGTCGACGTGGTACCAACGATTCGTTCGATCGTCGGCTTGCCAACCAACGGCATCGATCTCCGCCACGGCGCCCCGCCCGACCGTGTCGCCACCGCCTGGGGCGGGCTGATTCAGCGAGCGGACTGCAGCGCTCGCTCGGCAAAGCGGCGGGCCATCGCCCGCGATTGCACCAGGCAGAGCGACGAAGTGCGGCTCTACGAGCTCACGCACGATCCGACGGAGCAGCACCCGCTGGTCGCGAACGAGAGCGACGCCCTCGTGAGAGCGGTGCAGGCCGTTGACCTCCCACCGGTACACGCTCACGCCCGTGTGAACCGCGAGGCGCTAGAGGCTCTCGGCTACCTGCGCTGAGAGCCGGCGTGCCGCCGCGCGGCGTGGATCCGCAATCGGACCGCAACGACTCCGCGTCGGCTTGACACTGCTACTCGCAAGTGGGGGCGGGCTCGGTGCAGCGTTCATCGATGCAAGGCTGAGGAGCCGGCCTGCCAGCCCTCAGAGTCTGTGAATAAATCCCCGGACCGAGCCGGGCAAAGAGCGCCGAGCAGCGCAAGGAGCAACCCGCAGGAATACCTGGATAG
>Ga0214473_10003887_pt1 | contig 18043 bp, 20 predicted proteins | sample RVTome_7_FD_203509 | JGI IMG/M metagenome (GOLD analysis project Ga0214473, IMG submission 203509) | Soil microbial communities from uranium-contaminated site in the Upper Colorado River Basin, Wyoming, United States - RVT98D197 | ecosystem: Environmental > Terrestrial > Soil > Contaminated >... | reverse complement strand
TGGCAACACATTTACGAGTTGGGCGGCTTCGCCTGGAGGCTGGTACCGCCACGTGGAGATCCCATGGCATTCGTAACATTGGAGCTTCGGCATGTGGCCGCCGGTTTCGTTGCGATCTTTCTGGTCCACGGAGTCGCGCTCTCGGTTGTGGGAATCGCCATTCTGCGTGCCAACCTGCTTGGCGGGATCGCGGCGATTCTGGCCGGCGTCGCGCTTGACGCCTATGCTGTTACGCTTGCCGTTCGCGCTTGCCGCGGCCGATTCCCTGAGTGGCTGCGCGCGATTATCCACAGCCCGCCCTTGTGATGCGGTTACCGTCCGGCAAGTGGCGGGCTGGCGAGGAAGCCGCCCAACAAGGCCTTGCAGCGGTCGGGCGCTCCCGCCGGGCTGGGAAATGAGCGCCTGGAGGGCTCCATGACCAGGGCATTGACCATACGGTGCGCTTGGATGGCTTTAGCGCCCGCCGCTGAAGGCCTGATCCGTTAGACGACACTGCTTGCACGGGAGAACAGCACATACAGGGTGCCAATGAACTGGATTGTCCAAGTGCTCGAGGCTCTTTACGGCCGATTCCTCCTGCTCGATCTGGTCGCCAAGATAGTACCGGGCGCATTTGCCATCACGTCCACCGCGGCCGTTCTCTCCTCCTGGGAGAAGCTATCACAGACTGTCCAACGGATGCCCTGGTGGGCCCTTGTACTGTGGGCTGGCGCCGCTTGGACAGTCGCCTTCGCTCTCCAGGTCATCGGAGAGACGGTACGCGCCCTTCGCGACCTGCCCACCTCAAAGAGCCGGGAGGATTGGTACGCAACGCTCAAGAAGTTCAACTCTCAGGCGGACGACCGCCAGAGGCAACAGGCCGATCGTCTGCTCGTCATCAAGGAAGCCTGTGGCAACACGTCCATGGCCGTGGGCCTCTACGTTCTCCTCTCGTTGATTCGGTTCTCGTCGTCCGGCTTCCGACACCAACGTTGGGAATGGAGTCAAGCGCCGGCCCTCATCATCGCCGCCGCTGCAAGCATAGTACTGGCTCTCATGCATCGCGAACACGTGAAGCGGCACCAGCTGTACGTCGAGGGCGTGCTCAAGTAGGGATGTGTCGTCTAACAGGGCAATGCACCTGCCAAAGCGGGCCCACCCTTGTCGTGGATTGACAGTTGCGGTCGGCCCGCTTTGCAGGTGATTGCCAGGGCGTTAGGCAGACCGGCAAGAGTCCGACGACCGCTGGAGAGGCTATGAGAGTTCTTGTGATGATGGCCGCGGCCGCCGGAGTTGTCGGGTGCGCCCAGACGGCGCCTCCACCGGCAGCGGCAAGCCACGGCGTGCATCGAGATTCACTCGAATGGACGGATTCCCTGGTCACGCGCGCGGTGATTTGGTCGCCCATCGCGCAACCAGACAGCGTTCTCCCCACTCTCATCTTCTCACCGGGATTCGGCGCCGTTCCGTCTCACTACTCGACACTCCTGTCTCAGTGGGCACGTGAGGGCTACCTGGTCATCGGAATCGCTCATCCGGGCTTCACGAACCCCGACGAGATGGAGCTGTACGACGCTTCGAACGTGATTGCACGGCAACTGGTGCGCGCCGTTGACCACATCGTGAGGGAACATCACCGTCCGAGGTCGCCATTCTCGCGAGTCGATCTGGAGCGCATCGGTCTCGTGGGCCATTCAGTCGGCGGTTCGGCCTCGGCGCAAGCCGCTGCATGGGATTCGCGTGTGCGCGCGGCCATGGATTTGGACGGGACGATCTTTGGGGATGTAGTTCACACGGGCATGGGTCAGCCGTTCTTCCTCATGCGAAAGCGGTACCCTATCGACCCCAACGATCCACCCCAGTTCTTCGAGCACCGGGACCAAGGGAACCTCCACGAGGACTCCGTCTTCGTGCATACAACGACAATGTACTGGCTGACGGTGGACCCGATGGACCACATGGCCTTCACTGACGCGAACTCACCGTGGCGAAGACGACCTCCCGCCTCGGGATCGGCGGCGGCTGATGATGACAGTCTCAGCGCCGCACGCATTCAGGAGATCACCACGCGGTTCGTGCTGGACTTCTTCGGGCACTATCTGTCTGGTATGCCCCCGTCTGCGCGCTTGGATCGGTCCCCGTTTGTCGGGACGGATTTGCGCTTCAAACGCTAACACATGGCGCGACGGCTGCCTAACCAGCCGATGAAGCTGACGGCCGCCTTCGGCGGCCGCAGCTTATCGGCAGGGCGTTATGCAGCCCCGCCATGTTCTAGGCTTCCCGCAGAACCACCGCAGTAGCCGCCGGTCCCAGTAGTTGCAGGGTTGCCTTGCGGCGGTGCACGAACGTACATACATTGCGCTATGGCCTTCCAATGGGATCCGATCAAGGCGGAGGCCAATCGGCAGCGACACGGTGTGGATTTCGCCGATGCGGTGGGTGTTTTCGAAGACCTGTTGGCACTCACGCAACTGGATCCCTATCCGACGGAGGAGCGGTTCGTCACGCTAGGCCGGGACTACCTTGAGCGCCTGGTGCTCGTGATCTGGACCTGGCGGGGTGACGACATACGGCTGATATCGGCGCGTGAAGCTACCCCACGGGAGCGCCGGCAGTATTCGGAGGGCCCAGATGCGTAAGGAGTACGACTTCAGCAAGGCCAAGCGAGGTCCCGTGGTGCCCGTGCCCACGGGCAAGACCCGGATTACCATTCGCCTGGACGACGATATTCTCGCCTGGTTTCGAGAGCAGGTCCATGCGGCCGGGGGGGGGAACTACCAGACACTCATCAACCAAGCCCTGCGCCGGGCAATGGAGCAGGGGCACGAGCCGTTGGAAACGGTGATGCGTCGGGTTGTTCGCGAGGAGATCCAGCGGTTACCCGGCACCTCCCGTACCCGTCGGTCCGGGGGGGCTGCATAACAAGCGGTTGGAGTCTGACCGGGCGCGTACGCTTAAGAGGAAGTCGTTAGTTGGTGCGCATGGTGAGATCCAGGTACGTTCAGCATCCTGCTGCTGGCGAGGGTCTCGCCCGCAGCAGATTTGCGGACCGTTAGATGGCGCCCACGCACTCATGTCGTGATAGATGAGACTACGTACCGTGGGACCCGATAGCCCCGGCCAGTGTGAGCCGGGACTATCGGACGACCGACCGCGAGATCCACGTCCCTGTTACTGTCCCGAGCTCTCACCCAGGGCGACGAGAAGCTCGTCCAGCTGATCGAACGTCTCGACCATTGCATCGGCTGCTCCGGTGCCGGCAGCGTCGAGCCCTTCCTTCGAAGGATAGCTCTCGTGCAGGACCACCAGCGTCTTGCCGCCCTTTTCCTCGAAGGTCACCGTGGTGACAGGCCCGCCCTCGCCACCTTCCTCATTGGTCCACGCGAGGCGCGAATACGGCTTCACTTCGACATACGTGCCGAAAAACGCGGCAGGCTCGGGGCCACCGTGGTCGAATACCAATCGGTACTTGCCTCCGACACGAGCATCCACCTCGCAGGACAGCAGGGTCATTCCCATCGACTTGGGCACCCACCAACGCTTGAGCAGCTCGGCCTTGGTAAATGCCTCGAACACGATGCGCGCCGGGCCGTTGATGGTCCGCGTGACAACCACCTCGCGGTCCGACTTCCGTTCCACCGTGGTGCGGTTCTTCACGGGGTCGGGCTCACTTTCGATTCTTGCGTTCATCGCTCTTCTCCTTTAGTGTAATTTCATCGACAACCTTGTCCAACTCGTCGAAGCGTTCGTCCCAGCGCTGGCGGTACCTTTCGAGCCACGCCGTCTCTTCCTCCAATCGGCGCGGGCCCAGTTGGCACGTCCGCACGCGTCCGATCTTCTTCGTGGTGACGAGCCCCGCCTGCTCCAGAACGCCGACGTGCTTCTTCATGCCCGTGAGCGTCATGTGGAACTTCTCGGCAAGGTCCGTGATCGAAGCGTCGGCTCGGCCGAGCTGCTCCAGAACACCACGCCGCGTGGCGTCCGAGAGCGCGGCGAACGAAGTATCAAGTCGGGTCCTCACATACTGAACCATATGGTTCAGTATTCTACCGCAAGCGTTCACGGCATGCAAGGGGTGGCCGCGAAGAACGATGCGTCTTACGATCTCAGCAGAGCGCGCGCATCCGTGACCGGTCAGACCACCATCGCTGCCTCTACTGCGGCTACCCCTATGACGCCGCCTCCTTCCGAGAAGCCTGGCTTGGCCAAGGATCTCATTGTGATCCTCGGCCTGCCTGCCCTGCTGCTTTCGGCGGGTGCCTGGCATTACTGGGAGACAATACTCCCTGTCTACCGGGCACCGTCCGAGGACGCCGTCTTTGAGGTCGCGACCGGGGTTTGGGACCGTGGATCCGGCAGGAGGCGATCGATCGAAGAGGACAAAGCCCCGCGGTGGGTTCAAGGTCGACTTTCGCCAGCTCGGCCGCGAGGAACCGCGCTCTTACTACGATAGCCCCGTGCTGACCATTCTGATCAACCTCGACCACCCAGTATTGGCCGCGGCACTCCAGCACTCGAGCGTCCAGGACGTGACGTTCCGGCGCCTCGCTTACGAAATCGCGTTCAGTGAGTACGCGATGGCTCTCGGTTATGAGGCGCTCAAAGATGACCCGGATCTACCCGGCGCAGGTTTGCTTTACGATGTCCGCGCCACACTCAATCGGGTCTCCCGAGCCGCAGCTCAGCTGTATCAGGAATGAACCACCTAGCTCGGCAACTTGGACTTCGGGGCTCTGGCGCGTCATCAGCCTGCCCGGCTACCTGACCAGCGTTCGCAGCCCCGGAAGACAGGGATAGGAAGGGCAATGGGTAGCCCCGTGGCCGCCAGATGAACATGCCAGTCAACGCTTGGCGTCCTCTCCTTCCTGCCGTCGCGTCCCTGGCGGCGGAGCTGGCACGCAGCTTGGGAGGGGCGTTTAGAACGACACTTCTGCCGGCAGTCCAACCTGCGCTAGGACGCCTGCAGGATCCGCGGGTCGTAGACGCCGTCCTCCAAGCCCTTGCCTTACTCAGAGCCGAGGCTCCCAACAGGGTAGCCTCCATTCATGCGTCAAGACGGGAGTGCCAACAAGCCTTGGATGCGTTCCTCGTCGCTGAGCCCGGTGAGATTGCTGCGCAAGCACAGGTAGCTTGCGACAGCGCATCACGCTTGTGCGGGCTCCTTGAGCGTTGCGGAGTACCGGCGCCAATCCGCCGCGACTTGGGCACGATCCGATCGGCGCTTCGGGCCCTGTTTCGCCATCAGCTGCCGAACCCCACCCGGGCAGCGATGATCGCCGAGTTCCGGGCGTTAGCCCAGAAGGATCCTACGGATCACGCGCTGACCGAGCTTCTTTGGCATCTGGAGACAAGAGGTGGGCGATAAGTGTCGTTGAGCAACCGGGATGATAGGTAACAGAGTATGCCGGGATGATGGGTGACACCTCCTGAGGGGGGGAGGGCCAACCAGCGATCAGTCCCGGATGATCGTGTCGCGTTCGTCGACCTTCCCGAGCAGGACAGTCCCGAAGTAGATGGACCAGATTCCTCTCACGCCACCAGCGGCAACAGCCACGTCGCCAGCACCACCCCGGCCACCCAGCCGAAGCCCGCCGTAATGACGGCGGCCGTGTAGGGCCACAGCAGGGCGGCGAATCGTCCGCCCAGCAGGCGGATCGTGCCGGCACCGCCCAGCACCGGAAGGCCCAGCGTGAGTCCGTAGAGCAGGACCGCGCGTGGCACGGTATCGGCGGAACCGTACCCCGAGACCAGCTGGTTCCCGAACGGGGAGGACGCGGCCGCCAGCGCGAACACCACCACCACACCGAGGGCGATCATCGTCGCGAGCCGGAGGCGGGCGGGGCCGCCCGCCCGGAGCGCCTTGAGGCCCAGCGCGGGAAAGGCGAACACGCTTCCCGCCTGGAGCACCAGATGGATGACCGAAAGGGCGCTCAGAGGCTCGCGAGCCATCCGGCCACGAGGCCGATGAGCGGGAACCAGAGCAAAGGGGACATGCGGACCTCCCCTCACACGTTAGGGAACTCGGCCCGTCATGGAAAGAGGACGCGCACCGCCCGCTCGCGCAGAATGCGGTCGAGCGCGGGCAGGTTCCGGAGCGCGGCATCGGGAATGGGTCGGGCCTCCGCCGGAAGGGCATCCGCGTCGAAGGGCGGCCGCCCCACCACGATCCGGCCCACCATGCCGGCCTGCTCGTGGGGCAGGCAGTAGTAGTCGTAGACGCCGGGCACCGTCAGCGTCGTTTCGAAGGCATCGCCCGGGTTCACCAGGTAGCCCGAGTCCCACGGCCTGGCGCCCACGGGAATCCGGCGCGGCCGGTCGCCGTTGGTCGGATGGTAGGCCGTGGCGGTGTGCACGTTGGCCTCCACCACCCACCGGATCGTGGTGCCCGGGTCCACCAGGACTCCCACGGGATCGAACCACACCCGCTCGCCCCGCACGTCGCTGCGCATGCGAATCTCGAGCGCGTCCCGGGACGGCCAGGCGCCCCGGACCGGGGTCGCGAGCACGAGGCCGGCGAGCACCGGCCCGCCGGCCCCGATGAACTCCCGCCGATTCACCGTCAGCCCTGCTTGAGCGACTCGGCCTTGGCGCGCGACACGTACCACACCACGACGTGATAGTGCGGATCGGTCACGCCGGGATGCCCCGCGTTGTAGTAGATGTCTACGTGATCGACCTGACCCGGCGCCGCGTTGAGATTGTCGAACGCCTTCTGCGCCTGCAGATCCTTGAGCGGGACCATGTACACCGAGCTGACCAGATTGCCCTGCTTGTCGTACGCCAGGAACGGCCCCGCGGGCAGCGTGGCCGGATCCACGTACAGCGTGCCGAGGCCCGGAATGAAATCGGGCAGGGGGACCAGCTTGCTGACCGCCTGATACGGCGCGGGTGGCGGCGCGTGCGCGTGAGCCGGTTGCTGAGCCGCGAGCGTCGGAGCGGTGGCGAGCAGCGCGAGGAGTGGGAGCAAGTGCTGGGGACGTGTCATGGAACGGAGCCTCCTGGATGTGATGGCCGCCGCGTCCCTGACGGACTCGCGCGGCGGCATTACCATTGAGCCATACCTGTGCGACTTACGCAAGGTTAAACTTATATAAGTATGCCGCCCTCGCAAGTGGTGCCGGAAGGCCCCAAGCACGCGATCCTGCAACTGCTTTTGCGGGAAGAACTTAGGCCGTCTGACCTAGCTCGGCGGCTGGGGGTCACTCCCACAGCCATTCGCCAGCATCTGGCGACGCTCGCGGCGCTCGGGCTGGTCGAGCGGCGACGGGTTCCGGCCGGGGCCAGTCGCCCGCCCGAGGTGTACCGCCTGTCGGTCGAGGGCCGCCGGATCTTTCCCAAGCGCTACGACCTGCTCGTGGCCGGCCTGCTCGAGGTCCTGCTCGAACGAACCGGACCCGACCGGACCCTCGAGACCGTGGCCGCCGTGGCGCGGCGGTTGGCGGAGCGCGTGGCGCCGGCCCTGGGCGATGCCCCGGGCCGCGAGCGGTGGACTCGTCTGCTGGCGTGGCTGGAGCACGAGTTCGCCTGGGAGGCGGATGCGGTGGGCCTGGGCGGGGCGCCGAGGCGGCTCACCATCCATCAATGTCCATTCCAGGACGTGTCGAGCCGGCACCCGAGCGTGTGCGGCGTGTTCTTCTCCACGCTCATCGAGACGCTCCAGCCCGCGGCTCGGCTCGAGCACGCGCCCAACGCGCCGGGAGAGGCGTGTTGTGCGTTCGTGGTGGGGAATCACGGGCGATGATCCGTGGGACTCTCGAAGCCATCTGGATCAAGCGGGCGCGGCGCGGGCCGATGGACCCCGCGGCGCGGGCCACGCTCATCGCGGGCCTTGGCATCGAGGGCAACGCCGATCAGGGCGGCAGGCGGCAGGTGACGATCATCGCGGCCGAAGTGTTCGACGCGCTGCGAACCACGCTCGACCCTGCGGTCGCGCCCGTGATGCGGCGGGCCAACCTGCTGGTGCGGGGTGTGGCGCTGGCGGAATCGCGCGGGCGGGTGTTGCGCGTGGGCTCGGGCCGAATCCGCGTGTACGGTGAGACGCGACCGTGCCATCTCATGGACGAGGCGCTGCCGGGGCTCAAAGCCGCGCTTCAACCGGAGTGGCGGGGGGGAGTCTTCGGCGAGATCCTGAATGACGCGGAAGTCGCCATCGGTGATCTGGTGAGCTGGGAAGTTCTATGACCACCGCGGCCCTGGCCGCTACTGGGGTGGGCGCCGCTCGATGAGCTGCCGCATCAGGGTTTGCGCCAGCCCATCGGACGGCTTGAGGGTGAGCGCCCGCTCGAGCGCCGCCCGCGCGCCAGTTGAATCCCCCTCGATGAGCAGCGCCTCCCCCAGCGCCGCGTAGGCGCCGTACTCGGCCGGGTAGGCCTCGGCCACCAGGCGGAGAATCGCGCTGGCCAGCGCCGGCCGCTTGGCCCATAGATACCGGTAGCCCAGGTCGGTCATGGCGTCCTGTGCGAAGGGGGGGACCAGCGACTGGAGGCTCCCTCCCCGGCGAAATGCGTTCCGCAGCGCGGACTCGCCGCCGGCCTCGAGCACGTCCCGGTACATCTCCGCGATCTGGTAGTCGACGAACCGCTGGGCATCGCGGTCGAGGCCCGCAATCCAGGATGACTGCCGGGCAGCGATCGCCGCGTCGAGCCCCGCATGGCGGAGAGAGTCCACGGCGCCCTCCTCGGTGCGGTACTTCGCCGCGATCCGGCTCAGGCGGTCGGTCAAGTCGGCTTCGGGGATCCAGTCGCCCCGCGCCATCACACCCACTCGTCGTCGGACATTCGTCGGGTCCCGCAAGGGATCGGCCTCGAGGAGCAGAAGATCGGCCCGGGCGCCGGAAACGATGGTTCCGAACTCCTGCGCGGCGTTCCACGCGACCGCGGGATTGGCGGTAGCGGTGCGGAGCGCCTCGTAGGGAGAGAGCCCCGCGGTCGCCAACAGCTCGATCTCGTGAAGCGCCGAGAATCCCGGAACGATAGTCTCCGGCCCGCCCGCGTCGGTGCCCAGCATCAGAGGCACGCCAGCCGAGTGGAGTGCACGCACCAGGGCGACTTGAAAACGAAGGCTGGCGCGGAACCCGCGGGCAGCAGTGGCCGGGATGTTGCGGCTGTAGTAGTTGTTCTCGGCCCGCCAACGTAGTCGCTCGATGGGCGGCAGGAAACGGGCCTCGGGCTGGGCGAGGAGAACGGGAAGACTGTCCAGCTGGCGGGCGATGTGCTCGTAGGCGACCAGGGTCGGCGCGACCGTCACGCCCGCCGTGCGGGTGAGCCTGGCAACCTCCCGCAACCGCGTGGTGTCGCCGACTCGATTGCCGAAGACGGTGTACACGTATTCCTCGGCATGGTCGATCGACGCCTGGGGCATTGCCATGACGCTGTCGAAAGGCAGGTTCCGAGGCAGGTGGCCGACCACCATCACGCCCAGCGCGCCGCCGACCGCGATGAGGCGCCGGTAGGCTTCGAGCGACAGGTCGCCGTGGACCTTGAGGAAGTCATATCCGCTCTCCACCTGTTCCCGGGCAATGCGTTCCGCATCGGCGGCGCTGAAAACGCCCTCGATGAACGGGCCCGCCGTGAGGAGGGTCGGCCCGGCCATTTGTCCGGCTCGGATTCGTTCGCGCCACACGAGGTCCTTCGGCTCCCCCTTCATGTTGCGCACGGTGGTGACGCCGTTCGCCAGATAGAGGAGCAAGTCGCTGGCCCGATTCACGTGAACGTGGGTGTCGACGAGACCGGGCATCAGATACCGTCCGCGACCGTCGATGACTCGCGTGCCCCGAGGCACCCGTACGCGGGACGCTGGACCAACCTCAGCGATCCGGCCGTCCCGGATGACGACAGTGTGCCCCGTCAGGTAGCCGTCCCGGTCCATGGGGACGACCGTGACGTTGACGAAAGCCGTCGGGAGCGACTGAGAGGGAGCAGACGCGCTTCCCAGCCACGCCATGGCGGCCATCGCGAGGAATTGGGCGGGTCTTGGCATGGGCGCCCCTGGGCGGGCTCGGGAGGTAGTTACCTAGATGCGCCGGCGTCTGGAACGGTTGCGCCGTCAAGCCACTGATAACCCGAACCGGTGCAGCAACTCCGGCTGGCGCAGCAGCTCGGTCAGCCTTCCGTCCGATCGCAGTCGCCCCTCGACCAGCACAACCGCGCGATCGCACGATACGCGGGCGAATTCGAGGTCGTGGGTGGCGACGATCAGCGTCTCATTCCGGGCGCGCAGGAGGTCCAGCAGCCGGCGCCGTCCGCGGGCGTCGAGGTCGCCCGACGGCTCGTCCAACGCCAGCACCAGCGGGGCCGAGACCAGCACGGTAGCCAGGGCGGCCAGGCGCCGCTCTCCGCCCGACAAGTGGTGCGCCGCGCGGGCGTGCGCGCCGTCCAGCCCCAGCTCCCCCAGCACCCGGAGCGCCCGGGCCTCCGCCTCGGCGGGCGGCACGCCGTCGTTGAGCGGCCCGAAGGCCACGTCCTCGAGCAGCGTGGGGAGAAAGAGCTGGTCGTCGGGATCCTGAAAGACCAGCCCCACGCGCCGGCGCACTTCCCGCGCGGTGTCCGGGCCGACGACCAGGCCGTCCACCACGACCCGCCCCGTGACCGGCGTGAGCAGCGCGTTCAGGTGCTGAAGCAGCGTGCTCTTGCCCGCGCCCGTGGGGCCCAGCAGGGCGACGCGCTCCCCGCGCTCGACGACGAGCGACACGCCGTCCAGCACGGCGGTTCCGCCGGGGTAGTGGAAGGTCAACTGCTCCACCGCGATGAGCGACATCAGCCGGCCCGCGCCCACCACACGATGCCCGCCACGGCGAGGGCGAGCGCCGTGAGGGACGCGGTGGCCCGCGTATCCCAGGGGGTCTCGTGGAGCGGCGGCAGGTCTCCCTGAAATCCGCGCGCCAGCATCGCCTGGTGGGTGCGCTCGCCCCGCGCGAGGGCTCGGCCCAGCACCGCGGCGGTGATGCCCACGAGTACCCGCCTTCGGCTGGCGGCCCCGGCACCCGCGTTGCGGCTCCGGGCGGCCCGCTGGAGCCGTTCGATCTCATCCACCAGGATGTAGAGGAGCCGGTACGCCAGGCCGAGCGCCACGGTCACCGCGCGAGGCAGCCGGAGGCGGCGGAACGCGTGGAGCAGCTCGGGAAACGACGTAGTGCTCACCAGCAGCACGGCCGCTTCCAGGGCTACGGCGGCGCGCCCCAGCACCGACCCGAAGCGAACGGCTCCGGCGTCGGATACCGTGAACGGCCCGAGGTGGGCGACCGGCCGGCCCGGCACGAACACCAGCACGGCGACCGAGGCTGCGACCACAAACGCGAGCGGCCACACCGCGCGCCGCAGCATGACGCTCACGATCGGCACGCGGGCGGCGACGGCCAGCGCCAGCACCAGGAACCCGAGGGCCGCGAGTTGGGGCCAGGCCCCCAGGGGGACGGACGCGGCGCCGAGCGCGATCGCGACGGTGCCCAGGAGCCGCGCGGCCGGCGGGACGCGGGTGAGCGGCGATGGGATCGCGGCGTAGTGGTCCAGGTGATGAAAGCTCACAGGCGCCGTCGCGCGCCCGCGAGTGACGCGACGCCCCAGATGAGCCCGAAGACCACCACTACGCCGAGGGCGGCGGCCACCCAGGGTCCGCCGAGCGGCGCGGTGTAGCCCGCGAACGGTCCCTGGAGGTAGGCGGCGGTGCGGCCCGCGATCCCTAGGCGCTCGGCCGCGGCCTGGAGCGCGTCGGGACGGGTGGACGCGAGATAGGCTGCGGCGACTGCGATGGCGAGAGAGCCGGTGGCGGCCGCCCAGGCCCAGCGGCGCGCGGCGGGTGACAGGGCGGTGGCGCGGGCCAGCAGCTCCGGGCGGCTCCGCCCCAGCAGGGCGAAGATGGCCATGGTGAGTCCGGCTTCGGCGAGGCCCACGATGAGGTGGACGCCTCCCACCACCACTAAGGCCGGGCCCAAGGGCACGAGGTCCGACAGGGCCAGCTCGAGCGCGACCGCGGCCCCGACGGTGGCGGTGGACAGGAAGGCCGCCGCCCCGGCGACTCCGAGCTGCCGGCGGTGCCCCGGTCCCAGCAGGTGGACGCCGGTCCGGAAGATCAGCCACCCGACCCCAGGGCCCAGCACGGCAATGTTCAGCGCGTTGGCGCCGAGGGCCGCGACCCCGCCGTCCTGGAACAGCAGGGCTTGCACCAGCACCACCGCGAACATCACCAGCATGCCGGACCCCGGGCCCAGGGTGACGGCCACGAGCGTGCCGCCCAGCAGGTGGGCGCTGGTGCCGGCGCCGATGGGGAAGTTGAGCATCTGGGCGGCGAAGACGAAGGCCGTGGCGGCGCCGAGGAGGGGCGCCTCGCGCTCGCCCAGCGTGGCGCGCGACCGGCGCGCCGCGACGGCCAGCGCCGCGACACTGAGCGCCGCGGTTCCGGCGAGCACGGATGGGCTCAGGAACCCGTCGGGGATGTGGGCCACGGCCGAAAACTCTCCTTCATCCCCCCTTCACGCAAACTTGTCCTGCGTTCGGATAGCGTCCACTTGAGGGTGAGGTGAGGCAGAGCTCGTGACGCCGGGGGAGATATGAAAGTCGCGCAGCTCATGGTGACGGACCTGCGGGCGGTCGAGCCCGATACCACGGTGGGCGAGGCGGTCGAGCTGATGAGCGAGTACCACGTCTCGGCGCTGCCCATTCTGGATCCGCACGACCATCTGGTAGGCGTCGTCTCGACCACCGACGTGCTGGAAGCCGTGTCCGAGCGGTCGGACGCGGACTCGCGGCAGCAGCTGTTCGAGTCCACACCGGTGCGGGACATCATGACGCCGCGCCCTTCGGTGGTTGCGCTGGACACGGACGTCAAGGAGGCGGCGCAGCAGATGCTGTATCTCGAGGTGCGCCGGCTCTTCGTGGAGGACCACGGCGTGCTGGTGGGAGTCATCTCCCAGAGCGACATCGTGCGAGGGGTCGCGACGGCGAAGATCTAGTCGGCTCCCAGATCTTCCCGCCGTGCAGGGTGCGGACGCGGACTTGTCGGTCCGTGGACGCACCCTGATTTCTGGCGTGAAACGTGAAACGTGTTCTTGGCGTGAAACGTGAAACGTGAAACGTGAAACGGACTCTCCGGTGAGCAGTCCGGCCCCCGTACGTGATGCCCGCGCCAAAGTCGGGCCTGGCCGTTTCACGTTTCACGTTTCACGTTTCACGAGTCCATGATTCCGCCCTTCGACCTCCAATCCGCCATCAACATCGCCATCGGTGCGCTGGTAGGGCTCGCCGTGGGCATCGAGCGCGAGTGGTCGGGCCATGCGCGCGGCTCGGACGCCCAGTTCGCCGGGGTGCGGACCTTCTTCGTGCTGGGCCTGCTGGCGGGCGTCGCCGGGTGGTTTCAGGCCACCGGGCGGACGGCGGTCGCGGTGGTGCTGCTGGCCGCCGCCGCCGTGTTGACCCTGGTGGGGTACGTCGCGGCGGCGCGGGAGGGTGGGGAAGGCGTCCACGGCACCACCGAGGCGGCTGCCTTGCTGGTTCTGACGCTGGCCGCGGCGGCGGGGATGGGGCATCTCCAGCTCGCGGCGGGCGCCACCGCGGTGACGTTGCTCGTGCTGTACGAGAAGGGCCGCATTCACGGGTTCGTCCAGAAGATCGGGCAGCACGAGATGCTGGCCGCGCTCCAGTTCGCGGTGCTGGCACTGGTGATCTTGCCGCTGCTGCCCGTGGGCCCTTACGGCCCATTCGGCGGCATCCGGCCGCGCGCCCTGTGGATGGTCGTGCTGCTGTTCTCGGGCCTCAACTTCGCCGGGTACCTGGCGCGACGCGCGGTGGGCGAGGCGGCGGGGTACGGCGTCACGGGGCTCATGGGTGGGCTGGTGTCGTCCACCGTCGTGACGCTCAATCTGTCGCCCATCAGCAAGAAGGAGCCGGAGCTCTCCCGTCCGCTCGCCTTGGGCGTGCTGGCGGCGTGCACCGTGCTGCTCCCCCGCGTCCTGCTGGTGGCGTTCCTGCTCAACCCGGAGGTCGGGCTGGCGCTGGTCCGGTACCTGGCGCCCCCGTTCGCGGTGGGCGCGGCGATGGTCGCGGTGCCGTTCCTGCGCCAGGTCAGACAGCGGCAGAAGAGCGGCGCCGCGCCCGAACCCAAGAACCCGCTGGGGCTGGGCTCGGCCCTGAAGATGACCCTCATGTTCCAGTTGGTGCTGATGGTCATCCACGTGGTCGAGCAGGAACTCGGCGCGCGGGGCGTGCTGGGGTCGGCCGCGATCGTGGGCCTCACCGACCTGGACGCGCTCACGCTCGCCATGGCCCGGCTGGGCCAGCAGCAGGAAATGCTGGGCACGGCGGCCAAGGCCATCGGCATCGGCGTCCTCTCGAACACCGTGTTCAAGCTGGGCGTGGCGGTCGCGCTGGGCGGCGCGGCGTTCCGCAAGATGGTGGTCGCCGGGCTCGGGCTCCTCGGGCTGGCGAGCGCGGGGGCGTTGTGGGTGGGCTGGTAAAGTCGTGAAACGTGAAACGTGAAACGATTGACGCTGGCTAGAACTCCCAGCTCGCGCCGATGGTCGGGAGCCGCGGCAGCAGTTCCTGGCCGCTGCGCGTAGCCACGGCTCGCCCGCCGCTCACGCTCACGCGGTAGTCGTAGCCGTTGAGGTTGGTCCGGTCATACGCGTTGAACAGGTCCAGGAACACCCGCAACACGCTGCGGCCGATCGTGAATCGGCGCGTGACGCGCAGGTCGAACCGATGGTACGCCGGCAGGCGGTCGGCGTTGACCGGACCAAACGAGCCCACGATCATGGGATCGCCGCTCGCGAGCGTGTCCAGCGCGAACACCGACCCGGTGAACGGCCAGCCGGTGTGGAACTGCCAGCCCCAGCTCAATCGCCAGCTCGCGTCGGGCGCGTAGGTCACGTCCGCCGCCACGGTATGGCGTTGGTCCCGAATGCGGGGCACGAGCGTCCCAGAGATCTCCTCTTCGGTCACCGCGGCGCCATAGCTCAGCGACCAGTCGAGCTTCCCGCCCAGCCGGCGCTCGGCCAGCAGCTCGAGGCCGCGGGCGCGCCCGCGCGTCGGGTCCAGGCGGGCCCGGTCGCCCTGCACCTCAGGGAAGACCTCCGTGTAGTCGTTCAGGTTCACGAAGCGTGGGCGCAGGCGGGACGAGCGGCGCTCGTACGCCTCGGCCCGAAGCGCGATGCCGGAGCCGAGTTGGTGCTCGAGGCCCAGCACGCGATGCTCGGCCCGCTCGGCCGGATAGAAGCGCGGGTCGCCGTCCTGGACCGCGAGCTGGTGCAGCCCGTGGGCCTGATGGTACAGACCCCAGGCGGCCCGAATGGTCGTGCGGCGGCCGAGGGCGTAGGCGGCGTTCACGCGCGGGCTCCACGTGTGCTCACCGGTCCAGCTGTGGCGATCGAGCCGGAGCCCGGCCTCCAGCGTGAGCGGGGAGAGCGGCCGCACCCGCGGCGCCACGTATACGCCGAAGGCGGTGCCGGTGGGCGCGAGCCGGGCGATGGTCGTGTCGCGGACGCGCGCCAGCGTGTCGGCGTCCAGCACCGTGCGCTCGCGCCAGGCGAAATAGCCGTAGTCCGCCCAACCCGTGCGCAGATCGTAGCCCCAGCGCAGGGCCAACCGGTCGGCCAGCGCGGCGGTCCAATCCTGCCGCAGCGTCACGAGGTCGAGTCCGCGCCGGTCCTGCAAGTCGAGCGAATCCACCTGGGCGAACGCGCCGAGCCCGGTGCGGCGCCACGAGAGCCGGGCCCCCGACAGCACCGTGCGGGCCGTGACCCGCTGACCGAAGGCCGCCTGCCAGCCAAGCCACGCGTAGGAGCTGCCGTACCGGCTGTCGAGCTGGGGCTCGTCCTCATCCCCATACGTGAGCGCGTCTCCCGCCCGCAGCACGTGGGCCGACACCCGGTGATGGGCACCCAGCTGGTACTCGACCTTGCCGCCCAGATCGTAGTAGCGGGGATCGATCCCCTCCTGGGCGTCGATGAGCTTGAGCACGATGTCGAGATACCCGCGCCGGGCGGAGGCCAGCCAGCGCCCCCGCCCGCCGGCGAACTGCCCGCGGCTGCTGGCGCGCACGCTCGTGATGCTCAGCCCCAGGGTCGTGCGGGGGCGCGCGGTCCCGTCCGACAGCGTCTCCATCTCCAGCACGCCGGCCAGCCGGTCGCCGTACTCGGCCGTGAACCCCCCCGTGGTGAGGGTCAGGTTCCCGACCGTCTCGACGTCCACGATCGAGAGGGAGGCGTCCAAGTCCTTGAGGTGGAACGGCTCCAGCAGCTCGACCCCGTCCAGCCGGGCGAGGACTTCGTCGTTGGGCGCGCCGCGCACCCAGAAGCGCGCCGTGAAGTCGTAGGTCGAGAGCCCCGGGAGGCGCTGGATGGCGCGGTAGACGTCTTCGCCCAATTGGGGGAGCGTCTCGACGTCGTCGTGGCTGAGCGTGGCGGTGGCCGCCGCGCGCTCGTCGGCCACGCCGAACCGGCTAGGCGTCACGACGATGTCGGACAGCGGGATGGCCGCCGGGTTGAGACTCACGTCAACGTTCAGCGTATCGCCGCCCGCCAGCGTGATGGGGCGGGCCTCCGGGGCGAAGCCGAGATGCCGGACGGTGAGCTGGTACGAACCCGCGGGGATGCCGCGCAGGGCGAACCCGCCGGCGGCGTCCGCCGCGGTCTGATGCGACGTTCCGGCGAGCCTGACGGAGGCGCTGGCCAGCGGCCGGCCGGTGGCGCCCTCCCGCACCGTCCCGCGAACGAGACTCTGCGCCGGGAGGCGGCTCGCCGCTGTTGCGATCAGCAACGCACCGAGCGCGAGAGGTCGGATGTGCCCGCGGGGCATACGAGGTACAGGATACCCGCTCGCTCGGCGACTGGTTCCCAAGGTGGAGAAGAGCGTGAAACGTGAAACGTGAAACGTGAAACGAGCCTATCACTTTGGCTCAGGTCTCACCGCTACGTCAATTCGACCTTCTCGCCGTCCTCCGCCGGTCTCGCCTTCCATCTGAGCCGCGCGCCCATCGTCTCGGCCAGGCTGAGCGCCGCGTCAGGCTCGCCATGCACCAGGTAGGTCTGCTTGGGCGGATGCTCGAAGCCGCCTAGCCAGCGCAGGATCTCGTCCCGGTCGGCGTGCGCCGACAGGCCGTCCAGCCGCTCGACCCGGGCCCGCACCCGCACGTCGTGCCCGAACATGCGGAGCTGCTTGGCGCCGTCCTGCAACGCGCGCCCCCGGGTGCCGGCCGCCTGGAAGCCGATGAGCAGCACGGTGGTGCGCTGGTCGCCCAGCCGATTCCGGAGGTGATGCAGGACGCGGCCGCCCGTGGCCATGCCGCTGGCGGAAATGACGACGAACGGGCCCCGCAGGTTGTTCAGCTTCTTGGAATCCTCCGGGGTGCGCGCCAGCGCGAACTGCGCCGTCTCGAATGGCGAGCCGCCGTCGTTCATCAACCGGGTCATGGCGATGTCGTGCTCATCCGTGTGGCGGCGGTAGATGTCGGTGACCCGGTTGGCCATGGGGCTGTCGACATAGACCGGCAGGATGGGGATGTCGCGGCGCTCTTCCAGCTCGCGCAGGTGGTACAGCAGCTCCTGGGTCCGCCCCACCGCGAAGGCGGGGACGATCAGGGCCCCGCCCCGCTGCGCCACCTCGTGCACGATGCGCGCCAGCTCTTCCAACGGGTTCCCGGCGTGGACACGGTCGCCGTAGGTGGACTCGCACAGCAGGATGTCCGCCGCCGGCACCCGCGCGGGATCGTGCAGCACCGGCCGGTCCCAGCGGCCCAGGTCGCCCGAGAATACGACCTTGGTGCCGTGCCCCCCGTCGAGATCGAGCGTGACGGTGGCCGACCCCATGATGTGTCCCGCCGGCCGGTAGGTGACCTCGACGTCCCGCGCCGCGGGAAACGGTGTACCGTAGGGCCGCGCCTCGACCAGCTTCAGCGTCTCTTCCGCGTCGGCCACGGTGTAGAGCGGCAGCGCGGGCGCGTGCCGCGAGTAGCGGTGGCGGTTGGCGTCCTCCGCGTGCTCTTCCTGGAGATACGCCGCGTCCCGCAGCATCACGCCCAAAAGGTCGGCGGTGGCGGGGGTGCAGTACACCGGGCCGCGGTAGCCGTGCTTGACCAG
>Ga0214473_10003886_pt1 | contig 18043 bp, 10 predicted proteins | sample RVTome_7_FD_203509 | JGI IMG/M metagenome (GOLD analysis project Ga0214473, IMG submission 203509) | Soil microbial communities from uranium-contaminated site in the Upper Colorado River Basin, Wyoming, United States - RVT98D197 | ecosystem: Environmental > Terrestrial > Soil > Contaminated >... | reverse complement strand
TTCCTCAATGCTGGCAAAAGAGCTTTGAGACGGAGTCCTTCCCGCCCCAGGATAGAATGTGAATCAATAATGAATGCGCCTAGGAACTACGATTCTGAAGAGGCTACGTTCCCGGCCTCCCCTCTTTCGGATTAGATTCTAGTGGCTTTCTCTCTTTTTTTCTCGCCCTAGCAGCAGAAGGCTACGCTCCTCGGATTCGTACCTCAGACTTAGAATCTTCGTCCTAAAGTTCTTAGAATTCAGTGGCATGGCTGAGGGGTATCTACTAAATCTTACCTTCTGGATTAAGCCTAGCCGACTATCGCTATCGATGCTTTTGGAGATAAAGTGAGCCCTTAGGTTCAGAATAAGATCCCCTTTTTCCATCTAGACTAAGCCTAGAAAGAGAGTGAGCCGATCAGAACTAGGAGATGATAGGATAGCTATGCTGGCTGAAACGCGCTTCACCTTAAAAGAGATACTTTCTTAAGGTGATCGGTTCATTGGCAACGACAGATAGGCGCGATCAAAACATTGCTAATATGAGACCATCCTCTGCCGGAGGGATCAGTTTGACCAGGGCTCAAATCAGACCATGTAGGGCTTATTCTTTCTAAGAACAGTAATCCCAGGCTGATTAGAAAGCTTACGGACCTGAACCACTGGACCAAGACAAATATATAGACAGTACTATACCGAATCTACTTTTTAGACTTCAACAGAGCCTGGACCACTAGTAGACCACGAGACAAAGAAACGGATTTCACTTCAAGTGAAAAAGCCAGTCACTTCGCTCACCAAAAGAGAAAGAACAAGGCGAAAGCATAGCTTGATGAGATCCGGGATGAGGAAAAACCAGTATGACAGAAAGATGCCACCAGCTGTAGAGATTAGAAAAGAACTGTACTTGACCTTCTAGCACGGAACGGAATCACATTCTATTGAGAGAGCAAGATGAGCGGAAAAAAGAGAGTCCCGCCCCATAAAATAAAAAAGGGCGCGCTAGAAGAGCGGGCGAAAAGAAAGAGAATTTTGAAAGGTTGGAATTGTCCTGGTAGGACGTAGATTCCAAAAGATGGGCCGTGAGCCCGGAATCAGAATGGGTGGAATCGGAACTCCCGTCGAGCAAGACTGAGCCTTCACTTCAGCCCTAGGAACAATGCCTTCGGAAGTGGCAGAAAGCAGTGAGAGACCATTCCATATTCTTTTCCTCTTACTCTTTATTCTACGAATCTATTGGACAAAGAATCATCGCATTCCTTATTTCCGGGCTTACTCCTGCCTTTCCTGAAACCAAAGCTGCACACTTACTTACAAAGAATCCTTTCCTCCCTCGCGCTGATTTAATGATTTAAGATAAGAGAGCGGCCGTAGGAGATACAGCCAAAGCCGAATTCCAAACCAGATAGCTCATTTCCTTTCCTCAGCTCAGAGAACTTCACTTGCTTGACAGATTAGAATAAGACTGATTGATTCGTCTTCTTCGGGCAAGTTACAAGACAGAGATGATATTTACCGTTGATTCTATGCACAGTTTCATTCCTTATATTCTATAAATAATTTAAACGGATGCCCGTGTGGTGCAGACTCTATTTGAATGGGGTATTCTTGTTACCCTAGTTGAATTAGGCTCATTCCTTCATCTTACTTACCTGTGCATCTCAACCCCAGACAGGAGATGACTTTGATTACCCGTTCCGCACCTGTATGACTGAATTTCATGCTTCAAAGCAGAGTTGAATCAGGCTTGAAACCCTAGCACCGAACCCTAGAAGTGAACTACTCGAATTCAAAATAGGCTAATGAGTCCGCTGCACACTTTCTATATCCGTACCTAATGCCCCAGGAAATCCAATCATTCGACTGAGAGTTCCGATCCATGTACTGTGCCTCTGAACTAGGACTCCTTACTTGACTTCAGAATGAGATGAGGGATCTAATACAGAATTCCTAGCCATCACAGCTTCCGGCTTCCCTTCCGCACCTGGCTTAGTTCATTTCATTCAAACTAGGCTAACAGAACTAAGTGAAGTCGTTTCATTCTCTTCCCCCCTTGCGTATTGCGTACTTACTTAATAAATGAATGAAACACAGTCTAATGCCTTCCTTCCCCCTCACTCTCCTCGGTCAAGTGCTTAGATAAGTTTTTTAAGTGAATGGTAAGAAAAGGTTTGGTACTCGGCTCATCTTGGTTGAGTTGCTTAGAAAGCTCCCTCCTCTCGTCGGCCAAGCCGCTTCTCCTTCATCTGTCTTTTTCTTTCCGCCTAAAAGAAAAGGGAAGATTAGCCCCTGCCCCTTCTCTAAAAGCTTCTCTGATTCTGTTGACATGAATGAAGCCGTAGTAGGTCAAGAATCGGTTTTTCTAATGAATGAACCGGCCTGAACTGAAAGGGAAGAGTTTGATTTCCAGCCATAGTCATAGCGGGCACTCTTTCTTGCTTCTTGTCTACTCCCATGCCTGCTTTCGGTAGGAAGACAAATAGGGGATCAATATCAATCAAGATTGTTCGTGATGCTGCTGCTTGATTTTATGTAATCCCGGGGTCAGGCTCAGACTCGGATTCCTAGTCGGAGCTGTTGTTTTCCCGAATCGAAGGCTTTCTGTGGCCTTTCACTTCTCCCACTAAGATCAGACCTTTTCTGATTTGGATTTCCATTTTTTCTCCTTCCATGGAACCTTATCTGCCTCTGCCTCAGTAGCCGACTTTGCTTTTGGTAAATCTGTATCCGCTGCCCCAGGTGGGTATGCAATTTGTTGCATATAGCTTTCGAAGGTCGGGACTGGCCTAGGCGCGACGGCCCCCTCTAAGATGACAGATCTATGAATGAGTCGTCATCGTCATTGAGGTCATCAATCAAGGAAAGCGGATTCGTGATGACTATCATAAAAGAGATCCAGATTCGAAGCTGGTCATGCCCTTTTCCTTTGAAACGAGCGGTGCGTGTGAGCTACCGAACGAACTTTGTTTAGCATTTCAGTCTTGGGTGGCATCTCCAATGATGTTCGGCATGGTGTCAACTTGATCTCGCTGTGAAAGCTTCAGGGTTAGACCAAAGGAAGAGAAGGCGTCAGGACAGACAAAAAGCCTAAAAGCTTACAAAAAAAGAGCACTAATGGCCCCTTTTCGGAAAGAGCCCGTCACGTCAGGGTCCCTCGTCTTGTAGTTACATGGTATGGCTAACGCTCCTTAGAGAACAGATCCGCTTCCCTAGGCGGGGGCACCCCGGCTCTAAGAATAGCTCCTAATCTGGGTAATAAAGGGAGTGAGTGCAAGCCCCCGTGGTTGTTAGTCCCATAGGTATAGAGCACGATCACGTGAAGAAGAGCATACCACCGATTGATTCATTTGTCTGATTCGGTATGTAGGCACAGATAAAGCGTTCCGGCTTGAGCCGATAAAGTCTCACCCTTCGATGTACATCCACAACTTCTCAGCTCTTTCATTGCAACTCACCACCCAACCTCTCTCCTTCCCATGGGCAAGCGCATCCTTCAGTTAATGCTTCGCCCCTCAACTGCCGATGATATTGATCTTTCCTTGCTTCGAGTTCGACATCCTCTCAAGTCAAGATAAAGAATCGGAAATCTTTTATTTAAAATCTTTATTTTGCCTCCATCCAGCCTGAATTACGCCCTTTTTACCCTAATAGAATGAATGGCCCCTCCTGGCTAATGATAAGATTCTCAATGCTTGATCGGCCAGGGATGAAGCTACTTTGGAAAGGGCCAAGAATTTCATTCAACAAGAAGAGGCCAGAAGATGCGATTCAATCAGCCAGATGTTAAAAAAAAAAAGGCTGTCTTTTGATTGAAAGCCCCGGCCCGGACGGAATTCATTTTGTATTTGTAGAAGAAGTCTTGGCCAATTGTTAAGTAGAAGTAGTTGAGACGGTGCGAAAAGCTTTTCATTGAGGTGAAGAAAGATTGAATTCCTCTTTTGATCACACTGATTCCTAACCGACCTCTTCTCGGAAAACGAGTCTCGCCTCAGCAGTTTTTTCCCAGGGAATGAAGAGGGACTGATGACTTTCCTGCTTGACTTTTTTTACTTGAAACCATTTTCCATCTCGTGAGGGGGTGTTAGCATACGGCCGGTTGAAAGGGAACTGAATGCGTCAAGTCTTCACTCCGGATTCCACGTTGCAATCTCTGCCGACTTATCCTCTGCAATTAGTCTAGCCAAGTCCACTAGAAAGGGATTCGTGAACAACAGCATCAGTGAATCCCTGACGTTCCCTGGAGAGCTAACAGCAGCTGATGAAATGGCAAGTGCCAGGCTAAAGGCAAAGAGCATATTCCTGCGAACCTTCGAAGAGATTTTTCACAGTTGAACAGGAGGAAGAACAGCTTAGCTTCTTCAATAAGAAAGAAGAGAGAGCTCCGGGGAAGTAGATCCAGCGGAGACCAAATCCTCTTTCCGGTGAAGAATCGATGAAGGGAATGCGCAAGCAAACAAAAGACATTTCATTAGTAGACGGGGAAAAAGAAGAACATGAGATCATGGAGTAGAAAGAGGGAGTCCGGCTTTGGTTCATTGGCCCCTGGCCGGCCTTTTTCTGCCCCCGGACTGTCTCCTAAGACACCCCTCCAAAATAAGGTCAAAGTCGTGTATCCGCTCTCAGATTCGCATGAGCTACGGCTCTCGTCCTGACCGAGATCTATTCTCGGGAATCCTCTCTCTTTCTGCCAGTGCCAGCCTCTTCCTCGAGCACGGGGTTAGGGGAAAGAAAGTTCTCTCATCTCAAGCAAGCCCACCTCTCCTGCCAGCTCGTATGTTGCCAAACCTCGTTTCGTACTTTTTGGCGAGTTGCTTGTCTCCAGTAAGAAAGCTCACAAGGAAGAAGCTAACCTATGATTTAGTCGAGTTGCTTCGCTCCCCAACTCGTTTAAGTCAACCGATGCCATGGGTCATTCCCTTGTTTACGAAACAGGGCTATGAAAAGCATCGAGAAAGAGGATTGGAACAACTACCTCCCAGTCTATCGGGACTCTACCTATTTGGTTGATTCTTGCCCTGGGCTTCACTCCCTTAATCCCGTTCCTTCGCTCTCCGGGCTTCTTCCTTCTAGGCGAATAAGTGCATAAACTTCTGTAAATAAAATAGAAAGACAAACTTATGAAGAAAGCACCGGTAAGGTTGTACCTAAGCCTAAGGGCTGGCCTGGATGTAATTCCCTCCGCGAGCTACCGGATCTAATGCACCATTCTTCGGCCTATTACTAACAGTTTCGATGTACCAGATCGTCTTGTGTTTCATCAATATTCGGCAGGAGCTTTGATTCACGCCCTTATTCCTTTGCTTTCAATGGGAGCTGGGTCTTATGTCACCTCTCCTCTTCCTCTTCTTGTGAGCATGAAACCATCAAGAGTCAAAGCTGAGACAAGGCTAATCGCTAATCGTGATGTCTTACTATATTTTAATGCCTTTGTCCCTCGCTTACTTTAAAGCTGGGTTGCCAATGTTCGAAGACCTGTAGTTTCTGCTGTCAGGATAGCAATTCCTCTTTGTTTACATGCTACCCTCGCGTGACCTCACCCCAGGTAAACCGAACCCGGCCGTAAATTTGACTTTCTCGGAGTTCCTTCTTTCTTCTGCCTCTCCAATCAGATCTAACTGGCTGGCACTCCCGGATTGGCTGCTTTATTACTTTATGCCAACTAAGACATATATCAAAAAGGCATGAAAGCCTTCCTCTAAAGGGTTTGTACCAGTACTTATCGAAACTCCAGTTTTCCAATGCGTGAACTTCTTTTATTTCTGGGCATGCTAAGATCGCTTATTCCGCATCAACTGGTGATTCTTTTCACCCCTAAAGTAAAGAAGTCAAATCAGTTAATTAGTAAGTTCCGTCGCTCCCAACCAGTTCTTCTTCGACCGCGAGTGAACCATAGCCTTTTACCGGAGATAGCCTTTTCTTTTTCTTCACTTTCGTCATTAGAGTGAATCGGTTTATGAGAATTTAATGCTTAATTCGGGTCTTCCAGGTGAGTGTCAGCGAAGAGTGGGAAGGTGGTAATGAAATTGGCTCCAATGCCAATAAGAAAGCTGCCACTAATAAGTTAAGTGAAGTGCATCAGAAAGGCGTGGTTGGCCAATAGAAGCTGTTCAAGGCATAACTATAGTTATTCGCCGATAGGTGGAGTATGGAAGTTAGGAAGAGAGGGTTGGACTATCTTGGCTCTCTCAACAAGCATGGCTCTTTCTTAAGCTTAAGCCAGTCAGGCATGCGTCTTTCTAGCGCTGGTAAGGCAATGCTAATTCTTTCTTGGACATGTAGTGCCCTATCCATTAGTGGGGCTCATCAAAAACTGGACTTCTAAATGATTTCCAAGCTTAGTTCATCCGGGAGCGTAGTGGTTTCAAGAGCTGCATGTCTACGAAATCTTTATCTTCCGCTCTCATTACGATGATAAAAAGCAATTCTTTGGTCTATCTTTCTCGAGTGGTCAGTTCTCAGGGGTTGGATGAAGCAGTGGCTGCGTTATTGCCATTGGTATTATGGCACAATGCTGTTTTAGGATGTGCTCTGGGTGACCTATGGAATTTAAGGCTCCTGTTGTGTTGTAAAAACCCTTTGGGCCATCAACCGAACTGATTCAGAGCTGGTTCGGTTTGGGCAACTATGGAAGTTGTATGATCAGGTAACCACTTTTGGTATCCAATTCCGGTTGCCGGAGTCACGACAAGCCCCTTTTGTTTGGGGTGGTTACTCGGAGGATCATGTTCCCTGGTATCACGATATCAAAATGCTGTTTTCTCCTTGGTCTTTTTCGATCGGCGTAACTAGAAGTAGGAACTAGACCCATGTTCTTTAAGGCACCGTCGGCCCCTCCCTTATGAATCTACCAATCTCATCCTTTTTCTTTTTTCTGGGTTTACGTCGAGAGAACGGATAGTTCGTAATGTATGTTAGGAGGGTACGAGAAATGCTCCACTGGCAAGGTCCTTTCAAGCAGGTAAGGAGAATCTTTCTAGAGGTAAGGAAAATATACATACAGATACAGATACTGCTGCGGGGACAGGGATAGCTTTTCCATCAGTCCCTTGGGCAAGGAAGTAGGCTAGGCAATCTAGTGAAAAAACAAGTGATCTATTTGAAAGCTGTTACATTTCATTTCCAGGGTGAGAGTGTCCTTAATCGAGTATGAGTCCCCGGGTATGCTTTTCCAAGTCCAAGTGTTCGAAGGAGGCGAGCTCCCTTTAAGAAAAAGCCCTTTCCTGTTACCGTTGATTCCAGGTAGTTTCTTGAGGACGTGAGCAAGACAGATAAAGCTAGTTTATTGTGCAGAAAAAAAAGTAAGACTTTCCAGCTTTTAAGAGAAAGCAAGCACTCCTAATCGGCTGTTGCAAGCTCAGGGCGAGGGGTGGCACTCAATTTACTGTCGAGAAGGCGGATTCTGAAGTGTGTCACATCCGAAACCCGCAAATCAAGACAGAATCTTTTTATAGAATATTCTCAGTCATATTCAATCTCGACTTATTCAAATAAGCCGAACATTACACGCAAATAGAACAATGAACACTTTAAGAAGTGATAAGCGAATTCACTCATTAAGGGGTCATAGTAGAATTAAAAGCTTCTCTCGCTGCCTTCGATTCAAAGTCAAAGAGTGGTGCGGACTTACCTAACCCTATACAGAACAGAAGACAAGTAAACTTCCCTGATACGAAAGCCTTGGATAGTAGGGACAGGGTAAACCATAAACTGCCATAAAGGAATCCATATCTTTCCTATCGGCTATCTTGTGGTCTAGCTATGGTCTAAGATGGGAAGGCCTGTTTCTAAATTAAATAGTAGGAGGATAGATAGGGCCAGGCCATAAGCAGAGGAGCAGGTTGAAAGGGTCTCATGCTACGATACGAGTCGAATACATAGAGGTAGAGTTCGGGTTAATAGATAGAATTGGGAAACCCCCTCTCCCTTTTGTCGGTGATACAGTCGTCGCGGCTGGTTAACGAGATTGAACAAAGTCAAGGGCGCGACGGGGTCCAGGCAAGGGTTTCGGTGAACTAAGTAGTAAATTAAAAAGAAAGTCGCTTTAGGAGCGGTTGCTAAGCTCTTTCTCTAGTCAAGGTCATCGGCGAGGTAGAACCATTCTTTTTGGTTTGGGTGTTAGCGCTAGGAGAAGGCGAACTAGCAGCCGTATCAAAGAAGTTGTTCGTACTGACCTCACGCTTAGGGTTCGCTACCCATAAGTCGTTCTGCGGAACTTTCTAAAATTCTAGAGTTCCGAATGGAGGAGACTGATTCAAGAGAAGAGGCTTCGATTGAGCCCATGACCTTGCTTGAACTAGAATTGGATAGCGGGGACTGATACAGGTGGTCGGCTTTAGCTTTGCTAAAGGCAATGAGGGAAAGCTTTCTAGTCTGGGCAATTCACACTAACCGAATCTCGCATAGAATCCATAAATGAAGAAAGCATCTCAATTGGAGAAAAGTTCGTTTTCCTCAACGAAATTCCACTCATAAGTAGGTTCACATCGTGATCTAAGTTTCATTTCCGGTTATGATACTGGTAAAGAGTCCTATTCTTCTCCCCGGGTTATGAAATAATTCAATAGCTCCGGGCCCCTCACTGCATTCCAGGGCAAGCCCCTCCCCGATCCTCCCATTCCTACTGGATTTTAGCAAAAAGAGTATGAACACTGTATCGCTATGCCCCTCGCTTAGCCCCGCTCTTTGGTTTAGGATGGATCCGGACTGGACTAAGCCTGAAGATAGAATTACGGACTGGAAGCGAAAACACCGTCAAAATGGCTTCTTTCTTTGTCTCCGCTGGACTTGTTTTGTAATAGCTTGATGAGCTGAACCAAGCCAAACAAGAGATATTACGTTCTACCTTCTGCTTCGAGCCCGGCCGAGAGCACGCTTCCCGAGAGTCTCTTCCTTCCTAGAAATAGAACTCTAACTCTCCGTCCCGTCTCCTTACTCGAGATATCTGAGATAGCTCTGTCAACTAATAACTTATAATAGACGAGCCCATTATCCTTCTGTTCTGAACTTGCTTCTTGGTATGGTACAGGAGGAGGGGCGAAGAATTCTAGTTCTAGTTCTGCTTCTGCCTAATCTTTAGTACCGCTTTGAGATTGAATCTTTAGAACCATGTGCCTAAGAGGGCGAGGACCTTTTAGGCCCTAATTCTTCCCCCGGTTCTACCTCCTTCTGCAAGAGTGATCTATCCCGTCCACCCGCGAGCTATCCATTCTAACCTGTCTTTGCCTAGCAAGATACGTCTAGTTCTCCCTACGCTTGCCTATCTCAGTAGGAAATTGGAACAGTCTCCGATTTCAAAGGCGAAGCCGAGGCAAGAGCTATACCTTCTGTTCTGGAACCGGAGCAATAACTGCTATAAAGGAAGCAGATGCGCAGGAACGATCCCTAAAGCAAATACTCGGAATGCTCCACGACTAAGTATACCCATTCTTTTGTTCAATTATAAATAAATAACCACTTTAATGGAGATTTATAGCATCATTCAAGTAAATACAGATTGAGATCGTAGAAACATGAGCTTGTGATATAGCTACACCTAATTCCAAACCGGTTAATGCAAGAACTATAAATAAAGGACCAGGATCTCCTATGAAATAGAAAAGATTATTCATACATAGCATAGTCCAAGCGAACCCACTTAAAATCTTTACTAAACTATGACCGGCCATCATATTAGCAAATAAACGTATTCCTGAGCTTAATGCGCGAAAACAATAAGAGATTAGCTCAAGGAGTACTAAAAAAGGCGCTAACGGCAGTGGGACTCCTGCAGGTAATAAGAAGCTTAAAAAATGAAGCCCATTTTTTTGAAAGCCCACTATAGTAATGCCAATAAAAATCGAAAATGAGAGACCCAAAGTAATGAGAAAATGACTTGTAACTGTGAAGCTATAAGGTATCATACCCTGAAGATTACGAAATAACGAAAAAGTAAAAGTGACCAAGATGCGAGGGAAAAACTTTTGTTTTCCGGAAAGACCACCTATTTGTTCGTTTACCGGGTTCAGCACGAAATCATAAAGAAACTCTACCAAGGATTGCCAAGCATTTGGTACTAAGGTTCCTCCTCCCTTTTTAGTAACAAAATGAACCAGAAGTAGGACCAAACTGAGAGTTAGCAACATAAAGAAAGATGGATTTGTGAATGAGAAATACAAGTCCCCTATTTTCATAGGAATCAATGGGAGAATGGCAAATTGCTCAAGTGGGCTGTTGGGCGTAATCGTAAGAAAGACTTTTCATTTCATCCCTGTAGTTCCGCTTCTTGCTTTCCAAATTCAGGAAGACTTGTCGAAAATCGCTTGGTCCAACCAGCATGGGAGTCGTCGGGGCATTGCTTGGGACGAGTTAAGTAAAGACTGGCTACCTAGTTACACTACCTCACTGCACACCAACCAGAGACCACAAAAATCTCTGCTTGCTTCGAAGCACTTCTAGACCGCACAACTGCCGTCTACTCGAATCTACTCGGAACTAGACTGCGCCGATCTGTCGATTCAATCTATGGCATTCTTCTTCTATACGATAGCTTACCCCGTTTTCCATTCATATGGATTTGGGTTTTTCCGCACCATATTTAGATCTTCCTCTTCTTCGATCCGGAATTCCCAGCAAATCCTTGACTCCTCGAATACAATGGGATTTCACACCTGGCGAATCTTTTACTCTACCTCCTCTTATTAAGACCATAGAATGTTCCTGCAAATTATGACCTTCGCCTGGAATGTGAGCAAATATATCATGTCGATTGCTCAACCGTACTTTGACTATCTTACGTAGAGCTGAATTAGGTTTTTTAGGTGTTCTCGTTGAAACACGCAGGCATACTCCTTGCTTCTGGGGACATTGATCCAAAGCTCGAGTACGGTCCGTGCGCCGTTTTTCATCTCTAACATCACGAATCAATTGATTTAATGTAGGCAGCAGAAATATCAACCCTTCGCTAGTAGAACTATCAGATAGAATGGCTAGCGAAGGGTTGACAGAACTAAAAGCGCACATGCATGAGCATGAGATTGATGCCCTGATGGCAGGAAGACCAGCTTCGCTTCTTGAGCTTACTTGGTCACCAATAGCTTCTAGGGTTAGAAATGTTCGAAGAACACCAAACCAATCTCGACAAAAGAAAGAAAGTGTAGGAGCTAGTCTCTTCGCAAATGATTCATTCATGGACAGGCTAGATAAGCCGTAACTATTCTCTTACAAAATTAACGATGCTCTTCGATGCGCGAGTATAAACCGAGTCTCTGTTCGGGTCTCTTCTTTCATGGCTCTTCTCTCTTAGAGCCTTGTAAATATACTTCTTTCTTTAATTTCATTTTTTTTTTTCCATTTTTTCAGGTCTCTTTCATGCTGGAATTTCTCCTCTTGATAAAATGAAATACTTTTTTCTTATTGGATCTATTTTAAAAAATTTGAGTCGAGGAAAAGAAATGAAAGGTAGAAGCATGTCGACGCGTGAAATCAATTAGAAAGTAGATTCCTGCGTGATTGGCTGGAAGACGAATTCTCCTTCCCGAGGTTCAGTTCAGGTTTAGCTCTTCCTTCCATCAAACCATGGAAGACTGGCTTAATCCATTTCTCTTATTAATGTGATTTGAATTTAGCAGCATTGGCCGTAGAATCCAATATTGAGGGTGACTGACCACTAGATCTGTCGATCGAGACCTTGGTCTTCCTGCAGTGCTACAGCCTTTTGACTCTCTATGGGTTTCGGGCTAACGCCCTAAATCCTCCAACGGTGAGACTGAGTGTATTACTTTACTTTCTCTTAAGACTAAAGGGGTACGTAAAGTAGAGGTCCCTCAACTATCTCTAAAGACTTTTCTGGGTGACCAAGACATAGACTAAGATTCCTTTGTATCCGGGCGCTTACCTCGCTTGTTAGGGATCGATGCTTCGCCTCATCCGTGCTCATTGGAAACCTTGACTCTTCAATAGATTCATCTTAACTTAAGAAAGTAGTACTTTCTGTTTGCCTTCCCGTCTTTTCTCAGCGGATCAGCCACATACTCCGAAGTAACGTTAGTTACGGGAACGTAGCTCTTTTTTTTTTGGTCAGGTTTTCTGGGGGGTTGGTTCCTCTACTAGAGTAGGTTCCGAACGCCTCACTTCTCTTACTTTCGGTGCTTATTTTCAATCATAAGATGGTCACCCGCCCTAAGCAACATTCGGTTCACTATAGATATCTCGAGAACTTATCTTCTTTACTAGGATAGCGCTCTTCCTTCTCAAGGATTTGCCTTTTCTTCACTTCTCCCCGCGCTGCTCAAGAATCATTCTGGTATCTACTATTCTTTCTATTCTTTCCGAACCTGGGGCTTCGCTTGCTCGCCCACTTATCCATGCGTTCTTTGCTAGACAGCATAGCATCTGTTTTCTTCCACTTCCAAGAAAGACTTGAGTGAATTAACCATTCGCTTACTCTTGTAGATCGCTCTCCTCGCTTTGTTTGTTATTAGAAATCTTTCTTACTTGGGTAGCCGGATCTTGATAATTAGAATGGGCAAAGCTCCCCCTTTCTTTGGTGATGAAGTTGGGCCGTCTTTCTTATGTCAATTCTGGGTCAACCATATTCCCATCCTTGTCTTTCTCGATGCGATTCTGTTGTGTGCGTGTTCACTATTGAAAGGACAGGATCAGTATGACCTCTGGCTCAAGATTCTGCCCATCAAGTTGAGTTTCAATCAGACTTGAGAAGTAGTCTGGGGCCGCTTTTGTAAGCCAGAAGTTGTAGCTAAGCGTGTGCATCGGAGTAACCCAGAAGGAGATGGTGGATGGGAAGGAATATGCTCGTTCTTTAAGTAGGTCGGCGAAGACGTGCTCAGAATAGAATGACTTTCCTGTCGGTCAATCGACTAGAACTTTTCTTGCAGTTACTTGCTTTAGCGCTTTAGTTAGCTCAAAAGAGAGAGACTCGTTAATATAATACAGCATCTCGACGTTCTTAGGCGGGGGCAGGATTCGAACCTGCAGTCTTCAGATTATGAGCCCGAGAAGTTAACCATTACTCTACCCCGCTTCTTACCCTTATCCTCCTGAATCCACCTTGGTCCTTCGTGCGTAGTGGTCATTTTTCTTCTTGGACATAATCCGGGCGGGAAGCCTCTGGTCCGGTAGGGGTCTTGTCTTTCTCTTTCATACGACTCGCACGCATGTGTTAAGCATGTAGGTTTTTATCTTAGCGCTTTTTCTCTTCTTTCTTTTCTTTGGATCCTGATACTTCTATTGTACCCACGGTGCGGTACACTGAACACCAACCAAATCTCGAAAAAAGTGGATTAATTTAAGTACGCGCAACTACACCTGTGAACTGGGAGGGACGGAATCGTAGCTACTCGGGTAGCCTGAATCTACGCTACCAGCTTTCTTCTCTTATGAAATTTCCGCTTCGCCCTTTTCAGGGGAGCAGGACAGAGAGCCTAAGGGACAGAGAAGGAAAGAGGGCGTAGGCTTGAGCTCGAAAGAAAGAATAAGAAACAAGGTGCTCTATCAGCAGATAGAAAAAAACCTTAGCTTACATGACTGAACAGATGCGATGCTTTAAGGACGGGCGGGATGCGCCGCTGCTTCCCCTGCTAACTAAAGTCAATAAAAAGTCAAGCTCACGCTTTCTTCCTTTACCACCCATGCTCACATGCAGGAACTTGATTGACATATAGAAGTTGGGTGCCTAAGTTAAGTGTGCTACGCTTTCAACAGCACTGAATTGACTTAGTCGACTCGGAAAAGCTCGGTTCGTGAAAGCGCAGTTCGCTCACTTAACTACGCACAATGGTTGTCCTATCGGCCCGTCAACTTCGCTTCGTCGACCCTCTTTGACGACTTACTAAAAGATTCGACACGTCTTAACTCAGCCTATCGTCTCATAACGAGGAAAGCAGCTAAGATAGCAATCGAGTCCATGTCCATAAAAGGTAGCGGTGCAAGGCCGTTCGTCAAAATTCCATTCCAAGGATCATCTGGAAGTCGTCCATTGGAATGGCCATAAACGTAGCCTTTCCAGCCCCTGTTCCAATCCGAAGGTAAACGCCCTAACAACCGATTCTCCGAATACTTGATCATTCGGTCGGCGAGGAAAAAGAAGAACTCTATGGAAAGAGAGGCTTATTCTCATCGGGAGAGAATGAGTGCTTCCTTATATCCATATCCAAACAAGCTTTACTATTTATTCCTTTTCCACCGACCGCTGGAACTGATCCTTCTTACTTATGTGTCATATTGTCGGGTCGGCTACCTCATCTCTCTTATCATGGAATCTTCTTATACGTTGATACACTAATTGGACAAAGAGAGGCAGGCAGGTAAGGTCTCCTTCTGGGATGAATCCTTCTTCCTATTGCTATTGCTTTGGTCCGCTTGTGACTTGTATGGAGAGGCTGCTACGATGTGGCAAGATGAAACTGACCATGCGTGACTTCGATCTAGTAGGGGCAGTCCCTGTGTTCGTTCAATGCTTTGCCGGTCAAACAAAAAATATGCATTTTTTTATTTATATTATAGTAGTACAGCTGACTTCACACTAAGAAAATCTCGATTCATTAAAATAAACATCTTTCATTGCGCTAGGTTCTTTGCCAGCTAGCTTTTACGCTTTGGTTCAGCTACTCTTCTTTCTGTGATGCTCTTACTCCGACCTCCCAACTTCTTCGTTGGTATCTTCTGTTCCCTTCTCTTCTATCCAAGAGCTTCCATTCCAGTACGGGTACTACACACATCTTCTCGTCCTTTGACGTTGCTATTACATACGTTAAGGTAAACTACTCGTCAGTTAGTTAGGTAGGGGGCGCGCTATAACAATAAGCAAGGAGTAGCTCTTTCCCACTCTCTGACCTTCCTTACATGTCTATCTGTCTGTTCTTCTTGACTCTCTCTTTCTTGCCTTTGTTAGTGTTGTCTCGAAAGGGAGAGTGAAGCGGGTTCAAGCTAGAAGAAATTACTTTCTATAAAGAAAGTAAAGGAAGGTTCGATGGAATTCAAGCTCATGACATGTCTCGTTTGATCGATCATAGACTATCTCAAAAGAGAGGAGTCTTCAAATAGATGGCTACCCCAATGCCAAACCTTCATTCCCTCCTAGAAGAGAATCCATCTCGGTAGGGACGTAGAAGATGGCAGAGCTATCAAGAATGAAAAGAGATCATCCCAACACAACAGGTGACCGGGAAACAGGTTCGATAGAATGGAATGGTCCAGCAAACTGAACGAAGTCCTATCTTCACTAAAGAAGAATTTTGTCCTAACAGAAGTCTCCGTCAAGCCTCTCCCCACTATTTGTTTTTATTGTGTGCAGAGACACTCTCATCACTGATTAGAAAGGAAGAGGGGTGATCCCCGAAGGGCAGAACAATATTAGAAAGTGTCTATGACGATTTAGATGAAAAGGCAAGTCGGGTTTCACCACATATGTGTGGTACCTGGCCCCGCGCAAACGTAGACTCACTCTTAAAGAGCGGTTTCCGTACTTATTCATCACTGCCATAGTTCCTATTGTATTGGGTAGGTCCCCTTACCATTTTAAGTGAAATAGGGGAAGGATCAAGTGAACTATGGAAAAAGCGTTTTGAAAATTCAATGGTCCCGTTGCCCAAATCTTGACCCCTAACTAACCCAGCAGCATATCAAAATAGCATTCTGCTTCCTTCTTGTCGGCGATAACAATATCATCACCCAAGAGAGCATAGTTTGTACACTTTCTCTCGAGGTATACCTCGTCCGCAGCTAACCACACCAGAAAATTGTGAGATAGTGCGAATACTGGCCCAAGACGACATATATCCGAGAGGTTGGCCTGTGGCCTGTTATAAAACATACAGTGGACCCTTTTTTACTTTACTTTACAAAGGGTACATCGAACATAGTGCCATTGATGGTTAATGCCCAACAATAGCCAAGCCTCTCTCCGAACACGGTTGTCATCATCTTAGACATAACTTGCAGCGGCCAACGGTCTGTTGCTGATTTTTACGAGAAAGAATCCATGCTCCCAAGGTCAAGGGGAGCAAGTTGATTAAAGGTACCATCCACGGCTCTTTAACACAGCTGCTGCCCATTGGTGGCCGTAAAAGCCAAAGACCGATCTAGTTCCCGATGGCGAATATAAGGCCTTTTCCGCCTCCCTCAATGGACTGACCTAGTCGCCCTTCGGAGTATCCCGGATCGGCACTAGATATCATACCCAATGAACACCTAACCTTCTATTACTCCTCCTTTCTAGAGAGATAGGCAATAAAGAGAAATCGTTTGCCCTAATGATGACATCGGCTATTGGAGTGACGCCGAGGCAGAGGGAAAATGGATCTGTGCCTGAGTCAACTCATCCGGATTCTGAGCGTTCTTCGGACCATAGAACAAACTCTATTCTCGCGGAACTTTAGTTTAGAGTTTAGCACCGCGGGCGGAGCATAAGGCTTCCAATCGCTCTCTGTCTATTCCCGTGACAGTGAGACGCACTTGTTTTTGTATGGATCTTACTAGCGAAAAGGCACTGAAAGTGTTGCGCCTTCTTTCTTCTTTCCAATTTTCTTTCGGGAGGGAAACAAAAAACACTTGAAAGCGATCGATCTCGATTGAGTTGACAAGTCATCGCCAGCTTTTATCTAAAAAATGCAATGATCTATTCCACCAGCCAAGCATAGATAAAAGATATACGCGCTTCTTCTTCATATCATAAAAGAGCGCTCCGACCGTCAAGCGGGCAAATGCTTGGCTTGGTAGGTTCCAGTGAACCTTTAGTCAGAGAACTGGATTGGCTTAGAGTGAAGTTTACCGTAGTAGAAAAGAGGAGCATTCGGTGGAACCGGTACAGAAATGGTTCCCATTCGACTTGGGAATTCCGTCTCTGGCTCGTGGGTTTAGCCAATGATGCTTCCTTTCTCAGCTCCTTCGGAAAAAGAACCTCAAGTCCTTGTCATGATCGCGCACTCAAGCTAAACGCTATTTGCGATCGAACTAGAACAGTTCCGATGAACCTCCCATTCCGTTGTCGTCCTTCTTCTTCTTGCATTGATTTTCATTGTAAACTGAGCTTGTCGATCAAACTGTGGCTTACGTCGGACCGTACCCTAATTTATTCACTTCCTCACAACCAAGCCCTTCGAGTCTTTGTCCTGAAAACAGTTCCTTCTTCGCATCTCTCCAGATTTGGTCTCATCTCTTCCTGGAAAGCCTAAACCCTCACTCTTCCAATCCTTCCTCGGACATCAATCCCGGTAAAAGAAATAGTGTAAGTAAGAAGAAGACCGGTTAGGATCACACTAGTCCTGGCTGGCCTATTATGAAGTCTTTTCCCTCAGAACAAGACAAAAACTGGCTTGCAGGTATAGCTTGGCTTAGGAATATATCCCCACACAACTATTAGCATGCCCCGGACGAGACACCAACTCTTTCAAAGGTGGGATTCCCAACCCCCTATTCAGATTAGCCTAACATTCTCATTCTCGGAAAAGGAGATCAACATCATCACTTTCAACTAAGGTTGCATTCCAACGCGGGAAGGAACAACAAGCTCTTCTTTCCTTTCTCCTCAGCTCGATGGGCAGGCTTCCGGAAAGACCAGATGAAGATAGCGGATATTGATTACAAAACTCCTTAATCGCTTAGACAACCTTCTAACTCGCTGCAAGGAGAGACTGGGAAGCGTGACTATTCTGAAGTAAGAGGTATCGAGAGTAGCTAGAGCCAGAGGCTTATAACATAGAAGACATAGAAGAATGGATGGATGCCCGGTCTGTTTCTCTCGAAGTAAACTCTTGTAATAGAAAGAATCTCTCGCTGGTCTAGCTCCTAAAGCTAAAGAAGTAGGGCGATCAGTCGAATCAGAACCTAAAGGTCTGGAAAATTTCCTTGAATCTGAAAGCGATGGCAGCTAGTCAGCTTAACCTGCCTGTCCGTGGAAAGAAGGATAGTTGGGGGACGCCCAGAGTCGAAGTCGTGTAACCGTGTAACTAAGCACATAACGTATAGGATAACTAGAAAGGCTTGTATGGCTGAGTTGAGTGGAGGGGCTAAGCGCTGTTGCATATTCTAATTAGCCCTTCTTCTCTTCCCGCTTCCCCTCCGTACTGTA
>Ga0214473_10003885_pt1 | contig 18044 bp, 17 predicted proteins | sample RVTome_7_FD_203509 | JGI IMG/M metagenome (GOLD analysis project Ga0214473, IMG submission 203509) | Soil microbial communities from uranium-contaminated site in the Upper Colorado River Basin, Wyoming, United States - RVT98D197 | ecosystem: Environmental > Terrestrial > Soil > Contaminated >... | reverse complement strand
GGCGCCTACGGCGCGAGCCGCCGTGGCCAGCCACACGGTGGAGTAGCCGCCGGACGTGCCGATTTCGACGATGGAGCGCGGCCGGGTCGCGAGGACGAGGGTGTGGAGGAAGCGGCCGACCTCCGGCGTGACCTGCCGCAGCCGCTCCACGCGGGGCGCGCCTTGTTCGCGTTCGCGGGCGTCGTGGCGCTCCAGTTCGTCGAGGACGGCGCGGGCGCGGGCGTCAATCATCGGTTTAGCGGTGGGGCTCAGGCGCGGACGCGCCCGAAGCAGGAGAAATCATACGCCCGGCGTGACTACGGTTGTCAAGACAAGCGAACCTCCTCCACAGCCGCCGACGGAGACGTCCAGGAGGTGGCCTCTTGACACCGAGGGCACGGGCCCGGTAGGATAATTCCTACTTACTCAGTAGGGATTCGAAACAAATGAAACTCTCCACAAGGGGCGACTACGCCACCCGGGTCCTGCTCGAGCTTTCCATCGCCGAAGGACCGCGCGCCCTGTCCGTTCACGATCTTGCCATGCGAACGCGCATCTCTCCCAAGTATCTGGAACAGATCATGATGCGGCTGAGAGCGGCGCGCATTGTGAGGAGCCAGCGGGGCGTCAACGGTGGCTACGAACTGGCGAAGGGGGCGCGGGAACTCACGGTAGGCGAAGTTGTCCGGGCAATGGACGGGCCACTGGCACCCAGCCCCTGCGCCAGCCGATCCGCGCACGTGCCCTGCCCGACGTACCGGTGCCCGGCGGAAGCGGACTGCGTGCTCAGAGGGCTCTGGCTCGACGTTCGGGACGCGATCGCTGAAGTCCTGGATCGCACCACGTTCGCCGATCTGGCGGAGCGGCAACGCGAGGCGCGCACAAGTCAGCGAGCGATGTACTGCATCTGATCATGGAACGAGAAGCCAAAGACCCAACGACAACCGAACGGGTGGTCCTGCAGGAAGTCCTGGAAGCGATCCGTAGGGTCAAGCATGGATTCGTGCAGGTCATCGTGCAGGATGGGCGAGCCGTTCAGATCGACACCATGGAGAAGAAGCGCCTTGACCGCCCGCCACCCTAGACCACGGACGCCAACGGCTGACCAGACGACTGGAGGCCCCTCCCGAAAGGTGAGGGGCCTTTCGCTTGGCGGCGGCTGCTCCTGTACCCGCCCCCGCTTGACGGGGGCCGCGCGATATATGATCGCTCGATAGCCGAAAGGAACTGTACGCCGTGAAGAAACTGATAGCCCTCATACCCCTCTCTCTCGCCGCCCTGGCTTTCGTCGCCTGCGGCGGTGGCGACAACTCCGGTGCCAGCGCGGACGGAGCCGTCACCCTCCGTCTTGGCTACTTCCCGAACATCATCCACGCCCAGCCCATCGTCGGCCTTCAGCGCGGGACGTACGCGGAAGTATTGGGCTCTGACGTGACGCTGGAGACGAAGACGTTCAACGCCGGGCCGGAGGCGATCGAGGCGTTGTTCGCGGGTGCGATCGACGCCACGTACATCGGCCCGAACCCCGCCATCAACGGATACGCGCAGTCAAAAGGGGAAGCGCTCCGCATCGTCGCTGGCGCCACAAGCGGCGGCGCTCTGCTTATCGTGCGGCCCAACGCCAACATCAAGGAGCCCGGGGACCTGGCGAACAAGAAGATCGCTTCACCGCAGCTCGGCAACACGCAGGACGTCGCCCTGCGCAAGTATCTCTTGGACAACGGCCTCGGCGCGAAGGAGAGCGGTGGCAACGTCCAGGTGATCCCCACAAAGAACCCCGACACGCTGAACCTGTTCAAGCAGGGCACGATCGATGGCGCCTGGGTGCCGGAGCCCTGGGCGACCCGGTTGATCCAGGAGGCCGGCGGCGAAGTCTTCCTGGACGAGCGTGACCTCTGGCCGAACGGCGCCTTCGTCACGACTCACCTCATCGTCAGCACCGATTTCCTGAAGAAGCACCCGGCAACCGTGAAGAAGTTGATTGAAGCTCACGTCGAGACGACCGAGTGGATTAACGACAACCCGGAAGAAGCGAAGCAACTGGTGAACAAGGGGATCGAAGAAGCGTCGGGCGCTGCTCTGGCGCCGGCAGTGATCGACGCTGCCTGGAAGAACATCGAGTCAACCTATGACCCCCTCTCCTCCAGCCTCTTCACATCAGCCGCTGCGGCGAAGGAGCTCGGCTTCATCGACGATGTACCAGGCGCCGACATCTACGCACTCGACCTGCTCAATCAGGTCCTCGGTGAGAAGGGGCTCCCCAAGGTCAAGGACTGACGGAAAGAAGGCCATGTCACTGGCGTTGAAACCCGACGGCGCGAACGAGCCGCAGGAGGCGCAGCCGCTCCTCGAGATGCAGGGCGTCACCAAGCACTTCCTCACGAAGCGGCACAACACGACCGCACTCGACCAGATCACCCTTAGCGTGAAGAAGGGCGAGTTCGTTTGCGTCGTCGGTCCCTCCGGCTGTGGCAAGTCCACGCTCCTGAACGTCGTCGCCGGCCTCGAGCGCCCGGACGAGGGGCAAACTCTGTTCGCAGGCCGCCCCGTCATGCGGCCCAGCGCCGAACGTATCGTTGTCTTCCAGGAGCCGGCCCTCTACCCGTGGCTCAACGTACGGGCCAACATCGAGCTGGGTCTAAGGATCGCAGGCAGGAAGCGATCGGAGCGTCGCCAGCTCGCGGATCGCTATATCGAGCTCGTGAACCTCAAGAGGTTCGCCAAAGCCTACATGCACGAGCTCTCCGGCGGCATGCGGCAGCGCGTCCAGCTGGCCAGGGCCCTCGCCGTCGAGCCCCGCATGCTCCTTATGGACGAGCCGTTCGCCGCGCTCGACGCGCAGACGCGGGATGTGCTCCAACTGGAGTTGCAGGATATCTGGGCGCGGACCGGCGCCACGATCGTGTTCGTGACGCACAACGTCCGCGAAGCTGCGATCCTGGGCGACCGAGTTCTTGTCATGACGCCTGCCCCCGGCCGGCTCAAGAATGAGATTTCGATAGGCCTCCCACGTCCCCGCAGCCCTGATACCCACGCTGTCGTGGACCTCGCGGCGCGCATCCGCCAGGAGCTTGAGCATGATATCTACGCCGTGCCCAAGCCGGAGGATCACTATGTTATTTAGGGTCGCGCGCGTGACCGCCTTCTACCTGGCGCTGCTTGGTCTCTGGCAACTCGTCGTCGAGCTGGACGTCTGGAAGCCATACGTCGTGCCGCCGCCAAAGGAGGTGTGGGAGTCGTTCCAGCGCTACTGGAACAACGGCCTCATCCAGGAAGCCGTCCGGATCAGCATGCGGCGCCTCTTCATCGGCTACTCAATCTCGCTGGTCATCGGGATGGTGATCGGCATGGCGGCCGGGACGTGGAAGTGGGTGGACGAGACGGTCGGGAGCCTCGTCCTCGGCCTGCAGTCGCTTCCCAGCATCACCTGGCTGCCGCTGGCGGTCCTCTGGTTCGGACTGAACGACAAGGCGATCATCTTTGTCGTCCTCATGGGCTCGCTGTTCGCCATCGCCATCTCGGCGCGGTCCGGAGTACAGAACATCCCGCCGCTGTACCGGAAGGCGGCGCTGACGATGGGCGCGAACCGCCTGCAGATGGCCCGCTACGTCCTCCTCCCGGCGATGCTCCCGGCGATGGCGCAGGGGTTGAAGCTGGGATGGTCGTTCGCCTGGCGGTCCCTGATGGCGGGCGAGCTCATCTTCGTCAGCCTCGGCCTCGGCCACCTGCTCAACCTCGGCCGCGAGCTGAACAAGATGAGCCTCGTGGTCGCTATCATGATCGTGATAGTGGCCATCGGCTTGCTGGTCGACTTCGTGATCTTTGGCCGGCTTGAGCGCTGGGTGCAGGAGCGGTGGGGGTACGCGACGTAGCCAACCCCCGGCTCGCCCAATACGAAAACGGCCCCTGGTTGGGCCGTTTTCGTATCTGAAAACTTGGAGGCGACGGTGGGAATCGAACCCACGATCGGGGTTTTGCAGTCCGATTCCAGTCGTCCTTCACCGTCCTCCAGCGTGCATTCTATATCTGGAGGAGCCGTCGCTCAACTGCCGACGTCCCCCAATATTCGCTGTCAGCCGTCGGTTTTGCTGTCACTTTTGCTGTCAGACTCGGCGACCAGGGAAGCGGTAGTGTTGAGGCTAGGAATTGCGGCGGGCCTTCTTGAACGGGGTTCCGGGGGTCGTCGGTTCAAATCCGACCGCCCCGACCAGCTACGATCTTCGCCCTTTTCCGCCGCCGGCCCTCAAGAAACTATTGGTTAGGAGGTCTCTCGCCGAGTTAGAGGTCTCATCCGGGCCGCTCCTCGAACAAGACGAGCGAAAAAAGAGGTCGCCTAACTCCTCTTATCAGAAGAACCACGGCCGTCGCGGCCCAGTTTCCTGCGCGCAAACGCTCATCTTATGGATGGTTAGACGAAGCAGACTCGCCGAACACCGAGACTCCAGGACTACCAGTCCGGACCTCTTGCCTGTGGCTGCCATACCTCCCGCAGCAGCGCCTCTGCTATCACGAACGGTTCCTCTGCACGGCCCCGCGCCACTGGTCCAGCGCGTTCTTGAGACGGAACGCCGAGCCTTCCGTGGGCTGGAACTGCCACATTCCCGTGGCCGTCGCCACTTGCAGCGTGTCGGCCTGCTCCGTCGTCACATAGCGGAGGTCCGCAAGGGACACCTCCAGTCCCCCGAACGTGAGGCGCTCCAGATCAAGCCGCAGATCTCCCACCTCCCGCACGTTCAACCTTGACTGGGCAGGTATACAGGTTACCTGTTCTCCGCCATAAGATCGTCCGCTCCGAGAAAATGGCTCTTGGGCCATCAGATTATGGGGAATAGGACTCGACTTTGTATCTGGGTGGTTCAGCAAAGGTTGGGTACGCGAGGAGAGGATTCGGCGCACAGCAGCCGAAGCTCAGGTGTTGAAATTGCTCAACGTCTGCAAGGGAAACGGGTTCGAGCAGCGGCGCGACATCGCCATCATGGGCCCAACGCGACGAGCCGGGAACCTTTCCTGCGGGACCGGAGTATATTCCACAGAGGCAACTATGATCACACGATTCGCGGTACTGCCGGCCTTCGCGCTCATCGCCGCGTTGTGCCTGTCCTGTGGGGGAGACGACCACCCGCAAGGCACCGCCACGAGTGCGGCAGATGACGCAGGACGGTGGGAACAGGTCACGCCGGAGACCAGTGGAGCGTTCCCCGCGGCGCCCGGCTCCTTTGACCAGCCCGTGTGGCAGCCCGACAGGGGGATGTTTCCGCAAGGGCTGATGCCCATCATCGGCTTTCGATGACGAGCTCTGGATGATCTCGCAAACGTCGTCGTTCTCGTCAAACGATGGCCTGATCTGGACTCAACACGCGAAAACGGACCCGGGAAGCCGACTCAGTGCCAACTACACTTTCTTTGACGATAAGCTGTGGATGTTCGGCGGTATGAAGGTTCCGCTGACGGCCTATGCGGACGTGGTCGCGAGCGACTTCCATCGTGACCTTCATAGCGATGGCCCGCCGCTTCTCAGAACTTGGGCCACGGGCGCTCACCCCGCCACCTTCATTCTGGCCGTTATCTTGAGTACGATAATGTCTGTTTGCGTACTCAAGATCCGACGCCCCTAGTTCCCTTCCACACGACGGCGACGAGGGCGGCTAACTGGCCCAGCACGTCCCTTTATCAGTCATCGTGCTCGCTTGCGTTCTCCCGCCTTCGCTTCGACCGCGACGATCGCCGACTGCCTCGAAGGCATCTGCTCAATGTGACTGCGGCCTGAACTGTCACTCATCGGAGCCGACCCGCTCGAGGTCAGTGACCCCCTACACTGGCTAACGACGGGATCGGCTACGTCCACCGCTGGCCCCCTAGAAGCTGAGACAAGGTAGACTAGGGCCCCTTGGAGCCTCCCGTTTCGCACTGACTCCGGCCGGTGATACTGGCGAGTGATCTCATCAGTCGGATCCCGCGCGGTCGATCTTCACGTGATCGACGTACTAGTCGTGCTGGTCTTGACAGCGGCCCGCGCCCGCCGTGGTGATCCGCCGGCGAATCAGCCCGGTGTCGAGCCGAGCGAGATGGTTACCAAGTACTCATCTGACAGCGAATGTCGCGATGACCCGAGTCCCGACACCTGCTTGACTGCTAATCTCCAAACGACCACCCGACTTCTCCGCGCGTTCTCTCATTGACCGAAGGCCAAGGTGCCCCGGGAAATCGCCGGCAGTATCGAAGCCCGTGCCATTGTCCGCAACCTCGAGCTCCAGCCCAGCATCTGTCAACGCGAGTATGACGCGCACTTGCGTCGCCCGGCTGTGTTTGACGACGTTGGTTAGTGACTCCTGGGCTATCCGATACGCCGCCTCTTTGAGTGCCAGCGGCAGATCGGGCTCCTCGCAGGGCAGGAAATCCACCTGTATGCCGTGCCTTGCTTGCACAGCTTCCACCTGCTTGCGAATGGCGGCATTCAGGCCCTCGCTCTCCAATGATTCAGGCCGCAACTCGAAGATGAGCGCGCGCATTTCGGCGAGGCCAACCTCGGCGAGGGCCAGGATGTAATCCACTGGCTCTACGGCCGCAGGCGGATCGCGGTCAAGCAGCGTCCGCGCAGTCCGCGCGCCGAGCGCGATGCCGTACAGCGCCTGCGAGACGGAGTCGTGAAGTTCGCGGGCCAGGCGCTGGCGTTCTTCAGTGGCTGCCAGCTGCTGCGCCTGCTCGTACAGCCGCGCGTTCTCGATGGCAATGCTCGCCTGATCCGCAAACGCTCGCGCCAGCCGTGCGTGATCTGTGGTGAAGTAGGCCGGCGCCGTCCAGGAAATGGTAAGTGCGCCGAGGACGCGATCCTTCAGGGCGAGAGGCACGGACATCCAGGACCGAATGACGTTGAACGGCGGTTGGTCAGGCACGCCGATCGACCGGATGACTGCGCGGTAGTCGGCGGCGAGAGGTTCATCTGCGCGCACGTCATCGATGATCACGATCTCGCCGCGCTTCATCGCTGCCCCGAGGCCGGAGCCGACTGTAGACGGTATCCGCGCCCCAATCTGGGCCCTCATTTCCGTGATCGAGCGCGCCGCGGCAAACTCGAATGCATCGTCCCTGATGAGCAGAATCGAGGCGCCCGTGTGCTCGGTGATGGCGCCAAGTTGATCGATAATCGCACCCAAGACCTCGCTCAGGTCGAGAGATGAAGCGACCACGCGAGAGACCTCCAGCAGAGCGGTTGTCTCCCTCGTTCGGCGCTCCGCTTCCTCAAACAGGCGCGCCTTCTCGAGGGCGTCGAGGTTGACGTCGACCGCAGGTGGCTTTACCGGGCCGCGATTGTCGGGACCCTGACGCTTGCGAGTGGTCATTCCCTGCGCCTGTCGCAGTTCAGGCTGATTCGAGCGGAACGAGGCCGGACTGAGCAGCGTAGATCGCCGCCTGCGTCCGGCTCTGCACTCCGAGCTTGTTGAGAATGCTGCTGACGTGCGTCTTTACCGTCTTCTCGCCGATCGTCAGCTCTGCTGCAATCTCTTTGTTCGCCTTTCCGCGGGCGATCAATCGGAGGACCTGTGTCTCGCGTTCGCTTAAAGACGTCGGCGCCACGTCCGGCGTCCGCACTTCGCGAACAAGACGAGCGGCGGCCTGGGGTGATAGCTGTACCTGCCCTGCGGCGGCCGCCTTGATCGCTCGGCACAGCTCCGCGGCCTCAGTGTCCTTGAGGAGGTAGCCGATGGCGCCCGCTTTCACCGCGCCGACGACCGAGGAGTCGTCGAGGACGCTGGTCAGAGCGATGACCTCCGTATCGGGCAGCTCGCCACGGATCGCTTCGGTGGCGGCCACGCCATCCATCACTGGCATAAGCATATCCATCAGGACCACATCCGGCCGCAGCTCCCTGGCCCTGTTCAGCGCCTGCCCCCCGTCTTCCGCCTCTCCGACTACTTCGAGTTCGGGGTCCAGGGCGAGGAACATCCGCAAGCCCTGGCGCACGACGCTGTGGTCGTCAGCGATGAGAACACGGATCGTCACGGAGCGCTCCGCAGCCATTATAGCGCGCTTGCGCATGACAAGCGCCCGTATCGCGAGCTCGGGAATGCCTCTCCGACTTTTGACGGATGCATCGGCTCGAACAGAGGTCGGGGTCCCAATCCGTCGCCGGGACGATTCGAGACAAGATGGCTAGGCGCGACACTGGCTGTGTCATGGAACCTATACAAGTCTTGCTTGTAGACGACGAACCAAAGGTGCTGCGCGGGCTGCGCATGCGTCTCGGACTGGAGGCGGATATCTGGGTCGTGGGTGAGGCGGCAGATGGGGCGACGGCCGTTGATTTGGCCAGCCTATTGTCGCCAGATGTTGTCCTGATGGACGTAAACCTACCGGTCGTGGACGGCATTACTGCCACACGGGAGCTTGCCGCCCGCGTCCCGCAAGCAGCGGTGGTGATCCTGAGCCTGCAGGACGATCAGGGGACGATCGACCGTGCCCTCGCCGCAGGCGCCGTCGCCTTCGTAGCCAAGCACCGGAGGGACGGCGACCTCCTCGGGGCGATCCGAATGGCCGCCGAGAGAACGAAAGGAGAGGCATTGGGCAAAACCACAGACCAAGCGGAACGAATTACGCGAAGGGATCAAGGGTAACGACGGCGAAGTCAATCGAAGCAATCGAAGGAGAGGAACAAGATGAACGGATCAGATTCCAGGGAGCAGCGGGATCGGCCCGGCCCGAACGCACACGACAGAGGAGGCATTGCGATGGAGCATCGACCTGGTTTCACAGGCTGGATCGCCCGCGCCGCGGCGCGACACCCCTGGCGCACCCTCGGGCTATGGGTGGTGCTGCTGGTCGCCGCGTTCGGCGCATCGGGCGCGATGAACGTCTCATCCAACACTGAGACAGCCGGAACGGAGGCAACGACCGCGAGTGAACTGATCAAAGAGCGCTTGCGTGAGCACACGTCGCCGGAGGAGTTCATAGTTGTCGAGTCGCAGACGGCGACGGCTGACGAAGCGGCGTTCTCAGGCTTCGTCGACTCGCTCGTTGGTCAGCTTAAGGCTCTTGGCCAGGTTCAATCGGTAACCAGTTATCGGGACGGCGTCGATGGCCTGGTCTCGGCGGACGGGCACACTGCCCTGGTGACGGCGAAGCTAAACGGGGATGAAAAGGACGCGGCTGACAACGCCGAGCCCTTGGTCAATATAGTGCGCAAGGTGGACGGAACTCAAGGATTCCGCGTGACCACCGTTGGCTTTGGAAGCGTGGGGAACGAAATAAGCTCGTTGCTGAACGACACCCTGGGACAGGGCGAGATGATCGGTATCGTTGTCGCCTTGATTGTACTTCTCCTCGTGTTCGGCGCTGCGGTGGCCGCGGGGCTACCGATCATCCTCGCGCTCGTCTCGATCTTCGTCGCCGTGGGCGCCACCGCGCTCGTCAGCAACGCAATGGGGGTGTCGGAGTTCGTCGTCTTCATCATTACGATGATCGGCCTCGCGGTTGGCATCGACTACTCGCTGTTCATCGTCCAGCGCTTCCGCGAGGAGCGTGCCCGCGGCCGAGAGAAGATCGAGGCTATCACGACCGCTGGGTCGACGGCCAGCCGCGCCGTGTTCTTCTCCGGCATGGCTGTCGCGATCGCCCTTGCGGGCATGCTGATCATGCCCGATCCGGTCTTCCAGAGCTTCGCCGTGGGCGCGATGCTGGTCGTGGGTGCTACGGTACTTGCCGCGCTGACGTTGCTCCCGGCAGTGCTCGGCCTGCTGGGCGACCGCGTGAACTGGCTGACGCTGCCGTTCATCGGGCGCAGGGGTGAGTCGGAGGGCACAGGCGGCTTCTGGGGGATGATCACCAAGCTCGTGACGGCCCGGCCCGTTCTCAGCGTCGTCGTGGCCGGCGGTCTGCTCGTGGCCGCTGCTCTTCCGGTCTTCAACATCGATCTCGGCAGCATCGGCATCAGTACCCTGCCGGAGAACAGCAACCCGCGCCACGCTTTCGACGTGCTGAACAAAGAGTTCTCGGATGGGGTACTGACTGCGGACATCGTCATAGACGCCCCCGACGTCAACGCCCGGGCGGTGCAGGCCGACATCGCGAAGCTGACCGATTCGCTCAACAAGGACGAGTTCTTCGGGGCGTCGAAGATCGAGACGAACGATGCCGGCGACCTGGCCCTGCTGACGGTGGCGATGCCCGGTGACTTCTCGAGTTCGGAGTCCAAGTCCGCGCTTGAGCGCCTGCGGCACGACTACATCCCGGCCGCCTTCGACGACGGCACGGCCCATGTCTACGTCGGCGGACCGACGGCGGAAACCGTCGATTCCGTTCAAACGCAGAGGGACTACCTGCCGCTGGTGTTCACCTTCGTGCTCGGCTTCAGCTTTCTGTTGCTGCTGGTCGTCTTCCGCTCTATCGTGGTGCCGCTGAAGGCAGTGGCCATGAACATGCTCTCCGTTGCCGCCGCCTACGGCGTGCTGGTGCTCGTCTTCCAGAAGGGCATCGGCACCGGACTTCTCGGTTTCCAGGAATCGCCCGTGATCGAGTCCTGGCTCCCGTTGTTCCTGTTCGCCATCCTGTTCGGGCTCTCGATGGACTATCACGTCTTCCTGCTGAGCCGAATCAAGGAGCGGTACGACGAGACAGCGAACAACACGGCCTCGGTCGCCTACGGGCTGCGGCAGACGGCAAGCATCATCACCGGCGCGGCGCTGATCATGGTCGCCGTGTTCGCCGGCATGGCCTCCGGCGAGCTGGTGATCTTCCAGCAGGTGGGCTTCGGCCTCGCGGTCGCCATCATCCTCGACGCCACCATCATCCGCATGGTGCTGGTGCCCGCGAGCATGGAACTGCTGGGAGATTGGAACTGGTACTTCCCGCGCTGGCTTGAGTGGCTGCCGGAGATCCACATTGAGGGCGCGGAGGTGCGGGTGCCTGCGCCGGCCACGGTGGGCGTTCGCATCCAAACGGAGTAGAGCACTGGTGCATCGAGTAAGGTCGTCAGGGCGATGGCGGGCACTCGCCACCGCCCTGCTCGATCCTCTTCTATGCACTATCGGCACATATTGTCCCATCGCCTACGGTCGAAATCCGGCGTCCAGCGGCCGGCTGAACAGGCCAAACGGCCCACGCCATAGCGTCCGGATGTCCCTCGCTGCAGTATCTTGCCGCTGCTAGGCTCGCAGCAGGAGGGACCGCGGCTATGGCGCTGACCCAAGAGCGGCCCGCAGAAACCACGCAGACCGATATCGATGTGATGGTGCGGGCCGTTGGCGTTACCAAGCGGTACGATACAGGTAGGGTCAGCGTCACCGCCCTCAGGGGCATAGATCTCACGATCAGGCACGGCGAGATGGTGGCGATCATGGGGCCATCCGGCTGCGGCAAGACTACGCTCCTCAACTGTCTGTCGGGGCTGGATGACATCGACGACGGCGAAGTGTTCATCCAAGGTGTGGCGCTCGGCTCGATGTCGGACACGGAACGTACCCGCTACCGCGCCCGCCGGATGGGCTTCGTCTTTCAGTTCTACAACCTGCTGACAGTACTCAGCGCGGTTGAGAACGCAGAGCTCCCGCTGCTGCTTGCCGGCATCCCGGGACGGGAGGCTCGGGCGCGGGCGCTGGAGGCGCTCGCGATGGTCGGCCTGGTGGATCGCGCCCACCACACGCCGGCCGAGCTCTCGGGTGGCGAGCGTCAGCGGACGACCATAGCGCGGGCGCTCGTGAACCAGCCCGCGATCGTCTGGGCAGACGAGCCGACAGGCGACCTCGACAGCACGAACGCCGATGAGATCACCGACCTGATGCGGCGGCTGAACCGGGAGCATGGCATCACGTTCGCCATCGTCACTCACGACATAGGCGTTGGCCGCAAGGCGGACCGCATCGTCAGAATGATGGACGGGCAGATCGTGGAGGAGGTCCGGCCGGCGGGATAGCGGAGGGCAACATGTTCGCGCGCATCACCCATTTCGAGATCGATACGGTGCGGATCGGCCTGGAGGAGGCGCTGGAGCGGTTCAAGGAGATGGTGCTGCCGGAGGTCCGCAAGCAGCCGGGCTACGTGGGCGTCTACGTCTTGCGAACACCGGAGGGCAAGGGCGTGCTCATCAGCCTCTGGACCAGCGAAGACGCCGCGCGGGCAGGCGTGGAGAGCGGCTACTACGAGGAGCAGATCTCCAAGGTCCTGTTGTTCACGAGGCAAGCGCCCGGCCGAGACCACTATGAGGTCGTGTTCGCGGAAGGGGATCGAGTCGAAGCGAGAGCCCCCTGACGGCCCGGGCCCGCCGAACGGTGGGAGCGGCTAAATGAACGAGCTTTTCGGCGTCCCCATGAGCACCCTGGCGGTCGTCCTGCCGGTGGCGCTGGGATTAGTATTGGTCGTCGGTGTGGCGCTGGCGCTCCGGAAGCCAGTGTTGCTGCACATGAGCGCGCGCTACGCGGCGCGGCGCAAGGGGCGGACGGCGCTGATTGTGATCGGGCTGATGCTGGGGACGGCGATGGTGACGGCTGCGCTGAACACCGGCGACACAATGACGTACACCATACGCTCGGCGGTTCTCTCCGGGCTCGGGAGCGTCGACGAAGTGATCAGCTCCCAGGAGGAGAGCGACATCGAGGTGACCGGCGAGAGCGCCCAACTGAAGTACATCGATGAGGGCGACTTCCCGGAGGTGCGCGACGCATTCATGGCCACGGGGCTGGTGGACGCCGCGGCGCCGGCGATCGCCGAAACCGTCGGCGTGCAGGACTCGACTACGCAGCAGACCGAGCCGCGGGTGTACCTCACGGCGATCGACCCGGAGTACGGAGAGGAGTTCGTCGACGCCCGGGAGGTAGGTGGAGGCCGTGTGACGCTGTCGGAGCTGGCCCCGGGTGACGTTTACCTGAACAAGGATGGGGCGGACGAACTCGACGCGAAGGCGGGAGACCGGCTGGCTGTGTTCGCGGGCGCTGAAGGAAAGGAATTCCGGGTCAAGGCGATCGTCACGGGTGACGGCACGAGCAGCACCGTGTCGGCCATGATCATGCGGCTGGACTCGGCGCAGGCCTTGTTAGGTAGAGAGGGCCAGGTCAGGCACATCATCATCTCCAACAACGGAGACGCGGTCTCAGGCGCCAGGCTTACGGATGCGGTGATCGCCGGCGGCCAGCCGACGCTGGACCGCCTGGGACTGTTCATCGAGCCGACGAAGCGCGATGACCTGAAGGAAGCCGACGATGCTGGGAGCGCGTTCACGGCCTTCTTCATGACGTTCGGGACGTTTTCGGTCATCGCCGGGATGATGCTTATCTTCCTGATCTTCGTCATGCTGGCGGCAGAACGGAAGTCGGAGATGGGGATAGCGCGCGCGGTGGGCGCCGAGCGACGTCAGTTAATCGAAATGTTCATGTTCGAGGGGATGCTGTACGACCTGCTGGCGGCGGCGGTCGGGGCGGCGCTGGGGATTGCGGTGGCCTACGGGATGGTGCTCATCATGGCGCGGGCCGTCGGCGTCTGGGGAATCGACATCAGGCACGATGTCGCGATGCGGAGCATCGTCGTCGCCTACTGCCTGGGGGTCTTGCTGACGTTCATCGTGGTCACCGTTTCGGCCTGGAGGGTCAGCGTCCTCAACATCGTCACGGCGATACGCAACCTGCCGGAGCCGATATTGAAGGGTTCGAAGCGGGGATCGCTGGTCTGGGCCGTCGTGCTGGCCCTCCTCGGCGTGCTCATCGCGTTCGCCGGGCTGTCGGGCAAGCAGTGGACGCCGCTGTACCTGGGCGTGTCCCTCGTGATCATTTCTGCCTTGCCCGCGATGCGCTGGCTGCGCTTCCCGAACCGCGCCGCGTACACAGTCCCAGGCGTTGCGCTCCTAGTCTGGTCGCTGGTGCCGACGGACGTCCTGGACCCCTTACTGCCGCTGATGGCGGTCGACTTCTCTTCGTGGGTGGTAGGCGGCGTGATAACGGTGCTGGGGGCCACCTGGCTCGTGATGTACAACTCGGATTTGTTGCTCGGCGCGATCATGGCGGTGTTCGGTCGCATCGCCTGGCTGGCGCCTGTGCTGAAGACGGCTGTCGCTTATCCGCTGACCAACCGGTTCCGTACCGGGATGACGCTGGCGATGTTCACACTCGTCGTGTTCAATCTCGTCGTCGGGGCGGCGACCACGACCTCCTTCACGAAGGCGTGGAACAACGTGACGGCGTTCGGAGGCGGGTACGACATCCGCGCCACGACCGTGCGTGTGAACCCGATAGAGGACATGCCAGGCGCCGTGGCCCAATCGCAAACGCTGGACGAACGCGACTTCGCGGTGACCGCCGGCCAGTCGCTGCTGGGGCTCGACGCGAAGCAGATGAACGCTGAGGAAGCGAAGGCGGGCGCTTATGCAGTCCGCGGCCTGGACGACATGTTCCTGGAGACGAACGCTTACGAACTCGCCGCGATGGCGGAGGGATACACGTCCTCGCGACAGGTCTGGGACGCTATCAAGCAGGACCCGCACCTGGCGGTTGTGGACGCGCTGCCCGTGCCTCACCGCGCGAATTTCAGCTTCGGGGTCAGCAAGCCGGACTTCGTGCTCACCGGCATCTACGCAGACGATACGGGGTTCACGCCGGTGCCGGTGGAGCTTACGGACAGGGCTACCGGGAATAAGACGGAGGTCCATATAATCGGGATCATGAAGGACGCGGCGCCGTTCTTCATGATCGGCATCCTCACCAACCAGCAGCTGATGCAGCAGGAGTTCCCGGAGCAGGCTTCGATCGTCACGCACTTCATCAAGCTCCGGGAGGGCGCGGACGTGAAGGCGACAGGAGACGGGCTGGAGGCGGCGTTTCTGAAGAACGGCATGGAAGCGGAGATCATGCAAGATGAGCTGGACAAGACTGTGGGAACGAACCAGACGTTCGTCTACCTCCTGCAAGGGTTCCTGGGGCTCGGGCTGATCGTCGGCGTGGCTGCGCTGGGGGTGATCAGCGCGCGCGCCGTGGTCGAGCGGCGGCATGAGATCGGCGTCATGCGGTCCATCGGGTACGAGCGGCGGATGGTCCAGATGAGCTTCCTCCTGGAGTCGTCAATGGTCGCGCTTGTTTCGCTGCTGCTGGGCACTGTGCTGGGGCTGATCGTCTCCTACAACGTCATCTTGGACCAGGCGGAGCAGCCGAGCTGGGAGAACCTGCGGCTGATCGTGCCCTGGCGGGACCTCGTCATCGTGTACGTCCTGGTGTACGGCGCGGCGCTCGTCACGACGTTCCTGCCCGCGCTCCAGGCCTCGCGGGTCTCCCCGGCGGAGGCGCTGCGATATGAATAGTCGTTATCCTCGGCGAGGGTTTGGGAACCTAGTTGCACGTCACGGATCGCCAGCGCGCGACTGGGCGTCGGCAACCGGCCACCTAAGCTTCGGCCTATTTCGTTAGGCGCTTCTCGGCTGGCCGAGGGGATTGCCTCCAGAATTTGCTCGAAGAGTCCCTTGAGCATGACGCGCAGGGCGTCTGGGTTTTTTGTTGCGCCAGATGCCAGAGTATCTATCGTTTTCCCGGCCGGAGCCGGAGGCGGGAGAGATCCTCCTGTCCGGGATCCTCTGTCAGTCCACGGAAGCCTCCGGGCAGTCGATCAGGCTGCGGCCTTGGTGATCTTGCCGACGGAGCGAGTGCGCCTGACAGGGCCTCGGCGACGCTGCCACTTCGCATCAATACGCCCTCCGACGTGCCTGCAGTTTCTCGAGCAGCCCGGCGTCAGTCGCTTCGACGTCAAATCCCTCCGGGAAAGGGGGACGTGGCACCTCGCCGATGCCTGTTAGGACCTGCGGGTGCTGGTAGTAGGCCGGGTATAGATACCGCAACATACCCATCATGAAGAAGGGGTGGGCCGAGAGCTGGGTTTCGACCAATTTCGTGCCGGCTTCGGGTGTCATTCCAGGGAGACCCTCCTGGTGCTGGGAGAGAGCCGCCTTCCGAACCGCCTGCGCCCCCGCTTCGACAACCGGACCGAGCAACGGATCGGCCTGGAGCGCTGTGGCTACCGCAAGTGATAGGCCCAGGGCGCCAGCGCCCGGGAGGCTTCCGGACGCGTTCGGGGGAATCACGACGTTCAGAAGCGCGTCCATGAACTCCCGGTCGTTCAGTGCTGTGGGTGATTCGGTCATGCGCGATCAAAGAGTGTTGCAAGGTTCGTCTTGATGTTGTCTGCCACATAGAACGCGAGCGCCTGGATCGTCGAGGTGGGATTGACCCCACCCGCGGTCACGAAGATGCTGCCATCCACGATGAACAGGTTCTTCACATCGTGCGCCTGCCCTCGCTCGTTGACTACCGAGGTTCTCGGGTCCCGGCCCATCCGGGCCGTGCCCATCAGGTGCCAGCCCGCTTCGCGAACCAACGGCATCGCAAACGTCTCAGCCGCGCCCGCAGCCCTAAGCGCTTCGGTTGCCCGTTCCACCGCATGCGCCAGCATCTTCCGGCTGTTGTCGCTTACCCGATAAGTGATCTTCGGGGCGGGGATCCCGTGGGCGTCCGTCAGTTCCGGGTCGAGGGTGACGGTATTGGTTTCGTCTGCCAGATCCTCCGTGATGCCGAGCAGCGTCGCGGTGTGGTCGTAGAGCCTGGCGAACGCCCGATGGTGGTCCTCGCCCCAGGGAACCAAACCGTGGACCATACCCCACAGTGCGGTCTGCGCTGGTCCGAGGCCCCGTACTGCTTCGAACGAGTACCCCCGCACGAACCCTCGCGAACGGTCGGTGCGGTAGAACTCGTGGCTCCAGAATGAGCAGCCCACCGGTCCGCGCCGACCATGGAGGGGCTCTTCGAAGATACCTGTGACCATTGCATATGGGTGAAACATTAGGTTCTTACCCACGAGGCCGCTACTGTTGGCTAGCCCGTCGGGGCGTTGCCTGCTTTTCGAGTTAAGTAGCAACCGCGGCGTACCGATGCCGTTGCAGGCCAGGACCACGATTTCCGCCTTCTGCTCCTGCAATTCTCCCTCGGCGTCGTAGTAGAGGACTCCGTCCGCCATCCCGTCTGCTCGCACCGTGATCTCTCGCACGCGGCAGCCGGTGCGCAACTGCACGCCCTTCCGCTGCGCAGCGGGCCAGTAGGTGATATCTGTACTAGCCTTCGCACCTTGCGCGCAGCCGGTTAGGCAAGGACCAAGGTTTATGCAGGCGGCGCGCCCCTCATACTCACGCGACAGGATGGCGCTGTCGGAGGGCCACCAGTGCCATCCGAGCTTTTCGAAGCCGGAGGCCAGCGTGTTCCCGGTCTTTCCGAGCGGTAGCGGCGGCAACGGGGGCTCGTGATATGGGTATGCGGGGTCGCCCGCCAGCCCCGAGACACCCATCATCCGATCGTTGAGCGAGAAGTAGGGTTCAAGGGTCTCGTAGTCGATGGGCCAATCCTCACCCACTCCGTCCTCAGTCTTCGTTCGAAAATCGCCGGGCGTGAGCCGCGGGAAATGCGCCGCCCAGAGGATGGTGCTCCCGCCCACCGCGTTGAACATCAGCGGCGAGATTTCAGAATCCTGCTCGTTGACGGGGTAGTCGGCTGACAGCCCGCGCACGTTCGGGCTCGGTGAGTAGTCCGCCATCCCGCGCGCTTCCCAGTCCAGCCCGTTGCTCGGATAGTCCTGTTGCTTCATCCATGGGCCCTGGTCAAGGCACAGGACGCTCGCGCCGATGTCAGCGATGCTCCAGGCGAAAGCTGCACCTGAAGCACCTGCGCCGATCACCAGCACACCCACCGGCTCGTTCAGCATGGCAACATCCTACAAGGAGACGCCGCGCTGAGCCATCCCGGGTCCGATGCTCCGGCCGGCGCTCGAAGCCGCTCAGGAGATGGGCGTGAGGGAGGTGCAGGCGGACTGCGAGCGGCTGCTGATTGTGTCTTTAGCCGGGCATGATGCATCCCATCGGTAGCCCTCATGTGCCGGTCATCGCCTTTGCATAGCTGACGCTCGCCTAAGGCAGGTTAGGTGAAGGAAACGGGCGCAGTTTCCGGCCGGTTGGAGATTCGGTGAAGATTCTGCCCCCGGCCCACGCTTTTGCTTGGCGGGAGCGACCCTATCCGTATTCAGCTCGGCAACCCGATCGCGGTCTGGACCGCATTCGA
>Ga0214473_10003884_pt1 | contig 18047 bp, 16 predicted proteins | sample RVTome_7_FD_203509 | JGI IMG/M metagenome (GOLD analysis project Ga0214473, IMG submission 203509) | Soil microbial communities from uranium-contaminated site in the Upper Colorado River Basin, Wyoming, United States - RVT98D197 | ecosystem: Environmental > Terrestrial > Soil > Contaminated >... | reverse complement strand
CAGGGCGTTGCCCGGACGGATCTCGGCATCGGGCCCCGACAGCAACGTGTCGCCGACCGAGATACCCTGCGGCGCAAGGATGTACCGCTTCTCGCCATCGGCGTAGTGGAGCAGCGCGATGCGCGCGCTCCGGTTCGGGTCGTACTCGATCTGCGCGACCTTCGCGGGGACACCGTCCTTGTTCCGACGGAAGTCCACGATCCGGTAGCGCCGCTTGTTACCGCCACCCTGGTGCCGCGCGGTGATCCGGCCGTGGACGTTGCGTCCAGCCTTCTTGCGACCTTTGGCGACGAGCGACTTCTCGGGCTTAGACCGCGTGATCTCCTCGAACGAGGACACGCTGCCGCCGCGTCGACCCGGGGTCGTGGGTTTGTACTTGCGAACGGCCATCGGTTACCCCAACCCACCTTCGAAGATCTCGATCGTGTCGCCCTCGGCGAGCGTCACGATCGCGCGCTTCTCGTCGGCGCGCTTGCCCTTGGTCCAGCCCCGGCGCTTCGTCTTGCCTCGCCGGTTCAGCGTGTTCACCGAGGTCACCGTGACCTCCCAGATCGTCTGGACGGCCTCCTTGATCTCGGTCTTGTTGGCTCGCGGGTCGACCAGGAACGTGTACGTGTTCTGCTCGATCCCGGCGTAGGACTTCTCGGAGACGATGGGACGGATGATCACGTCGCGCGGCGACTTCACTCCGCCACCCCCCTGGCCCCCTCGAGCACGCCGAGCGCCGCGTCCGTGAACAGCACGCGGTCAGCCCGCAGCACCTCGTAGGTACCCAGGCTCTTCGCGTAGGCGATCCGGACGAACGGCAGGTTCCGGAACGACCGCTCCACCACGTCTTGCGGCTCGGGCAGCACCACCAGCACCTTGCCCTCGAGCTCCAGCGCCTTCAGCAACCCCGCGGCCTCGCGCGTCTTCGGCTCCTCGAAGGCGATGTCGTCCACGACCGCGAGCTTCCCGCTCTGCAGCGCATCGGTGAGGGCCGAGCGGAGCGCGCCGCGCTTCATCTTCTTGTTGACACGCATCTCGTGTCCGTGCGGGTGCGGTCCGTGCGCGACCCCACCGCCCACCCACTGGGGTGACCGGATCGAGCCCTGCCGCGCGCGGCCGGTCCCCTTCTGCCGCCACGGCTTCTTCCCCCCGCCGGACACATCGCCCCGGGTCTTCGTGGAGTGCGTGCCGGCGCGGATCCCGGCCATGCCGGCGACCACGACCTGGTGCATCAGCGGCACGCTCACGGTGGACTCGAACACGTCGGCGGGCAGGTCACGCGAACCGACCTTCTTGCCCCGCGAGTCACGGAGCTCGATCGTCGCCATCAGACGCCCTTCCCCGCGGGAGCCTTAACAGCCGAACGAACCATGACGAGCCCGCCGTTCGGACCCGGAACGGCGCCCTTGACCAGCAGGAGGTTGCGCTCCGGATCGGACCGGACCACCTCGAGGTTCAGCACGGTCACGCGCCGGTTCCCATGCTGACCGGCCATCCGCATGCCCTTGAAGACCCGCGACGGCGTGGCACACGCTCCGATCGAACCCGGGGAGCGGTGCTTCTTCTCGGTGCCGTGGCTCGATCCCAGGCCGCTGAACCCGTGTCGCCGCATGACGCCGGAGAACCCTTTCCCACGGGAGACGCCCACCACGTCGGCGCGCTCGCCTGCGGCGAACACGTCGGCGCGCAGCTCCTGACCCGGGGAATAGCTCGAGGCATCGTCGGTCCGAAGCTCGACCAGATGCCGGCCCGGCTTGCCGCCATGTGCGTCGAAATGCCCCTGGAGCGGCTTGTTGGGCGTGGTGTCGGCGAACGCGAGCTGGACGGCGTCGTAGCCGTCGGACTCCTTCGTCTTCACCTGGGCGACGAAGCAGGGGCCGGCCTTGATCACCGTGACCGGGATGGCCCGCGTCTCCTCGAAGATCTGGGTCATGCCCAGCTTCTCGCCCAAGATGCCCTTGATCTGGCTCATAGCTTGATCTCGATGTCCACTCCCGCCGAGAGGTTCAGGCGCTGAAGCTCCTGGACCGTCTTCGACGTCGCGTCGACGATGTCGATGAGGCGCTTGTGCGTGAGCATCTGGAAATGCTCGCGCGAGTCCTTGTACTTGTGCGGCGACCTGATGACCGTGTAGATCGTGCGCTCGGTCGGCAGCGGCACCGGCCCGACGACCTTCGCGCCGGTGCGCGTCACGTGCTCGACGATGTCTCGAGCCGCCACGTCCAGCATCCGGTGGTCGTAGGCCCGGAGCTTGATCCGGATCTTCGGTCCTGCCACTGTCGCTCGTGCCTCTCTACTAGTCTGTCGCAGACTACTCGGGGACTACTTGATGATCTTGGTCACGCGGCCTGCGCCCACGGTGCGGCCACCCTCACGGATCGCGAAGCGCAGCCCTTCTTCCATGGCGATGGGGGCGATCATCTCGACCGTCATCTCCACGTTGTCCCCGGGCATCACCATCTCGACGCCCTCGGGCAGGTGCGCCGTGCCGGTGACGTCGGTCGTGCGGAAGTAGAACTGGGGACGGTAGCCGTTGAAGAAGGGCGTGTGGCGGCCACCCTCGTCCTTGGAAAGGATGTAGACCTTGGCCTCGAAGTCGGTGTGCGGGGTGATGCTGCCGGGCTTGGCCAGCACCTGGCCGCGCTCGACGTCCTCCTTGTCGATCCCACGCAGCAGGATCCCGACGTTGTCCCCGGCCACCACTTCGTCCAGGAGCTTGCGGAACATCTCGAGGTCCGTCGCGACGGTCTTGCGGGTGTCGTGGATGCCGACGATCTCCACCTCGGACATCTTCGCGAGCTTCCCCTGCTCGACTCGCCCCGTGACGACCGTGCCGCGCCCGGTGATCGAGAAGACGTCCTCGATCGGCATCAGGAAGGGCTTGTCCGTGTCCCGGACCGGCTCGACGATGAAGCTGTCGCAGGCCTCCATCAGCTCGTCGATCTTGCCGACCCACGCCTCGTCGCCCTCGAGCGCCTTCAGCGCCGAGACCTGGATGATCGGCGTGTCGTCACCGGGGAACTCGTAGGAGGTCAGCAGCTCCCTGACCTCGAGCTCGACGAGCTCCAGCAGCTCCGGGTCATCCACGGCGTCGCACTTGTTGAGCGCCACCACGATGTAGGGGACGCCGACCTGGCGGGCCAGCAGCACGTGCTCGCGCGTCTGGGGCATGGGGCCGTCGGCCGCCGATACCACCAGGATCGCGCCGTCGATCTGCGCGGCGCCGGTGATCATGTTCTTGATGTAGTCGGCGTGGCCCGGCATGTCGACGTGGGCGTAGTGGCGGTTCTCCGTCTCGTACTCCACGTGGGCGATCGCGATCGTGATGCCGCGCTCGCGCTCCTCGGGAGCCTTGTCGATCTGGTCGAACGGCGTGAACTCGGCCAGGCCCTTTTCGGCCTGGCGTTTGGTGATGGCCGCCGTGAGCGTGGTCTTGCCATGGTCGATGTGACCCATCGTGCCGATGTTCACGTGGGGCTTGGTTCGCTCGAACTTCTTCTTCGACATCGTCGTCCTCCCGCTGTGGTCTTACTCGCCGGTCACCCGAGCGATGATCTCCTTGGCGATCTGCGCCGGGACCTCGTTGTACGCGTGCAGCTGCATGGGGCTGTGGGCGGCGCGTCCCTGCGTGCGGGAGCGCAGCTCGGTCGCGTAGCCGAACAGCTCCGCCAGCGGCACCAGCACCAAGATCGACTTCATGCCCCCGCGCTCGTCGATGCGTTCGATGCGGCCACGGCGCGCGGTGACGTCGCCCATCACGTCGCCCATGAACTCCTCCGGCGTGGTTACCTCGAACTCCATCACGGGCTCCAGCAGCACGGGGTCCGCCCTGCGCGCGGCATCCTTGACACCCATCGACCCCGCGATCTTGAACGCCATCTCCGAGGAGTCGACCTCGTGGTACGACCCGTCGACGAGCGTGGCTCTTACGTCCACCATGGGGTAGCCGGCCAGGACGCCGTTGTCGAGCGCCTCCTGGATGCCCTGGTCGACCGAGGGGATGTACTCGCGCGGGATCGACCCACCCGTGATCTTGTTGATGAACTCGTAGCCGCCGCCGGGGCCGGTGGGCTCCAGGTCGAGCACCACGTGCGCGAACTGGCCCCGGCCACCCGTCTGGCGGACGAACCGCGTGACCACCTTGTGGACCTCCTTGCGGATGGTCTCGCGGTACGCGACCTGCGGCTTGCCCACGTTCGCGTCCACGCTGAACTCGCGCTTCAGGCGGTCCACCAGGATGTCCAGGTGGAGCTCGCCCATGCCCGAGATCACGGTCTGGCCGGTCTCGTCGTCGAACTTCACCACGAACGTGGGGTCCTCGTCGGAGAGCTTCGCCAGACCGTTGCCCAGCTTGTCCTGGTCAGCCTTGGTCTTCGGCTCGACGGCGACAGAGATCACGGGTACCGGGAACGTGATGTTCTCCAGCACGACGGGCTTGTCCGGATCGCAGATGGTATCCCCCGTGGTGGCGTGCTTCAGCCCCACGACGGCCACGATGTCGCCCGTATACGCGGCGTCCTTGTCCTCGCGGTGGTTCGCGTGCATCTGCAGGACCCGGCCGATGCGCTCCTTGCGGTCCTTCGTGGAGTTCATGACGTGGGAGCCGGACTTCAGAACGCCGGAGTAGACGCGGAGGTACGTGAGACGTCCGACGTAGGCGTCGGACATGATCTTGAACGCCAGCGCCGAGAAGGGTTCGTCGTCGCTCGCAGCCCTCGTGACGTCCTCACCCTTCAGGGTATGCGCGACGAGCGGCGGCACGTCGAGCGGGGACGGCAAGTACCAGACGATGGCGTCCAACAACGGCTGGACGCCCTTGTTCTTGAAGGCCGAGCCGCAGAGTACCGGCACGCCCTCGTTCGCGAGCGTTGCCCGGCGGATGGCCCGGCGGAGCTCGTCGATCGTGGGCTCCTCCTCGTGGACGAACTTCTCCATGAGGGACTCGTCGTGGTCGGCCAGACGTTCGAACAGGTCGTGGTGGGCCGCGGCAGCGGCATCCCGGTACTCGTCGGGGATATCGACGTCCTTCCACTCCTCGCCCATCTCGCCTTCCCACACGTGACCCTTCATCTCCACGAGATCGATGACCCCCTGGAAGTCGGCCTCGGTGCCCCAGGGGAGCTGCAGGACGAGCGGCGCCGCCTGAAGGCGGTCGACCATCATGTCGACGGTCCGCCGGAAGTCGGCGCCGGTGCGGTCCATCTTGTTCACGAAGCAGATGCGCGGGACGTCGTAGCGATCGGCCTGGCGCCAAACGGTCTCGGTCTGCGGCTCGACGCCGGCCACCGCGTCGAACACGGCGACGGCACCGTCAAGCACGCGCAGGGAACGCTCGACCTCGACCGTGAAGTCGACGTGGCCGGGCGTGTCGATGAGGTTGATCCAGTGGCCCTTCCACTGACAGGTGGTGGCCGCCGATGTGATGGTGATGCCGCGTTCGCGCTCCTGGACCATCCAGTCCATCTGCGCGGTGCCCTCGTGGACCTCGCCGACCTTGTAGGACTTGCCGGTGTAGTACAGGATGCGCTCGGTCGTGGTCGTCTTGCCCGCGTCGATGTGGGCCATGATCCCGATGTTCCGGGTCCGGGCGAGCGGGTATTCGCGGATCTCCAAGACCTTGCCGGCCTTCCCTTTGACGTCCTGGTCGGTCTGTGACACCTGCATCTTCTCCGCGGGGCTCGCCATCTAGACGACCCCCCTGTCATGAGAAACCGGCCCCTGGAGGCCGGCTCGACGTTCCTCTTCGATCACCATCGGTAGTGTGCGAATGCCTTGTTCGCCTCGGCCATCTTGTGCATGTCCTCGCGGCGCTTGACCGCGGTCCCGGCGCCGTTCGCGGCATCCATGATCTCGGCGACCAGGCGCTCGGCCATGGAGTTCTCACGACGCTGCCGGCTGTAGCTCACGAGCCAGCGGAGCGCCAGGGTCGTCCCGCGCTGCGGCCTGACCTCGACCGGGACCTGGTACGAAGCGCCTCCGACCCGGCGGGACTTCACCTCGAGCATCGGACGAACGTTCTCGACCGCCTTCTTCAGCGTGATGACCGGATCGTTGGCCGTTCGCTCGGAGATGATCTCGAGCGCCTTGTAGACGGTGTGCTCGGCGACCGTCTTCTTACCGTGCAACAGCACCTTGTTGATGAGCTGCGTGACGAGCGGGTTCTGATAGACGGGGTCGGGGAGCACCTCGCGACGTACAGCAGGTCCCTTGCGCGGCATGGTTACTCGCCGCCCTTCTTCGCGCCGTACCTGGAACGGGCCTGGCGACGATCCTTCACTCCAGCCGTGTCCAGCGTCCCGCGAACGATCTTGTACCGGACGCCAGGCAGGTCCTTCACGCGGCCGCCACGGACCAGCACGATCGAATGCTCCTGCAGGTTGTGGCCGACCCCGGGGATGTAGGCCGTAACCTCCATACCCGAGGTCAGGCGGACGCGCGCGACCTTGCGCAGCGCGGAGTTCGGCTTCTTGGGTGTGGTGGTGTAGACACGGGTGCAGACGCCACGGCGTTGTGGAGACCCCTTGAGCGCAGGGCTCTTGGTCTTGGTCTTGGGGCGCTCGCGCCCCTTCCGTACGAGTTGTTGGATCGTAGGCATAGATCTCTCGTCTGCACTCTTTCGTTGTCAAACACCGGGGTCGAGCAGTCGCCCAACCCGCGAGCCACGGTCCCTCGGCGCAGCGCGAAACGCGTCGCTGAGAGGTCCTCCCCCGGGAACCGGAGCTGAGGCGCGCCCGGCAGCCCGCCGAGCCGAGGCGCGACCGATAAAGCTACAGGTGGCACACACGAAGTGTCAACCGGAAGCGCCTATCGTGGTTGTCCCGTGGTCACGCCCGCGGAGGGCTCCCCCCCGGCCGCACGGTCGGGTCTCTCGCCTTGGTAGCGTCCGTCCGATGGCTTCGCTCGACGATCTCTCATCTCTTGCCGCTAAGGCATCACGGGTGGGGGGCACCACCATCCTCGCCGCCGGTCGGGATCCGACGGTGACCGAGAAGGCGGCCGGCGACTACGTGACCGAGGTCGACAGGGCCAGTGAGAACGCCATCGTGGACTTCCTCACTCACGCTGCCCCGGGTATCCCGGTCGTGGGCGAAGAGCACGGCGGCTCCGCGGGCGACCGCTACTGGCTGGTGGATCCCCTGGACGGCACCACCAACTTCGTGCACGGGTTCCCCATCGTCGGCGTCTCGGTCGCCTTGGTGGAGGAAGGCCGCCCCGTGGCCGGCGCCGTCCATGCCCCGTTCCTTCGGGAGACCTACATCGGTGCGCGAGGCCAAGGAGCTCGGGTCGAACACGACGGGGGCCAAACCGAACCCCTGCGCGTATCGGACCGATCCCCCGAACGCGCCGTCGTCGGCACCGGCTTCCCGTTCCGGCACAAGGAGGTCATCCCCCGCTACCTCCGCACCATGAACGCGGCGCTCGGCCGCTTCGAGGACCTCCGGCGGCCCGGTGCGGCATCACTCGACCTCGCCTGGGTGGCATCGGGCGTCTTCGACGGCTTCTTCGAGCTCACCCTGTCTCCCTGGGATGTTGCCGCCGGCGGCCTCCTGATCGAAGAGGCGGGCGGCCTCGTCACCGACTGGGAGGGCGGCCCCGACTACCTCGCGGGAGACATCCTGGCGGGCCCGCCAGCCGTCCACGCCGAGCTCCTCCGCCTGGCCGCGCAGAGATGAGCAGGCGCAAGCTCATCGCGTGGGCGGAACAGCTTCACACGCTCCACGCTCACGCGATCGCCCGGCTGATAGGCGTCGACCAGCCCCCGGCGATCCGGATCGACGTCGCGGGGACCGGACCCGGTGCCGCCTGGACGAACGGTCTCGACGTAACCCTGTCCACCGCCTGGTTCGCGGAACACCCCGACGACGCCGGCGCATGCCTCCACGAGCTCACGCACGCCATCATGCGAGCCCCCATCTACGACGACACCACCCGTTGGCTCATCGAAGGCATCGCCGACTGGGTCCGCGACGAGCTCGGCGAGGACATGCCCTGGACATTCGCTCACCACGAACCGGGCATGGCCACCGCCGGCTACCAAACCACGGCGCACTTCCTCCAGTGGCTCGAGAACAACCACCCCGGTACCGTCAAGGCACTCGCCCGCGAGCTCTCGCGAGGCACCTACGACGAGGCCGTCTGGCCTCAACTCACAGGCAGCCCCCTCGACCTGTGCGTCAGCGAGTACGAGGACGCGCAACCGGGTTGATGACGCCAGAGGAGCCGGTTCGCGAGCCGCGCTTACTCCTCCGAAACCGAGATCGCCCCGCCGAGCATCTGCTCGGCCTGCTCGCGCGTGAGCCCGACGAGCGCGGGCTCTCCGGTTCCGCTCTCCACGGCCGCGAGGATCTCGCGCTGGCGGGAGAGCCAGTACTCCGGGATCGCCTCGGGCTTGATCCGCACCTGGATGTTGCGGTACCGCGGCATGCCGGTGCCGGCCGGGATCAGCTTGCCGATTATCACGTTCTCCTTCAGCCCGAGCAGGGGGTCGGACCGTGCGCCGATCGCCGCGTCGGTGAGCACGCGCGTCGTCTCCTGGAACGAAGCCGCCGACAGCCACGAGTCCGTGGCGAGCGACGCCTTCGTGATCCCGAGCAGCACCGGACGGGCCGAGGCGGGCGTACCGCCGTTCTCGACAACGTCGGCGTTCGTCTCTTCGAAGACGCGCCGGGCAACCATGTCACCGGGCAGGAACGTCGTGTCGCCCGGCTCGATGATGTGCACCTTGCGGAGCATCTGACGAACGATGAGCTCGATGTGCTTGTCATGGATGGTCACGCCCTGACTGCGGTAGACCTGCTGGACCTCTTCGACCATGTGCAGCTGCAGAGCCTGGACGCCCTCCACGCGCAGCTTCTCGTGCGGGTTGACCGACCCTTCCGTCAGCCGCTGCCCGACCTCGACGGCCTCGCCGTCTGAGACCGTCAGCCTGGCCCGGAACGAGACCGGGTACTCGACCATGTCGCCCGTCTCGTCGGTCACGCGGATCCGCCGGACGTGCTTCTCGTCGTCGTCCTCGATCGAGACGGTCCCCGAGAGCTCGGTGATCTGCGCCTCTCCCTTGGGCTTGCGGGCCTCGAAGAGCTCGACCACGCGCGGCAGGCCGTGCGTGATGTCCTCGCCGGCGACCCCACCGGTGTGGAACGTACGCATGGTGAGCTGCGTGCCGGGCTCACCGATCGACTGCGCAGCGATGATGCCTACCGCCTCGCCGATGTCGACGATCCGTCCCGAGGCGAGATTGCGTCCGTAGCAGAGACGGCAGACGCCGACCTCCGCCTCGCACGTGACGACCGAGCGGACCCGGACCGACTCGACGCCGGAGGCCACGACGACCTCGGTGAGCTCGTCGGTCAGCTCCTGGCCCGCCAGCGCCACCTTCTTGCTGCCGACCTTCACGTCCTCGGCCAACACGCGGCCGAAGATGCTGGTCTCGATGTGCGCGGCGCGGACGATGGAGCCATCGGGCCTCGGAACGTTCACCTGCACGGGAACGCTTCGGTCCGAGCCGCAATCGTCCTCGCGGATGATCAGCTCCTGAGCGACGTCGACCAGTCGCCTAGTGAGGTACCCCGAGTCGGCCGTCCGCAGCGCGGTGTCGGCCAGCCCCTTGCGGGCGCCGTGGGTGGAGATGAAGTACTCCAGCACGGACAGGCCCTCGCGGAAGTTCGACTTGATCGGCCGCGGGATGATCTCACCCTTCGGGTTGGCCACCAGGCCGCGCATGCCGGCCAGCTGTCGGATCTGCATGATGTTCCCCCGGGCGCCCGAGTTGGCCATCATGAATATCGGGTTGGTGGGCGTGAACTGGGCCTCCATGGCATCCTTGACCTCGTCGGTCGCCTGGGTCCAGATCTCGATCAGCTCCTGGCGGCGCTCGTCGTCGGTGATGATGCCCCGCCGATACTGCTGCTCTACCTTCTGCGCCCGCTTCTCGTGCTCGTCCAGGATCTTCGCCTTGGACGGCGGCGTGGTGACGTCTTCGATTCCCACCGTCACACCCGCGCGGGTGGCGAAGTGGAAGCCCAGGTTCTTCAGGTTGTCGAGCGTCTGCTCGACCTGGGCACGGTCGTAGTCGTGCACCGTCTGATCGACGAACCGAGCGATGTCGTTCTTCTGGACCGGCGTGTTTCGGAACTCGAAGTCATCGGGGAACGCCGCGTTGAAGATGACGCGACCGATCGTGGTGCGCACGACCGGAGCGCGTCCGTCGGACGCGTTCGGGTCCCAGCCCTCCGGCAGCATATCGGCCGGGAGCTTCTTGCCCTCCAGCCGGATACGGATCGGACGCTGCAGGTGGTACCCGGCGTCCGTGGCCAACAGCGCTTCGGCCACCGACGCGAACGCGGGTGTGTCCTTGTCCTTCGTCTTCTCCTCGATCGCGAGCGTGAGGTAGTAGAGGCCGAGCACCATGTCCTGGGTGGGTGTGGCGATCGGACGACCGTGCGCCGGCGACAGGATGTTGTTCGTGGAGAGCATCAGGATCCGCGCCTCGGCCTGGGCCTCGGCCGACAGCGGCACGTGCACCGCCATCTGGTCCCCGTCGAAGTCGGCGTTGAACGCCTGGCAGACGAGGGGGTGGATCTTGATGGCCTTGCCCTCCACGAGCACCGGCTCGAACGCCTGGATGCCGAGACGGTGGAGCGTGGGCGCGCGGTTCAGCATGACCGGGTGGTCCCGGATGACCTCCTCGAGCACGTCCCACACCTGCGGACGCGCCCGCTCGACCATCCGCTTCGCACTCTTGATGTTCTGCGCGAGCGCCTGGTCGACGAGCCGCTTCATCACGAATGGCTTGAAGAGCTCCAAGGCCATCTGCTTGGGCAGACCGCACTGGTGGAGGCGGAGCTCGGGACCGACCACGATCACCGAACGACCGGAGTAGTCGACACGCTTGCCCAGCAGGTTCTGACGGAACCGACCCTGCTTGCCCTTCAACATGTCCGAGAGGGACTTCAGCGGACGGTTGCCCGGCCCCGTGACGGGGCGACCACGGCGGCCGTTGTCGAAGAGCGCGTCGACCGCCTCCTGAAGCATCCGCTTCTCGTTGTTGACGATGATCTCGGGCGCCTGGAGATCCAGGAGACGCTTCAGCCGGTTGTTCCGGTTGATCACGCGGCGGTACAGGTCGTTCAGGTCTGACGTGGCGAACCGACCGCCGTCGAGCTGCACCATGGGACGCAGATCCGGCGGGATGACCGGGATCGCGTCCAGAACCATGCCCATGGGGTTCGAACGCCCCTCCACGAAGTTCGACACGACCTTGAGGCGCTTGATGGCCTTCAGGCGTCGCGTGCCCTTGCCGTTCTCGATCTGATCGCGGAGGACCGCGGACTCGGCCTCGACGTCGTAGTCCGAGAGCAGCCGCTTGATGGCCTCCGCTCCCATGCCGCCGTCGAAGTAGTCCCCGAACCGTTCGCGGAGCGACCGGTAGACGCTGTCGTCGGCCACCAGCTGCTTGATCGACAACCCCTTGAAGGCGGACAGGACATCGTCGAGGTGCTGGGTCTCACGACCGGCGGCCTCGTGGATGCGCTCGACGTCCCGCTGAGCCTCCCGCTTCGCGGCGGACAGCTGCGCGCCCTTGGCCTTTTCGGCCTCGAGCTCCTTCAGTCGATCCTCGAGCTCGTTCAGGCGGCGCTTGACCTGCTCGTCACGATCGATGTCGATCTCGCGCTTCTCTTCTTCGAGCCCGGCCTCGATCTCCGGCAGCTCCTTGTGCCGGCGATCCACGTCGATCCGCGTGACGACGTATGCGGCGAAGTAGATGATCCGCTCAAGGTCCTTGGGTGCCAGGTCCAGCAGGTAGCCCAGGCGCGAGGGAACGCCCTTGAAGTACCAGATGTGTGTGACGGGAGCGGCCAGCTCGATGTGGCCCATCCGATCGCGGCGGACCTTCGATCGCGTGATCTCCACGCCGCATCGCTCGCAGATGATGCCCTTGAACCGAACGCGCTTGTACTTGCCGCAGTGGCACTCCCAGTCCCGAGTGGGACCGAAGATCCGCTCGCAGAACAGGCCGTCCTTCTCGGGCTTCAGCGTTCGGTAGTTGATGGTCTCCGGCTTCTTGACCTCGCCGTTGGACCAGGCGCGGATCTGATCGGCCTGCGCCAGACCGATCCGGAGCTCATCGAAGTAGTTGACGTCCAGCACTTAAGCGCTCGCCTCCTCGCGTGGCTCGCTCTTCACCCTGTTCAACGCTCGTGTGTTACCGCTCAGTCGAAATCAGCCCCCGCCGGCTCGCGCCGGGACAGGTCGATACCGAGTTCCTCGGCCGCGCGGAACACGTCCTCGTCGGTCTCGCGGAGCTCGATCTGCTCGCCGGAGCTGGAGCGGACCTCGACGTTCAGGCAGAGGGACTGCATCTCCTTGATCAGGACCTTGAAGGACTCGGGGATCCCCGGCTCGGGGATGTTCTCCCCCTTCACGATGGCCTCGTAGACCTTCACGCGGCCGAGCACGTCGTCGGACTTGATCGTGAGCAGCTCCTGCAGGGCGTAGGCGGCACCGTAGGCCTCCAGCGCCCAGACCTCCATCTCCCCGAACCGCTGGCCACCGAACTGAGCTTTCCCGCCCAGGGGCTGCTGCGTGATCATGGAATAGGGACCGGTCGAACGCGCATGGATCTTGTCGTCGACCAGGTGGAGCAGCTTCAGGATGTAAGCGATACCCACCGTCACGGGCTCCTCGAACGGTTGGCCGGAACGCCCGTCGAACAGGCGGGACTTCCCGACGTCGTCGATCAGCCGCACGCCGTCGGCGTTCGCGTGAGAGCTACGGATCGCATCCAAGATCTCGTCCTCACGGGCGCCGTCGAAGACCGGCGTGGCAACGTGGACCGGACCCATGTGATCCACACCATCCTTCTTGAACCCGACCATGGCAGCGTAGCCAAGGTGCGCCTCGAGGATCTGGCCCAGGTTCATCCGGGACGGGACGCCGAGCGGGTTCAGGATGATGTCGACGGGCGTGCCGTCCTCCAGGAACGGCATGTCCTCCTCGGGGAGGATCGTGGAGATCACACCCTTGTTCCCGTGTCGTCCCGCGAGCTTGTCGCCCTCGGAGATCTTGCGCTTCTGGGCGACGTATACCCGGACCAGCTGGTTCACGCCTGGGGGCAGCTCGTCGCCGTCGTCGCGGCTGAACACACGCACCCCGATCACCTTGCCCTGCTCGCCGTGGGGCACCTTCAGCGACGTGTCACGCACTTCCCTTGCCTTCTCGCCGAAGATCGCGCGGAGCAGACGCTCCTCGGGGGTCAGCTCCGTCTCGCCCTTCGGCGTGACCTTGCCCACCAGGTAGTCGCCGGGGTTGACCTCCGCACCGATGCGGACGATCCCGCGCTCGTCGAGGTCCTTCAGGATCTCCTCGGAGACGTTCGGGATGTCCCGGGTGATCTCCTCGGCGCCGAGCTTGGTGTCGCGCGCATCGACCTCGTGCTCCTCGATGTGGATCGAGGTCAGGAGGTCTTCCTTCACCAGACGCTCGGACAGGATGATGGCGTCCTCGTAGTTGTGGCCCTCCCACGGCATGTAGGCCACCACCAGGTTCTTGCCCAAGGCGATCTCGCCGGCCTCGGTGGACGGGCCATCGGCGATGATCTGACCCTTGACCACCCGGTCGCCCGCGTTCACGATCGGCTTCTGGTTCTGGCAGGTCCCCTGGTTCGAGCGTCGGTACTTGAGCAACCTGTAGGTGTGCAGCGTGCCTGTCCGCTCCTTGACGACGATCTCGTCGGCGGAAACGTCCTCGACCACGCCCGCTTCCTGAGCGACGACCACATCGCCGGCGTCGACCGCGGCGCGGAACTCGACCCCCGTGCCCACCAGGGGCGCTTCGGAGCGCAGCAACGGAACGGCCTGACGCTGCATGTTGGCGCCCATGAGGGCTCGGTTGGCGTCGTCGTGCTCCAGGAACGGGATCAGCGCGGCGGCCACCGACACCAACTGCTTGGGCGACACGTCCATGTAGTCGACCTCATCGGGCGGAACCGAATCGACCTCGCCACCCTTTCGACGCACCAGGACCGTGACCTCGGTGAACTTCCCGGTCTTGTCGATCGGGGCGTTCGCCTGGGCGATGACGTGCTTGTCCTCCTCGTCGGCCGACAGGTAGTCGATCTTGTCCGTCACCTTGCCGGCGGTCACCCGCCGGTATGGGGTCTCGATGAACCCGAACTCGTTGATCCTGCCGTACGACGAGAGCGACCCGATCAGTCCGATGTTCGGACCTTCCGGCGTCTCGATCGGACACATGCGTCCGTAGTGGGACGGGTGGACGTCGCGGACCTCGAACCCTGCGCGCTCACGCGAGAGACCGCCCGGCCCCAGCGCCGAGAGGCGTCGCTTGTGGGTCAGGCCGGCGAGCGTGTTCGTCTGGTCCATGAACTGCGAGAGCTGCGACGTGCCGAAGAACTCTTTGATCGACGCCACGACCGGCCGGATGTTGATCAGGGTCTGCGGCGTGATGGCCTCGACGTCCTGCGTGGTCATCCGCTCCTTGACGACGCGCTCCATCCGCGAGAGGCCGATCCGGATCTGGTTCTGGATCAGCTCGCCGACGCTGCGGAGGCGGCGGTTGCCGAAGTGGTCGATGTCGTCGGGGTCGTAGCCCTCCTGGCCGGCGTGCAGGCGCACCAGGTACCGGACCGTCTTCAAGATGTCCTCGAACGTGAGCACCGCCTTGTACTTCGGAGCACCCGCGCCGGACTCGTCCTTCTGGAGCTCGGCGAAGACCCGGTAGCGGATCTGCTCCCACGCCTTCTTGTCGGGGTTGTCGAGCTCGGCGAGCGCCTTGGTGTGGGCGCGCAACTGCTTCGCCAGGTCGCCCACGGCTCCACCGAGCTTCTTGTCGACCTTGTGGCGGCCAACCCGCGCCAGGTCGTAGCGCTTGGGGTTGAAGAAGAGGTTCTCGAGCAGAGTACGGGCGGATTCCGCCGTGGGCGGCTCGCCGGGACGGAGCTTCCGGTAGATGTCCTCGAGGGCCTCCTCCTGCGTCTCGACGTGGTCCTTCTCCAGGGTCAGCTGGATGGAAGGCGCGTTGTCGAACAGCGTCAGGATCTCGTCGGCGGTCCAGCCGAGCGCCTTCAGCAGCACGGTGATGTGTTGCCGACGCTTGCGATCGATGCGGACGCCGACCGTGTCCTTCTTGTCGACATCGAACTCGAGCCAGGCCCCACGGCCCGGGATGATCTTGGAGACGAAGACATCCTTGTCGGAGGTCTTGTCGAGCTCCTTCGAGAAGTACACCCCCGGGGAGCGGACGAGCTGCGACACCACCACGCGCTCGGTGCCGTTGATGATGAAGGTGCCCCGACCGGTCATGATCGGGAAGTCCCCCATGAAGACTTCCTGCTCCTTGATCTCGCCGGTCACCTTGTTGACGAAGGTGGCCTCGACGAACAGGGGCTGGCTGTAGGTGATGTCCTTATCGCGGCACTCTTCCTCGGAGGCCTTGACCTCCCTGAACTGGTGCCGACCGAAGTAGAGCTGGAACTGTTCGGTGAAATCCTCGATCGGGGAGACTTCCTCGAGGACCTCCTTCAGTCCTTCGGACAGGAGCCAGTCGAACGACTCCCTCTGGATGCCCACGAGGTCGGGAAGCGGGAGAACCTCGTCGAGCTTGGCGAAACTGACACGTTCACGGACAGGGACAAGCTGATCAGGCAAACGAGATCCCTCCCGGGGCAGCTAGCTGGCGCACAGCGGAGCGCGGTGGACGTCACGGCAAACGGGTAGTGTACGCACGAACGCAGGCACAGTCAACCGCACCTGCCACACCCCTCGCAGGGACGGGCGGAAGGGTACGCCCTGGTTGGGCCGAGGTCAACCCAACGAACGACCGTATCGAGGCGGCGTTCGGAGGGTCTCGCCTAGGCTCGGGTTCCCTCGATCTCGGTCCGACAGGATCGGATCGCCTGCCGGCCAGACGATCCCGAGGTCGGGATCGTCCCAGGCCACGGAGTGTTCGTCGCTCCCGTCGAAGTAGGCATCCACCAGGTACAACATGACGAACTCCGTCTCGGCATAGAAGCCGTGGGCCACACCGGGCGGGATGAACAACCCCCGGGGTTCGTCGCCCCTCAGGCCGAGCCTCATGACCTCCCCTTGCGTGGGTGAACCCTCCCGCAGATCCGCCAGAGCGACGAACGCCTCGCCGGCGACCGGACACCAGTAGTCCCATTGCCCCCGATGGAAGTGCATGCCCCGCAACACGCCTGGCATGGAGCGGGAGAGGTTCGCTTGGACCGCGCCGCCTCCGGGCTCGATCCAGCTCTGGCGATACAGCTCGAGGAACGACCCGCGCAGGTCACCGCGTATCTGGAGGTCGATCAGGCGCACACCGTCGATGCCGATGGCCTCGGAGCGGCTCAGGACAGGTCGATCCCCGCGGGCGCGTCGATCCACACCGTGGGCTCGACCTGCCGGGACACGACGGGCTCGTCGGCCGTGGCGAACGACTCGATCCCGCCGAGCGCCTGCACCATGTCGGCGACCGCGTGCGCCAGGCGCACGCCCTGATCCTGGGAGTCGATCCGAACGCCTCGACCCGACAGCACTGTGAAGAACCCCTCCAGGATCGCTCGTTGATCACCCAGCAGCGATGCCTCGGACACGTTCAATGCCCCGGCGAGCCTCGCCAACGTCTGGATAGAGGGCTCCACATGACCGTTCTCGTAGCGCGACAGTCGCGCCTTCGGGATCCCGGACAGCTCTTCGAGCTCCGATTGACTGAGGCCGGCACGGATCCGCGCCTCACGCAGCCGATTCCCGAAGTGCTTGCCGTCGCTTGCGTCCATGCTCGACCTCCATCGTCCGACGATGCGATCGGAGGACCCCCTTCCCCGGCGCGAACCTTAGCACAGGCGTCCGAGCGAACGGGAACGACGTGCGGGTCCCTCGGAGCGACCTCCGAGGGACCCGTCTGTGGCCGATCTGCTACTTGATCTCGACTGTGGCGCCGGCGGCCTCGAGGGTCTCCTTCGCCGTGTCGGCAGCTTCTTTGGCCACCCGCTCCAGCACCGCCTTGGGTGCGTTGTCCACCAGGTCCTTGGCCTCCTTGAGGCCGAGGCTCGTAAGCGCACGAACCTCCTTGATGACCTGGATCTTCTTGTCGCCGACCGACGTTAGGACGACATCGAACTCCGTCTGCTCCTCCTCGGCCTCGGCACCTCCGCCCCCGCCGCCGGGGGCGGCCATCATGACCGGAGCGCCCGCCGCAGCCTTCACGTCGAACGTCTCCTCGAACTGCTTGATGAATCCCGACAGCTCGAGCAGCGTCATCTCCTTGAACTGGTCGAGCAGATCATCCGTGCTCATCTTCGCCATGGGTTACTCCTCCCCTTCCGATCCGTCGCTCTGTTCGGGTTCTACAGACTCCTCGACGGTGGCCTCCACCGTCCCGGTTGTTTCATCGGAGACATCGCCGGCCTCCGGGGTGGCCTCTTCGGCTGCCGGTGTCTCGCCCGGGACCTTCTCCTTGTACGCCTCGAGCAGCGACAGGAACTTCGCCTGCGCCGACACGAACGCGGCGGCGGCCCGGGACATCTCGCTCTTCAACAGGCCCGCCACCTTCGACAGCATGACCTCGCGCGACTCCAGATCCGCGAGCGACCTGGCCTCGTCGGCCGTCAGCACGCGGCCGTCCATGTATCCGCCCTTCAGGATCAAGGCGGGGAACTTCTTCGCGGCTTCTACGACCTTCTTGGCGGCGGCGACGGGGTCGCCGACCACGAACGCGACCGCCGTCGGTCCGTCCAGCAGCGACTCGAGCTCGTCGATCGACGCGCCGACGGCCGCCCGTTGCATCAACGTGTTCTTGACCACCGCGAACCGGGTCCCGCCCTCGGCGAGCGATCGCCTGAGCTCGGTGATGTCGGACACCGTGAGCCCGCGGTACTCAGTGAGCAGGAGAGCATCGGATCCCTCGATCCGATGCTTGAGCTCACCGACCCGTTCGATCTTCTCGGCTTTGGGCATCGCGCCTCCTCGTTAGGGATGCAACACGCGCCTCCGCAGACAGCGGAGACGCGCGGGATGCGACATCTTCGGTTGCCTCGGCAG
>Ga0214473_10003883_pt1 | contig 18048 bp, 16 predicted proteins | sample RVTome_7_FD_203509 | JGI IMG/M metagenome (GOLD analysis project Ga0214473, IMG submission 203509) | Soil microbial communities from uranium-contaminated site in the Upper Colorado River Basin, Wyoming, United States - RVT98D197 | ecosystem: Environmental > Terrestrial > Soil > Contaminated >... | reverse complement strand
CCCTCCCCGCGAAGGTGGAGGCATTGAAGGAATGATCGGCATGGAGGATGAGGCAGATATCGAAATCCCTGGCCGTTTCCGGATCAGGAGGATTCCCGGAAAGCATATAAAGAAAGTTCCCTGCATGGGTTAACTCGCCATGGGGGCGAACCGGCTCCAACCCTTTTCGAATACGGTCCCAGGCGGCAACGATCGCCGGAAGTTTGGCGATGAGGCGGGCTGCTTTCCTGAAATTGGCTTCCCGGGTCTCCTCATGTAACTGGGGATCATCACATGCCAGAATGGAAATGGACGCCTGCAGGATATCCATCGGGTGGGAAGAGCTCGGCATCAATTTCAGGAATTTCAGAAGGGCCCCGGGAACCTCTCTTGCCTGAACCAATTCTCTCCGGAAACGATCATATTCCTCTTTGGTAGGGAGATGGTCGTGAAGGAGAAGGAAGGAGACTTCTTCAAAGGTGGATCGGGTGACGAGATCGCAGATGTTGAAGCCTCGGTAGATGAGATTTCCTTTCTCTCCATCCACGTCCGAGATCCGGGTGTCTGCCACTTTCACCCCGCGGAGGCCGATATTTTTTATGTCGATTAATGGCTCCTTCATCTCTCATCCCTCCCTTTGCCGGACCACTATTATCTCATTCCTTCCATTTTAAGAATTGATTCTTCCCTTTGTCAATGAAATTGGGTGAGATTTCTGGTGAAGCCCAGAAATCTCTAATCAAGAGAGCGTTGAGCAGTCCTTTAGAGCTCTCTGGTTGATAAATTCCCAGATTTTCAATAGAATGCCTTAAAGGGGAGGAAAGAAGATGGCAACTCCAAGAAAGGATGATCGGATAGAAAGAGATTCCATGGGTCCCGTGAAGGTGCCCAGGAGTGCTTATTATGGTGCCCAGACCCAGAGGGCGGTGGAGAATTTTCCCATTAGCGGCTGGCGGTTCCAAAGGGAATTCATTTATGCCCTGGGTCTCATCAAGTATGTCTCTGCCAGGACAAACTTTGATCTCAAGCTCCTGGAGGGAAGAAGGGCGAAGGCGATTCAGAAGGCTTCCGAAGAGGTGATGGTGGGTCGATGGGATGATCAGTTTGTCGTCGACATCTTTCAAACCGGCTCCGGCACCTCCACCAACATGAATACCAATGAGGTGATTGCCAATCGGGCCAATGAATTTCTCGGGAACAAGAAAGGGATCTATCGGCCTGTCCATCCCAATGACCACGTCAATCTGGGCCAATCGAGCAACGATCTCTTCCCCACGGCCATCCATATCGCCGCGGTGAGCCTTTTGAAAAAAGAACTCCTGCCCGCCTTGAGGCGTCTTCACCGTTCATTAAAAGCCAAAGCCAGGGAGTTTCATCCCATCCTCAAGATCGGCAGGACCCATCTCCAGGATGCGATTCCCCTTCGATTGGGCCAGGAATTCGGGGGCTATGCACGCCAGGTCGAATTGGGCATCCAGAGAATTGGGAAGGCCATGGGGTCTCTATCAGAGCTTCCTTTAGGAGGAACAGCCGTAGGAACAGGGATGAACACGCATCCCCTTTTCGCCAGGAAAGCGATCTCCATGATCAGCAAAAGGTCGGGATGGCGATTCCATAAGGCGATCGACCATTTTGAGGCCCAGGGGGCCCGGGATGCATCGGTCGAAATGAGCGGGGCCCTCAAGACCGTGGCAGTCAGTCTGATCAAGATCGCCAATGATATCCGGTGGCTGGGCTCAGGGCCCCGGTGCGGAATAGAAGAGATTCGTCTCCCGGAGACGCAACCGGGCTCTTCCATGATGCCCGGGAAAGTGAATCCTGTCATCCCTGAATCCTTGATCCAGGTCTGCGCTCAGGTGATCGGAAATGATTCGGCCATCACCCTGGGAGGGTTGAGCGGAAATTTTGAGCTCAATGTCATGATGCCGTTGATTGCTCACAATCTATTTCAATCGATCCGCCTTCTCGCTAAAGGAGTTCATAACTTCTCCGGAAGATGCATCGAGGGCCTAAAGGCAGATCGTGAAAGATGTGAAGAGATGATCGACAAGAGCCTGGCCCTTGCAACAGCCCTTGCTCCGGAAATCGGATATGATGAAGCAGCCAGAATTGCGAAAAGGGCCTATGACCAGCGGAAGACGATCCGCCAGGTTCTGCAAGAAGAAGGTCGCTTCTCAAGAAAGGAAATCAATCGTCTCCTTGACCCCCACTCCATGATCACTCCCGCCAAGATGTCCAAAAAGAAGCGGTAATTCAATCTTCGCCTTCCTTTATTGCGGTTTATAGGAGCTCTTTCAGGTTGCTTGACCCATTCGCCCCGCCTTTAAAGGCGGGATAAAGAAGCGTCGCTCAGGGTCAACCCTGAGACCCTCGGCCCGAGCCCGGGTCGAAAGCAAGCCCAGGCCTTCCGGCCGGGGAGTCGAAGGGTTGACATCCTTTCGCGGGGTGCTTATGTTTAAATGAGGACAAAGGAGGTGAATGTTTATGTATTTCGTTACGATATCTGAGATGTCCGGGACCAACGGGAGGAAGATTGCCCAAGGAGTTGCTAAGGTGCTGAATTACAAATTTTACGGCGAAGAGGAATTGTTAAAGGCAGCGGGGGAAATGGGTTTTCTTAAAGATATTCGACAATTGGATGAGAAAGGCCCCCCTTTTTTCGAAAGGTTCTTCAGTGAGAAACCGAAAGTCTATCTCGATCGCCTTCAGGCCGTGATCTATGAGGTGGCCAAGAAAGGCGATGCCGTCTTCTTCGGAAGAGGGAGCCAGCTTCTCCTCAATTCTTTCGGGTGTGCCCTGCACGTCTTGATCACGGGGTCCATGGAGAAAAGGATTCAGAGAACGATGGAGGAAAATCGTGTGAGCCGGGAGGTGGCCGAGAAGATGATTCACACCTATGATCATGACAGGAGAGGGTTTGTCCGATTCGCCTTCGATCAGGACTGGCTCAATCCTCACCTTTATGATCTGATTTTAAATACTGACAAATTGAGCATCGATTCCGGTGTGAAGATGGTCATGGATGCCGCCAAATCGGATGAGATCAAGGCGTGTGGCATTGACTCAGTGAAAGCTCTGGGGCAACTCTCTCTTCAACGAAAGGTCGAGGCCGCTTTTCTCGAAGCCGGCGTTCTGAGTTCCCATCTCTTCGTCACCGTGGAGGATACGGATTCCGTGCGTTTTTATGGGCTGGTGAACTCCGACGATGAAAAGGCAGAGATTGAAAAGATAGCAAAAAAGATTCAGGGGGTGAGGAGGATCATCAATGACTTAACGGTCTTTCGAGGATCGATGGGAGGCGTTTAACGATCTCTCGTCTTTTTTTGGGGCTCTCTCTTTTTTAAATAAAGGAAAAGAATCCCTCCTCCGGTGAGCATAAAGGCCGTAAGGATTTGGCCCATCGTGAAGGGACCGAAGATGAATCCAAGATGGGCGTCGGGTTCCCTAAAAAATTCGACGAAAAATCGGAAGGCCCCGTAGAGCATAAGAAAGATGGCCAACAGACCCCCTGTCGGTAGCTTCTTATCTTTCAGGAGCCACAGGATCAAGAAGAGAACCCCGCCTTCCAGGGCGGACTCGTAAAGCTGGGAAGGATGGCGGGGGAGAGGGCCCCCCTTCGGGAAAATCATTCCCCAGGGAACGCCGGTTACCCGGCCATAGAGCTCGCCGTTAATGAAATTTCCGATCCTCCCAAAACCAAGTCCTGGAGGAACGGTGACAATGATGAGGTCGGTGATCCTCCAGAACGACTTCTTATTCTTCCAGGAAAAAAGGACCCCTACCAGAAGAACGCCAATCAATCCTCCATGAAATGACATCCCGCCGTGCCAGATGGCAAAGATCTCCAGGGGGTCAGAGAGATACATTTTCAGATCGTAGAAGAGGACATATCCCAAACGCGCGCCGATGATCAATCCGAGGATCAGATAAAAATAGAGGTTTTCCACCTCGGGCTTCGAGATATCGAAATCTTTTCGCTTCATCTGATACCGGACAAGCAGGTAGGAAGCAAAAAACCCGAAAACATACATGAGCCCATACCAGCCCACCTTGATCGGGCCTAAGTCAATCAAAATGGGATCAATATTAACCTTCATTCTCTCCCCTCATGTTTCTTTGATTGGAAAGGATCTCGCCGACCCCTTGCTACCCTCATTCTATTGGAGCTTGGATAAAGATTCAAGCGAGATTTTATCAAGGACAAAACCGTCGCAGGGAACGAAGGAATCTCTATGGAGTGGTTGACGTGAAAAGATAGAGCTTGTATAATCTTGCCAAATATGACTGAAGAGCTTTCCAAGAAACAGCAGGTCCTTCAGGATTTAAAGAAACTGATCCTCGCCAGGACCTCTATCGTCTATCTTCTCTCCGATGAGGAAGATCGGGTGGAAGGTCTTCTCAAGGAATTATCCGCCACTTTTCAACCCCGGCCCAAGCTTTATGTCTGGAATCCGTTCTACGGCCTGTTCGGGGAGAATGAACAGATCGAGAAAACGGTGAGTCCCATAGAGGCCCTCGATAAGGTGATTCAGCGGAACGAGCAGACCTTCTACCTCTTCGAAGGGCTCCACCCCTTTTTAAAGACCGATCTTCTCATTGCAAGAAAATTGAAGGACATCCACCGGGCTCTCCGAAACAGGTATTCGACGGTCTTCATCATTGCTCCCTCTCTGGTTCTCCCGGAAGAACTCCGTCGCGATATGATCGTTTACGAACTCCCCATGCCCGATGCCTCCGAGGTGGAGCGCATGCTCATGGGAGTGATCACCGGAAGCCCTCAGGCTGCTTCTCTCACGGAATCGCTTACGGCCGAATTGAAAGATCGCATGGTGAAGGGAGCCCTTGGCCTGACCCTTGACCAGGTGGCCCGGGCCTTCCGGAGCGCCCTCATCGGAAGGACGAGGGTCGACCCATCGGTCATCGATGGGGTGATTGATGAAAAAGGACAATTGATTAAGAAGTCAGGAATCCTCAACCTGGTCAAGAACCGACCCAATCTTGACGAAATCGGCGGCCTAGAAAACCTCAAAGATTGGCTGAAGAAGAGATCCCAGGTATTGAGCAGTGAAGGAAAGGGTTTTGGCCTCCACGTCCCCAAAGGGGTCCTGATTACCGGCCTTTCGGGATGCGGTAAGAGCCTTTGCGCAAAGGCCTTCGCCTCCTTCTGGGGGATTCCGTTGCTCCACCTCGATATGGCCAGGCTCTACGATGGAACGGTTGGAGAACCCGAGCAAGCCTTACAGCTTGCCTTGCGAACGGCCGAGTCCGTTGCCCCTGCCGTTCTCTGGATTGATGAGATTGAGGCGGGGATCAGCATACAGAGCCAGAAGGCCGGAGGCGGCGCCCAGTCTCGCGTCTTTTCTTCCTTTCTCACCTGGATGCAGGAGAAGACCGATTTCGTCTTCATCGCCGCGACGGCCAATGTGATTGAGCTCCTCCCGCCCGAAGTCTTAAGAAAGGGCCGTTTCGATCAGATCTTCTTTGTCACCCTTCCCAACGCTCAGGAAAGAAAGTCGATCCTTTCCATCCATCTGAAGAAAAATAGCGCCGATATTTCCAAAATGAATTTAGAGATGCTGGTCAAGGTGACCGAAGGGTTCAACGGTGCCGAACTGGAACAGGCGGTAAACGGGGCCTTGATCGAGGCCTTCAATTCGGGTCGGCCCCTCAATGAGCAGGACATGGTGATCTCCGTTGGAAGTATCGTTCCTCTCTCCACCACCATGAGAGAGGAAATCGGAAGGATGGAACGGTGGGCTTACAACCGGGCCGTTCCGGCTTCAACAAAATGATCCATCAATAATCTTCTTTGTCCTCGTCGTAATCCTCCTCTTCGTCTTCTTCATCGTATTCCTCTTCTTCTTCCTCCTCTTCTGGCTCCTCCTCTTTCTTCTTCCGCGTCGATTTCAGATTGATCTTCTCCAGACTATCATCCCCGAGATCGTCGATCACTTCATTAAAAAAAAAGGCCAGGGAGATCAGATACTCCTCCGGCAAATCCCGGAACCAATCCAGAACTTTCTCCGCCATGTCCATCTTCTCACTGCCAGAAGCACTCTCGAGCAGGTCAATGGCCTTCCGATAATGCTTGTTGAATACCCGGATCATAAAAAGATTTTCGCCTCCTGTGAACTCAAATTTAAATTTTAAATTTATCAAAAATCATTATACTTCCCTGGTGCATTGTCAACAAAAAAATTTGAAAAGGGAGGTATTTTAATGAGATTTCTGAAAAAGCCCAGAAATCTCTAATCAATAGAGCGAAAAGCAGTTTTTCAGAGTTCTCTAATAAAACCGTGTAATTTTAACCCCCCAGAATGGCATTTTAGAGATATAGTCTTTTAACAAAACCTTTTTCACAGCCCCGCCTCTCTCTTTTGTTCCACTCGCATGGATGAGATAAACCTCCTTCTGTTCAACTTTCAGGACCCCTATGTGTCCAACAATCTCTCCGACTTCCCTCTTTTCGGGTTTCTTTATGAAAAAGAGAATGTCCCCGCTTCTTAATCTTCCGATCCCGCTGAGCAGTTCTTGGGATGGGAGAATGTCGACAAAGTCTTTTCCTCTTGAACCTTTTATCCTTAGGGTATACCTCCATTCGCCTGTCACTTCCTTTCCCCACTTCCCACTCTCAATCATATCTTCTCCATATTCAAAACGGTTATCATAATTCAAAACCCTCCCATCCTTGAGAACCCCTTTCGTGTGGAATCTCTTGTCCAGTGCCATTTGAATGGCCTCTTCAGGGGTACGGGTTAAGGAAAGCTCGACGACCCTGAACGTCAGATACATGCAATCCACTCTCTCGTCTGCCACGAGGGTGGCCCTGGTGACATATTCTCCCAATGGGTCAGGATCATAAGGAGTGCCTATGAATTTCTCCGCCCAGAACGCGATTCTCTCTCCTGTGGGCTTCGTAATCAACATGGACTGGAGCTTCTGAATCTCTTCATTGGAAAGGCCAAATGAGAAATCCGGAAGAAGAAGGAGGACAAGGATCAATAACAGTGGAAAGCTTCTTGATTTCACCTTCATCGTTCCCATAGGAAGCACGAAATAGAAGAGGGCCCTGAAGGGCGCTCGACACTCTCTTGAGAGACTTCTGGGCTTCATCAGAAATGTCTATAACAAATTCTAAAAAGCTGGTCAAATCAGGCTGTTGAAAAAGCCCTGGATCACCTCTTCCTGTCATTCCTCCCCCGTATCCAATTAACGGGGTAAACTCCATCAGGAATCCAGTGTTTTCAACAAGATCTGGATTCCCGCCCCCGCCTCCGTGAGGACAAGTTTACCCTCCTACGCAGAAAGCCGCGCCTGCGTGCCGAAACGCACTTTGGCGTGCAGGCACGGGCTTTAGCCCGTGAGGCTCCACCCCTGCGAAAGCAGAGGTGGGAGTGACCAAAAAAGCGGTTTATCAACGGGCTCAAATGACTCGTCGCGCCCTAACAGGTCGAGTTCTTAGCACTGGTTTTATAACAGAATACGGCATTCAAATTGCAGTCTATTCTAAGTAATAAAAGATCGATTATGGAGTATCTAGAGTAAGTACGCGCATTGGATAAGGTTTTTTGGAAAAAATTTAAATCCTTTGGCACTCTCTTATGGTGACAAAAAATACATTTGTAACACTTTTTTTGGCACTTTTTCTCATCCTGATCAGTGCGGATACGTTGGAATTTGCCGAACGAACTCATCACCCAATTCCACCCACTATTGATCTGCCTGTTGAACCGTCTGCTGAATTCTCTATTGAACCCTCTGTGGACCGCTCTATTGAACCGTCTTATGATCCCCCACCTTTTGCTCAACCCCTCACCGTTGCCAAAAAGCCTGAGAACGGAGATCGACCCGAGCTGCGTAAAGAAAAAGGAAACATAGGAACCATTCACCCCAGAACGAAACCCAGAATAGACTTCTTAAAATCCTTGAAGAAGGGAGGACCCAAATTTTCAGAACCCATTCATAGGGTCATCTCCACCTCCCTTGCTTCTCAGATAGGATGGAAGTATTCTCCTCCGAGGGTTTCGAGAATCACCGAAATTAAACCGGTCGGATCCGAGGAATCCCTCCCTAATACTTATCGCTCCATCCTTCCGGAGACAGGAGGGGAAAGCGGCCCGACGAAGGTTGAGCTTCTCAGGTCAAGAATGATGAAGGCTGAAGTCTTCATGCGCTTTCGCCTCTCTTTCAGCCCAAAGGGTGAATTCTCCATCGAGATGAATTTAGACCCCGCGGCTGAAAAAGGGATCGGAGTCTCTTTCCCAGCGGATACTGTCCGCCTCCCCTCTGAATCAATTCCTTCGATTTCTCAAACAAATGCTCCCTCTCTTTTTAATCCCTAAGACCTCGATCTATTGTCTTCAAACGTATTTACACCCCTATGCCTAGGGCGACCCTCCGTGCCTGCCCTGTACCATGTTAGGTCCAGGGCCTGCGCGCTGTAGCGCTGCCTACTCCGCCGAAGTAGCATCGTCTACGTAGGCTGGATCGGCGCGCAAGCGTGGCCGCCTGTTTAAGCGATTTATTTTTCTTGGGAGTTAATGAAGTTAGAGTCGGATGGGTTCGTAAAAAATGACCTGTCTTCTTTCACAGGGGAGGCGTAAAGAAAAGAGGGATCTCGACTTCCTCTCGTCGACTTCAAATTCAATCAATCCCTGGCTTTTCTGGATCAATTCCTTAATGAGCAGCAGGATCAAGCCAACCGTCTTCTCATTCTCAACCCCCTGATCCGCGGGGTCGTTTTCCAATGGCTCAAAGGGATCTCCCTGGTCCTTTGAAACAATGAGGACTTCAATATATTTCCTGTCCTTCAGGGCGACGACCTTATCCTCCCCTGCCCCCTTCTGGTTGATCGATTTCGTCATAAAACCGATACTTCCGTTATTGGGAGTGGAGAGAATGGCATACTGGAGAATGGAATTTAAAATGAACCTAACCTGTTCGTCATGAGTAAAGGTCTCAGGAAGGTCCTTCTCAAAATTCTTGACGATCTTGATATTCTTGACCAAAAGGGGATGTTCATTGGCTTCCAGGATCCCTTCAATAATCAGGTGAACGGTGTTCTTCTTCAGGATGGGGATATTGATATGGATGTAATTTAAGAGCGTGTTGAGCAACGAATCGATCTTCTTAATATCGAAAGAGATACGTTCGTAGCATTGTTTCTTGGTCTCCGGGTCTTCAGCCTTCTCAATCGAAAGATGATTGATATGAGCGATGGACACCAGGGTATTCTTAATAAACTCGACCATCTCGATCAGAAATGAAGATGAGAAAGTGATATGGCCATCATCCTCGGGATTGGCCTCCTTCGATACGGGTAGCTTCTTCTCGAATGCGTTCAGGAGGGCCTTTAATGAATTGACCTCGTTCTCCGTTTCGGCAGAATAGTTCTTCATCAGCCTATGAAATAGGCATTTTTCATGCCAGGTATCCAAGGTAGGTTAAGCTATTAATTTTATGAAGATTTTTTAGATCAGCCGTTGGCGATATGGTGCGAATTCTGGACGTGAAATTTGACTAAATTTCCATTCTAGTGACGAAAATTGCCAGGGTCGACGAAGCCGCCGTTACTTCGATTTAGACACCATAAAACCAGATCTCACAATCGGGCGCGGTCCTTTGAGGGCGATTGGGAGGGGTTTCCTATCCGGTTTTCTGGGTCTCCGCAGCCGTATAAGAGCACCCGGGCACCATCAGGGCCATCAAAATTAGAAACCACCCATTCATCCGGCTCATTATCTATGTCCTTCTTTTGATTTCGATTTCAATGAGAATCTAAGTCTTCTTTCCATAATTTCAAGCTAAAAAAACGGGGCCCATGAAATTCTTGGGCCGCGTGGTGCAACCAAGGAGATGGAGGAGAGATGCGGCGTAGAAATGCCCGCTCTCCGAGCTTCTAACTTCGAGCAAAAAGTTTCATGTATGTCCCATAGCCCTCTTTTTCCAGATCTTCCTTGGGGATAAATCTCAGAGACGCTGAATTCATGCAGTACCGGAGCCCCGTCGGCTGCGGCCCATCGTTGAACACATGACCGAGATGGGAATCGCCGTGCTTGCTCCTCGCCTCGATGCGCCTCATGAAGAAGCTTCCGTCTTTTCTTTCCACGATATTCTCGGGCACAAGAGGCTTCGTAAAACTGGGCCATCCTGTTTCGGAGTCGAATTTATCGAGAGAACTGAACAGAGGCTCCCCGGACACGATGTCCACATAGATGCCTTCTTTCTTATTATCCCAGTATTCATTTTGAAAGGGCCGCTCGGTCCCGTTCTTCTGGGTCACCTCATACTGGAGAGAAGTCAATTTTTTTCTCAGGATGGCATCCTCCGGTCTGTGATAGGTCTTTTCATCTTTCGGCTTCATCGTTTCCATCTCTTTCCCCCATGTCTTTTTCAAAAACGGATCACGGCCTGAGCCGGATCGGTAGAAGGCATATCTCAACGGATTCTTTTTATAATAATCCTGGTGGTAGTCCTCCGCTTCATAAAAATTGGTGAATCTCACAATTTCCGTGACGATGGGTTTTTCGAACTTACCCGATCTTTCCAGGGCTCCCTTCGATTTTTCCGCCAACCGTTTCTGTTCTTCATCATGATAAAAAATCACGCTCCGGTATTGGGGCCCCCGGTCGACAAACTGCCCACCCGGATCGGTTGGATCGATATGTCTCCAGAAATAATCGAGCAACTCCTGATACGTGACTTTGGCCGGATCATAATAGCCCTGAACAGCCTCCACGTGCCCGGTGGTCCCGGAGGAAACCTGCGAGTAGGTAGGATTTTCCTTTTGCCCGCCAGCATAGCCGGAAATGACTTTTGTCACACCTGGCAATTTTTCGAAATCCGCTTCGGTGCACCAGAAACAACCGCCTGCAAACGTCGCTTTGAGTAAGTTCATTTCTTCTCTGGGCATTTCTCCCGCCATGCTCGGCTGAATTCTTTCAGACGTTTGACATCCGACCGCTATAAAGAATAATAATGTGACGCTTATAAGTAAGAGAGTTTTCATTTATGCCACCTCCGTTCTGTTATCGTTTTCAAGAAAATGATAACCACTGATGATGAAGTTGCAATAAAGGAGATGTAAAGATTTGGTAAAGATATGGGGGGGACGGAAGATTATAGAAAGATTTCTGAATCAGTCGAGAAATCTCTAATGAAGAGAGCGTCAAGCAGTTTTTCAGACCTCTCATAGAGGAAGGGAAAACCAGATCCGTGTTTCGCCGCCCGAGATCTCAGCTCCCATCTTTCCGTTGTGGGCCTTGATGAGCTCTTTGACGATGGCCAGCCCAATGCCTGCTCCGCCATGCTCCCGAGAGCGGGATTTTTCACCCCGGTAAAACCTTTCGAAGATGAAGGGAAGATCTTTTCCCGTCAATTCGCCGCCCGTGTTCGCGAAGACAACCCGGATCTCTCCCGGCATGGACTCCATGAAGATTCTAACGTTCCCCCCCGTGGGAGTATATTGCAAGGCATTTTGGAGAAGGTTGCTCACGACTTGCGACATCTTTTCAGGGTCCGCCTGAAGCCACCGCGCCCCTTTGCCCAGTTGGGTATCCACGTCGATTCCTTTTGCGTTGAATTGAGGCCGGAAGGTTTCAAGCTCCTGCAGGATCAAATTCGAAACCCGGATTTCGGTTTTGTGAAGATCGCCCCGGGCGGCATCCGCTTTAGCCAGGCGTAGAACATCTTCCACCAGGCGGACCAACCGCGATGTCTCCTCCTGGAGCACGTCGTAAGTCTCCCTCGTCGGAGGGACGACCCCGTCCGTCAAGGCTTCGAGATACCCTTTGATGTTGGTTAGAGGGGTCCTGAGCTCATGGGCGACATCAATCATCATCGTTTTCCGGAGCTCCTCGATCTGGCGAAGCCCTTCTGCCATCCGGTTGAAGGCGTATGCCAGTTGTCCCACCTCATCCCGGGAGGAAAAAGGAACTTCGACCGAATAGTCCCCGGATGAAATAGCTTGGGTGATTCTGGTCATCTGCCGAAGGGGGCCTAACACCCTCCTCATGAGTAAAAAGCTAAGGACCACTGCCAGGACGACGGCGCCCAGACTGGCCCAGATGAGATATCGATGGACGGACGTTACGAACATTTCATGGCTTGAAACAGGCGAAATGTTATATTTTTCCATCAACGTCATGAAGTAACCGGCAGCGAGGGTGTCAATGGCCAACCATACAATGGCGATGACAAATCCGATGATCAGGACATTGATTCCGAGAAGTTTCCAGAGGAGACTTTTTCTCACCGCCTAACTCCACAGGATCATGGGGATCCGCTCTCTGCGAACTTATATCCGATGCCTCTCACCGTGAAAATGTAACGGGGATGGGATAGGTCTTTTTCAATCTTTTGCCTGAGATTTCCAATGTGAACATCAACGACACGATCGATCACCACGGCTTCATGCCTCGGATAAAGATGGGCCAGAAGGTCGTTCCGGCTGAAGACTCTTCCGGGAGCGGACATGAGGGCTTGAAGAAGCTTGAATTCGTGCGGTGTCAGAGAAACCGGACGACCGGCCAGACTCACTTTATATTTCTCCATATCCAAGATGAGATCTTTATAGGATAGAATCTTCCTATCTTTTGGGACCTCCAGACGCCCTCTCCGGAGAATGGCCTTTACGCGTGCCACCAGCTCCCTGGGACTGAAGGGTTTTACGACATAATCGTCTGCCCCAAGAGTCAGCCCTGAAACTCGATCTACCTCCTCTCCCCGGGCGGTGAGCATCAGGATGGGAACGTCAGACGCCTGTCTGAGTCGCCTGCATACTTCCCAGCCATCCATCAAAGGGAGCATCAGATCGAGAATGACGAAGGCTGGATGAACCTGCCGGGCCAATTCAAGGGCTTGCTGGCCGTCATAGGCAGTGACCGTCCGAAATCCCTCTCGCTCGAGATAGAGCGAGATCAAGGAGGCCGTCTTCTTATCATCTTCAACAATGAGAACCGTACCTTCCATCTCAACGACCCATCCTCAGCGCTTCTTCCCCTCCAAAATCATTCTAACACACCTCTTTTCTTCCCATTGCAATAAAAATGAACGCGAATCTTGAAATAAACTCTTTTTTCGATAATGATTTTATCTAAAGGCAAGCTCGGGGGTGTCACCTCTATAATGAAACGAAGGAGAGAATCTGATGAAAGAAAAAATTAAAAAATTCGTTCGAGAGATGGGGGTCGATGACGTAGGAATTGCGGCCGCTAAGGATTACAAAAGCCCCAGGTCCCCGGATCTGAGGAGCATCTTCCCCGAGGCAAAATCTTTGGTGGTCCTTGCTTACAAAGAGCTCCCGAACTGCGAAAGCGAGAATATGCAGATCGCCATGGGGGGACGCCTGGACATATTAGAATTCGCCCGCTCCTGTAACTACAAGCTGTCGCGTTTCCTGGATAGGGAATTTAAGGTGAAAGCCATGACCATCCCTGCTTCCTACCCATTATATATGAGCTATGAAACCAGGGGAACCGTAGGAGATGTTTCACTCCGTCATGCGGCTGTCGCTGCAGGTCTTGGAAACTTTGGCCGCCACAACCTCGTGATCCATCCCCAGATGGGATCGAGAGTCGTCTTTACGGGAGTCATTACGAATCTGGAACTTCCTTCAGATCCTCCTGTTTCGGAAAAGCTCTGCACGGATTGTAATGTTTGTGTGCAAAGTTGTCCGGCCGGTGGGTTGGATGAGGAAGGAAAAACCGATGACATGAAATGCCTGAAGCACAGCCAGCCTTATGGTATCGGGGGGGCCATCCGTTTCTGGACAAAATTGATTGAAAGCACTTCTGAAGAACAGAAAAAAATGGTAAAGGATGTCCATTTCTGGCGGTTGTACCAGGCCGGGTTCATCGGATTTCAATATTTCTGTTTCAACTGCATGAAATCCTGCCCCGTAGGTCAATAGCACTTCTCCTCCAGTTGACGAAGAGGATCTCGAGGGAAACCATCGGAAGCCCAACCATCAACTAAAAAGTGGAGCCCCACGGGCTAAAGCAAGTGGCTCCTCTACATGCTTCGTCGGGCGAAACCCTCCGAAGCACACCCTACTACGTTCCTTTGGAGCTTCGAAGCGTACCCTCCTCGCATTCATCCACGGTCTAAAAACCCGTGCTTGCGCGCCGAAGTACGCTTCAGCACGCAGGCGTGGCTTTCTGCGTAGGAGGGTGAATTCCTCTTTGAGAAGGAGCGTTCCAGAAATGACTCCGAAGACGGGAGTGAAGAAGGGGAAGGTGGAAAGGCGGCTGGCCAGATAAATGCGGCCTGAGGTCGGATTTCCTTCAGCTTTTCAGGAGCAGCCTCACAAGAACGGGGTTTGAGAGAGGCTAAGGGGTATAGAGCGTGACGATGAGCTCGCACCTCTCGTCTGAGAGATTGCGTAGTTTATGTTTGGTTTCGGAGTCGAAATGGAAGGTCTCTCCCTGCTTCAAATGGAACACCTTGCCTCCTAACGTGAGCTCCAATTCTCCTTTGAAGACAAAGATGAATTCCTCTCCCGGATGCTTGTATTCGATCATCTTATGACTTTCTTTGGGTTCGATCGTGACCATAAAGGCCCGGAGGTGTTTGTCCGCGGCTCCCGGAGTAAGCGTCCGGTAGGAGTAGTCCTGAGTGCGTTTCACAAATCCTTCCTGCCTCTTCCCATCAATTTGCATCTTCTCTTGCTCGGTCAGAAAGTGACTGGGGTCCATTTGGAGGGCCTGGGACAGCTGCAACAGAAAAGAGACCGGTGGCGTCAGGCTATCTGACTCTACCTGCTCGATGAACTCCGGAGGCTGGCCGGTTTTCTCAGAGAGATCGGTCACGCTCATTTTGTGATCTTCCCTCAGCTTCTTGATCCGCCGGCCGAAGGTGACCGATTTCTGATCCTGCCCCGTTTTCATCTGGCTGCGATAGAGATCTGTAATCTCCCGGAAAAGATGGCTCTTTACCTCCGTGATGAAGGAGGGAAGGAAGGAAAGCGTGTCGGCGACCACTCCAAAATCGGCGATCTTGAATATCGGTGCGTGGGGGTCGCGGTTGACGGCCACAATCGTCCTTGCCCCCCGAAGGGCGGCGGTATACTGGACCGCACCGGAGGTGCCGCAGGTGACCAGGAGCTCCGGACGGATCGCCTTGCCGGTCTGCCCGATCAGCTGGTCGGACGAAGTCCAATGAGCATCGACGGCCGGTCGGGTCGCCCCCACCTCGCCTCCCAGAAGCATGGCCAACTCTCTTACGGAGTTAAATCCTTCAAGATTCTTGAGCCCCCGGCCCCCCGCAACCACAATTTTAGCATCCTCCAGCTTCGTCGTTTGGTGAGGTTCTCGAATGGAAGAAATCACATGGATTCGGGAAGAAGCTTCACTCAGATTTTTCTCTATTTTCACAATCTCCCCAGAGGCATTTTGATCATAGGGACGTTCAGGAAACGCTCCCGGGCTTACGGTGGCCACATAGGGTCGGTGCGTGCTCCATACGATCCGTGCTAAGAAATTGCCTCCGAAGGCGGGACTGGAGGCGATCAGCCGCTCCCCTTTTTCATCCCACTCTAAAGAGATGGAGTCCGCGCAAAGTCCCACCCCGAGCCGTTTGGCGACCCTGGGGGCCAGCTCCTTGCCGAACTCGGAAGCGCCTACCAGAAGGATCTCCGGTTGATGCTCCTGAATCAAATCATTCATGAGCATTGTAAAGAGATCCGCTCGATACCATGCTAATTGGGGGTGATCCACCAGGAGAACGCGCTGGGCACCATAGGCAATATATTCTTTGGCCATCCCTTCCACTCGATGTCCGAGGAGGATCACCGTAACCCTTCCTTTGTCCCCGGAAAGGGCTCGTGCCTGCCCCAATACCTGAAGGCTCGACCGGTCGTGAAGATGATTGCGATGGTCTGCAAAGACCCAAATTTCCAGATTTTTTCCCATGGCCCTGTTCTAAGATAACAAATGCTTCTCCATTAATCTTGAAAAAAGCAGCTTCGCCTGCTGACGGGGGTCTCCTTCAAGAAAGATGCAGGATTTTTGCCTAGCGATCGGAACCAATTCCTCCACCCATGTCCGGGAACCGTCACTCCCAACCTTCGCTGGATCGGCCTTTAGATCCTCCAGATTCCAGCATTCGATGCGGTTCTTGGTGAAAGCGTCTTGAATCTGTAATAAACTCGGAAGGCGTACGGTCATCCTCGAAGAAACCGAAACCAGAGCGGGCGCGGACACTTCAAAAATTTCTTTGAATCCATCGGAGGTTCGTTCGACCCGAAACAGAGTTCCCCTTCTCTCCAGCTTCTCCACGCCTGTGATATGAGGAAGATTAAGTTCCTCGGCGAGCTGGGGGCCTACCTGTGAGGTTCCGCTGTCTGTCGTTTGCATTCCGCAGAGGATCAGGTCAAATTCCCCGATTTTCCGAAGGCCCAACCCAAGCACATAAGAAGTGGCCAGGGTATCGCTTGCAGCAAAACGCCGGTCGGACAGGAGGATGGCCCGGTCCACCCCGATGGCCAAGGCCTCCCATAGCACCTCTTCACTGATGTTGGGCCCCATCGTTACCGCAGTGATCGAGCCGTCGTATTCCCTTTTGAGTTGCACTGCCATCTGGAGGGCAAATAGATCAAAAGGGTTGATATGGGAGAATTCCGCGGAACGGACAAGGCTGTGGCTGCGGGGATCAAGCTTTACCTGGTCTCCGGCGATCACCTGTTTAATGCATACGATGATATTCATTCGGGCCCTCAGTCAAAGTTTTTAATTCGCCTATCATGTCAAATGTCAAAGATCGAAGTTCAAATGAAATCCAAAGTTCAAATATCTAAGAGTTTTAAGTTTTGCAATTTGACATTCCTTTGACATTTGCCTGCCTACCGGCAGGCAGGGATTTTGAAATTTGGACTTCCTCAGTCTTCCTCTCGTTTTAACAACTCCCGGGCGATAACGATCTGTTGAATCTCATTCGTTCCCTCATAAATCTCTGTTGCCCGGGCATCCCTGAAATAACGCTCGATCGGGTAGTCCCTGCTGTATCCATAACCCCCGTGGATCTGCACCCCCATGGAGACTACCTTCGAGGCAGTGCGGGCTGCAAAGAGTTTGGCCATGGCTGAAGGGCCGGCCACTTCGCCTCCTTGATCCTTCACATGGGCAGCCTGTAAGGTCAAAAGCCGTGCTGCCTCCACCATCGTGCCCATGTCGGCGAGCATCATCTGAATGGCCTGATGCCGGGCGATGGGCACGCGGAATTGGACGCGCTCTTTGGCATATTTCAAGGATACATCCAGGGCACCTTGACCGATTCCCACGGCCTGGGCTGCAATACCGATCCTGCCCGTATCAAGAGCCGCCATGGCGACCTTGAACCCATCGCCCTCCCGACCCAGAAGGTTCTCCCCGGGAACCCGGCAGTCCGTAAGGGCAATCGAGCATACTGGATTGGCGCGCATGCCGCAATTATTTTCAAGAAGGCCCACTTCAAACCCGGGAGTCCCGCGCTCCACCAAAATAGCACTGAAGCCTTTCTTGACATCGTCCGGATTGACGGAAACGAAAATGATCAGGGTGTCGGCCACCCCGCCATTCGTAACAAAGATTTTATTGGCGTTGACGACATAGGAGTCGCCATCACGGATCGCCGTCGATTCAATGGCCATCGCGTCGGACCCGGCATTGGGCTCGGTCAAACAGAAGGCGCCGATCTTTTCGCCCGCAGCCAGAGGCGCAAGGAATTTGGCCTTTTGCCTGTCATCCCCGAATTTGCTCAAGGGATACACCACCACGCTGTTATGGACGGCGATGGTCAGCCCCATGGCTGCACAGACGCGGGAGATCTCCTCAATCGCCAGACAATAAGAGAGGGTATCCATCTCAGCGCCACCGTAGGTTCTGGGAGCCTGCATACCGAAAAAATTGAGGGGCCCCATCTTCTCAACCACCTCCCACGGAAAACGTGCTTCCTCGTCAATTTCCTTAGCAATGGGAGCGAGCTCCGCCTTGGCAAACTGCCTTGTCATCCGCCTTATTTGTTTCTGCCGCATCGATAACGTGAAGTCCAAATTCCACACCTCAATTTAGGACTTTGAATTTAAGCCATATCATA
>Ga0214473_10003882_pt1 | contig 18050 bp, 16 predicted proteins | sample RVTome_7_FD_203509 | JGI IMG/M metagenome (GOLD analysis project Ga0214473, IMG submission 203509) | Soil microbial communities from uranium-contaminated site in the Upper Colorado River Basin, Wyoming, United States - RVT98D197 | ecosystem: Environmental > Terrestrial > Soil > Contaminated >... | reverse complement strand
GCCGTGTGCCCTCGGGTGCTCCGTGGACGGGGTCCGCTGCCTGCGGATGGTGCCGTCGAATGTCGGCGACATGCGGTTCGACGATACGTGTCCGCCGCTCGATTATGGGGTGAACGCCGTCCTGAACACGAACATGTGCACAGCGGTCGCACCGGGAGCAGTGCAAGTGGCACAAGTGGGCGCGCCGGACCTGTGCGTCGTGTGCGCGTCTGCGTTGACCATCGCATCAGGAGTCACCGTGCGCGTCGTGGGCGTGCTGCCGATCGCATTTGTCGTCGCGGGGGACGTGACCATCGATGGCGATCTGGACGTGGCGGCGCGTGGAGTTGTGCGTGGGGCGGGGGGCGGCCCGGGTGGGCGGTTGGCGCATCCCGATGGCTACGGCCCGGGCGCCGGAGGCGCTGGGGTTTCGGCATCGAGTGGGGAGGACGGCGGCGGGGCCGGGGGGGCGATGTGCGGCCGCGGCGGGCCCGGGGGCGATGGTGGTGCCGGCGCCGGCGGCAGACCCGGCCTAACCGTCGATCCCGCGTGGATGCTCTCGCCCCTCACCGGCGGCTCGGGGGGAGGGATGGGACCTGGGGCCGTGGGGCTGGAGGCTGTGGGTGGCGCTGGCGGGGGGGCGGTACAGATCAGCGCGCTCGGTACCATAAGAGTCTCCGGTCATGTTCTCGCAGGTGGTGGCGGGGGTGCGGGCGGGCTTCGGGGTACGAACCCGGCGGGCGGCGGTGGTGGTGGCGCCGGCGGCGCGGTGCTCCTGGAGGCGCCTGTGGTGACGCTTGCTGGAGGCGCGGTTCTGGCCTCCGGAGGCGGGGGAGGTGGCTCCGCTGCGGGCACGGACGGGACGCCGGGGACCGACGGACGCTTGCAAGCTGCCGGGGCTGCCGGGGGCATGGGTGGAATTACGACGACGCGCTCTGCGCCCGGCGGCCCGTCGGGCGGCGGTGCCACCATCCACGGCGCAGCCGGTGGCGACAACACGAACACGAGCGCCAACGGCGGCGGCGGCGGCGGCGGGGCGGGCTGTGTGCTGATCCGCACCGCGGACGGTCTACTTCCCGGCGGCGCGGAGCTGGGCAGCCCCTCCGCTTCACCCGGGCTGCGCTCGGCGCTGGTGATGACGGATTGATCCAGGCGAATTGATGCACCCAGATGTACGAAGGGCCGCAGGCGTTGCCGCCCGCGGCCCTTCGTGTGTCTACGACTGCCGGAGCTTAGGGGCAGCCTTCGTCAATGAAACCGTCGCAGTTCTCGTCGACGGAGCCTTCGCACACCTCGGCTCCGACGAACGTGCAGGCGTATTCACAGCCGTCGGCGGGGTCCACGTTGATGTCCCAGAAGTCCGTGTCGCAACTCGCGATTCCGCACGTGCTCGACGCGCACAACTCGGTGGAGTTCGGCAACGTGCAAATGTACCCGCACGTGCCGCAGTTGTTGACATCGCTCGTGAGGTCGAAGCCATTGTCAACGTAGCTGTCGCAGTCGTTGTCGAGACCGTCGCAGGTTTCTGCGACCGGCATGCACGCCGGGAGGTCCACGAGCACCATGCTGTTGATCGTGGCGCCCATGGTGTTGAGTGACGTGTCAAACAACATCGGGGAAGTGGGCGCCGTCGCGCTCGTGTACAGCAGCACGTCGTTTCGGAAGTACTTCACCGACCCGCCCGACGCCACGATGCGGAAGAGGTCGCCGGCGGCATACGTCCCCGCGTTGGTGATGAACGCGCCGCTCTCGTAGATGCGCAGCAGACCCGTCGTCGAGAAGTTCAGGGCATAGGCAATCTCGGAATACCCCTGGTTCGCGTCCGCATAGCTCAGTCCCGCCATCTTGCCCGTCGTGGCCTCGGCCGTTGTGAACTCGGCGTAACCGTCGGCGGCGAGGGTCGCCACGCTGGACGCACCGCTGTTGCCCCAACCCGTAGTTGCGCTCTTCCAGAGACTGCCCCCCGAAGGCAATGCTCCCACCACATTCTGCCATGGCCCTGGAGCTTCGGTGATTACGACGTTCTGAATCGTGGCGAGTCTCGTGTTGAGGGCGGCGTCAAAGACGAGTGGGAACGTCGGAGACATCGTGCTCGTATAGACTGGGGCTCCTCCGTTGATGTAGTAGTTCACGACCCCGCCGACAGCTTCCACCCGGAAGACATCGCCAGGGTTGTACGTTCCGGCGTTGGTGACAAACACGCCGCTTTCGTAGATTCGCACAAGGCCGCCCGTCGAGAGGTTGAAAGCGTAGTCAATGGTGTCCCAGTTCTGGTCGGCGTCGGTGTGGCTCAACCCAGCTGCCTTGCCCCTGTTGGCCTCCGCGGAGGTAAACTCAGCATAGCCGTCGCCGCTAATGCTGCCGAAGGTCGAGGCGCCGCTGTTTCCCCAGCCGGTCGTGATCGTATTCGGCTTCTGGATGCTGGTGCCGGTTATGTCGACAGCGACGTCGTTCTGCCAAAACGCAGAGCCGAAGTTCACGTTCTGGATCGTCCCTCCCCGGCTGCCCAGTGACGTGTCAAAGAGCAGATCCCCCGTCGGTGAGTTGAGGCTCGTATACACGTCGACGCCGTCAATCTGGTACGTGACAACGCCACCGAGGGATACGATCCGGAATTTGGTGCCCGCGACGTAGGTCCCAACGGTGTCTTTGAGGACACCACCTTCGTAGACGCGGACGAGTCCCGTAGTCGTCAGGTTGAACGCGAAGTCGATGTCGGCATAGCCTTCTCCGGCGTTTCCGACGCTCAGGCCTGCCAGCTTCCCCCTCGTGTTCTCCGCTGTCGTGAACTCGACCGCACCGTCTGCCCCGGCGGCGATAAACTCATTGGAAACCGCGCCCCCGTCGAAGTTGTTTGTGCCCCCCGTGACAGGCTTCGTCAGGTTGTTGCCGACCGCTGTTACGTTGACGACATCCGTCCACGTCGCGGGAGTCAGCGCCCACGCCCGCTGAGCAACGTCCTCCGCGGTGTCCATCGAGCAGCTTGCGGCCACGAACAGCGCGCAGGCCATGATTCCGTACTGGTATCTCTTCGACATAGCTCACCCTCGCTCTTCTGATCGACCAGGCACTCCGGTTGCCCCCCCAACTAGCTGGCAGTGGCCAATGCGGGGTGCCCTTGGACAGAGGGCGATACTTAGGACCGCACTGTACTTGGAGTCAAGGGGCGTGCTAACACCCCGGAATCGCAGAGGTATGCCAGCTTCTGCCGGGCGATGTCCCTTGCGCTGCTGAAACTGAGCGGCGGCCCGCTGATCATCACGCGCTCTTCCTCTGGACGTCAACGGCGTTCCCGGACTGACGGTCTTCGCGCTCGTGCTTGCTGAGAGCAGCAACGAGAGTGGACATGTCCCGGTGACCCTTGAGACGGCGGAAGCCCTTCTCGGCTTCGCCCACGGCGGCGGCGACCCAGTGCAGGATCATGGTGCCGCCGCGCCACCGCTTCACGCGGCGGCTGATGTGGCGGGCGCCTCCGTTGAAGTTCTCGATCGGGTTCGTCGTGGCGAACGAGCGCTCGAGGCTCGGAGAGAGGCCGAGGCCCATCACGGTGAGCGTCTCGTCGAGCCCTTCGCGCAGCGACGCCGCCGCGCCCGGGTGCTTGCTCTCGAGGCTGCGAGCCAGGTTCTCGAGCTGGCGCTTGGCGGTCTTCGGGCTCCGGCTCTTGTACGCCTGCCGCATGACCTGCCGGACGTGGGCGTGGCGCTCCTTGGGCAGGTGCGAGGTGACGTTGCGGACCTTGTGGACCTGGCAGCGCTGCACGAGCGCCCGCTTGCCGTAGACGTCACGGATCGCCGAGCGCAGAGCCTTGCTGCCGTCGATGACGAACAGGCGGGTGCGGTCGTTCTTGACGCCGCGGTGGTCCAGATCCGTGAGCAATGCGCGGCACGCCGCTCCGTTCTCCGTGGCCCCCTCCCAGAGCCCCAGGACGTGCTTGGTGCCGCTTTCGTCGACCCCCAGCGCAACCAGCACCACATGCTCGGCGAAGTGGATCCCGTCGATGAACACGCCGACGAGATCGATCTCGCCGAGGTCACGGCTCAGCCACTCGTCGAGCTTCTTCTTCGCCACCCCGATGAACTTGCGGCTCACCGTGCTGCGGCTCGTCGAACGCTCCCCGCGGGCGATCTCCTCCGGCAGCGGCTCCAGCGAGCGCGCGTAGTTGCGCGTCGCGACTCCCAGGACCATTTGCTCGTAGGCGCAATCCTCGAGCGGATCGTTGGCCTTGAGCTGCTCCCACGTCGAGAGCGGGATCTCCTGGCCGTCGACGCCCACCACCCGCGGACGACGCACCTGGACCGTGCGCCCTCCCATCGTCAGCCGGCTCTTCGCCGAGCCGCCGCGCGTGGCCTGCCGATCCCTCGCATGCGCGTAGACCGGCCCGCACAGCTCCGCGCGCTCCTGCTCGAGCAACGTCGCGATCGCCTGCATCCCCAGTGTGTGGACGAGCTCCCGCAGGTCACCCCGGATCAGCTCCGCGAGCGGCAGCATCAGCTGCGCGAGCACGTTCACCGTCTCCGGCGGCGTGACCTCTTCCTGGCTCTTCGTCTTCCTGGCATTCTTCTTCCTGGCGGTTCCTCCTTTTTTCATGCAGCCCCGACCCTCTTCGGGGTGGAGCGAACCGCCACTCAAATTTCAGCAGACCTCAGGACATCCCCCTTCTGCCGAGACGCCGATGGCCAGCGCGCACTTCTGCGAAGTGCGCCCGTGCCGTAGGCTCCCCGGGCGATGCGCGCCATGGTCCTCGCCGCCGGGCTCGGCACGCGGCTCTCGCCGCTCACGGAAGAGCTGCCCAAGCCGGCGGTGCCGGTGGCGAACCGACCGCTCATCGCCTTCGCGCTCGAGCACCTTGCGCGGTCCGGGCTGCGCGACGTGGTCGTCAACACGTTTCATCTGGCGGAGCGCGCGGCCGAACACATCCGCGCCGCCGCGCCGCCCGAGCTGTCGCTCACGATCCTGGCCGAGCCCGAGCTGCTCGGCACGGGCGGCGGCATCCGCAACGCCGCCCCGCACCTGCTCGACGGGGACGCGCCCGTGCTCGTGGTCAACTCGGACATCCTGTTCGCGCCCGACCTGCGCGCCGCGGTCGCGCACCACGAGCGCCTCGGCGCCGTCGCTACGATGGTGCTCCGCAGGACCAGCGACCCGAAACGCTTCGGCTCGGTCGACATCGACTCCGCGGGCCGTGTGCGCCGACTGCTGGGCGCCCCCGCCGAGGCGTCCGGCCCGCTCGAGGCGCTGATGTTCACGGGCGTGCACGTGCTCTCGCCGCGCGCCTTCGCCGCGCTGCCCGCCCGCGGCTGCGTCGTGCGCCACGCCTACCGGCGGTGGGTGGACGCGGGCGAGGTCGTCGCCGGCTTCGTGGACGGCTCGGCGTGGCGCGACGTGGGGACGCTCGAGAGCTACCTCGCCGCGAACCTCGATCTCGCCGCGGGCCGTCTGGTTTGGCCGGGCGTGGTCCCGTCGCACACGGGTGTGCTCGCCGCGCCCGACGCCGTCATCGATGCAGCGGCCGAGGTGCGCCACAGCGTGATAGGCGCGGGGGCGACCGTGGCCGCCGGCGTGGTGCTCGACCGCTGCGTCGTCTGGCCCGGCACCCACGTCGACTGCGGCAGCCGCGACGCCGTCGTCACGCCGAACCGCATCGTGCCGGTGTGCTGAGGGCGGCGGGGCAGCTTGACCTGTGGCCCCGGGCGGGTGGGCTGAACGGCGGCGCGGATGCCACCGGGAAGGAGCTCGACAACGAGTCTACAAGAATGTAGAGTTTTCATGAGGAGTCGACCATGGCGAAGGAGACCCAGATCTCGGCCCAGATCTCGGCGTCGACGCGGGAGCTGATGGAGAAGCACGTCCGCCGGACGGGGGTGAAGAAGGGCCATCTCGTCGAGCAGGCGCTGCTCCATCATCTGCAGGCGCTCGACGATCTGCCGGCCGAGTACATCGTGCATCCCCGCATCGTCGTCTCGCGCGAGACTGGAGAGGACATGCTGCGCGAGGCCGAGTCGGCCGAGCCCACGCCCGCCCTGCGCGAGCTGATGCGCGATGGAGATTAGGGCGCTCCGCCCGACGGACGATCGCTCGGCGTTCGGGTCCGGCGACCCGTCCGTCGACCTGTTCTTTCGCCGCTACGCCGGCCAGAACCAGTTTCGGCACCATCTGGGCGTGAGCTACGTCGCGGTCGACGGGAGCCGCGTTCTCGGGTTTGTCACGGTGGCGCCGCGGCACGTGGAGATCGAGAACCTGCCCGCGCGCGCGCGGAAGAAGCTGCCCCGGTATCCCGTGCCGGTGCTCGGGCTCGCACGCCTCGGCGTCGACGAGTCGGCGCAGTCGACGGGGCTCGGAGGGCAGCTCCTGCGCTTCGTGCTCGAGCTCGCCACGCAGATGGACCAGCAGGTGGGCTGTGCAGGGGTCGTGGTGGACGCGAAGCCTGGCGCGGTCGGCTTCTACGCGAAGTACGGTTTCACGCCGTTCGAGCCGCTCGAGGGCCAATCCGAGGAGCGACCGAGACCCACCGCGATGTGGCTGCCGATCCGAGCGATCAGGGCGGCCCGCCTCGGTCCGGCCTGATGAGCCCGGGCGCCGAGGTGCGCGACGGCGCCGTGGACGCCGGCGTCGACTGCGGCTGCCGGGACGCCGTCGTCACGCCCGCGCGGGTCGTTCTGGTGCGCTGAGGCCGGCGGATGCGACCCGGGCTTCGAGCAGAGCGCCCGCTTGACCGGTGCGCTCCGTCTGGTATACATGAGCGACGGTGTATACATGACGACCAAGGGAAACGTGGTGCATGCCCGGCTCGACGAGAACACGAGGCGCACCCTCGATGGGCTGCGGCGGCGGACGGGCTTGACCGACTCGGAGCTCATCCGCCGCGCCCTCGAGTCGTATTTGGAGCGAGATGCATCCGTGAGCCCCCGCCGCATCGCCGGGCTCGGGCAGTTCGAGTCCGGCGTGCCCGACCTCGCCTCGAACCCCGAGCACCTCGAGGGGTTCGGCCGTTCGTGAGGGCCGTTCTCCTCGACACCGGCTGCATCGTCGCGGCGCTCGATCGCTCGGAGCGAAACCACGAGGCGTGCCGCGAGGCCATCACCGGGGTCGACGCGCCGCTGGTCACGTGCGAAGCCGTGATCGCCGAGACCTGCTACTTGCTCCGCAACGTGCAGGGCGCTGCCGACGCCGTCATCGCGAACATCGAGAGCGGAGCGTTCCAGGTTCCCTTTCGGATCGATTCGGCCGCGCGGGCCGTCCGCAAGCTGCTCGCACGTTATGGCAACGTCCGCATCGACTTCGCCGACGCCTGTCTCATTCACCTCGCGACTGAGCTCGACACGGGGCGCATACTCACCCTCGACGACGACTTCGACGTCTACCGCTGGAAGAGGAGCCGCGCCTTCGAGCGGCTCGTCCGGCGCGCGAGCTGAGGGCGTCGACGGCGCGCGGGACTCTCCCGCGTGCCGCCTGTGTCCGTCTAGTTCGCGCCGCTGCACGCTCGGCTCTGCGCGCGCGCCCCGCACGTCAGAGAGCCCGTCCCGCACCCGCGCGCCAGCGGGGCTGGCACTGGCGGGTGCAGGACCGAACGGCGCGGGCGAGACGGGCGCCGGTGAGCCGCGTGCTCGCGCGGCCCCGCGGCCGGCCCCCGAGAGCAGGTGAGGGGGCCGCCCGCGGGGGCCGGGGCGCTGGGTGTGGGGGGCGGGGAAGGGCTGCTGTCCTGGCGTTGTATGGCGGCGTGATTTTGGAGCTGAGCTGTCATTGTTTCGTATGCGGTATGTGCGAGCCAGATCCGCGAATGAGGCTGAAAGTAAAGCATTCGTGCGACACTCGCGGGACGACAATCAATTACACTTGAGAGACAATTTGTGACTTGACGTTCGTTCAGCTTGTGCTAGCTTCGATAATCGAGGAAAGGGCGGTCGCGGATGCTTGTGGTGGGGGATGTGGCGGCGGTGGACCGCGAGCTCTTCGCGCTCGCGCGGGGCCGCGGAAGGCTCGCGCTGCGACTCGGCGAGGCCCTGCTGCGGCTCGAGGAGCTCGGGGGGCACCAGGCGCTCGGGTTCTCCACGCTGGCGAGCTGGTCGCTCGAGCGCTGCTCGCGCACGGGGCGGTGGGCGGCGGAGACCCGGGCGCTCGCGAAGCGCCTGTCTCTGCTCCCCGAGATGCGGGGCGCGTTCGAGCGGGGCGAGCTGTCGCTGAGCATGGTGGAGCTCTTGTCCCGGCACGCCACCGCCGGCGACGAACGGGAGCTGCTCGAGGCGACCGCGGGGATGACCGTTCGGCAGGTGCGCGCGGTGCTGCGGGAGAAGGGCGAGCAGCTCGAGGAGGAAACGGAGCCCATGCGCACGGTGACGATCACCGTGCCGACCGAGGAGGCGTGGGCGCTCGAGGCCACGCGGATGCTGGTCGAGCACATGGACGGCCGCGGAAAGGCAAGCGACTTCGTCGAGTCGCTGCTCGCCGAAGGGCAGACGTCGCTCATCCACGTGCTCGAGCAGATGGGCGTGACGGCCGACGTGCTGCCCGAGCACTTGCAACGGGCGCACGAGCGCTGGCTCGAGGAGCGTCGGCGGCTCGACGAGCTGCGCGAACGCGTCGAGGAGCGCGCCGAGGGGCGACTCGCTCCCAATGCGCGCGAGCCGGGGCGAGCGCCGGCCGCAGAGGACGAGACCTGGGACCTGTACGAGGCGGAGCGACGGGTGCGGCGGCTGTGCGCGGAGGCGGCGAGTCGCGACCTGTGGCTCGGCGAGATGCTGGGCCGGTTCTTCGCCGTGCGCGGATACGAGACCCTGGGGCATGCGAGCGAGGGTCAGTACTGCCGCGAGAGGCTGGGGATGGGCCGGGCCACCGCGTGGCGGCGCATCGATCTCACGCGCGCGGGCCGGCGGCTCGACGCGGTCGCCGAGGCGGTGAGGAGCGGCCGCATCGGCCTGGAGGCGGCGCGGCTGATCGCGCGCGTCGCCGGCGAGCAGAGCCAGGGGGCGTGGGTCGAGCGGGCCGGGCGGCGGACGTACAAGCATCTGCAGCAAGAGGTGCAGATGGTGGAGACGCTCGCGCGGCTCGAGAGCGTGCCCATGCTGCCTCCGAGCGACGCGGAGGTGTCGCAGTTCGAGGCGCTCGAGCGCGACGTGCTCAGCGGCGCGATGTTCCGGGGGCCGAGCGGGACCGAGCGCGAAGGCGCGAAGTCCGGCGGGGACGAGCAAGTCTCAATGTCCGGGAGCGGCAGCGTCGGGGGCGGGGTGGCGAAGGAGAATCGCGCCCGCGGTCGGGTGACGGTGCGGCTGCGGGTGCGGGCGGAGGTCGCGCTGCAGCTTCGACAGCTCGATGCGGTGTATCAGGCGCAGCTCGGGGATTCGGGGCTGAGCTTCGCGGCGTTCCTGTGCGCGAGCTTCTGGGCCACGTGGGTGGGGAGCCTGGGCAAGAGCGACAAGTACGAGCTCGTGTATCGAGCCAACGTCTACAGGTGCTCGTGCCCCGTGTGCGTCCGCCGGGACGTCACGGCGCATCATGTCGTGTATCGGTCGCACGGCGGCGGCGAGGAGCCGGGGAACCTGACGTCGCCCTGCGCCTTCTGTCACCTGCTCGCGATCCACGCGGGGCTCATGAGCGTCAGGGGAACGGCGCCGGATCGGCTGCTGTGGCTGATCGGACGGCGGCCGCTCATCGCGGTCGAGGGGCGGGAGAAGCGCGAGGTGGCGTGAGTCGCGGCGGGGCGATCACGTGAAGACTTGCGCGCGTTGGCGGCGTCCGAGGGGCCGGCGTCGTCGTAGACCACGTAGTCGTCGCCGCAGCCGAGGGCGAGGAGGGCGCAGGCCCCACACAGCACCGCCCCACACCGGAAACCGACCGCTCTGCGCTCGCTCATCCGAACCTCCCGCTCCGCGATCACCGGGCCAAGCACGCCTCGACCCCCGCGCGGAGGATACCCACGGGGAGCTCGCGGTGGAGGAGCGCGAAGCGCGGAGGCCGCCGCCCGTCAGCCCGTGCCCATGACCTTCGCGCAGACGACGGTGATGTTGTCCGGTCCGCCGTTGGCGTTGGCCTTCTCGATGAGGCGCGAGCAGGCTTCCTTGAGGTCGTTGGTCGAGTTGGTGATCTCGCGGATGTCGGGATCGGTCACGGGGCCGCTCAGGCCATCGGAGCAGAGGATATAGACGTCGCCGGGCTTGGGCGGGTCGAGCATGGTGTCGACCTTCACGCTCTCCTTCATTCCCAGCGCCCGCACGATGACGTTCTTGTGCGGGAAGTTCTTGATCTCCTCGTCGGTGAGCTTCTTCATCTTGATGTAGTCGTTGAGGAGGGAGTGGTCCTCGGTGAGCTGCTCGAGGGCGCCGTCCCGCAGGCGGTAGGCGCGCGAGTCGCCGACGTGGGCGACGAGCACGCCCTCGGCGACCACCAGGATGCCCACGACGGTCGTGCCCATGCCGCGCAGCTTGGGATCGCGCTGGGCGGACTCGTAGATGCGGAGGTTGGCGAGCTTGATGCTCGTGATGAGGCGGTTCTCTTCGTAGCCCCGCGACTTGTCCATCTTGTAGGGCCAGGTCGCCTCCGGATCGGAGGCCGTGGCGGAGAAGAACTCCCGGAGGGTGTCGAGGGCCATGCGGCTGGCCACTTCGCCCGACGCGTGTCCGCCCATGCCGTCGGCCACGACATACAAGTGGTCGTCGGCTTCTTCCATCATGGTGAAGCCGTCCTCATTGTGCGACCGCTTCATCCCGACGTTGGTTTCGCCGGCTACGATCACGCGGGCGGCCACGAGAGAAAGACCTCCGTAATCACAGGGTTTCCAACATACAGAGGCGGGTCCTCGAAAGTCAACTCGATAGTCCCTTCGGCCAGGAACCCTAACGCGGCCTGGCCCGGCAGCCAAGGATCTTGAGCACCCCCCCCAACAGCGGGTCCGCCCGCGGTTGAAACGGGAGGCCGTCCGAGGTAATCGGCAAGGCGTGGGCACCGACGCGCGTCGCATGGAAGCTGCGGACCTGGTCCGGATGACCGGCGAGCTGGTGCGATGGGCTCGGGAGCTGGGGGCCGAGGGGCTCCCGGCGGCCGAACCTGCGCCGAGGCGGGTCGCAGGGGCTCCTGGCCGCGCCTCCGGACCCGACGCCGGGGACAGGCTGCGGGTCCTCGAGGAGCTCTCCGCGGAGGCGGCCGCCTGCACGCGCTGCGGCCTCGCAGAGGGCCGCACCAAGAGCGTGTTCGGCCGCGGCTCGCCCGACACCGAGCTGGTCTTCATCGGGGAGGGCCCGGGCTACCACGAGGACCAGCAGGGCCTGCCCTTTGTGGGCCGGGCCGGACAGCTGCTCGATCGCATGATCGAGGCGATGGGCTTCGGCACCGACCAGGTCTACATCTGCAACGTGGTCAAGTGCCGCCCCCCGGACAACCGCACGCCCAAGCCCGACGAGGCCGCCGCGTGCCAGCGGTTCCTCGTCGGTCAGCTCGAGGCGATCGCCCCGCGCGTGATCGTCGCCCTCGGCCGCTGCGCCGCCGAGAACCTCGGCTGCATCCGGCCCGAGGCCCGCGGCTGGCGCGGCGTCTGGTCCGAGTGGCACGCCATCCCCGTGATGCCCACCTATCACCCGGCCTTCCTCCTCAGGAACGAGAACATGAAGCGGCCGGTGTGGGAGGATCTGCAGAAGGTGATGGCGCGGCTGGGCCGCCCCGCTCCCCGCACCCGATCATGATCGACCCGCTCGACGACGACGTGATCCCCGACCTCACGCCCCTCGGCCCCATCGGCGAGGACGAGGCGGTGGGCGTCGATGACGACGGCGACGATCCCGTTGCTGGCATCGAAGGCGAGGACGAGCACGTGGGCCTCGACGACGTCACGGGACGGGACGAGCCCATCGGCGACGAGGACCTGCTGCTCGACATCGCCCACGAGGGCGAGCGCTGGACGGCGGGGTCGGACGAAGCCGGGGACTTGGCTGGGGATGCTGCCGCGAGCCTCGACGCGGGCGGGGCCGAGTACGGCTGGACCGCAGACACGGAGGCGCCGACCGAGGAGGAATGGCCGGACGACGTGCTGGCGATCGCAGGTGGGCACGACGAGTCCTTCATCGGCGACGACCACGGCGAGGAGGGGGCCGACGAGGACTTCAGCGTGCGCGTCGGCGAGGACGACGATGCGCCGACGGGGCTACCCCGGCTCGACATGGGCACGAGCGACCAGGGCGACGAGCTGGCCGATGACCTCGATCTGCAAGACGAGGGCGAGGTCGAGGGTGCCGACCTGTCTTACGACGAGGAAGCGCGCCTGTCCGGCGCCACGGTGCCGGCCCTCTTCGACGGCGGTCAGCTGGCCGTGACGCACCTCGGGCCCGGCGACGATGCCATCGTCGGGATGTCGGTCGTAGGCGAGGACGTCTGGGCGGCCGGCGACCGCCTGTACCGGTCACGCGGCGGCGCGCTCGTGCTCGTCGAAGGTGAAGGGCTCGAGGGTCTCGACCTGACGAGCGTGGCGGTGCTGGCCGACGACGGCAGCGTCTGCGCCGTCGGGACTCGACTCGCGGGCGTCCTCCTCTCCGTCGACGACGGCCGCTCCTTCGAGCGCGTCAACAGCTGGCTCGGCCCATCCCCCGCCGCTACCGCCACGGTGCCCTTTCACGTCCATGCGGCTCGTCACGCGGGGGCGCCGCGCACGCTCTGGGGGCGCACCCGCAGCGGCGCCCTGTTCCGCAGCGAGGACCGCGGCGTGCGCTGGTCGCGCCCCGTGCTGCCGTCCCCGGTGGCAGCCCTCGCGCTCGCCCCGAGCGGCGTGTTCGCGCTCTGCGTGCCGGGGCCGGGGCGCTGCCAGCTCGTGCGGTCGGCCGACGACGGCCGTTCTTGGACCACGTGCGGAGAGCCGCCCCTGGCGGTTGTCGAGCCCGGTACGGCGCACATGGCCGTCGTGGACGAGGTGGTCGTGGTGGTCGAGGAGACCGATCGGGAGGGACCCGTCGTGTCGAGCGACGGAGGTGCGAGCTTCTCGCGGCTCGCCGACCTCCCGGGGGCGGGTCCCGTGGCGCTGGTGCTCGAGGCGGCGCGCCCCGTGCTCTACGCCGGCCTGTTCTTCGAGGGTGCCGACCGGGGCGTGGTGGTGCGTCGTGCGCTGGCGGGGGCGCCGTCGCTCGTGCTGGACGTCTTGGCCGAGCGCAGGGCGCGCGGCATCGAGGCACGCGCCGACGCGGAGGGAGAGAACCGCGTGCTATCCATCGACGCGACCGTCCGCGATGGTGGCACGCGCCTGCACGTCGCGACCGGGGCGGGGCTCTTCCGCGTGGAGCTCCGGATCGGGGAGGCGACGTGAACGACGCGCGCGAAGGCCCGCCCCTGATCGAGACCCTGAGGGACGGTCTCGGGGTGGGCGACACGGCCCAGACCGCGCGCGCGCTCGGGCTCGCGCTCGAGAGCCAGCCCCAGGCGGTCGCCCGGGCGCTCGTGGCGGTGGTGGCGACCCAGGAGATCGCCCGCGTGGAGCTGCGCGCCGAGCGACGGCTCGACCCGCGCCCCTCGGTGCAGCCCTCGCTCGTGACGGGCGCCGACTCGTCGTTCCTCGGACAGCTCGGCACCGGGGGCGACTCGAGCGGGCTGGTCGTCTCGGCCCTCGACGACGTCCGAACGCTGCTCGCGGTCCTGCGGGCCGGAAAGCTGCGACAACGCCGCGCCGCGGTCCGGCGCCTCGGCGAGATCCTCGGAAAGTCACACCGGGGGGTGCCGAGCGAGGATCTCCGACGTGCGACCGAGGTGCTCACCCACCTGCGGGACGTGGAGCTCGCGCGTGAGCTGTCGGATGTCCGTGCCCACCTGCCGGGCGTCGAGGGCAGGGAGGTGCGCGCCGAGCGCGACCAGTTCCTGCGGCTCTCGCGCGACCTCGAGCGACGCGTCGCGGCCTTCTGGGATGCGGAGCTGGCCGACGAGCCCATCGCCGCGCTCCCGGGCGACCAGCGCGCCATGCTCATGCTCCGCGTGGTGGAGCTGTCCGACACGCTGGCCTTCCATCTCGGGGCGATCGTGGAGGGCATCGACGGCGTCTCGAGCCGCGATGCCCGCCTCTCCCTCGTCACTTCGCTGCGCCACGCGGGGGACGGGCGCCTGGTGCCTGCGCTTCGGGTGGTGCTCGAGAGGGAGGATCCCGACCTTCGCATCGCGGCGGCGCGCGCTCTCGGGCGGATCGACGACCCGCGCGTGCACCCCGCGCTCGTCTCCGCGTACGACCGCAGCGTCGTGGACCTCCAGCGCACGGTCATCGCCGGCGCGCTCGGGCTCGCGGGCGATGCGCGGGGCGCCGAGTATGCGCGGCACGCCCTCGAGAGCGAAGACGGCGAGGTTCGCGTGAGCGCTCTCGAGGCCCTCGAGGCCGTGGGGGGCACCGAGGACTGGGAGGCCGTCGCGCGTCTCCTCGAGGTCGGCGACCCACGCACGTGCGTGCATGCCGTGCGCGCGCTCGCGCGCCTCGGTGACGCGCGGGCGCTCGGACCGCTGCGCCAGCTTCGCGAGAAGACCGGCGTGTCGGCCATGTGGGCGGAGGTCGAGGACGCGGTCGCGGCGATCGCGGCCAGGCTCGAGCTGCGGGGCGAGGAAGTGGACGCCGAGTCCACCGCCCTGCGCATCTCGGACGGGGTCGAGGCGCTCGCGGTCCGTCAGGCGCCCGCGGCGGCGCGGCTCTGGAGCTACAAGGACTATCTGTTCGGACAGCTCTGGCTCGCCCTGGGCGGCCACGATCGGGCGGTCGCGCGGTTCGAGCGGGCGGCGGCTCGCAGACCGGACTGGGGCGCTCCCCTGGTTGCCATCGGCATGTTGCACGCGCGGCACAACCGCTACTCCAAGGCGCTCGCGAGCTTCCGTCAGGTCGCCGAGGTGGACCGGCGACTCGTCGAGCGGCATCCGATCGTCCTGCGCACGTTGCTCCGCTGTTTCCTGCGCAGGGCCGAGGAGGTCGAACGGGACGGACGCGGTGACATCGCCCGCGGCCTGCTCGAGGAGGCGTTGTCCATGGACCTGCGTCGGGCCCCGAGCGCGCTCGCGTTCGAGGTGCGCAGGCGACACGAGGGAATGCGAGTCTGAGACCATGAGCGACGGTGACGACATCCGCGCGGCAGCGAAGAAGGCGCTCGACGAGCTCCGCGCGACCCCAGCACCGGGCGCCAAGGTCACGCGCGCCGTGCTCGAGGTCGATGTCGCGGGGAGGACCGAGATGGTCACGGTCGTGATGCGCGACGGCAAGGTGCGGTGGTCCTCGCCCGGCGGCGCGGAGGACGAGGCCCACGTGGTCGCGGCGCTCGCGGCCCTGGCCGGAACGGCGCAGACGCCCGTCCCTGGCGACGCCGGCGCCGAGACGACGTTGCCAGGGATCCGCACCGTCGATGACATCATCCCAGACTCCGCCAATCGCACGGCTCTCGCCGACGTGCTCGACGAGGTGGTCGGCGCCGTGGTGCGCATCGGCGTGCGCGAGGCGAGCGGCTCGCCCACGGTGAAGGAGGGGGTCGAGCGGCTCATCGCGAGCGCCCCGTCGCCTCTGCCCCTGGGCATCAGCCGATGGGTCGGCATGTTCCGGGAGGCCGTCGCCGCACGGGACCTCGGCACCGTCGCCCGCATCCTCGACGGCGCAGCGCGGGTCGCACAGGACCTGCGCGACGCCTCACCGAGTCGCGAAGCGCGGCGGCGGATCGTCTCCTGGCTCGGCACCACCGCCGACGTGCCGGGCGACATCGAGCGGATCAGCGACCGGGTGTTGGTCGAGGTGGGCCGCGAGCAGCTCAATGGCGTCGAGCGGATCGGCATCGAGCGCCGCTATCTGGTGGACCTCGACTCGGGGGAGATCCTGCGGGAGGAACGCGCCCGGGGACTGCCCGGCGGCTCGTTCGGTCCCTGCCCCCGCATCGTCACCGTCGGGCTCGGCGAGGTGGAGGACGGCGCTCCCCCGCGGCGCGTGCGGTTTCTCCAGTACGCGGTGAGCAACTCCGTCGCGGACGATCAATGGGCGCGCGTGGAGGAGATGGCCTTCCGCCGGTTCGGCGACCTCGCCACGGACTATCGGCGCGCGCTCGCTCGCTACCCGGGTCTGGCCGAGCCCTTCGCGATCGTCGCACCCAAGAGCTGCCAGACCGACGACATACCCGTGCTCCTCGATGCGGACGGCCAGCCCCTGCCCATCGCCCACGCGGACGATCCAGCCCTCGACGCAGCGCTGCGGAAGGTGGCCGATGGCCGCGTGCCGGCGTGGGTCGCGGGGCGCCTCACGGACGCGGACGGAGTGCTGCTGATGAATCTGTGCGCCGCCGGCTTCCATGACGGCCGCACGGCCCAGTTCCTGCGGCTGACCTGACGGGTTTGCTCAGGGCGCGCGACGCGGCAGGGAGGCGGCGGCCATGGCTCCTGCCGCCAGGGCGATCACCAGCGCCGAGAGAGCGGGCGGCAGGGTGGGTCCCGCGCCCCAGAGCGCGAAGACGGCCTGTCCCCCGAGAACGAGCGCGCCGAACACAGACAGCCCCACGCGCAGCTGGGTCGCCCACGCGCTGACCGTCGCGGACAAGCGGCGGCCCTGTCGCCAGATGGGACGCAGGCGCTCGAGCGCGCCGCTCGCCGCTGCGATCATGGCGGCGACGGTCCCGAGGGCGATCACGATGGCGGCCGCCGGGCCGGGGCGTTCCGAGTCCGTGAGGGCGAGCAGCAGGCTCGCGAGCAAGATGGCGGCGCCGGCGCCCGCCGTCGCGCACAGGGCGACGAGCAGGGCCGTCGCGTGCCTGCGCGAGCGCCCGTAACCCCGGCTGTCGGCCGTGGCCCCGGCCACCGCGCCCCGCGGCAGCACGAGAGTCGACTCGCTCTGGCCGCGGCCCCGGAGCGCGGGGGAGGCCGGCTCGCACTCGGGTGCGTCAGTCGGGTCGAGGGCGCGCAGGGCCGACTCGAGCTCGGCGACGGAAGCGGGACGACGGTCGGGATCGGCCGACAGGGCAGCGGTCACGACTTGCTCCACCTCGACGGGGATCGCGGGGTCCCAGGAGCGCAGCGGGCGGGCCGTCTCGTTGAGCACACGCGCGAGGCTGGCGGTCGCGTCGTGGGCCTCGAAGGGCGCGTGGCCGGCGATCATGCGATAGAGGACCGCGCCCACGCCGTAGACATCGGCCCGCTCGTCGACGTCGCCGGCGCCCCGGGCCTGCTCTGGCGCCATGTAGGCGGGCGTGCCCACGATGGCACCGTGCTTCGTGATCTCGGGCGCGCCCGAGAGCTTGGCGACGCCGAAATCGAGGATCTTGACGGTCACCTGTCCGTGCGAGCGGGCTGTCAGGAAGACGTTGGAGGGCTTGAGGTCTCGGTGGACGACGCCCCGGGCGTGCGTCGAGCCCAGGCCCCGGCACATCTGACGGGCGATGGACACGGCCTCCGAGACGGGGAGGCGCCCCGCGCGGTCGAGGCGCGCCTGCAGGTCCTCACCGTCGAGCCGCTCCGACACGATGCAGGGCCGGTCGTCGGGCGTGCGCACGACGTCGAACACGCACACGACGTGATCCGAGTCGATGCTCGCGACGGCCCGGGCCTCGCGCTCGAAGCGAGCGACCGCGTCAGCGCACCGGGCGTACTGCTCGTGGATGACCTTGATCGCGAAGCGGCGTGGCAGCCGCGTGTGCTCCGCCTCGTAGAGTCGTCCCATGCCGCCCTTGGCGAGCACGCGCGTGATCCGGTAGGCCCCGGCCAGCACGACGCCGATGAGGGGATCGGCGGGATCGCGCGCGATACCGAGTGGGGTCGCGTCCTTTGGGCACACCACGTAGGCCTCGGGATAGCGCTGGCCGCATACGGGGCAGCGGCGGCCTGCGGAGGCCGGGACGGCGCGGAGGGCACGGGGCGAGCCGCCGTCTCGAACGTCTGGGGATCGGCTCGGCGAGGTGGTGCTCATGGGCCCAGAAGCACGGTAGCAAGGGCTTCGCGACGGGTCAGGTTATCGGCCGGGGGTTGGGCGTGGGGCGGTTCCTCCAGGAGACCAGAGGGGCGTTGCTTCAAGTGAAGCAACGCTGTCGGACGGTGGCCGGGACGGCAGGTTGGGTCACGGCTCACCGGCAGGCGGCGCGGGCGCCGCCGGTGAGGGCGGACCCGAAGAGGGC
>Ga0214473_10003881_pt1 | contig 18051 bp, 19 predicted proteins | sample RVTome_7_FD_203509 | JGI IMG/M metagenome (GOLD analysis project Ga0214473, IMG submission 203509) | Soil microbial communities from uranium-contaminated site in the Upper Colorado River Basin, Wyoming, United States - RVT98D197 | ecosystem: Environmental > Terrestrial > Soil > Contaminated >... | reverse complement strand
ATTCAATCAGTCTGTTATCGATGCCGTAAAACAGTGGGTCTTCACACCGGCCTTGATGAGCAGCGGTCCGGTAGCGGTCTGGGTGGCCACGAGTTTCTCATTCAAGCTGAGGGGATGAGCAGGCCATCACAGTGACCACGTTAAGTCATTCAAAAATATTGGCTTACAGCGTAGCCTCCGTCTCCGTTGTTTTAGGAATCCTCATACTCTCCGGGATCATATATTTCGGTCCCACGCCCACGGTGAAATACACGTTTGGCATCGTCTTGATTTTGATAGGGGTATACCGATATCTGGTGACGATGCTGAAGCCCCCGTCTGTCGATAGAAAAAGTAATGACAATTGAAGTTCTCGCCGTCCTTTTCCTGCTTTTGAGTGTGGGAGGCTGCAAGAGCAGAGAGGGTGAAACTCCCACGCGAGGAGAGTTGACCGTCCTGGCGAGTGAATCCCTTGCCCCGATCCTCCGGGAGGAAGCCGATGCCTTTATGAGTGTTTATCCCGAGAGCCGGATTTCCGTTCACGAGGTGGATACACGGGAGGCCATCGTGGCCCTGCTGAACGATAGCGTCAGCTTCATCGCGACCGATCGGAAGTTCAACGCCGAGGAACAGAGAGTGGCCGATAAGGCACAACCCGATCTTGAAGAGCTGTATATCGCCCGGGATGCGCTGGCTCTCCTCGTTCAGGCAGACAACACGCTGGAAGAGATTTCCATGGAGACACTTGGCGCGATCATGCGCGCCGAGATCAGGGAATGGGAGAGTCTGCCGGCCAGCCGTTTGACCGGAACGATCGAGCTGGTGCTCACCGGGAAGAACTCCGGCGCATATGAACTCCTGAAGGATCATTTTTTCGGATTGGACGGAGAAATCCCCGTATTCGCCACTCTCTCAACCCAGCGGGAAGTGAAGGGTTACGTGTCCCATCATCCGGGGGCGATCGGGTTAGTTTCAGCCGCCTGTCTGAAGGATACAACCGGGCAGTCGCCGGGTGAGGAGGCCCCTCGGATGGTGCGCTCCCTCGCCTTCACCGGCGTTGATTCCACAGGGCAGAAGGCCAGCTACGGTTTCTACCAGGCCTATGTTCATCTGGGAAAGTATCCCCTGAACTACCCCGTGTATATCTGTCTCAATGATAGTAAATCCGCTTTGGGAGCAGGATTCAGCGCATTTATTGCCAGTGCACCGGGGCAGAAGATCATCCTGGACTGGGGATTGGTCCCGGTGACCATGCCGGTTCGTTTGGTGCAGCTTAATTGATGTAAGGAGCATGAGCGATGAAAAAGGTCGTCACGCTGGGATTGTTCATCCTATCCCTCTTCACGGTCGAGTTACGGGGCCAGGATCAGATAACCCTCGCCATAGAACTCCTGCAGAAGGGTCAGAATCGAGAAGCGATCGTCCTCCTGCGTTCGGTGGTCGATTCCAACCCGATCAGCAAGGATGGCCTGTTTTTGCTGGCGAAGGCCTACCATCAAGCCGGCGTGAGCGATTCTACCGAGTTGTGGAGCAACCGGGCGCTGACCCAGAATCGCAAGAACCCGGAACTCTACCTCATCCTGTCTCAATCCCGGATGAGCCGTAAAAAAACCGCGGAAGCCTTTGAAACGATAAAGGATGGACTCAAGGCTACCCGTGAAGATCCTTCCCTGTTGATCCAACTGGGATTTATGCAGCTCGAACAGGATTCCACCGAGCAGGCCATGGTGAGTTTCTCGAAGGCCAAGGAGACGGTTCCGGACAATCCGCTGTTATATAAGGGATTGGGGATGAGCTATGAAAGGATCGGCGCCGGATCGATGGCCATCGTCCAGTACGATAAATCTCTGGAATTGGATTCCACCCAGCTCGATTTGAGGTATGAAACCGCGCGTTTGTATCAGGCCGATCGGAGGTACAACGAAGCCGCAAAGATATATCGGAATATTCTGGCCTCCGATCCCAACAGCGACCAGGCAGCCATCCGGCTGGGACAACTCTATTGCGCCGCTGAGCAGTATGGAAACGCGGTCGTCGTCCTTGGGCCGTATGTCGAACGCCATCCCGACGACACCGTCGCCCTGGAATGCTATTTGGATGCCCTCCTCAAGACGGGCAAGTGCGAATCGGGATTAACCATAGCCGACAAGCTCCTGAGCATCGAGCCGGACAACGAGTCGGCTCTTAGGGCACTCGGCAAATGCAACTACACGATGAAGAATTACACGGCTGCCCTCGAATACTACGGGAAACTGCTGGATCGCGTTGCTGCATCCGCGGAAGATCTTAAGCTGATCGGGAAGACATATCAGGAAATGAAGAACGATACCCTGGCTATCCGAAATCTCGAGCGTTCTCTGGAGGCGGATTCGACTCAAACGGACATCTATACCGACCTCGGGGCATCCTATATGCGCCTGAGGAATTGGGAACGGGCGAGTGAAATGTATGCGAAAAGGATCGAAGTCGATCCGAATTATGCGACCGCCTATGTGAATTATGCTCTTTCGAATATGGCGATGCAAAAGTGGGGGGCGGCTCGAACGGCGCTGAAGGCCGTTCTCGAACTGCAGCCCAGTTACCTGCAGGGGCACCTCTATCTCGCTCGTTGCCTGGCTCAGATGGATTCCCTCCAGCAGTCCAGGAAGGAATATGAAAAGGTGATCGAAATCGCGGGGCCATCGAGCGCAAACTACAGGGGCGAGCTCGGAGAGTCGCACAAGATGGTCAGCCTGGCCTACTTGGTGGAAAAAAACTATCCCAAGGCCCTCGATGCGCTCACGAGCGCCGTCGTCTACAAGCCGCAGGATGTTGAGGTCCACCTGTGGCGGGCTCAGACCCTTCACGCCCTGGATCGGAGGGAGGAGGCCACGAACGAATACAACGTCGTGCTGAAACTCGATCCGGACAATAAGGATGCCAAGAGGGGCCTGGAAATCCTGGCTCTCTATAACTGATATTGAAACGATGGAAGCGCCGACAGGAGTCCGGTCAACGTAAAGGAGGGAAATCGTCGATGAAGAAATCTTTCCCCTGTCTCCTCATTTCGGTTTTTATCCTGAGTTGCAGCAAATCGCATCAGATCGAAAAGGTCGTGGAATGGGATAGCTATGAGGATCCCTATCTCGAGATGAGTTTCAACTATCCGAAAAATTGGCCCCTCTATCCCGAAACCGGACGCATCTCCGTTTATTCCTCTCCGGAGGTTGTGAATCGCTTCTATGACTTCAGCGCCGGTGGGCCGGATGGAATCCGCCTGACCGTGTCTTTCGAGAAGCAGGACACGATCCGGACCGTGGATCAATGGGCTGAACAGCTTACAAACGAGATCCTGGGGGCTGGATTCGAGATCTCCTCTACAAAACCGACCACCATCGCCGGGAATCCGGGCTTTGAAATCCAGTATGCGGGAAACATCGACAACAAAAACAGGATGTATGCGGTTCAAGCCGTCGCCGTCAGGGATTCGATGCGCTGCCATATCAAGTACGAGGCGTTCAATCAGATGTTTGATGCGTACAAGTCCGTGTATGATACGGCCCTGGCGAGCCTGCGCCTGCCCGAGCCCCAAACAGTGGGAACGGAATCCGAACCGCCGCTCCCTTCCACCGTTTTCGATTCATTCCAGAACCAGTATCTGTCGATTTCCTATCCCGACAATTTTGACGTTCATTTACCGAAGGCCGTTGAGCCCGCGGTATTCTCCATGGAGATCAAGGGATATCGACAGGACTGTGACATCCATATCGATGTGATCCCCGCGAAGAGCCTTTCAGGGGAGAAGGTCGTCGAGCAGAATGCGAAATACTATAAGGAAAAAAGCAAGGGAGAGACGACGATCGACGGGGTCAAGACCGTATATCTGAATTATTCCCCCGTGAAGGATATCGAGAGCAGGGTCTATTTCCTGGTGAAAAACGACCGGTTCTTCCGTGTGATCTTCAATTATTATTCACCGATGAAGGAGAACTATCTCGCCGCTTTTGAGAAGACTGTCGGATCTCTCAAGGTGAAGTGATCGATTCATCCCGGCCGCCTGCCGATCCGATTCACCCGATGCAAAAGGCCCTCTGTTCGAGGGCCTTGGCTTTTCCATACGATTCACGAGGCGCTTTTCAACTTCTGCACCCGTTCTCCGATATAACCGCCGATCATTGCGACGAGCAATCCCACGATGACCCCCCCCAATTTCACCCTTCCGTTGACCGGGACCAGAGTAACGATCACGATGTCGATGCTCAGGATCACGGTCAGAAAGCCCGCCAGCGCAGACTCGAGGAGCGTCGAGCTGGGCGATCGTAATCCCATGAGGAATCCGGTGAACAGGAGCCCGAGCAGGAAGGCATACAGCAGGAGTTGCATATGGGCGCCGAGCCAGACCACGATGGAGCTGATCAGCACGACACTCACGGTGATCCCGACGGTGGTGCCGCAGACGATCCATGGCCATTCGACTTTGATACTGAGCGTGGTTTTCTCTTCGGAATCGCCTTGAAGCTGCTCGCCGGCCCATGCGCCGGCGAACGTGAGCAGGATACCGTTACACAGTACCAGCGCGAGGTCGGACCTCGAGAGATCGAGGAATCCCTTCAGCTCCATGGATTGAAAGACAATATATCCGATGATCGCCACGATGAACGAGGAAAACCCCGGCTCGATGATGGTCTCTTCCTTCGTTATCCACCCGACAATGATCCCGGTGATGACGAAACCCGATATGACCGCCATGATCGGGAGCCGCGGCGTGGCATAGAATGACCCGCTGATGATTCCGAGGCCGAGGACAAACACGGATCCGAGGATAATCGCCGTGATCACCGCAGAGAGGTGGAATGTCCGCCGCATTAATCCTCCTTAAGGATAACTGGCAGTCCTGTAGTCAGATGGAGACTTTCTATTCTGCGAGGGATGATAGCACGGTTGATGGGACCTTGTCAAGAAAAACAATTGATTTCGGGCTCCAGCCCCGGAAGCGGCTTCGCAATTCAAAATGCTGAAAATCAGATGGAGAAATATGATAGGGTTGTCCAAACTTTTGGGGTTGGATTGATGAGAAAGTACAGGTTTGGATCGGCCGATGCTACTGGAAACTAAGAGAATCCTGCCCGATCGTTAGCACGATCTTCCCGAACTGCTCTCTCCTCATGAGCCGCTCGTGGGCGGCTCGGGCCTTCTCGAGCGGGTAGGTCGAGTCGATGATCGGCCGGATCCCCGTCCTTTCGACGAAGCGCAACATCTCCCGGCAATCACTCCGGCTCCCCATGGTGGAGCCGAGTATCGTCAGTTGGTTCCAGAAAACACGCCGGATGTCCGTCTCGCCCATGGGACCGGTCGTGGCGCCGCAGGTGACGAGGCGCCCCCCCTTGGCGAGGGCCTGGAGGCTCTTGGACCAGGTGGCGGCCCCAACCGTCTCCGCGCAGACATCGGCACCCCGGTTTCCGGTAGCCTTCCGCGCCTCCTCGGCGATGTCACGGTCGTTGTGGTTGAAGGCATGGTGAGCTCCCAGCTCGAGGGCCTGCTTCACCTTTTTTGGGTCCCCGGAAGTCGCGATTACGCGGACGCCCATCGCCAGACCGATCTGAAGGGCCGCGCTCGCCACGCCCCCGCCGATCCCGATGACGAGGAGGTCCTCACCTGCCTTGAGTTGGGCACGGGTGACGAGCATCCGCCAGGCGGTGAGGAAGACGAGGGGGAGGGCGGCCGCCTCCTCGAAGGAGAGGTGGGAGGGGATCGGGTGGACATTCTCCACCGGCACCCCGACGTATTCGGCGAATGTCCCGTGGATGTGCTCTCCCAGGAGTCCGAAGGAAACACACTCGCTTTGTTCCCCCCGCTCGCAGAACTCGCACCGGCCGCAACTGATCCCGGGATCGATCAGGACGCGGTCCCCCTTCCGTAGCCATTTGACGCCTTTTCCCGTCCGATCGACGATACCCGCTCCATCCGAGCCCATAATGTGGGGGAAGGAGAACTTGAGGCCCGGGATCCCTTTCCGGACCCAGATATCGAGGTGGTTCAGCGAGGCCGCCATGAGCCGGATGACGACCTCGTTGGCTCCTGACCGGGGTTTGGGCACCTCATCGAGCCGGATCTCTTCGGGTTCTCCGTGGCGATGGATGGTGACTGCCTTCATCGGTCCTCTTCTCCTGTCGCAGGTTCGCGGGGAAAGGCTGATCCCCCGGTGATTTCTTCAAAGTTACTGAATCGATCGGGTGCTGTCAAAGGAGGGAAGTCCGCCTGTGATCTCAAGAAAAGAGAGAAGGTCGGGATGATCAGTGGTTTTTTGCTGTTGGCGCATGGATATCGGAGATGGCTTGACATTGTCCATGCCGACGTGTAAATTGTTTGATAATCATTCTCAACTATCGATGGGGCCGGACGACGGTCGTCCGGCAATTTTGCATTACGCTCTGTTATTTCCTGACAGTGAGGACGGGAAGGACAATGCCGGCCAGGAAGCCATCCACATATCCGGTACCGGGAGCGATCGCGCCTCCGCAGCCCGGGCCTGCCGACGGCGATTTCATCGACCGGTTCAAGGCTCACCTCAGGGCCGAGGGGCTTCCGCTGACGGTGCAGCGTGAGCAGATCGCTCGCGCAGCCTTTTCCATCGAAGATCACTTCTCCGTTGAAGATCTCTCCCGGACGCTGAGGAAGCGGCAACACCGAATCGGCCTTGCGACCGTTTACCGGACGATCGGACTAATGGTGACCGGCCGGATTGTCCGGAGGCACGATTTCGGGGACGGCTTTAAAGTCTACGAGCGGGTGGTGGGCCGGAACCATCATGATCATCTGATATGCGAGGGGTGCGGACGGCTCATCGAGTTCGAAGCTCCCGATATCGAGCAAATACAAGAGCGAGTCGCTAACCGCCAAAGATTCCGCGCCCGGAGCCATCGGCTGGAAATTTACGGCCTGTGCAGGGAATGTTCCCGGGAGTGGGGGAATGAGTGAAATGTCGACCGTCGGGGTTGAAAGCCGCGAAAAGCGACTCATCCTGGTCGGAAACCCGAACGTCGGCAAGAGCGTCCTTTTCAACGCCCTGACGGGGAGGTATGTGATGGTGTCGAACTATCCCGGGACGACCGTCGAGATCAGCACGGGAAAGGCGACGCTCCAGGGCGAGCGATACGTCGTCTTTGACACCCCGGGGATCAACAGCCTGATTCCCACCTCGGAGGACGAAGAGGTGACCCGGAACATCCTCCTCGATGGGAGGGCGGATGCGATCATCCAGGTGGCCGATGCAAAAAATCTCCGACGGGCCCTCACGATCTCCCTCCAGCTCATCGAGATGGGATTCCCCTTCGTCCTGGATCTCAACATGGAGGACGAAGCGAGTGACCGGGGCATTCGCCTGGACACGGAGAGGCTCTCGGGAATACTGGGCGTGCCCGTCGTCTCGACCGTGGCGACCCGGAGAAAGGGACTCGACGCCTTGATGCGGGGCATCTCGCGGAAGGTCGAGTTCCGGTGGGGCCTCCGCTACTCCGAGGATATCGAGCGGACCATCGGGGAACTCGAGAACATTTTGCCCGATACGGCGATCTCCAAACGCTCCCTGGCCCTCACGCTCCTATCGGATGACTCGAGCATTATCCCGTTTTTAAGGCGGGGACTCGACGGCCGGGCGATCGATCGAATCGAGGACATCTGCCGCGGCCTCAAGGCCGCCTACGGCCAGCCTCTGGGGTCCGTCATCAGCCAGCAGCGGTCCCGGGAGATCGATCGGATCCTCGAAGAGGTCATCTCCCGCACCCCCGGCGGCCGGTCGACCGCGCTGAAGGTGATCGGGGAGTGGACGATGCATCCCCTGTGGGGGCTTCCGTTCGTCATTCTCGTCCTCCTCCTGATGTACGAGTTCGTGGGGGTCCTCGGGGCGGGGGTCATGGTCGATTACATGGAGGGGGTCGTATTCGGGAAGTATCTCAACCCGTTCTTCGCCTGGCTGGTTGATACCGTCGTCCCCATTCATGTAGTCAGGGAGTTCTTCGTCGGAGAATACGGAGTGATCACCATGGCCCTGACCTATTCGATCGCCATCGTGCTCCCGGTCGTCGGAACATTCTTCATCGCCTTCGGCATCCTCGAGGATTCGGGTTATCTCCCGAGGCTGGCGGTCATGATGGACCGGCTCTTCCGGCTGATGGGGCTGAACGGCAAGGCGGTTCTCCCCATGATCCTGGGGCTGGGATGCGATACCATGGCGACTTTGACCACGCGCATCCTCGGGACGCGGAAGGAAAAGATCGTGACCACGCTGCTTCTCGCCCTGGGGATCCCCTGCTCGGCCCAGCTCGGTGTCATCCTCGGCATGCTGGGGGGGCTTCCTTTTCAGGCGACCCTCATCTGGACCGGAGTCGTGGCCGGCGTCCTCCTGGCCGTTGGCTTCATAGCCTCGCTGGTGATCCCTGGGGAGCGGGCCGACTTTATTCTCGAAATACCACCCATGCGCTCTCCCCAGATGAAGAATATCGTCACCAAGACCATGGCCCGGATCGAATGGTACCTGCGGGAGGCGGTCCCCCTGTTCGTCCTGGGCACGGTCGTCCTCTTCATCTCCCATGCCACTGGCCTGCTCACGGTCGTCGAGCGGGTCTCGAGGCCGGTCGTCGAAGGTTTTCTCGGCCTGCCTGGACAGACGACCCAGTCCTTCGTGGTCGGCTTTTTGCGGAGGGATTACGGGGCGGCCGGGCTCTTTATGCTCGCGAGGGAAGGGCTTCTTGACGGTGTCCAGATCCTGGTGAGCCTGGTCACCATCACCCTCTTTATCCCCTGCGTGGCCAACTTCTTCATCATCGTCAAGGAGAGAGGGCTCGGGGTTGCGCTCGCCATGGCCGGCTTTATATTCCCCTTCGCCTTTCTGGTCGGCGGAATTCTCAACTTGATCCTGCGGAGCACAGGATGGACATTCTGAGATGCGGGTTGTGCGGATACGAGTTCAGGCCAGAGGAGACAGTCTGCGGCCGGTGCCCGATGGCGAAGGGGGAGCATGCTGCCTGTTGCCCGAGGTGCGGGTATCAGATCGTGGGGCCTTCCAAAGTCCTCGATGCCATCGATCGATTATGGAGGGGATTGAAACGAAAATTCCTTCAAGGTACCGGATGAGGTTATATGAATTCTTTCGGGAATGATCAGATGGAAGAGCGAGAAGAAGAACTGCTTCAGAGACTATGGATAGGAGAGGAGGAGGAGGGGGGAGGACTCGAACTCTCGACTCTCGAGAAAGAGGTGGGGTCCGGGATGTGGTCCAACCACGGGATGTCGGATGGCTATCGGGAGGCATTGGGGTTGATGGAAGAGAGAGGCTTGATATCTTTACAGGGGAGCCGGGTCTTCATGATGGAACGGGGGAGAGAAGTCGCCAGAACGATTGTCCGGAATCATCGTCTGGCCGAGAGACTTCTCATGGAGGTCTTCGAGGTGGGCGACCGGGAGGCCCATTCGAGCGCCTGCCGGTTCGAACACATCCTGAGTCCCGAGGTGACCGATCGGGTCTGTGCCTTTCTCGGACATCCGCCGACATGCCCGCATGGGAAAGCCATCCCGCGGGGAGAGTGCTGCAAGATCTTCGGCACGCATATCGAGCCGCTCGTTCAGCCTCTGACGAGCCTCGATGTGGGAAAACGGGCCCGGATCGTCTTCATCATGCCGGGATCCCAGGCTCGCCTGGAGCGGCTCGGATCCCTGGGCCTGAGCCCTGGCGGCATCCTGAGACTGAAACAGCGGTTTCCGAGCTATGTGGTAGAGATCGATGAAACGACGGTCGCCCTGGACAAGGAAGTGGGAAAGGAGATCTTCGTCCGTGAGGTATCGTAAGGAAAAGGATACTGCGCCCCCCGGCATGCAGGTATATTTGAAGGCATATGACGAACGACGGAAAGAGATGGTTCCGGGCACTCCTGAAGGGGAAGGCCGAAGACCCCGCTGAGGGAAAGCCCTCCCCTCTTCCCTCCGTAGAATTGTATACCCGCCCCGCGTGTTCCCTCTGTGACGAAGCCAAGAAGATCCTGGTGAGGGTTCGAAAGGAGATCCCGTTCTCCTTTCGGGAGGTGGATGTGTCCGGTGATCCGGAGCTTGAGCGGCGATATGGTGGGGAGGTCCCGGTCGTCATGATCGGCGGCCGGAAGGTCTTCAAGTACCGGGTGGACGAGCGCCGGCTGAGGAAATCGCTCCGTTCGAGGATCAGCCAGGCTTGACAGGCCCGGTGGCGTCACTTATTTTCCCGTTTGGGCGAAAGGAGCCCCCTTTTGATCGCATCCGAGACTATGGGAATGGGACGGAGAGTTCGCTTTCATGGAGAGACGATCGATGAGAAGCTTGAACTTCCCCGTTCTCGCATCGATCAAAGGGTGGTTCTCAAGGAATCTCCTCCTGAAGGTCACCTCCTTGATCCTCGGTTTGTTCTTGTGGTTTCACGCCGTGACGGATCAGACCCACCAGATCGATTACCCGGTCCCCATTGAACTCTTCGTCTCGGACACGACCCTGATCATCGTCAACGAACTTCCTTCGATGGTGAATGTCACCTTCGCCGGCACAGGCAAGGAACTGATCAAACTTTGGTGGAAACACCCCTTTATCGTCAAGGAGGTCGAGGGAAAGCAGACAGGCATTCATGACCTGAATCTCGATGTATCTTCCCTGATCATACCGGAAGACCTCAACCTCATTCCGCTCAGCATCAAGTCTCCCACCACGCTCAACGTCGCGCTCGATCGGTTGATGGATAAGGAAGTGAGAGTCGCCTCGCGGCTCAAAGTCGTCCCGAAGGAGCAGTATGTGATGGTCGGAGGGGTGACGGTCGATCCACCGACCGTCTTCCTCCATGGGGCGAAGGGCGAGCTGATCGATGTCGATTCCATCCGGACCGTCGAGGGAGCGGTTCAGGGAATATCGGACACTTTTTCGGAAATTCTGCCGCTTGATTTCTCCGGCTTCCGAACCGTGACGGCCTCGGTCAATGAGGTCACCCTGAGCGGGAGAGTGGAGAAGTACATCGAGTTCGAGCTGTCGGGATTGCCCGTCGTATTGAAGGGGAGGTTGAAGGATAAATTCACGGTTCAGCCGAACGAAATCGGGCTCGTCGTGGTCGGGCCCGTCTCTCTCATACAGTCGCTCGACAAGGGCCAGGTGGAAGTCTATATCGAAATCAACGACCCCCCCATGGGAGAAACCTACTATTCGCCGATGATCGAGCTCCCCGATGGAATCGAGCTCCTCTCCGAACAACCGAAGCTCTTCAAGGCCATCCCGGCTGGAAAGGCGAGCGCTCCACAGCCAAAAAACTGACGCAGGCGCCGCGTCAGCCCAACCCTTGATATCTAGGAAAATATTTCCCCAAAATCTCTGCCTGATTCCGATCCGCCTCCGCCACTGAAAACCGGGGAGGCGCTTCCAAGCGGCCCAACGGGCAGGGGCGCCCTCCGTTATGGAACCCATCCCCGGTCTGGCAACTCCCACGAATTCCGCCTTTTCTGGCATGCTTATTGAATGAGGTGAGGGGGAACGCCTTGTTCACGTTCATTACCTTTTCGTTTTCAGACAGCAAGTAAAATCCGGGTGACAGCCGCATGCCTCGCGATTTCAACAATCGATCAGGCCCTGTTTGGCTGCCCGTCGTTTACCGGGTTTTATCGATCGAGCCTGATTTCAGAAGAAAGGGTGAAAATTGAAAGGGGCAAAGATTAGCTGCGGGATTTTCCAACAGGAAGAAGAGGTCATCCGCGCACTGACGCTGCAGATCAATCAGATCAAAATCCCCGAGATCCGGAAAATCCGAGCCCAGGACCTCCTGGATAAGGTCGACAAACTATTGGACTGCTGGATGTACGAGGAAGGGAGGGTCGACTGTTACAACTGTCAGCTGATATCGAGGTTGCGTAAGAAGACCGCTCTTTTCGTCATCGGCGTCTCGGATCTGGAAAGGTGAGGGCGGAGGATGGAGGGGGAACGCTCCAACTTCAAGAACGAGAAGATACTGGTCGTGGATGATGAACCCGACACCGTCGCCATGATTCAGTTCATACTGGAACAGGAGGGATACGATGTCATCACGGCCGAGAACGGCTATGAGGCTCTCGGAGCGGCAATCGCCGAAGATCCCGACCTGATCATCCTGGATGTCCTTCTCCCGAAGCTCAACGGATATGAAGTCTCCCGGATCATCAACGAGGAGCGGCGGGGGAAACCATCCAGTGAATACATCCCGATCCTGATCCTCACCGGGGCAAAATTTTCGGATACGGGCAAGGAAAAGCTCCTGAGGTCCTGGAGCATGGCCGAGGCTTTCATGTACAAGCCCTTCGACATCGATGAACTCGAAGCGAAGGTGAAGGACCTTCTGGGCAAGAAGAGGAGGTCTTCATGAGCGGGAATGGCGGCAAGAAGCGGGTGCTGATCGTCGATGATGAGAAGAACTTCGTCAAGCTCCTCCGTTTCAACCTCGAAGAGCGGGGATTCGATTGCGATGAGGCCTACGACGGGAAGTCGGCTCTCGCGCAGGCGATCCAGACCCGGCCTGATCTCATTCTCCTCGACCTCCTTCTCCCCGAGATGACAGGGGTCGAAGTCTGCTCCCAACTCAAGAAGAACTTTCTCACCTCCCAGATCCCCGTCATCATGATCACCGTGAAATCGGATTATCATGACAAGATCGTCGCCTTCGAGGAGGGGGTCGACGATTTTATCAGCAAGCCTTTCCAGATCGAGGAGTTCGGGGCCAGGATCAATATGATCCTCCGGAGGATGGAAAAGAGCCTGAGCTCCAACCCGCTGACCCGGTTGCCCGGGAATATCAGCATCAACCGTGAAATCGACCGCTTGATCAAAGAGAATGCGAAATTCGCACTCGCCTACCTCGACCTGGACAACTTCAAGCCCTTCAACGATCACTACGGCTATGCGCGTGGCGACGAGATCATCCGGAAGGTGGCGGAGATCATCCTGGCGGCCATCGAGGAGGAGGGAGGGAAGAACGATTTCGTCGGGCACATCGGTGGCGACGACTTTGTCTTCATCACGGATCCCGGCCAGGCCAAGAAGATCTGTGAAGGTGTCATTCGCCGGTTCAACGAGACGATCCCCGAATTCTACGACAAGGAAGACCGGAAGAGAACGTACATCGAATATCCCGATCGGCGGGGGAACATCGTCAAATATCCCATGCTTTCGGTTTCGATCGGCGTCGTCACGAACCTTCATCGAAAAATAAAATCTCATATCCACGCGGCCGAAGTGGCAACGGAAATGAAAAATTTCTCGAAGACTTTTTCCGGCTCGAGCTTCAAGATCGACAAGAGAAAAATATAGGGGGGTGATCGATGGAAAGTGAGACGCTCCCCGGAGGGCACATGGCGAGGATCTTGATCGTTGACGATGAAGAGGAAATGCTGAAGAGCATACGGCTCACCATGGAGGGATCGGGCCACGAGTGCATCTTTGCCATGGATGGGTTGGAGGCTCTGGAGATGGCGAGGAAGTGGGTCCCCGATCTCATCATCCTGGATATCATGCTTCCCGGCCTGGATGGGTACCAGGTCAGCAGATACCTGAAATTCGACTCGAAGTACCGGCACATCCCCATCATCATGCTGACCGCCAAGAGCGACGAGAAGGACAAGCGTCTCGGATTCGAAGTGGGCACGAACGAGTTCCTCACGAAGCCCTTTACTCTGGATGAGTTCATGGCGGTCGTTTCCCGTTATGTGTAGGTCGTGAGATTCGGTCCGCTTCGTAAGGGAGATGAAGTCGATGACAAGGATCCACTGGAGGAACTCCCCATGTCACGCATCCTGATTGTGGACGATGAGCATGACATCGTCGAGATGATCCGCTTCGCTCTCGAGGCCGACGGTCATGAAGTGCATGAGGCGAAGGACGGGATGGATGGCCTGGAAAAGGCCAGGGCCCTGGTGCCGGACATCATACTCCTGGATGTCATGATGCCGAAGCTGGACGGATACAAGGTCTGCCGGATGCTGAAATTCGATTCCAAGTATCGGGAGATTGCGATCGTGCTCCTGACCGCGAGGACGGGATTCAAGGACGTCACGATCGGGATGGAGGTTGGAGCGGATCGGTACCTGACCAAGCCATTCGATGTCAGCGAGGTGGTCGATCTGGTGAACCAGATCACGGGAGACGGGCACGCAGCCGGTTAAAGGGGCGGATGATGAACGTGAACAAGCGAGGCAGGCTGGGCGATCTACTCCTTTCGAGCAATCTCGTCACGGAGGAGCAGCTCCAGGAGGCACTCAACGTTCAGAACAATACGCACCAGAAGCTCGGCGAGATCCTCATCCAGCTCAATTACATCAAGGAAGAAACTCTCGTCAACCTCCTCAGCGAACAGCTCGCCATCCCCACGATCGATCTTGAACACTATGTGATCGAACCGCAGACGATCTCGCTCCTCTCCAAGTGGCTGGCCGACACGTACAAGGTCATCCCCCTCTTTAAGCTCGGAAACACGCTGAACGTCGCGATGGTCGATCCCCAGGATATTGTCGCCCAGGACGAGATCCGGCGCGGGACGGGGCTGGAAGTGGAACCTGCCATTTGTACCCTTTCCGATATGGAGAGGGCGCTCAAGCAATACTACGGCACGAACGGCAGCCTGGAGGATGTCATACACGAGGCCTCGGAGGCCTCGGCCGGACTCCTGCCGACCGAGGAGCTCGATGTCCGGAACCTGGAAGGGATGATTCAGGAGGGACCGGTGATCCGGTTTGTCAATGAGCTGATCCTCCAGGCGGTGAAGGAGGATGCGAGCGATATTCACATCGAGCCGGAATCCAAGTACACCCGGACCCGCTTTCGGGTGGACGGGAACCTCTCGGAAGTCTCGATCCTCCCCAAGGGGATGGAGCTCCCGGTCATATCCCGGGTCAAGGTGATGGCCAAGCTCGATATCGCGAAGAGCCGCATACCCCAGGACGGCCGCTTCGATCTGAACCTTCCCATGGGGGATGTCAGCATCCGGGTATCGACTTTTCCGACGATCTACGGTGAGAATCTGGTGATGCGGCTCCTGAGCAAAAGAACCGTATCGCTCGGGATCAAGAGTCTGGGCTTCGAACCCGATGATCTGGAGCGGGTCGTCGAAATGGTGAAAAAACCGTACGGCTTCCTCCTGGTAACCGGCCCGACGGGGAGCGGAAAGACGACCACGCTCTACGCTATGATGAACGAGATCAATTCCGTCACGAAAAACATCATCACCATCGAGGATCCGGTGGAATATCAGCTCGAGATGGTCCGGCAATCGCAGGTCAATCCGAAGGCAGGCTTGACCTTTGCGAACGGGTTGCGGGCCATCCTCCGTCAGGATCCCGATGTGATCATGGTGGGGGAGATCCGGGACCGGGAGACCGGCGATATCGCCATTCAGGCGGCCATGACGGGCCACCTGGTCCTGGCGACATTTCATACGAACGATGCGCCGGGGGCTTTGACCCGGATGGTCGAGATGGGGGTGGAGCCTTTCCTCCTGTCCTCGACCGTGACCGGCGTGATCGCCCAGCGCTTGATCCGGACGCTCTGCGACAAGTGCAAAGCCCCCTTCGAGCCTTCGACCGAACTTTTGCAGCGGGTCTTCGGAAGGAGTCTCGATGGCGGGTCCTATTTCAAAGCTCAGGGTTGCGATAACTGCCGGATGACGGGCTTCAGAGGGCGAAGGGCCATATTCGAGGTTCTTCCGATGAATGACGAGATTCGTGATTGTCTCATTACCAAGTCGCACAGCAGCCGGATCCGGGAGATCGCCATATCGCATGGAATGAGGGTCTTGCGGGAGAACGGGCTTCGGAAAGCCATGGGGGGAGAGACGAGCATCGAAGAGATCATCGAGACGACGATAGAGGACTGAAGCCCATGCACCGGCTCGATCTTGAATGGACGACCCGTTCGTCCCGAGCATCGAGGAGGGTTGCCCGGAGGGCTTGTGGAGACGAAAGATGCCGTTGTTTTCATATCGAGCGAGAACCGAGCAGGGCGCACTCGTCAAAGGAGAACTCGAAGGGGAATCCTCGAGCGATGTGGTCCGGGAGCTCAGCGGGCTCGGCTACATCCCTGTCCAGATCCGAAGGAGCATCGCCCCGTCCCCGAGGATCTCCTTCTCAAGGAAAAAGGTCAGGGCCGATGATCTGATTCTGTTCACCAAGCAGTTCGGGACCATCATTCGCACGGGTGTCCCGCTCGTCAGGGGACTCCAAACGCTTCGGGATCAGGCGGAGAGCGAGGAGATGAGAAGGGTGGTGAATGCGATCCTGAAGAATGTGCAACAGGGAAACTCCCTGGGGGATGCCTTGAAGAAACATCCCCATGTCTTCTCGCCCGTCTATTACAACACCGTCCGGGCCGGAGAGACCTCGGGTAAGCTGGAAGAGATGCTAAACCGGCTGGCCGATCTCCTCGAGTACGAGCGGAAGGTCAAAGAAGAGCTCAAGTCGGCCATCCGGTACCCGATCCTGGTGATTACCGTCATGATCCTGGCTGTCTTCGTACTGGTCACATTTGTCGTCCCGAAGTTCATGACATTGTATGGCCGGTACAATATGGAACTGCCCCTCCCCACGCGGATTCTGATGTCCGTCAGCACCTGCTTCAGCAGATACTGGTATGTCGTACTCATCGCCGTCGCCGGGCTGATCGTCGGGTTCCGGGTGCTGGTCAGGACGGAGTGGGGAGAGAGGCTCTGGGATGGGTTGAAGATCAAGGCGCCGATCGTCGGCAGGATCGTCTTCAAGGGGATTCTCTCCCGGATGGCCAGGATATTCGCTACGCTGAGCAGCAGCGGCGTGCCGATACTCGAAGCCATGGAGATCGTCAGGACCACCGTAGGCAACTCCGTGGTGGCGGAACGGATCAGGAAGATCCGCTCCCAGGTCAGCGAGGGGTCGGGTATCGCCCTGCCGATGAGCAGGATCGGCGGATTCCCTCCGCTCTTCGTCCAAATGGTCGCGATCGGCGAGGAGACCGGCGCCCTCGATGATATGCTGCTCGAGGCTTCCCGGCACTACGAGATGGAGATCGAATATCATCTCAGAAGATTGACGGTGGCCATCGAGCCGCTGCTGATCATAGGCCTCGGCGGAATGATACTCCTGCTGGCGCTCGCGGTCTTCATGCCGTTGTGGAACATGGTCGGCATCGTCAGGCGATAGCCGGAAGATTTTGTCCGGTCCCGGCGACGGAGGAATGGAGGCCGGACCGTGGGGGTGAGCGATCGATGATGGGAGAGAGAAGAGGATTCACGCTCGTCGAGTTGACCATGGTCCTCGTGGTCGCGGCTATCGTCATGTCGGCGGCGATCCCCATGGTCGGGATGATGCTCGAATCGTCGAAGAAAGCGGCGACTCTGGAGGAGATGCTGGAGCTCAAGCGTGGGATCGTGGGGGAGCCGGGTGTGACGAGCGGAGGCGATTTCGTCCAGGTTGGATTCGAAGGGGATATCGGCTCGCCGCCGCCGGATCTTCAGGCGCTGGCACAGAGACCGGCGGCAGTCCCGTCGTACAACCGGTTCACGAGAACGGGGTGGAACGGCCCCTACATCGACCCGAATAACCAGGATTACCTCACGGACGCCTGGGGAGTGGCGTATGCCTATGATCGCGATGCCCGGACGATCACGAGCGTGGGATCCTCGGAAACGATCGCCCTTTCATTCTAGAGGATTCACTTTCCTCGAGATGCTGATGGTCATCGTGATCATCGGGATCCTGAGCGCGGTGGCTATGCGGGCCCTCGACGGCGCGCTCGACAGGGGAAGGTTCGAAGCGACCGTTGAGGAAATGGACGAACTCGTCTATGCGATGGTCGGAAATCCGGGGCTCTACTCCGGCGGGGTGCGGACCGACTTCGGGTACTTCGGGGATGTCGGCTCTCTGCCCCCCAATCTCGACGCCCTGGTCACGAACCCCGGGTACGGGACCTGGAGGGGTCCCTACATCACGGTCGACTTCACCCAGGATCCGAACGGTTATCGAGTGGATGCCTGGGGGAATGGATATACCTACCAGAGCCTGACGATCACGAGCAGCGGCGGAGGAAGCCCGATTACGCGGAGAG
>Ga0214473_10003880_pt1 | contig 18053 bp, 12 predicted proteins | sample RVTome_7_FD_203509 | JGI IMG/M metagenome (GOLD analysis project Ga0214473, IMG submission 203509) | Soil microbial communities from uranium-contaminated site in the Upper Colorado River Basin, Wyoming, United States - RVT98D197 | ecosystem: Environmental > Terrestrial > Soil > Contaminated >... | reverse complement strand
CGCATGTTCCTGGTGGACACCGAGAACGGCGGCATCGTGGGCGACGAACAGATCAAGGAGAGCATAGCCGGGCGGCAGCCATACCGCGTCTGGCTGGACGAGAACCTCATGCCGCTGAGCAAGCTGCCCGAGCCCCAAACCCCTCCGCCCGCCTACGACCCCGACACCTTGCTCATACGCCAGCAGGCACACGGCTACACGCTCGAGGACCTGCGCATGCTGATGGCGCCCATGGCCGTCAACGCGCAGGAAGCGGTCGGTTCGATGGGCACCGACACGCCGCTGGCGGTACTGTCAGACCGACCTCAGCTGCTGTTCAATTACTTCAAACAGCTCTTCGCCCAGGTAACCAACCCTCCCATCGACCCCATCCGCGAAGATCTGGTCATGTCACTCAAGACCACCATCGGGCCGGGGCTCAACCTCTTCGAGGAAACGCCGCAGCACTGCCATCAGCTGGAGCTCGACAACCCCGTAATCGACAACCTCGAGCTTCAAAAGATCAAAGAGATAGATGATGGTGCCCTCAAGGCAGTGACCTTGCCCATCCTGTTCCGGGTCGCCGGCGTCGGCTACGGCCTGCAGGCCGCTCTCGACGAGCTATGCCGCGCGGCCTCGGATGCCGTGGCACAAGGCTACGGCATTCTTATCCTGTCCGACCGCGGTCATGACGAAGAATGGGCGCCCATTCCGAGCCTGCTGGCGACCGGCGCCGTGCATCACCACCTCATTCGCGAGGGCACGCGCACCAGGTGCGGCATCGTCGTCGAGTCCGGTGAGCCGCGCGAGATCCACGACTTTTCCCTGCTGGTCGGCTACGGGGCTGGTGCGGTGAATCCCTATCTCGCCTGCGAAACGCTGATCGGCATGGTCGATGACGGCACCCTGACGGACGTCGCCGCCGACACCGCCATCGAACACTACCTCAAAGCGGCCAACAAGGGCCTGCTCAAAGTGATGACGAAAATGGGGATTTCCACCGTGCAAAGCTACCGCGGCGCGCAGATCTTCGAGGCCATCGGTCTCAATCGTGAGGTCATCGACCGGTACTTCACGTGGACCGCATCCCGCATTGAGGGCGTCGGGCTCGACGTCATCGCCAGCGAATCAGAGCGCCGCCACCACCTTGCGTACGAGGTTTCGCCGGCCCTGGACGGCGAGCTCGATCCCGGCGGCCAGTACCAGTACCGGCGCCGCGGTGAGCACCACATGTACAATCCGGACACCATCGCCAAGCTGCAGCACGCTGTGCGCTCGGGAAACTATCGCGCCTTCAAAGAGTACTCCGCCCTGGCCAACAACGAGAGCGAGAGATTGTGCACCATTCGCGGCTTGCTACGGTTCAAACCGGGAACGTCGGTTGCGCTCGCGGAAGTCGAGCCGGCCAGCGAGATCGTCAAGCGCTTCAAGACCGGGGCGATGTCGCTAGGTTCCATCAGCCGCGAGGCCCACGAAAACCTCGCCATCGCCATGAACCGCATCGGCGGCAAGTCGAATACCGGCGAAGGCGGCGAAGATCCGGTGCGCTACGTTCCCGATGAGAATGGGGACCTGCGTCGTAGCGCCATCAAGCAGGTGGCCTCCGGCCGTTTCGGGGTGACCAGCCACTATCTGGTCAACGCCGATGAACTGCAGATAAAGATGGCTCAGGGCGCCAAGCCTGGGGAAGGCGGCCAACTGCCGGGCCATAAAGTGGATCAGTACATTGCCTCGATCCGCTACTCGACACCCGGGGTCGGCCTCATCTCTCCTCCTCCACACCACGACATCTATTCCATCGAGGACCTGGCGCAGCTGATTCACGATCTGAAGAACGCCAACAACCGGGCACGCATCAGCGTGAAGCTGGTGGCCGAGGTCGGCGTGGGTACGGTGGCCGCGGGAGTCTCCAAGGCCAAGGCCGATGTCGTCCTGATCAGCGGCGACTCGGGCGGTACCGGCGCGTCGCCCCTGACCTCCATCAAACATGCGGGCATCCCGTGGGAGCTTGGCCTCGCTGAAACCCAGCAGGTGCTCGTCATGAACGACCTGCGCGGCCGTATCCGGGTCGAGACTGACGGCCAGCTCAAGACCGGCCGTGACGTGGCGGTCGCGGCGCTGCTCGGGGCCGAGGAATTCGGCTTCGCCACCGCTGCCTTGATCTCCTCAGGATGCATCATGATGCGCGTGTGCCATCTGAATACGTGCCCGGTCGGCATCGCCACGCAAGACCCGGTGCTGCGCAAGCGTTTCCAGGGCAAGCCGGAGCACGTGGTGAATTTCATGATGTTCATCGCCGAAGAGCTGCGTGAGATCATGGCCGAGCTGGGATTCCGGACGGTCGACGAGATGGTGGGCCGAGTCGATGTGCTGGAGACGCGCGACCTGGTCGACCACTGGAAAGCCAAAGGCGTCGAACTCACGCAGATCCTCCACAAGCCTGATGTGCCGCCGACGGTGGCCGTCCGCTGCGTCGAGAAACAGGACCACGGTCTGGCGCAGGCGCTGGATAATATGCTCATCGAACGAGCCGCGGCGGGGCTCGAAAGCGGCGAGCGGGTGACAATCGAGTCGCCCATCCGCAACGTCAACCGAACAGTCGGGGCCATGCTGTCGGCCGAAGTGTCACGCCGGTGGGGGATGAATGGCTTGCCGCCAGAGACCATTCAGCTCAAGTTCCATGGCTCCGCGGGCCAGAGCTTCTGCGCCTTCCTGGCGAACGGAATATCGGTCACGCTGGAAGGCGATGCCAATGACTACTTCGGTAAAGGACTCTCCGGCGGGCGCATCGTGGTGTACCCGCCCAGAGATGCTTCTTTCCTGCCGGAAGAAAACATCATCGTCGGGAACGTGTCATTGTACGGCGCCACCGGCGGCGAGGTCTTCCTGCGCGGCTTGGCGGGAGAACGCTTCTGCGTGCGTAACAGCGGCGTGACCGCCGTGGTGGAAGGCGTCGGCGACCACGGTTGCGAATACATGACCAGAGGCGTGGTCGTCGTTCTCGGGCCCACGGGTCGCAATTTTGCCGCCGGCATGAGCGGCGGCGTGGCCTACGTGCTCGACAGTGACGGCAGTTTCGAACGCCGCTGCAATATGGGCATGGTGGCAATCGAAGCGGTGGATGAGAAGGATGCCGAGACTATCCATGCGCTGGTGCGCCGGCACTACGAGTATACCCAGAGCGCCGTGGCCTGGCGGCTGCTTTCGGGTTGGAAACACCACGTCGGGCAGTTTGTCAAAGTCATGCCGGTGGAATACCGCCGCGTCCTGGCGAGTCAGCATCTCGATTCAGATGCGGCGAAGCTGGCGAGTATTTGAGGGGAGAAGTCGATAGTCAATAGTCGAGAGCCAACAGTCGAAAGTGCGAGCATGGGTAAAATCACAGGATTTCTAGAGTACGAGCGCGAACTGCCACAGCGGCGGCCGGTGCCGGAGCGGCTGCGTGACTGGCGTGAGCTGGAAGGTAAGCATCCAGCCGAGGCGTTGCAGAAGCAGGCGGCGCGCTGCATGGACTGCGGCATCCCTTTCTGTCACAAGGGCTGTCCGCTGGGGAACATAATCCCTGACTGGAACGACCTCGTCTACCGCGGGCGCTGGCGCGAGGCTGCCAACCGCCTCCATTCCACCAACAACTTTCCCGACTTCACCGGCCGCGTCTGCCCCGCTCCCTGTGAGGAGGCCTGCGTCCTCAACATCAACAACGACCCGGTCACCATCAAACAGATTGAGAAGCAAATCGTCGATCACGCCTTCAACGCTGGCTGGGTGGGGCCGCAGGTCCCACCGCAGCGTACCGGCAAGAGGATTGCCATCGTCGGCTCCGGTCCGGCCGGCCTGGCCTGCGCGCAGCAGTTGGCGCGTGCCGGCCATTCTGTAACGGTGTTCGAACGAGCCGACCGTATCGGCGGACTCCTGCGATACGGTATCCCGGATTTCAAGCTCGATAAACGGGTACTTGAACGTCGCCTGGCGCAGCTGTCCGGGGAAGGCGTCACCTTCCGGCCGAACACCAACGTTGGTGTCGATTACCCGGTGACGCGGCTGCGCGCCGAGCACGACGCCGTCGTGCTGGCGGGCGGCGCTACGGCGGCGCGTGATCTGCCGATCCCCGGAAGAAACCTGAAGGGCATTCATTTCGCCATGGACTTCCTGCCGCAGCAAAACAGGGTGGTGGCGGGCGATCGTCTACGCAACCAGATAACCGCCAAGGGCAAGCGCGTGGTCGTGCTCGGCGGTGGCGATACTGGTTCCGACTGCTTGGGGACCTCGAATCGGCAAGGCGCCATCTCCGTGCACCAGTTCGAGTTGCTGCCACAGCCGCCGGAAACGCGCAACGGGGAGGCGGCGCCGTGGCCGTACTGGCCCATGATCTTGAGAACCTCGTCGTCGCACGAGGAAGGCGTGGTACGCGATTGGAGCATCAACACCAAGGCCTTTTCCGGCGACGCCAAGGGGCAGGTCAAGAAGCTGCACGCGGTGCGTCTGGAATGGACCAGGGGCGACAACGGCCGGCCCGCGATGCGTGAGGTCCCCGGCAGCGAATTCGAGCTGGACGCCGACCTGGTACTGCTGGCCCTGGGATTTCTCGGCCCAGAACGCAACGGCATGATCGCGCAGCTGGGTGTGGCGTTGGACGAGCGCGGCAACGTGGCGACGGGAAAGAATTGGACTACCAGTGTGCCTGGTGTGTTTGCCTGCGGCGACATGCGGCGCGGCCAGTCCCTGGTGGTTTGGGCGATCTGGGAAGGACGCGAGTGCGCCCGCGGGGTGGACCAGTTTGTAATGGGCCGGACGGATCTCCCCGCCAGTCCGGACCCGTTTTGATTTCGCCTATCGCGTATCGCATATCGCATATCGCCCAGATTTCCGGCCGATAAGCGATAGGCGATATGCGAATCCACGGTGGTACTATCGAGAGGACCTTGCTAGTGTTGGGCCATGCCGGATAACGACAATCAAAGTGCAACGACGCAAGAAAACGACTTTGCCGCCATGCTGGCAGAGAGTGAAGCAGGGTCGGAACAGCAAGAAATCACAGTTGGTGAGCTAGTACGCGGCCGGGTGATGGCCATTGGACAAACCGCCGCCTTCGTGGCCATCGGCGGTAAGGGAGAAGCCACCATCGACCTGGCGGAGTTTCGCGACCCTACGAGCGGTCAGGTAACGCTGGCCATAGGCGATCTCATCGAAGCCACCGTCCTAGACGATGGCAACCACTCCGGCGTCGTGGTCCTCAAGCGCATGCTGGGCCGGGGTGGACATCTTCCGGCAGAGCTCGAGCAGGCGCAGGCGCACGGTATCCCCATCGAAGGACTGGTCACCGGGGAAAACAAGGGTGGCTTCGAGGTCCAGATCGGCGGCGTGCGCGCCTTCTGCCCGGCTTCACAGATCGACCGCCGCCGGCCGGGCGAGCGGCCGCCAGGGGCGCAGTACATCGGGCAGCGCTTCGCCTTCCGCGTCAACAAGATCGAAGGCCGCGGCCGCAACGTGGTGGTGTCGCGACGCGAATTACTCGAAGAAGAGGCGGCGGCACAGGCGGCACAGACGTGGGAGAAGCTGAAGGTAGGCGCAGTCGTGCAGGGCCAAGTTACTAGCTTATGCGATTTCGGCGCCTTCATCGACCTCGGCGGGGTCGAAGGACTCATTCATGTCAGCGAGCTGGGCTACGCACACGTGAACCATCCCTCGGAGGTTCTCCAAGTCGGGCAGGTGGTCGAGGCCCAGGTAGTGAAAGTCGGCGAGCCCGGAACCGCTCGCCGCCAGGTGGGCCTGTCGATGAAAGCCCTCGCGGCGGATCCATGGTCGACTGTGCGCGAACGTTTCCCGGTGGGCTCAACCGTCCCGGGGAAAGTGCGGCGGGTCGAAGCTTTTGGGGCCTTTGTCGAAGTCGCCCCAGGACTCGACGGGCTGGCGCACATTTCGAAGCTGGTGCTCGACCGCCGCCTGTCTCATGCTCGACAAGCGGTGAGCGTCGGCCAGAAGGTTGGAGTCACAGTGCTGGCCATCGACCCCGAGCAGCGCCGCCTCAGCCTGTCAATGGTCGAGCACGCACGTGAAGCTCGCGATTCGGCCATTGTCGCGGAACGCAACGAAGAGCAGGCCGCCGTAACCCGCACCAACCAGCAGCGTACGCTCGGTACCTTCGCCGATCTCCTGGCCGCCTCGAAGAAGAAGAGAGCGTGAGAGCGTAGGGCGTGGGAGTGTGAGAGCGAATTCACTCTCTCACGCGCTGACGCCCTACGCCCTACGCTCTCACGCTCTCACGCTCTCACGCTCTCACGCTCTCACGGAAATTCTTTCAGGCCGGCGCGCGGCGAAGGGAATTCGGACATGAGATGGTGTTAGCCATGCTTGCGGGGAAATGGAAGTACAAGCGTTGCAATACTCGGCGTTGCGGTGCACTCTGTCCGAGGGACAAAACGTGATTGGTGAAACCGACAATCAAGACGGCTCACTGGCCCCCTGTGAACAGCCGCCCTCGCACGGAGCGGAAGACTACTTCCGCAGGCTGGTCGAGAACACCCTCGACGTCGTCACCATCATAAGTGGTAACGGCACCATCCGCTACGAGAGCCCGGCGATCGAAAGAGTTCTCGGGTACCGGCTCGATGAGCTGATCGGGCGCAACGTGTTGGATCTCGTTCATCCGGAAGATCGCGACGGTGCCGCCAAGGCGTTGCATCGCGCCCTCGAGGAGCCCGGTGTACCCCACACAGCCGAAGTTCGCATTCGCCACCGGAATGGTTCGTGGCGCATTCTGGAGGCCGTCGGAAAGCGTCTCACCGGCCGCGGAGCCCCCGAGGTGGTGATGAGCTCCCGCGACATCACGCAGCGCCGGCAAGGGGAGAAGGAGACTTGGCAGCGGCAGGCGGAACTGGCGCATTTGCTGCGTCTGAGCACGATGGGCGAAATGGCCTCGGAGGTGGCTCACGAGCTCAACCAGCCCCTTGCCGCCATCGCCAATTACGCCAGGGGTTGCATGCGGCGTATCAGCAGCGGCGCGGTCGATAACGATCAGCTCCTTTCCGCCTTGGACCGCATCGCCGGCCAGGCCATGCGGGCCGGAGCCATCATTCGAGGCTTGAGAAGCTTCGTGAGCAAAGGCGATTTCCAGCCGGAAAGCGCCGATCTCAACGAGCTTATCCGCGAAGCCGACAGCTTCGTGGAGCCCGAGGCCCACCAGCACCACGTCTCCATGCGACTCGATCTGGCAGCGGGACCGCTAACGGTGCGGGTCGATACCGTGCAGATCGAGCAGGTGGTTCTGAACCTGGTGCGCAATGGCATCGAGGCGGTGAACGGAGCGGCGGAGGGTGAGCTAGTGGTCAGCAGCGGCGTGGTACGCGAAGGTGTGGTCGAGGTCTCCGTGTCCGATACCGGCGGTGGAATTTCATCGGCTCTCGGCGATAGAATGTTCGAGCCGTTTTTCAGCACCAAAGCCGGCGGGCTGGGCATGGGCTTGCCGATCAGCCGTTCCATCATAGAGGTCCACGGCGGGCGACTCTGGGCCACCGCCAACCCTGACCGTGGCGCGACGTTTCACTTCACACTGCCGCTCGAAATGCAATCGGGCAAGACGCCAGCGGCCTGACAGCTACTGCGGACGTCAGTCCTCGTTGCTGTCGAAATTGCCTTTGACTTCCGGAAGCAGGGGAGAGCGGTGATGAACCTGCCGGCTCGGTGCCGGCTTGTGGTAGATGAAGCGCGTGTGACAGCCCCTGCACTCGGCACTGTATGCGCCCTTGTTGCGACGCAAGGTGACGGTCACGATGGTGCCGTCGGTGTGACGATGCTGCACCGCCGGAAAGACTGAAACGACCTGCTCATGGAACCGGCGTTGCCTCTGCCGCGAATCGTTCGATTTCGAGGCTGGCACCTCGGCCCCGCTCCTGCTCTTGGTTAGTTTGGCCATATAAGCATACGCGTGCCTATAAAGATGAAAAAGATCGCGAAAACGCGGCGCAGCCATGGATCTGAGATGTACTGCGCCAGATGCCCCCCAGCCCCGGCCCCGAAGACGAATCCCAGACAGATCAGCATGGCCCAGGTCAAATTCACGTGTCCGGCGCGGTAGTATTCCAGAAAGGCCAGAACGCCGATCGGAGGCAGCAGCATGGCCAGCGAGGTCCCCTGCGCTTCATGCTGCGACATGTGGAAGAAGTGGACGAGAAGCGGAATGACGATGATGCCTCCTCCCACGCCCAGAATGCCAGAAAGGACACCGGCGAATGCCCCGACGAGAACCATCCACACCGCTTGCATGGCTTCACTCTAGCAAACCAGGATTACGGAATCAGTAGCTCGCCGAGGTGGCTTTTGTGCGCCGTGGATATCAGATAGATAGATCTTATGCGTCTTGCTCGGATCTCTATAGCGGCTCACCTGCTGCTGGTTGTCTGTGTTGTCGTGTGCGGCTGTTCGCCCATCAGGAATGGCGGGCGTCCGGTTGCGCTGGCGAACTCGCTGCAGGAGATCCTGCCGCACGGTGATCGAGACCATCTCGTATACGTTTGGCGCAAGTTGGATGCGCGGCAGAGCTTGGGCGGCGTCCAGGTGCAGCATTTCACGGTGGTCCGAGACGGGGAATTCGAGGTCACACTGAGCGAAAACGGCGTTGCCCTCGGCCGCATGCGCTATACCGACGACGGCACCACACTGGCACTGCGCTATGAAGAGGACCTCACGCGCGGATTTCGCCTGTCGTACGATCCACCCTTGACACAGTTGCATGTCCCGTTGCTGGCCGGAAGAACGGAGTCCTCCTCGTCTGCCACCATGACGCGGCTAGCGGACGGGCTGACGATCGGGACCATGCCGGTGACCCAGGTGGTGACCTTTGCGCCCGGCCGCGGTGTCCGTTCACGTGTGGGTAATTACGGCCGCACGGTTGTTCTGCAGATGGTTCGCACCCTTCAGTCGCCCGCGCACTCCGAGGAGCTCAAGGCTGAAACCATCCTGGCGCCGGGGGTCGGGGAAATCCAATCGACCGCCAGCACGCCGGAAACCACCCTGGTGCGCCGTGAGCTGGCCTGCGCCATCATCGGTGGCCAACGCGTCGGGGAGTGCTCCGACATCGGCAAGCTGTGGGAAGAATCGCGGAGTGGCAGGTAGCGGTTGAGTGACGGAGCCTGCCCGAAGCCCTCAAGCCCCATTCACGCCGCCTTCGATTGCTCGCCCGCCGTGGTGGCCGCGTACGCCTGAAACAGCTTGCCCCACGGGGTAGTGGCCAGCCAAGTCTCGAAGGTGCGGCGATCCTTCAGCGGCCAACGGAAGTAATCGTGGTAGGCCTCCGAACCGAAGATGAATAGATTGACCAGCGGGGTTCGGAAGAAGAAGTTCTGGATACGCTTGAGCGGGCTGAACCACAGCAGATCGCCGACCCGGCTGGCGAGATTGTCTCCGACGTGAAAGTGCCAGTTCTCGCCCGAGATGTCCTCGCCGACGATCTCGATCTCTTCCGGTTTGCCCGTGCCGAGGCCGGCCGTGTGTGCCAGGTTGATATACTTTATGCTCATGGGGTCGAAGCCCATCATCTTGGCGGCCACGGCATCGATGGCCACCTGATCGGCGCTGGCGAGGATGATGTTCTTGAGCACCGGGAACATAGTCCGGGGCCCTGGACCGTTGCCGGCGGTGGTGCCGTCCATCACGGCGAACAGGCCGGAGTGGATTTCTTTCTGGATCGCGAGCAGATCTACGATGGTCTCATGGATCCAGCTGTGGGTGTAGTGGCGCAGCGTGTTCAATAAGCCGCCGAAAGCATTCTTTATGGCGCCGGTCGTGGTCGTGTAGATGTGACACTTCACCGTGGGCAGGTGCACCACGTTCTTGCCGATGAAGTAATCCGGTATCTGAATACCGCCATAGTCACGATAGATCGCATCCAATGCCAGCATCTTGGCCTTGGGCCTGTAGGGTATCCACTGCATGTCCTCGCTCTTGAAGTTGTAGAGCACGGGAATCTCGTAGCGCCGAAAAATGGGCATGTACTTGTTCAAGTCCTCGCCCTTGAACGCGTCAGTCACCACGGTCTTGTTCTGGACACAGACGAGATCGCGGTAGCCGTGCTGTCGCAGTCCCAGTATGGTCCCTTCGAGTTGCCAGGGAGTGGTGTTGGCCCCGGGAAAGGGGAAATGCCACGAGATGTTGTCCTTCAGGATGGTTGTGCTGGAGATCGACAGGTGCGCCTGAAACTCGGCCATCTCCATCAGGCGCTGGTAGTCCTCCAGCACGGTTTCCGGCCGTGTTTTCAAGACCGCGACTTTCGATTTCGGCATGCTACCCTCCGGACCGCATACTAGCATGGGCGAGCATAAGTCCAAGGTCGATCTTCAAGCCTTACCTAGACTTTGGACCTTGGACCTTGGACTTTGGACTCTTCTTCTATTACCGCCAGCAGTTCGGAAGGGTGCTCGATGATCGTGTCGACCGCCGCAGTGCGTAGTCCGGTCAGGCCGAATCCCCAGGAAACGCCGCAAAAATCGACATTGGCGGCCCGAGCTGTGTTCAGGTCGATGAGAGAATCACCCACGAGGATCACCTTCTCCGGGCCCACGCCAGACAGCGCGCACAGGTGCTGCAGGCCATCCGGGTCGGGCTTGCGTGTTGGCAAGGAGTCCCCGCCGATGACCGTAATGAAATGCGGCAGCACCTGTAGGCCGCCGAGAACAGCGCGGCTGAGAGCTTCAGGTTTGTTGGTCAGCACCGAGAGTGTTGCCCCACGCTGCCGGAGGGCGCGGAGCAGCTCGCAGATGCCGGGATAGAGGCGCGTGTTGTCCAGCAAGTGCTTTCCGTAGTGGGCCATGAAGCGCCGCAGACCCTCGTCGATCAGCTCCTCATGCGTGGCTCCGAGGCCGCGCTGGACCAGCATCCTGGCGCCTGACCCGATGTAAGTGGTGACCACATCGAGCGGCAGCTCCGGCAGTCCGAAAGAGCCGCGGACGAAATTCACCGCGTGCGACAGGTCCAGGCGCGAATCGATCAGAGTGCCGTCGAGATCGAAGGCGATGTGGGCGTAGCTCATGGCTGCGCTTTGACGACTGGATTTTCGAGCACTCCGATGCTGCTGATTTCGATCCGCACCACGTCGCCTGGGCGTAGGAATCGTGGCGGGGTGCGCCGAAATCCGACTCCTCCAGGCGTACCGGTGGAGATCACGTCTCCCGGCTCCAGGGTCACGCCGGCGGAGATGTACTCGATCAGGGTCGGGACGTCGAAGATCAGGTCGTCGGTGGTAGCATGCTGCAACTGTTCTCCGCTGACCACGGTGCGTAGTTCGAGCTTGCCGGGATCCGGAATCTCGTCGGCCGTGACCAGCACCGGGCCCATGGGCGCGAAGGTGTCGAAGGACTTGGCGATGCAGTGGCCGCTCCGACTCTGGTAGTCGCGGGCGCTGACGTCGTTGATGATGGTGTAGCCGGCAATATAATTCAGGGCCTGACCCCGGAGGACGCGCCTGGCGCGCGTGCCGATGATCACGCCGAGCTCGCCTTCGTAGTCGATGCAGGCACTTACCAGCGGAATTTCGATGGCGGCCCCGGGTCCGATCACCGCGCTGGCGGCTTTCGAGAAGATCAGCGGCGCCGCCGGAATCGACGTTCCGGTTTCCTCCGCGTGGCTGCGGTAGTTGAACCCGATGGCGAGTATCTTTCCGGGGCGCGGCAAAGGCGCAAGGCGGCGGATGCGAGGCTCGGCGATGAGCCCAACGCCGCTACGGACGGAGCGCTCGCAGGCGTGCCGTGCGACGTCCATTGCCGCAGGGCCGGCGGCCAAGAGGGCCAGCATGCTGTCCGGCAGCTCGGGCGCCGCCGCCCGGAAGTCCACGATCCCGCGCGTGCTTTCCGCACCGATGTGCGGGATATCTTCGTATAGGAAACTCAGCAAACGCATGGCATCATCTCTCCAGCCTGAATAGTGTTTCGAGGTGAGAGCACAGTTCTATACAGGCGGCCGCGTGAAGACAATGCGACACCCCAGTGCTTGCCTGAATCAAGAAGAATTTGACTGACGTGGACTCACCAGGCAGTCGGCTTCCAGCCGACTTGGGTGCGAATCAGCCGGGGAACTTTCAGTCCCCGGCGGCTGCGCTGCCGTATCTTTGGGATCTCGTGAAGTCGGTTGCGCGGTTCTGAACAGGAACGGCAACGCGCTCTCAATGTGCTCATTTCCATTGCCGTCAACGCCCGTGATGGCTAGGCTGAGGCGCAAGGGGATCGAAAGGTGGACACTGCCGATGTGGTCATCGTGGGTGCCGGGTTTGCGGGCGGGGCGACGGCGTACCATTTGACCCGGCGCGGGATACGGAACGTGCTCGTGCTCGAGCGCGAGGCGGTGGCGGGTATGCACGCTTCGGGCCGCAACGCCGCTTTGGCGTTTCAGGTGCTTTCGGATGCAGCTGAGGCACGGCTGGCAGTCGAGGGGGTGCGATTCATTGCCAGCCCGCCCGATGAATTCACCGCCGTGCCCTTGCTGCGGCGCTGCGGTTCACTCCTGGTGGCGCAGGTCGATGGCGTGCCGCAGTTGCAGCGGGCGCAACGTGATGCCCTCCAGCTGGGGCTCGAGTGTGAAATCCTTTCTCCTGAGGAGGCGGCCGAACGCGTGCCCGTGCTGGCTGGTGCCCCGTTTGCTGCCGCGTTCTGGAACCGGCACGACGGCATCGTCGATATCCATGAGCTCTTGCAGAGTTTTCTTGCCGGCGCCCGCCGGGGCGGGGCGCGGGTCGAATTTCGCCGCGCCGTCACGGCCGTACGCACGGCCCACGGCCGCATCAGCGCCGTGGAGACCGAACGCGGTGCGGTAGAAACCCGCTGCCTCGTCAATGCTGCCGGCGCCTGGGCCGGAGAAGTGAACCGGCTTGCCGGTGCCGTCAGGAGCGTGGTTGGACCGCGGCGCCGGCACTTGTTCCTGACGCTGGCTGATTCTCCCATCCGGCGCGACTGGCCCTTTGTCTGGCACAACGATCTCGACGTCTACTTCCGCCCCGAGGGTGAGGGGCTCTTGATGAGCCCCTGCGACACGACACCGCATCCGCCGCGAGAACCGGTGGTGGACGACGCGGTGCAGCACCTGCTGGCGCAGAAGGTTGCGCGCGCCTTCCCCGCGCTGGCTTCGGTTCGCATCGCCTCGTCCTGGTGCTGTTTGCGCACCTTCGTGCGTGACGAGCGTTTCGTCATCGGACGCGACCCCCAGATCGAAGGTCTGGTGTGGGTGGGCGCGCTGGGCGGACACGGCATGACCACCAGCCCGGCGGTCGGCCGGCTCGGCGCCGCAGCCGTGCTGCGGGAATCCAGTGCCGAGCTCGAGTATTTCTCCCCGGCGCGTTTGATGTGAGAGCTTGCTCGCCAAGCGGTGAAACGGGACATCGAGCGTCTCATCCGTAGTCCTCAATCGGAAATTCCAAGCTTGTTTGCTCGTGCCCGGTTCGCTAGGCTCGATGCGAGCCGAGGTCATGACGATCTTCTCGCATAATTCGGGATTGTCGCTGTGCGAAGGACTTCTTTGCATTGGCGTATCCGTCCTTGCGCTTGCGGCATGAGGTCCGGCTCCATGGCGTGTGCACCGACCGCCCTTCCCAACAAGATGATGCTCGGCTTCGTCGTACGCCGTTGCAGCGTCGAAATGGGCCACTTTCCCTCGGCGGAAGAGTTCGCCGCCTGGGCCAACCACTGCAGAGAAGGTGATCGCGTCTTCAAGCTCTTTGGCCGCCTGATCACCGTCGATGAGGCCCGCCTCATCTTGCGCCATCCGGCGCGCGTGGTGAGCGCCCGCGGTGCCGCACCGCACGAGTGCGTCCTGCCCGACGAAGACATTCCAGCCAAGGCCAGCCTGGCCGAGGTCATTTCTATCGCCGCCGTCCGCGCCAGGATGAAGGCGCGGGCGAAGTGAGGAGGAGACGACAGACCGCAGAAGGTCAGAGGACAGACAAGATCTGCTCCCCCATCCGTCTGTTGTCTGGCCGTCTGTCTTCTGTTGTATGACATGCGGTCTCGGGATCTTGCTGCGTTAGAGTTCGACGCCGTGCGCAACCGGCTCGCCGACTTTGCCTGTTCTCCGGCGGGCAAGGAGGCGTGCGCTGCGCTCGAGCCTACCAACGACCGGGCTCGTGCCGAACAGGCCCTGGAAATCGCCTGGCAATGCTACCGCCTGCTTGAACAGGAAGGCAGCATTGCGCTCATGGAGTTCCCCGACATCCGGGCCGCACTGCGCACGGCATGGCGCGAGGGCGCCGTGCTCGACAGTAAGTCGCTGGTGGATATCCGCACGGTGTTGACGGCGGTGCAGGACACACGCGCGTTCTTGCGCAAGCACACCAAGATGTTCCCGCTCCTCGCACAACTGGCTGACCAACTCGCGCCCCTTCCATCCCTGCACCAGACCCTGGTGCGCGCCCTGGACGAGAACGGTGACGTCAGTGACGAGGCCGGTGAGGAACTGGCTGACGTGCGTCGCACCATACGGCAGTTGCGGGCGAAATTGACCCGGCGGCTGGAGGACCTGCTGGTGCAGCCGACGATGGCGGAGATGCTCGGTGACCGTTATGTCACGCTCCGCAACAACCGCTTTGTTGTCCCCATCAAGACCGCCATGGCCGGTCAGTTCGACGGCGTGGTGCAGGACCGTTCGTCCTCGGGCGAGACGGCCTTCATTGAACCCCTCTTTGCAGTGGAGCTCAACAATCACCTGCTCATGGCCAGTAAGGAAGAAGAATGGCTGGTCCACCGCATCCTGGGCGACCTTACCGCTGCCGTGCGCGCGGAGCGCGACACCATGGCCGCCAGCTTTGCGGTACTGGTAGAGATTGATGTCGTGGTGGCACGCGCCCGATTTGCGCAGCGCTACCGCTGTACCGAGCCTCGCTTCGATCAAGAGGTGCATCTGCTGGCGGCGCGCCATCCCGTGTTGCTGTTTTCGGGGCGCGAGGTGACTCCGGTGGACCTGCGCCTCCCTGCCGGTAAGCAGACGCTGGTGATCACCGGTCCGAATACCGGCGGCAAGACGGTGGCGCTGAAAACCCTGGGGTTGCTGGCCCTGATGGCGCAGAGCGGCATTCTGATTCCCGCAGCCGATGGCGCACGTCTCCCCTGTTTCGAGGCCATTTACGCCGATATCGGCGACGAGCAGAATGTCGAGCGCAATCTGTCGACCTTCTCGGCGCATATCGCCAACCTCACCCAGATCATCGAGCGTGGCGACCGCTCGGCGCTGGTTCTGCTGGACGAGCCGGGGGTGGGCACGGACCCGGACGAGGGTGCGGCGCTGGGCATTGGTATGATTCAAGTGCTCGAAGCGGGTGGGGCGCACGTGGCGCTGACCACCCATTATGCACCTCTCAAGGTGTTCGCCCTGAGCCGCGAGACCTGCATCACCGCGGCGGTCGATTTTGATCTGGAGGGCATGGCGCCACGATACCGGCTGGTGTACCACTCGGTGGGCGAGAGCCTGGCCCTACCCATAGCCCGGCGGCTCGGTTTGCCCGCCGCAGTGCTCGATGCGGCAGGTGCCGCGCAGACCGAACAGGCCAAGGCCCTGGCCACTGCGGTGTCGCGGCTGGAAGACAGCCGTCGGCGGTATGAAGAGCGGCTCGCCGAGGCCGACGCGTGCGCCCATCGCGCCGCGGCGGCAGAGGAGGAAGCCAACAGGTTGCGCCAGGAGTTGCGGCAAAAACGCCGCCAGCACTGGGCGGACGAGTTGCGCGGGGCGCGCGAGTTCGTGCGCGCGTTGCGAGAGCAGGGCCGCGAATTGCTCGCCGCGCTGGAGCGCGGCGAAGCGGACCGGCATGCCTTGTCGCGCTGGGTGCAGGCGCGAGAGACGGCGATCGCGGCGCACGAGGCCGAGATCACCGAGCCCGCGCCCGCGACTGTTCCGCCGGCAATCGGTGACCAGGTCGAAGTCGCCGATACCGGCATTCGCGGCGAGTTGGTCTCGGTTGAAGGCGAGCGCGCCCGCATCCGGCGCGGCAGCTTGCGGTTTGAAGTGCCGGCGGGACAGTTGCGCCGCGTCGCCGGCTCATCACCGCCGGCGGTTGAGGTGCGCCTGGCTAATGAAGTGGAGACGGCGCCGCAGGAAATCACGCTCCTGGGCTTGCGCGCCAAAGAGGCGTTGGCGCAACTCGACCGTTTCCTCGATCGAGCCATCCAGGCGCAACACCGGTCGGTGCGCATCATTCATGGCGTCGGCAGCGGCGCCTTGCGCCGCGCCGTGGAAGACTACCTGTCCACCTCACCCTATTGCGCCGGTTTCCGCTCGGGGGAAGCCCGGGAGGGCGGCAACGGGGTTACCATCGCCACCCTGGCGTTGGAGTAACCGTGCCGGGCGGCGCACGTTTTTCTTGCGCCGTTTTTCTCTTCCCAAAGCCATGGCGGCAACGTAGGATGCGCCCGTGTTTTGAGTATATATGACAGAAGACAGAGGTCAGACGACAGAGGTCAGATTCTCCAAGTCTGGCATCTGTCGTCTGGCCTCTGTCCTCTATCCTCTGTTGTCTGTTGGTGCGAGTAGCATCACTGCGAAAATCGGTGTAAAGAACCTCGCCGCTAGGATGGCTTAGAAATGCTGTGGAGCTCAGGTCGGGTTTTCGCGTGCGCAGCGGCGCTGGCGTTGGGCGCTGGCTTGTCCGCCGGTCATGGGGCGAGCGCCACCGCGGGCGACGTGGACTGCGATCAGCAGGTCAGCGCTGCCGACCTCACGGCGCTGCTGGACATAGTCTTCGGCGCTTCGGATACCTGCGGGAATGCTGATCTTAATAGCGATGGTGCCGTAACCATTGCTGATGTGACTGCGCTCGAGCTGTTGCTGGTGCGGCCCGGACCGACCCTGACGCCTACCGAAACGGCCACGCCTGTGGCGACTCCAACCATCACTCTCACGCCGCTTCCGAGCTCGACGCCCAGCATTACGCAGACCCCGTCACGCACCCCCACGCCAACCCGGACCGGTACGTCCACCAGGACCGCGACGCCAAGCTTCACGCCGAGCTTCACCTTCACACCGACAAGGAGCGCTACGCCGACGAATACCCGGACCTTTACCCGCACGTTTACACCGACGCTGACCGCGACACCGACTTGGACGGTTCCGCCGACCCTTACCCCCACGTTCACCCGCACTACGACGGCTACCCGGACCTCCACCCGCACGTTCACCCCGACCTACACCGCAACCTCCACCTGGACGCCTCCGCCCAGCCTGACGCCAACGATCACACGCACACCCACGTTCACCCGGACAGCTACGTCGTCGCCGACTGCCACCTCGAGCGGCACGCCGAGCTTTACGCCGACGAGCACGCGGACGCGCACGAACACTCTGACGCCGTCGCTAACGCCAACGCCGACGATCACGCCCACGATTACGAGTACCGCCACACGTACGCCCACGAGCGTCGGGCCGCAGATCACGTTCTTCGGCCTGGCCGATTCACAGGGAATCGCAATGCCGACTGCCGCTCCCGGTCAGGACCCCCCGGTTTACGACATCACGGGTTCCGGTTATCTCGTTGGTATCCACTTCAACATCATCGTGGAAGCCAAGCCGGGCACCGGCGCGGTCCCCGGCCAGATGGTGGCCAACCCTGACATCGACCAGCCTCCTGACCTGCAGATCCAAGCGGACCGCGATCTCGGTAACGGCAGTGCCCTGGTGTGCGACAATTCGCTTCAACCCACGCCGGGTGTGCCGGCGGGCGGAGTTCCCGGCATCAATTCTTCACTAGACCCGGTAACGGTAGCGCACATCCTGAACGATCTCGGATGCCGCTTCCTCGTCAAGCTTGCCAGCGGTGATGCCTGCACTTGCGTGAACGACGGCGGCATATGCGGAAACGCCAAGTTTGTGAACCTCGCCACCACGGTCCAATACTGCACCGCCAACCCGGGTGGCATCGGTACCGAACTGCAATTTCCATCCGGCGACACGTTGCTGACCGTACGGGTGCGCGGCGGCGGCTTCCTCAGCAATCCGAAATACATCATCGTCCGAGTTCCCACGCCGGCGCCGACTTTCACTCCGGGCCCACCGGACACCCCGACAGAAACGCCGGCGCCGACACTTACCTTCACGGTCACGCCGACGCCGAC
>Ga0214473_10003879_pt1 | contig 18054 bp, 17 predicted proteins | sample RVTome_7_FD_203509 | JGI IMG/M metagenome (GOLD analysis project Ga0214473, IMG submission 203509) | Soil microbial communities from uranium-contaminated site in the Upper Colorado River Basin, Wyoming, United States - RVT98D197 | ecosystem: Environmental > Terrestrial > Soil > Contaminated >... | reverse complement strand
CCAACGCCGTGCGCCAGGGTCGAATCGGGGCGATCGGGCCGTCCGGGACGGGGCTTCAGGAGTTCACCACCCAGGTCCATCACGCCGGCCTGGGTATCTCGCACGCGATTGGGACGGGGAGTCACGATTTGTCGGATCTGATTGGCGGACTCACGACCTTCGCCGCGCTGGAGGCATTGGAGAAGGATCCTCAGACCGATGTCATCGCCATCATCGCCAAGCCGCCCGGCCCCAACACCTTCAAGCGATTGAACGAACGGCTGTCGAAATGCTCCAAACCGACGGTCGCCTGCTTTCTGGGGATAGCGGAGGGCAAGGCCGTAGCTCAGGGTGCGCGACGGCCGGCGCGGACGATCGACGACGCCGTCCGTCTGGCCGTTGACCGGTCGGGTGGACCTGAGCCGACCATGGGGACGGCCTTGTCGGCCGAGGAACGGGAGCGTGCGGCGGAGGCCCGGAGCCGCTTGTCGGCCCGGCAGAAATACGTGAGGGGCGTGTTCGCCGGCGGGACCTTCTGCTACCAGGCGCAGCAGATCCTGCAAGACCGGGGGCTGTCGATCTACTCGAATGCGCCCTTGAATCCCGAACACAAGCTCGCCGATTCAGACGCCAGCCGCGGGCACTCGCTGGTCGACATGGGAGACGACGCCTACACGCGGGGCCGCCCGCATCCGATGATCGACGCCACCTTGAGGGTGCAGCGCATTCTGGCGGAAGGCCGGGATCCCGAGACAGCCGTCCTGCTGTTGGACTTCATCCTGGGACAGAACGCATCCGAGGATCCCGTCGGCGACTTGATGGATCCCATCCTGGAAGCCCAGCGCTCCCTTGAGCGCCTGGGCGGCCACTTGCCGATCGTCGCCTCCATCTGTGGGACGGAAGAGGATCCTCAGGATCTACGACTCCAGCGAAGTCTCCTGGAGGACGCCGGCGCCGTTGTGTTTCAGAGCAGTGCCCGGGCGGCGCTGTTCTGCGGCGAGCTGCTGAAGCCCGAATAGGAGTCGTCCCATGCAAGAGAAGGCGCACGAGATTCTGGAAGAACCCCTGGTAGTGATCAGCGTCGGCGTCCGGACCTTCGCCGACAGCTTCGAGCGTCAGGGCGTCGAGGTGACCCAGGTGGACTGGGTTCCTCCCGCCGCCGGTGACCAGAAGATGATCGACCTGCTCGAGGATCTGTTGTAGGCACTTGCGGGCCCGAATTCGTGGAGGGCCGCTATTCCCAGCGCCTGCCGAGCGAGCGGACGTTGCCAACCCGACGCCACCGGGCCGAGAGCCTCACCCCCCTAGCCGGCCGTCGGGATGTCGAGACACCGGAAAGGACCCGGCGACAGCCGGCCTGGCTCCGCGCAGGGTTTGGAGCGGGGTTTCGCCGGCGCGGTTACCCGGGTGCCAAACATAACAACCCTCGCATGATGGCTGACCCTTGCATACCGGATGAAGGGTAGCCAAAATGGTCGAGATGAGCCGCGAGTGGCAGCGCCTAAGCCTGGAACTGGCGCCCGCCGGGGCAAAAGGCGGCGCCGCCGCTTCACGCGCCTTCCAGCGCCGGCTCCTGCGGCTCCGGCGCCTGAGCCCCCCAGTGCTCCTTTTCCTGGTGGCGGCCTATCAAATGGGCCCGGCACGCTGGGTTCACGACCGGCTTGGAGAAAGCCAGCACTTTCTCGCAGAGATCGTCGCCTTCGGCCTCGCCGCGGCCTTGATCGGGTACATTCTCCCCGAGTTGGCCCTGCGCTGGAATGAGGAACGGGAGACCAGTGAGCTGCAGGCGCTGGCGCTCATCGGCGAACGCGAACGGATGCAGCGGGCCCACGAGTTGAGCGACGAGGCGGTCCAAGCCCTCTACGCTGCGGGCATTCTTCTTCGCGTGGACGGAAGGAGCCCTAAGACGATTGCCGACAGAACCCTCGATCTGTTGAATCGATCACACCGATCGCTTACGCTGGCGATGGCCTATTTGAGGAACCCGCTACCGCGTTCCGATGCCCACGCCTCCGTCAACTCCAAGGACGTCGACCCGCCAGGAGGATAGAAGGATGTACGGAGCAAGCGCCCTCTTGCGCCAGCGGCTTGACCGCCTGCGCTGGCTTCTTCCCCTTGGCCTCGGTCTCCTCTCTGTGTTCTACCAGTTGGGCCCGGCGGCCTGGGTCCATGACCGGGTCTCTCATGAGTTCCACTACATCGTCGAAATCGTCTTTTACGGGCTGTTCGGTCCTCTGGCTGTCTTCTGGGCTGTCGGGCAGATCCGGGGTTGGCTGGAGGAGAGAGAGCGTCTCGAGCGCCAGGCGAGAGCCAACGAGCGCCGGCTGGCGGCGATCTCGGCGGCCTCGGCCGACGCTATTCTCGGCCTCGACCCTGACGGGAAGGTCGAGTCGTGGAACCGGGGTGCCGAGTCGATCCTGAGATACTCGGAAGCGGAGTCGCGGGGAAAGGGGCTTGTCGACCTGCTCGGCGGCACGGAAGCGGCCGCCGTCGAGGTTCAGTGGCTCGCCGGTCAGGTGACACAAGTGGGCTTTGTGCGCGGGCATGAGACCTCGTTCCAGGATGCCCTCGGGCACGAGGTCCTGGTGGAGCTCACCGCTACCCAGTTGACCGACGAGCAGGGAAAGCCCTTCGGGATCTCCGTCATCCTGCGCGACATCGGCGACCGCAAGCGGCGCGAGCTGGAAATCCACCGCCTGAACGTGAGCCTCAATGAGGAGGTCGCGGCACGGACGGGCGAGCTAGGAGCCAAGGTCAACGAGCTGGCCCAAGCCAATACCGAGCTCGAGAAGCTCGACCGCATGCGGTCCGAATTCGTGTCCCTCGTATCCCACCAGCTGCGCGCGCCCCTCACGAACGTTCTGGGCGCGCTCTCGCGCATCGAGGCGAGTTGCGACAACCGCAACCTCACGTGCGCACGCATGACGAACGTGGTCGGTCAACAGGTCGCACGACTGGAGCGGCTCGTGCGCGACATCCTGAACACCGCCCGCATCGAGGCGGGCGAGCTCAATCTCCAGGCTGAGCCCTTCTCGGTCCTGCCCGTTGTGCGGCAGGTGGTCCAGCAGGTCCAGGCCGCCTGCACCGACCGGGTCTTCCGACTTCCGACAAAACCCGGCTTGCCGATGGCTTTCGCCGACCGAGATCGCGTCGTAGAGGTTCTCGCCAATCTCCTGGACAACGCCGTGAAGTACTCGCCCCCCGGCGAACCGGTCGCCATTGAGATACGCGCCGACGACAACGAGATCGTCGTCTCGGTGCGAGATTGGGGCCCCGGCCTTCCGTCCGACGACCTGCAGAGGGTGTTCCACAAATTTTACCGTTCCGATAGCGGCGATGGACAGGCAGCCTATGGCTACGGCCTGGGGTTGTACGTTTGCCAGCAGCTCGTGGCGGCGATGGGTGGAAGCGTGTGGGCCGAGAACGCTGTGGACGGCGGCGCGGTTTTCTCTTTCAGCCTTCCCGTGGCCGCATGACGATGCCTGGACGAACGATCCTGCTCATTGACGACGATGCCACGCTGCTGGACCTGCTTGGGGAGCATCTTGAGGCGTCCGGTTATGGCGTCGTCCGTGCGGAAGATGGGCCAGCCGGCCTGGACACGGCGGCAACCATCTCGCCGGATCTCGTCGTCCTGGATGTCATGATGCCGGGGATGGCGGGCTGGCAGGTATGTGAGCGCTTGCGCTCGCGGTCCCAGATCCCCATCATCCTGCTGACGGCCAAGGGGGAGGAGGTCGACAAGTTGCGCGGCTTCCGTCTGGGCATCGATGATTTCGTCACGAAGCCCTTCTCCTTTGCCGAGCTGACGGCGCGGATTGGAGCGGTCCTCGCCCGCGGCGCTTCCCGCCCGGTCGGCCGCACGTTGAGCAGCGGCGATCTGCGCCTCGATTTCGGCGATCGGCGAGTGACCCTGGCAGGCGGCGTCGTGGACCTGACGCCGACGGAGTACCGGCTCCTGGAGGCCCTGGCTCGCCACCCCCATCGGACCGTCCCGACGGAGGCGCTGCTGGAAGAAGTCTGGGGCTCCGCCTACGCCGGCGAGCTCGAACACGTCAAGCACTACATCTGGACGCTGCGGAAGAAGGTCGAGGTCGATCCCGGAGATCCCCGGCACATCCTGACCGAGCGCGGCTTCGGTTACCGCTTCGAGTAGCCTTCGCCCAGCGGCTCGGATTGCACCGCACCCCGACCTCACCTAGACCCAATCTACACCTCTGACTTGTACCGTGGAGGGTGGAGGCCCATTGACGGAGCCCCGCTTCCGCGTCCGCGTGCCTGACCTGTCCTTCTACCAGCAGACGGTCGCCTGCCAGGCGGCCTGCCCCGTCCGCACCGACGGCCGCGCCTATGTCACGGCCATCGCACGAGGGGAGTACGAGCGCGCCTATCTGATCGCACGCGAGACGAATCCCTTCGCCTCCACCTGCGGCTGGGTATGCGGAGCGCCGTGCGAAGCCGCCTGCCGGCGAGGGAAGATCGACGCCCCCATCGCCATCCGGGCCCTGAAGCGATTCGTCAATGATCGCTTTGGGGTCTTCCTGGGTGAGGTTGGTGAATCGCGCCTGCCTCCGGCATGGCCCGGGTATGTGGGCCCCACGAACGCCTTTGACCTGGGGAACACGACGTTCCCGACCAGCCGGAGCGGCTTGGTGGCCGAGCGCGGTCGCAGCCCTCGCACCGGAAAACGCATCGCCGTTGTGGGTTCGGGCCCGGCCGGCCTCTCGTGCGCTCACGATCTGGCCCTCCTGGGCCACGACGTCACCATCTTCGAAGCCGCGCCCCTGGCCGGAGGCATGCTCCGCCTGGGTGTCCCCGAGTACCGTCTGCCGCGCGAGATCATCGACCTTGAAATCCAGGCCATCCTGGCTCTCGGGCCTCAACTCAAGCTGGGGCAGGCTATCGGCCGGGACTTCCACCTGGCCGATCTCCGTTCGGACTTCGACGCCGTATTCCTGGGCATCGGGACCTACCAGAGCCGTCGTCTGCACATCGAAGGCGAACAACTGGATGGAGTTCTGCGCGCCATCGATTTCCTGATCAACGTCAATCTGCACGGCTACAACCTCGACCTGGGGCGGCACATCCTGGTCATCGGAGGCGGAAACGTCGCCATGGATGTCGCCCGCACGGCCGCCCGCCTCGGGCAGCCTGCCCAGTCGGGCGGTGATCTCGAGGTGGCCCTGGACGTGGCGCGGGCCGCCCGGCGCCTGGGCACAACCCACGAGGTCGACTGCCTTGTGGTCGAGGGCCAGGGGGAAATGCTGGCCGATCCCTTGGAAGTGGCCGAGGCCGAGGCTGAGGGGATCCGCATTCACAACCATATCGCGCCGAAACGCATCGTCGGCGATGGGCGAGCGCGCGGACTGGAAACGCTGGACGTGGCTCGAGCGTTCGACGAGCACGGCCGCTTCAATCCGCAGCTCGTCCCGGGGACGGAGCGGGTGTGGCCCTGCGACAGCGTCATCGTTTCCATCGGCCAGACGGGGGCACTGGATTGGATCCGGCCCGAGGACGGGTTGCGGGCCACCCCTCGCGGTACGCTGGAGGTCGATCCAGCAACACTGGCTACCTCTGTGCCCGGAGTGTTCGCCGGGGGTGACATTGCCTTCGGGCCGCGGCTGATCATCAACGCCGTCGCCGACGGGCAAAAAGCCGCTCGCGGCATCCATGCCACCTTGCAGGGGCGGCAGCCGCGGCTCATCCGCCGGGGCTATTTCACTCCCATCCCGCGACGCGCCTACCCCGCGCTGGGTCCCGTACGCGGCTTCTTGCGCCGCGGGCGCCGCCATCCGCCGCTCCAGCCCGTCGAACGCCGCATTGGGGTAGCGCACGTCGAGCTGGGGTTCGACGAGGCGACCGCCCGCGAGCAGGGCGCCCGCTGCCTGATCTGCTCCCTGAACCCCATTTTCGATGGAGCCCTTTGCATCCTGTGCAACGGTTGTGTGGATGTCTGCCCGACGGACTGCCTGAAACTGGTCCCGGTGAGTGATCTCACCGGCGACGACACGTTGGCGACGATCATTGCCCAGCGAGGGGCACGCACCGCGATGCTTCTGGATCCGACCCACTGCATCCGCTGCGGGTTGTGTGCCGCCCGCTGCCCAACGGAGGCGGTCCGCATGGAATCTTTTCAGTTCACGGAACACTTGCACTTCGCGGAACGCAGTAGCGACGTGTGAATCGTCGCAGGAGGAGGGATGGCTGACCCAAGACCGTCGACCGACGTCACGACCCATCGGCCAGGCGCGCCGGCCGACTGCGGATCGGAACCTGGCCCCCTAGGAGAAGAACGCATGCCTACTGAAAGACGACTCACATTGGTCTTGAGGGCGGTCCTGCTACTTGGCATCGGCCTGCTCGTGGTTGCGTGTGCCGGAGCGGCGACGCCCGTTGCGCCGACCGCGGCACCCACGGAGGCCGCCCCACCTGAGCCTACCTCGCCCCCTGAGCCGACCGGCGACCCGGTCCGGGGCGGTCTGCTATACGACGAGTGGTGGGCCGTGCCGGAGGCTGAAGAAGGGATGGGCGGGAACGAAGGAGAAGGGGCCCATGAGGCCCAGGGGCCCACGACCGACCAGCCGCTGTGGGAGACCCAATCGACCAACACGCGCGGCGGCGCCGACACCTGGCGCTGCAAAGAATGCCACGGATGGGACTACAAGGGGGCCGAAGGGGCCTACGGTTCGGGGTCTCACTTCACGGGTTTCCCCGGCGTCTTCGGTGCAGCCGACCTCCCCACCGCCGAATTGGTGGCCATCCTCAAAGGAAGCACGAACCCGGACCACGATTTCTCCAGCGTGATGGACGACCAGGACCTGACGGACCTCGCCCTTTTCATCACTCAGGGGCTGATCGATGACGCGAACTTTGTCAACGCCGACGGTTCTTCCAAGGGAGTGGCCGCCTCAGGTCAGGACCGCTTCGACGAGGTCTGCACCTACTGCCACGGGCCCCAGGGCAACGCCATCAACTTCGACAGCCTGGAAGAGCCCGAGTTCCTCGGTCATGTCGCCGCCGACAACCCGTGGGAGTTCCTGCACAAGATACGTTTCGGTCAGCCGGGCTGGCCCATGCCGTCCGGGATCCGCAACGAATGGACCGATGAGGATTACGCCAACGTCCTCGCCTACGCCCAGACCTTCACCACGGACCCAGCGGTCAGCGGCGGAGGGCCGCTGTACGACGCGTGGTGGGAGGTCGTCGGCGTCGAGGCGCCCGAGGGGGATCAGCCGCTGTGGGCGTCGCAAACGACGAACACTCGCTCCGGCGCAGACACCTGGCGCTGCAAGGAATGCCACGGATGGGACTACCAGGGCGCGGAAGGGGCGTACGGGTCCGGATCGCACGCCACTGGCTTCCCCGGGGTCTTCACCGCCGCCAGCCTGGCCGTCGAGGAGCTTACAGCCTGGTTGACGGGCGGCCAGAATCCGGATCACGACTTCTCGCCTTATCTCAACGAGGCCGAGATTGCAGCGCTGGTCTCCTTCATGCGAGAGGAGACCTTCGACAGCGCCCCGTACATCAACCCGGATGGCACGGTGAACGGGGATGCGGCCCGCGGCAAGGTGAAGTTCGAGCAGACGTGTGCGGCATGCCATGGCATCGACGGCATGGAAATGAACTTCGGCTCTGCGGACGAACCGGAGTTCGTGGGCACCGTGGCCGCCGACAATCCTTGGGAGTTCCTGCACAAGGACGCCTTCGGCCATCCGGGAGTGCCGATGCCGGCCGGGTTGGCGCTGGGCTACACCCTGGAAGACCTGGCTAACCTGCTGGCGTACGCCCAGACTCTGCCGACGAAGTAGCCCAGGTTGCGGATCGAACCGCGTTTCACGGAATGCCTCCTCCCCGGCCCGCTTCTCTCCGGGCCGGGGAGGATGAGGCGCCGGAGGTAAAGGATGGGTCGAACCGACTGGGCGAAGAGACTTTTCGGGTCGAGGGTCTGGCGATCCTTCTTCCGGCATGGCTGGCCGGACAACCCCCTTGACCGATCGCTGGCGATGACCAGCAACCTTTTCTTCCATCTCCATCCGGTTAAAGTGAGCCGGAGGAGTCTGCGTTGGTCCTACTCATTTGGTCTCGGCATTATGGCCGCCGTCCTTTTCGGCGTGCTCGTGTTTACCGGCGTGCTGCTCATGTTCTACTACATCCCTTCGGTCGAGCGCGCCTACTCGACGATGAAGCAGATCCAGCTGTCCGTCCCGCTGGGGCAATTCACGCGCAATATGCATCGCTGGTCGGCGCATGCGATGGTCCTTATCGTTATCCTGCACATGGCCCGCGTCTTCTACACCGGGGCCTACAAACCTCCTCGTGAGTTCAACTGGTTGGTGGGCGTGGCGCTCCTACTCCTCACCTTGGGAGCGAGCTTCACGGGCTACCTCCTGCCGTGGGACCAATTGGCCTATTGGGCCATCACGGTGGGAACGAACATCGCCGGCTACGCCCCGCTGGTCGGAGAGGCGACGCGTCAGATGCTCCTGGGCGGGCGCGAGGTCGGGCAGGACGCCCTCATCCGGTTCTACACGCTGCACATTGCCCTCCTCCCGCTGGCCATCGCCCTGCTTGCCTCGTTGCACGTGTGGCGCGTGCGCAAGGACGGGGGACTGGCGGTCAACGAGGCAGGCGAGGAGGACTGAATGGACCCTTCCGTGACCGACGAGATCTTCCCCCATGGGACCCACAAGACCTACTCCCTGGCGGAACTCATGCCCGGCGAAGGTCCGATGGTCGGGAAGGGGCCGGAAGACACGGTCTTCGCCTTCCCGGTTGTCCTCTTGTGGGAGCTGCTGCTTGCGCTCGGATCGACCCTGGCGATCTTCCTCTTCTCTCTCGTCAAGCAGGCGCCTCTGGAGGCGATCGCCAATCCCATGGTCACCACCGATCCGGCGAAGGCCCCGTGGTACTTCGTCGGACTGCAGGAGCTACTGGAGCATATGCATCCGCTTCTGGCGGGAGTCCTGATCCCCACCGCGCTCATCCTGTTCCTCGTGATCCTGCCCTACCTCGACGCGGCCAGGCAGGGAGCGGGAGGTTGGTTCCACGGCGCGCGCGGGAGGAGGATCGCCGGATGGACGGCGGTCTACACGTTCGGGACCATGGCCGGGTACATTCTGCTCGACAACACATTCAGCCTACGCGAGATCCTACGCACCAGCGCGGCCCAGTGGGTGGCGCAAGGATTGCTCCCGGCCCTGATCCTGACCGTCCTTGTGTCACTTCCCGCCGTTGTCGTTCGAGCGACGGGGGGCGGCCGACACGAAGTCTTCCTCACCCTGTTCACCGTCATGCTCACCGCAGCCGTGGTATTCACCCTAAGCGGGTTCCTCTTGAGGGGACCGGGATTCAAACTCTATGCGCCTTGGCAGATGCCGGGCGGCTACAACCCCTGGGATGGACTCTGAGATCCGTCGTCCCAGGAGACTGCGGCCGGGCCCGATCCGGCGCGAACGAGGATAGGGATGTCGACAACGATCAAGACAGCCTCCGGACAGGCCATCAGCCGCCGGCGATTCCTGGCTTGGGCTTGGGGAGCCTCCATGGTGGGTCTGTTCGGGCAGACTGGCATCGCCCTGCTCCATTTCTTCCGCCCGCGCCCGGAGGCGGGCGACTTCGGGGGCGACGTCGTCGCCGGGGCGATCGAGGAGTTCGAGGCCGGCCGAGTGAACTACATCCTGCGCGGGCGTGTTTACATCTCGCGGCTGGAGGACGGGGGCTTCCTGGCGTTGTGGCAACGCTGTACGCACCTGGGCTGCACCGTCCCCTGGCGGGAGGACGAAGGTCTCTTCCATTGCCCGTGTCACAGTTCGCTCTTCGATCGCAAGGGTGAAGTCCTCGGCGGCCCAGCGCCGCGGCCACTCGACCTCTTCCCTCTGCGCTCGGAGGAAGGTGATTTGGTCGTCGATACGAGTCACCCAATCGTCCGAGATCGATTCGATCCGTCGCAGGTCTTCTACCCCAGCTGAGAGGTGACCGGGTGCGGGCGACAGAGGACTACACGCGGTACGTCGTCACGGGAGTGGTGTTGACCTTTGCCATCGGCGTGGCCTTCCAGGTCTACCAGCTGGGCGAGTCGACGCGGATCGCACGGGTCGAGGCGGCGGATCGCGAGAGCGCCAGAGCGTCCGGCGCCGTCCTCTACCAAGAAAATTGCGCAGCTTGCCATGGAGAGCAGGGGCAAGGTCAGGTGGGCCCGGCCCTCAACTCGAAAGAGCTCCTGAGTACGGCCCCCGACGAGCTTCTCTCAGGTCTGATCAAGACGGGCGTTCCCGGCACGGTCATGCCGGCCTGGGGGCAGACCTTCGGCGGACCGCTGACGGACCAGGCGGTGTCCCAGGTCGTGGCCTTCATCCGCGCGTGGGAGCCGACCGCCCCCAAGATCGTACCCGTGGCGGTCGAGCCCGATCCCATACGGGGAGCGACGATATTCGCCGAGACTTGCTTCATCTGTCATGGGGAGAACGGCCGGGGGACCGAGCGCGCCCCGCGCCTGAACGACCCCGCAACGCTGAAGGATTTCGACGACGCCTGGTACCGTAGCACGATCACCCACGGACGACCGGCGCAAGGCATGCCCACCTGGGGCACGGTCCTTTCCCCGTCTCAGATCGAGGACGTCGTGGCTCTGGTCGCCGCCTGGCGCGAGGGGGTGGAGGTCATGCCCCAGATCTCGTTCAAGCGGCACATGCGAAGTGCCCTTTTCGCCGTGCAACAGTTTGATCAGCCGGACGCCCAATTCCATCTCGAGTTGGCGCTCGACCAGGCCGAACCGACGGACGTACGGTCTATCCGGGTTGTCCTTCAGGCTCTGAGCAATAAGGACTGGAATGGCGCCCAGGCCGCCTTGCTGGAATTCTTGCCCCCGGAGGAGATCGGGGCCGAGCTCTTCCTGGTCAACTGCTCCGCGTGTCACGGCGCGACGGGGCTGGGAGGGCTCGGTAAGAACCTTCACGATAATAACTTCATCCGGTCGAGCGCGGATGAAGCACTGATCGATTTCATCCTGGAGGGGCGACCGGGCACGGCGATGGACGGTTTCGCCCGCACACTGTCCCGCGAGGATGTGACCTACATCCTCTCCGTCTTGCGCTCCTGGCAAGAGTAGGAAACCGACGCGACAAGCCAATGTGTGCGTGAGAATGCCTCCCTACTGGAGCCTGTCTTCCTGCGCATGAGGTGTAGCCTCGCGCAAACAACTACGTCTCGGGTCCGTTGCCTGGCCCCAGAACACGATCGAGGATCTCGGCCGGACAGGCCGTTCATAACCGCAGACAATTACACGGAATCCGACCAAAGGCGAGCAAGGTTGTTATCGCCTTGGTCAGGTCCTGCAAGACCCGCATTCGTGGGTTCCCTCCGCTGCGCTCGGGGAGGGTCGCACAGTATCGCGAGGCACTGCCAAGGGGTCGCGCAACATCCCACCGTCGCCCCTAACCAACCGCAGACAACAGGACCATTGGGCGCCTTGAAGGATGACGCGGCTCGATCGCTGACTCAACTACGACGCAGTCGGACCAACCCTGGGTGACATCCCCGGGAAGGCGACGTGGTTCCGGCTGGACCTCCAATAGTCTCGGTATGGCTCTTCGGTACAAACGGGGGCGCGGCGCTCCGGACCGGAGCACCGCGGTTGGCGGCCGTGATGAGTCTTGTTCACTAGTTCAGATACGACGACTCTAGGGGATTGCATCGTCCTTGATCTGCGCCAGTTCATCCAAACGCCAGGCGCGCCTCCCGATCGGTCACGGGATCACGTCATCCTTGATCTGCGCCAGGGCATCCAGTCGTGCCAGACGCGCCGCCCGATTGACAATCGGGCTGACATCGTCCTTCAGCAGCGCCAAGGCATCCAGACGAGCCAGGCGTGCCTCCCGATCGGACCCAAAGCTCACGTCATCCTCGATGATCGCCAGTGCATCCAACCGTCGACGCTCCTGGCCCCCATTCAGGGTGCCGGGCGAGCGATCCGCCCGCTGTGGAAACGTGATGCTTGCCTTGCGGGCCAGGCTGGCGTAGAGTGAACGAAGCCTGACCCCTGAGGCCGGCGACTCCCTCACCGGGGTGCTCCCATCCAGGACGTTCCGAGCTCGCGAACCTCGAGGCCGTCAGGCTCCTTCCCACAAGGCAGAGGCCACAATGCCAGGTGTCATCGACCACGAGACCATCCACGTCGACAACCTCCCCACCATTTGGTCGCCGGTTCAGCACGAACTCTCGCCGGAAGAGCACGCCAAGGAGCTCGAGGACCAGGCGACGGCCAGCCTCCTATGGGCAAGCCCCGTTCCGGAACAAATCCTCCGTGTGCTCCTTAGCGAGACAGCTATCGAACGTACCGATCAGCCTCCGGCGGGCTTCGATCCAGATCTCCAAGGTGAATGGGACGACGCTCTGATCACGTTCGCCTTCAAGCGCGCCATCCATCTTACGAGAGAGGAAAGGACATCAGAGAAGCTTGTCTTGGAATACAGGCTTGAAGACGCAGGCTACTGGTTGTTCGAAATCACACACGACACGCTGACGGTTGGCCGCATCTAGTCGGCCTGGCCCGCCGGCTGGCCGTCATCCCGCCGCCGGCATCGACCCGGGAGGTCCATTCAGTGTGCCGCCGGGCACCCGCTTCGCCTCCACACGCTGAGGGCAAATCCTGGCTGAGGTCAACATGAAGACGATGATCCGTTTTGAAGAGCTCGGCCTCTTCCTGTTTTCCATCTACCTGTATTCGTCCCTCCCCTTCCCCTGGTGGTGCTTCCCCCTGCTCTTGTTCGCGCCCGACCTCAGCATGGCCGGCTACGCCGCCGGCCCGCGCCTCGGCTCCGTCATCTACAACATCGTCCATCATCGAGCGCTGGCGCTGCTCTTGTACGTTGTGGGCCTGCTGGGCGCCTTGCCGATCCTCTCCTTAGCCGGCATCATCCTCTTCGCGCATTCCAGCCTTGACCGCGCCCTGGGCTACGGACTCAAGTTCCCCGATGCCTTCACCAACACCCATCTCGGCCGGATCGGCCGCGACGCGGCGAGATCCTGATGGTCTGGACCCCCTGCCCTCGGGAGGCCTTGGCCGTGCCCGAAGCCGTCCGGCCGTCGGGCGGGGTCTCCCCTTAGGAGGAACGTCGTGACTCATCCCTTAGTTGAGCAGCTAAGGTTCACTCGTTTGGAATGGCTCCGCGGCCTTGAAGGGATATCGGAAGAGGATGGCGCCCGTCATTTGGGTCCCATGAACTGCGTGAGCTGGACCGTCGGCCACCTCTCCTGGCAGGAGCACCGCTACTTTCTCGAGCGAGCGCAGGGCAGGATCCTCTTCCCTGAACTCAACACGACCTACGCGTATGGCGCGCCGATGAGCACGCCAGCCCTTTCAGATACCCTGCACATTTGGCAGGAGGTCATCCAGGCCAGTGCGCCGTATCTCGACAGCCTCACAACCGAGAGTCTCGGATCGGAGCTTCTTCTCCAAGGCAAGGCTGTCGGCCAGTCCGTCGGCTCTGCGATGAGGCGCATGACCTATCACTACTGGTACCACATCGGGGAGATCCAGGCCATTCGCCAGATGCTAGGTCACAGCGCGCTTCCCGAGTACGTGGGCGACATCGAGACCATCGCCCCTTACCGGCCCGAGGCGTAGACCCGAGGAGGGCTGTGCCCTGGCCTGAGGGGGTTGCGCGCCCCTCGAAACCCTAAGGCGCTGCAATCGCCTCAGGCGAGGTACTATTCACACGAGGAATTGGGTATGGCCTTCCCATTTGTCGAAGAGAACAGACTGTCCAGGGCCAGACTTCAAGCCGTCACGGCCCGTCTTTCCGAGGATGACCTGGCTCTCTCAACCCCCTACGGGTGGACCATTGCCGGCCTTCTGGCCCACCTCGCATGGTGGGATCAACGCGTCTTGGTCCTGCTCCAAAGATGGAAAGAGAAAGGCGTTGATGAGTCCCCCGTCGACTCACAGGCGGTCAACGATGCCCTGAAGCCTCTTTGTCACGCGATCGAGCCCCGAAGGGCGATTGCGCTCTGTCTCGCTTCCGCCAAGGCGGTCGATGCCGAGCTCGAGATCATCGGGCCCGACCTGGTGGAACGGATCGAGGCTACCGCGACTCAATTCCGTTTCAACCGGGCCCTTCACCGGAACGACCACCTGCGTGACATCGAGGCGCTCCTTCCTTCTCGGGGGGATTCTGGCGGCGCCTGACGAAGACCCCCGGGGAACTCGCTCGGCGGATCCGAGGCACACACCATGAACAAGGACGTTCGACGGTACATCGACGCAACACCCAAAGATCGAACCGGCCGCAAGTTGGCGGACGGGCGCCAGGCGAAGCACCTGTTTGATAAGCTCCAGGCGATCATCCTGGAACTCTATCCCCGAGCAGAAGTTGTGATCTCCTATCGGATCCCTACCTACAAAGCGAAGTCCGGATGGGTCGCTCTCGGCTATTGGAGTGGCGGGGTATCGCTCTACACCAACGGCCCTCAGCACATCGAGGAATTCAAGACCAAGTACCCTGCCGTCAAGACCGGCAAGGGGAGCATCAACTTCAGACTCACGGATTCTGTCCCAGCGACGGCGCTCAGGAAAGTCATCCGCCACGCCATCGAGCATCCACAGTCGTGACTTGTCCGGCCCGTTAGGGAGGCGCCGCTCGTGTCCGCTACTTCTCGCTACCAGGTACTTGAAGTGCAATTGGCCGACACCCGCCGGCACCTTACGTACAAGATCCAGTCACAACCGGAAATCCAACTCAATCTCAAGGGCTTCGATTATGCCTGGATCAATGCCGGCATCCCGACCAAGCCCGGGTTGCGCGTGCTCGATGTCGGCTCGGGCTATTCCTGGCTTCCCTCCTACCTGGCTCGGGAGAGGGGATGCGAGGTGTGGTCCGTGGATGACTTCGCCTGGGGGGAACCGCGCAGCTCCGGGCCGGGCCGTCCGGATCCGCAAGAGCATATTCGGTCTCACCCGGAAGTCCGGTACGTTCTCGGGCGACTCGGCCCGGGCCAACGACCCGACCTTCCCGAGGGCTACTTCGACTACGTGGTGAGCGCTTCCACTCTCGAGCATGTGCCCGCCGACGAGATCGGGGAGGTCTGGCGCCACATGGATCGTCTCCTCCGCCCCGGCGGGGACATGCTTCACGCCATTGACGTGGCTTTTCCCACAAGCAGAGGACTGCCCCACGTCTTCCTGGCGCTCGCTTTCGATTTGATGTACCCGCTCATCCCACGCGACCTGCGAACGAAGTACACCTTTGAGACGCCTCTGGCGTGCATGCGAAGCGCCTTCCACGCGCTCGGGATCAGGACTCCCAGAGTGTGGCGGCACCTCAACGTGGTTCGTTTGGTGCTTGACCCGCAGGTTGCTATCGAGCCTGTGGATGCCACGCTCGCCCGCCATCTGAAGGACGGAGACAATCGCCTGCGCCACTTCAGAGTCGGCTCGCTTCTGATCCACATCCGGAAGGCCGGTGACGCGGCAACCGCCCAGGTTTGATGCGGGCTGTGTAGCTCCCTTAGGCTACCCGGCGAGCTTGGACCTGACGTGGCGCCTGGACTGCGCGCCGTGTGGCCTCCCGTAGTTCTCCTTCGAGAGTGCTGCCGTTCCTGCGCTCGGCGTCGGAGTCCCACGCGATCAAGAGTTTTTGGCCGGCCGTATAATCAACGGCTCTGATCCTCGAACAACGACTCTTGACTCTTGCGATTGGGGATAGGCGAAGCTATCCCTTGCCCAGCCTTCGACAGCAGTCCGTGGAGGATAGGCCAAAATCGCCACGATACAGATGGAACGACCTGTTCTTTGCCCGGTCCTGATCGGCCGCGCGCCTCATCTCGACGCCCTGACTCGGGCAGCAGACCAGGCGGCTCTGGGCAGAGGACATGCCGTGCTGGTGGCCGGGGAAGCGGGCATCGGCAAGTCTCGCCTGCTGACCGAGGCCGCCGGCCGCGCCCACGGCTTCAGCCATCTTCAAGGCCACGGTTACGAAACCGACCTTTCCGTGCCTTTCGCTCCCTTCGTCGACGCCTTGCGATCGTCCGAATCCATCGACATACGCGACGCCATCCGGCAGATGTCCAGCCCTGTGGCCGGCGAGCTCGCTCGAATGGTTCCGGATCTGGCCCCATCCGTGGAGGGGGCTCCCGCCCGTTCCCATCCTCAGGACGAAAAACGCCGTCTGTTCCGGGCCATCGCGACTCTTCTCTTCGAGATATCGGATCGCGGCCCGCTCCTTCTGACGGTCGAGGACCTGCATTGGTGCGACGACACGAGCCTGGAATGCCTCCTGTACCTGGTCCGGCATCTCTCCGGCCATCGCTTGGCCGTATGGATGAGCTATCGCGATGACGAACTGAACGCGTCCCTTTCACGTTTTCTCGCCGAACTGGAGCGCGGACGCCTCGCCACCGGGTTCATCCTCGAGCGTCTGGGGCTTCAGGATGTGAGTGACATGCTTCGGGCCACGTTGCAGCTAAGCCGGCCTCCACGCGCCGAATTCCTGCAGCGCGTCTATACCCTCACGGATGGCAATCCCTTCTTTGTCGAAGAAGTGTTGAAGTCCCTGGTGACCGAAGGAGACCTCTTCTTCACCGACAGCGGCTGGGATCGCAAACCCATCGATCAGCTCCATATCCCGCACACCATTCAGGATTCCGTGCAGCGGAGATTGGCTCGGCTCTCCTCGTCCGCGGCCTCCGTCCTTCAATTGGCGGCGGTCGTCGGCCGATCCTTTGACTTCTCCGTGATGCAGGAGTTGGCCAAGCTCGACGAACCCCAGTTGCTCAAGACGGTGCACGAGTTGATCGGCGCCCAACTGATCCTGGAGATCACCCCTGAGAGATTTGCCTTCCGCCACGCGCTCACCCGCCAGGCGGTCTACGCCCAGCTCCTGGCCCGGGAACGCCAGACACTCCACCATGTCGTCGCCGAGACCATCGTCCGTCTTCAACAGCCCCTTTCGGACATGAACGAGGCGAGCGCCGCCTCCCACTTCTTCGACGCCGGACTCTGGCAACCCGCCCTCGAGCACTCCCTTCGCGCAGGAAACCGCGCCCTCGCCCTCTACGCCCCGCGGGCGGCGGTCGAACACTTCACCCGCGCCCTGAACGCCGCCCGCTACCTGGGGCTACCCGCCGGCGTCGAAGTCTATCGGGCTCGGGGTTTCGCCTTTGAGACGCTCGGGGAATTCGACCGGGCTCTGGCGGACGACCAGGTCGCCCTTGAGGTCGCCCGGGCGGAATCCGACCGACCGGCCGAATGGTCGGTGCTGATCGACCTTGGCAAGTTGTGGACATCTCGGGACTACGCCAAGTCCGGCGAATACTTCCAGGCCGCGCTGGACCTCGCCCGCCAGATGGCGGACGCGTCAGCCCTGGCACATAGCCTGAACCGCGTCGGCAACCTACATTCCAATCTCGACCGGCCGGGCGAAGCCATTCCGGCTCATCAGGAGGCCTTGGCGATCTTCCAGCGTTTGAAGGATCCCCCCGGCCTGGCCGAAACATCCGACCTCCTCGGCATGGCCAACTACCTGCGTGGGGATCTGGGGGCTTCGACCGACCATCACCGACAGGCCGTGGCTCTCTTCCGGCAGCTCAATGACCGCCACGGGTTGGTCTCGAGTTTGTCGACCCTCACGGTCAGGGGCGCCACTTTCAAGACGGAGACGATGCTCCTTCCAGTCGATCGACTCTCCGACACCCTGCCGGAAGGGGAAGAGTCTCTGATCATCGCCCGCGAGATCGAATCTCGATCCGGCGAAGCCTACGCACTTTGGTCACTGGCCGCAGCCTTGGGGGCCCAGGGCGAGTACGTCCGTGCTCTGGAGTTGGCCGGCCGGTCTCTCGAAATCGCCGAGGAAATCGAACATCGGCAATGGATTACCGCTGCGCACCGAACCCTTGGCGCCATTTACCTTGATCTCCTCGATTTGCCGCAGGCCGTGGATCATCTCCAGCGCGCGCTCGATCTTGCCCGGGAGACGGGTTCCCTCCATTGGCTGCGGACGTCGGCCGGGGGTCTTGCCGTCGCCCTCGATCAGCTCGGCGACTCAGAGAACGCCCAGACCGTCTTGCGTGCGGCGCTTGGGC
>Ga0214473_10003878_pt1 | contig 18055 bp, 15 predicted proteins | sample RVTome_7_FD_203509 | JGI IMG/M metagenome (GOLD analysis project Ga0214473, IMG submission 203509) | Soil microbial communities from uranium-contaminated site in the Upper Colorado River Basin, Wyoming, United States - RVT98D197 | ecosystem: Environmental > Terrestrial > Soil > Contaminated >... | reverse complement strand
AGTTGTAAGCTATAAGTTTTAAGATTTAAGAGATCTTATATCTGAGATCCGACATCGATCTAATTAACAATCAACCAATAACATCCTCCGTACTTCGAAACTTACAGTTTCTCAGTACTCTCGCGTCCTGCGTCGCTCTCGCTCCTAAAGATCTAAGATGTAAGATATCTGGAAAACTGCCAGAAATGGAAATTCCGGCTCCGGCAGAGAGATTTATGGCCGCTGTGGAGCCAGAATCTCCTGTCACTTGAATACTGCCAGTGCTAGCTATGGTGATCGTATTTTCCTCTTTGTTGTTAGTAATTTGGATGTTGTTACCCTCAACAGGTTCAATTCGAAGCACCTTGTGAAAAAACGATTCATCTCCCTTGTTATTGGTGCTGGCTCCCAAGACTTTGCTAGTATCACTGGTGGAATTATCCGAGATAGTATAAGTGGGCGCAAAGGCAAGAGAAGCAGTGAAAGCGATTATTATTACGGCTAACGCGGCAAGGCTGCTGATTATTAGTAGACGGTAGGTAATGGTGAGAACATCAAACACTTCCCGGGCAGGGGATTGTGTAGAAAATTTTCCTTTGCTTACCTTGGGCAGGCGTTTACTCATTTTCCCTTGTGGTAAAAAGGGCTTAAGCGACCTACCTGCTCATCTATAATTTAATATATCAATGTAGTATAGGTTTTGTCAACCTCGTTTAAGTATTAAAGTATCAAGTATCAGGTATTGGGTTTTTGATCTTGCAATTACTGACGAACAGCATCTGAGCATTGGGACCATTAGTATTCAAAATCGTGGGGATCTGGTAAATCTGGGAGATTGACATTTTTTACATAATTATGTATATTTTGCCCATATGGCAACAACAATACCAGCAACACAAGCACGGGCAAGACTTAAAGATCTCCTCGAAGAGGTTGACGATGCCAAGACTAGGGTAATAATTACTAAAAAAGGACGGGCAAAAGCGGCTTTGATTAGTATCGACGAGCTAGAGGGTTGGGAGGAGACCTTGGATATTTTAGCAAATAAAGCCGAAGTTCGCGCAATTCAAGCTGGCCTTGCAGATATAGCCTCCGGTAGAGTAATCCCCTGGCCTAAAAAACCCTAAAACCCAATAATGTATAAAATTTTTCTCTCAAGAGAAGCCGATAAATCTTACGAGCATTTACCCTTAGCCGAAAAGAAAAAGATTGATAAGATTCTTGCCAAGATAGCCGAAGACCCGTTTCGTTTTTCCAAAAAACTTCAGGGTGAATTCGCCGGCCTACGCGCTGTTCGTGCATGGCCATACCGAATAACTTTTACGGTTGGAACCAAAGAAGAAAAGGTGTTCATTGCTGCAATTGCCCATAGACAAAGTATTTATAAGTAGCTTTAATTGTTGATTCTGTATTTTCTTAGATCTTAGATCTCAAAACTTACATCTAATTCACCACCCACCAGTTAAATTTCATTTGTTGGTATTTAGTATTCGGTATCTCGTATTAGGTATCTTGCTTCTTGTTTTCATACATAATACATACTACTTACTACTTACTACTTAATACTAGTTGACAACCCACCAGTCAAAGGCGAGGTCGGCGTCGATTGGCTGGTCGATCTTAACCTTGAAGGATTCGTCGGATTTCTTTTCTACCACATAGGATGTTTGGCCGCGAGTAGAGGAAGTGGCAGTCACGAACACCCTGGATCTATCGGTTACAGCCGTGGTTTCGACTACGATTTCTGTTTAGCCAGCGGCGCAACAAAAATTCTAGGACAGTGGTTGCAAAAGCGCCTCCTTTAATCTATACTGATCGGGTATGGAAAAAGCTGTCTTAAATTACAGAGTTATTATCGAGCCGGATGAGCGAACTGGCACAAACGAACCTTGTTTTACTGCATATTGTCCTAAATTGGGTATTGCTGATGGTGGCGATACAATTGAGGAAGCTTTAGCCTCAATTAAAGAAGGCATCCTCTGTTATCTAGAAGCGTTGGTAGAAGATGGTGAAGAAATTCCTCCTCCGGATAACATCGAAGAAGGTTTGGTTACCTCGACAAAAATTTCTCTGCCTAAGAAGGTAAAAGCTACTTCCCTATGAAGCTCCCCTCGGATATTAAACCTGCTAAGTTACTTAAGGCCTTACCAAAAGCTGGCTTTCGCGAAACTCACCGTGTTGGTAGTCATTTTCACTTTCACCATCCGGATTGCTAGAGAACCCAGGTCGCAATGCACAATAAACCAATTTCCAAAGGAACGCTTAAAGCAATTCTTAACCAGACCGATCTTCCAATAGAAGAACTTAAAAAGCTTCTCTAGGTTTAATTCACCACCCACCAGTCGAATTTATTATTGGATTTAGGATGTAGGTTCTAGGTTCTAAGATCGAAAACACTTACACCTTATATCTAACTAACCACCCACCAGTTGAATCAGACAAAAGTATCTAGTATCAGGTATCTGGTATTAAGTATTTTGGGTTCTAACATATTTAATCAAAGAGTTGATCAACTTGCTGACAGAGATGGTGAGAGTAGCGATTTCATCAAAGTAGTTCTTTGAGTTTTTCGACCGGAGTCTCGGTTTGTTTTAAAATTGCCCGAAGGGTTCCAGGCGGGACTGGCCTTGAGTGGACAGAAATAGAGGTGGCACGACCATCTGGATGTGTTAAAAAGAAGTGGCTACCGGATTTCCTTTTTACTACGAAGCCCGTCTTTTGTAGAGTCCTAATCAACTCGCTTGGTCTGACTATTGGTGGTTTAGACATTGGAAAATTAAACTTGAAGCTCGGTTACCAATTCTTTCTCAGGTTCATCAACTGGGATTTCTTTGCCTTCGTTGGCAAGAGATTCCAGGTGGAAGCGAATTAAGGCACCAATATTTGTAACTGCTTCTTCTACGCTGTCGCCATAATCAGCCAGCCCTAGAGTGGGGACGAAGGCGCTGTAGCAGCCTTTGTTTGTGTCTGGGTAAATATCGGGTTTAATGATAATGCGGTAATTGCGTACCACCTTTTGCATGAGGCCATTTTACAATACATTACTTCAATTCACAATCCACCAGTCAAACTTCACATCTGTGGGTAGTGAGGAGTCGAGACTTACTTTGAAGCTTTCTCCTTAAGCATCGTCCCAGTCTGTTGGAGAAATTCCTGCTTGTCGCAGGATTTCCGCTACGAGAGAGCGGCTAATGTCCCCTTTGTGAGGGTTGGGAATATGGACCTTTAAGCTTGCTTTGCGCATAAATAAATGACGGCCACCTGAGTATGGGCCGTCAAAACCAAGATTGCGGAATTTCCGCACTAATTTTCGCCAAGAAATATTCTTAGGCATGAGTTACTAATTCGCGTTTTCCGACTTTAACGCTAAAACCAGGAATGAAATCCCCATCTTTTATCTTCAGAAGCAACCATTCTTCTAAAACCTCTTGGAGTTGTTCACGGCAATCTTCAAGGTTTTCAGTACCCGCCCAAACACCTTTAAGAGCGGGAATTTCACCAAAATAAGTTCCGTCTTCAAGAAGTTTATAGCGCGCCTCTTTCATTTTTTTGTTAATAAATTCCGTAAGCATACGTGCCTATATTATCACAGCGGAAAATTGAAAGTCAAAGGCTAATTAACCACCCACCAGTCAAACTTGACTTCGGTAGTAAGTGGCGCATTGAGAATCACTTTGAAGCTTTCTCCAGCCGTTTTCTCGATTACTACTAAAGCTTGACCGCCCGTAGAGGTTGTAGCCGTTACAAACACCCTCGACTTATCAGTTACAGCAGTAGTTTCAACTACCACCGAGGTTTGTCCTGCAGAGATGGTAGCTTCGCCGATAGAAGCGCCGGATTTACCAGTGTCTGGATCTGGCTGGGGGATTGCCACATTGATCTTCTCAATGTTGAGTTCTTTGCCGGTTATAGCGCCTTTAACGTTGAAATTACCATCTACGGAGAGATCACCCAGGATGTTCATACCGCCGTCAACAATCAGCTTGCCATCAGGTGCCATTTCTAGTTTCCGATTACCGAACACAAAAGCGTTTGACACGGGGTTTATCTGGTTTTAGAGCTGCTCGAGGCTGGTGTACCAGTGGAAGAAATTATCGGGCCAGGTTATTATCCACAACTTTCCCAAAAGCATATCGAGGCTTCCTTACATTATGCCGCCGAAATGCTGAAGACCCGTGAATATGCCTCTGCGAATACTCTGCGATGAAAACATCCCTAATGCTGTTGTTGGTAAACTACGGGAGTCGGGATTCGACGACTAATTGCATCTGCCTGGTGGTGGGCATATAGGTTTAAACACCTTGAGGGATTTGTTCTTTAATTTCTAAAGAAAATGGTAGTTTTATTTCTGAGCCTTTACTTTCTCGCTTGGAGAAATTAAGAACTGTCAAACCGCTAAGCTTGCCAGTTTCCTTGTTTTTCCAAATCACAACATCATCACCAGCTTCTTCGGAGATATCTCTTTTAGTCAATTTACCCGAAGAAGCATACAAGACATCGGCTTTCTTATCGTAAAATAGATCAAGTGTTTTTTTCATATTTATTCCTATTTTTACTCCCTGTAAACGTCTTTTCGATGACCTATCTCGAAGAAAATAGCTGTCCCAGAATCCTTAAAATAAAACAACACGCGATACCTTCGGGTTATACGGAGAGAATAGCTTCCAGGAAGCTCTCGGATTCTTTTGGTATGCAAGCGCGGATCAAGCCAGTTGTATTGGAAGATAGCTGTCTGTTTTTTGTATAAATCTTCTATTTCAGATGGAAGTTTCTTAAGACTCTTTTTGAAATCCCCTGTCTCAACGATTTTCATTATTTTTCGAAGAAAAACAAGGTTCTAGGAGAAATCTGCTAGAATCGGCACAAAGCAGATTTCGACTAGGTCCTTATTTAGGAGGGAATTGGCCCACAGCCGTTTTATAAGCCGCTTTTATCTGTGCAGAATTCTCGTATTCGTCTAAGCTTTCCTCAGGAAAAATAGAAACGAGCTTATCCAGCTTCCGATTCAGCTGCTTTAGGTTCTCCAAAATTTCTTTTTGTGCAGTTTCCGTTAGAGTTTGCGCCATATGTGCATATTCTACTGCGGTGGTCAGAATAGGTCAACACACAAGTTACTAAATACTAATCTACCACCCACCAGTCGAATTTCACATCCGTTGGAAGTGGGGAATCAAGGCTGACGGTGAAGCTTTCTTCGGCTTTCTTTGCAGAGACGTAGATTGATTGGCCACCCGTAGAGGTCGTTGCTGTGACGAATATTCGTGATTTATCTGTTACTGCGGTTGTCTCAACTACGACTTCAGTCTGCCCAGCCGCAATCGTAGCTTCGCCGATGCTGGCTTTCGACTTACCCGTATCTGGATCGGGTTCTGGATCAGTAATATTGATTTTTTCAGTTTCTACTGACTTTGCTTTTACCTTGCCTTTTACTTCCAAGTCTCCGCCGACGCTGGCATCACCCAGGATATTAATATCGCCATCCACTACCAGCTCACCAGCTAATGCTATTACCAGCCAACGGTTTCACAGGCGCTTGCAATTATTATCACGATTGGTTTAGAATTACTCTGTATGAAGACAATAGACCTAACAAAACTGCTAGGAAAGTTTACCCATGGTTGGGTAGCTGTTTCTGCTGATTATAAAAAAGTTATCACGTCAGGGAAGACCCTTAAAGAAGTCTCTGAGAAAGTGGAAAGCCTACAAGAAAAAGACGTTGTACTTATTTCGGCAGCCGGCAATTACAGGGGTTACATAACATAAGAAATGAATTTTCCTTACACCAAACTGCCTGGTTCTCCAGATGCTACGCTCAGACCCCTTGTCCCTGTCCGCTTCATTCATAAAGATAAAACCACACTTCCAATACTTGCCATCGTGGATTCTGGTGCCGATTATTCATACGTAACAAGCGAAGTAGCCGATCTCCTCGGAATAAAGTTGGATAAAGAGAAATCGGTGAAATCGTTCGGGGTCGATGGTTCGCTATTTTTAGCCTATGAATCTGCGGTAGAGCTGGAGCTTGGTGGACATAGATTCACTGCTAAAGTATTACTTGCCGATAAACTAGGTGCCTTCAAAGTTATTTTGGGTCAAGAGGATTTCTTTTCTAAAGTCAGAATCGTTTTCGAAAGATACAAGTGGAATCTGGAAATAACCTTTAAGTAAGTCAATTTTAATTCACAACCCACCAACTGAATCGAATATCGCTTCCCGCAGGGGAGGTGACTACTACCGTGAAGCTTTCTCCTTCTGTCTTTGAGGTAACAGACAGCACTTTATCCGTGGCTACCGTTGGAGTAATAAATATCTGCGAATCAGCTGTTACAGCCGTGGTTTCAACTACGATTTCGGTAGTGTTTGCCAGCAATGTACCGGAGCCTGTTGAGGCGTGGTTTTTTCCATCCGGCGTGGCTGCCGGGGTGCTGATATTGATTTTTTCAGTTTCTACTGACTTTGCTTTTACCTTGCCTTTTACTTCCAAGTCTCCGCCGACGCTGGCATCACCCAGAATGTTAATGTCGCCGTCAACAGAGAGCTTGCCGTCTGTGGTCATGGAGAGTTTTCTTTCACCTATGTATAGTATTTGGGTATTGACGATATTGGATGTTAGATTTTCGACATTTAGACTAGTTAAATTACTTAGATCCGAGATCCCAGATCCAGGATCCAGCGGCGCAACGTACCACCCAGTAGATACAAAGACCATGATCTTGCCGTAGCAAGAGTCGACAGTCGACTGACCACCGTCTACAGCGGGCTGTGGTCCGTCGTCTGTGGACTGTGAGCAAGCGAAGGACTCTAATGCTTTACCTATAATAGGTCCTGAGCTAGTTGCTCTCATCGCCACCCCGGGAGTGGACGAGCTGGTCAGTGGATCTCCAGGAGCGATATCTCCATTCTCGGTAGAGACCTTGACGAATCCCTTACTAGCTTTAACAACCTTCACTCCGTTTAGTTCAAAACTATCCACGCTTGATCCAGCAGCCGCCCCAACCATCTTCGCTTCGTAGGTTTGTGAAGTTAGAACTGCCTGCCCATCCGTGTTTACTGATAGCAAATCTCCTTCATCAAAAGTAGCATAGCTACCAAGTATCTCGGTAGTTTGCGAGGTGTCTGTTGCCGAACTCGCATTGCCAGCTCCCAGAACATTGGAATTTGTCTCATCCAAAGTGATCGGAGCATCATCTTGCCAAACTCGGAAGAAATCAACGTCCATATCGCCGGCTACTCCAGCTGCGCTACCATAATTTATGTAGCCGTTTACAGCCACCGTAGGAATTTCAGTTGTGATTTGGCCACAAGAAGTAAAGCTGATACCATCAGAGACGTTCGTATCAGCATAAAATCTAATTGAAGTAGTGGATTCGACTACTATCTTTAAAAGAGCAAATTGGGTAGTGCTAATAGTACCGCAAGAAGAAGTCCATTGAGCACTTCCAGCGCCATCATAGACAGTCCCAAACCAAGTAGTTGTTCTTGTACTGCTGCTATTTATATTGGTGAATGCGATTCTTGTTCCCGGCAAGCTATTACTGCCAGCTGTTTGATCAGCTACACCAGCGATTACTACCTGGTCTGTCATTGTTCCAGTTGGTTTAAGTTTCATCAGAATAAATGGCATATTGTCGGCGTCAAAGATCTTGTGAGCAGTTCCGGCGGCATTGGTGCCAGTAAAGTAGGAACAGCGATGTGTATTTGAAGGGGTGAGACGAGCAAGCCCATTGGCTGTATCGTTTACCGTGCTAGTTGTACAAGTAGTGTTGGCGTCAAAAGCAAAATCCCCATAGACTTGGGCTGTGTCGGTATTTACTATATCCGTGTATTCCTTAGTAAATTCTTCACCAAAGTAAGAATTATGTTGGGCAAAGGCGCCGGCTTCGGCCAGAGCACCAAACCCGCTGCTTAAATTCTGAACCGTGAAGCCGTGAGTAGAAGACGAACCTACCCCATAAAATAGGTAGTTGGTGTCTGCGCCGGAAGCAGAAACATGAAGTCCGTAAGTAGTAGAGGTACCAGTAAGGTTGCCAACTGCAACGAACTTACCACCATATACCGTAGTCGTATTGACCTGACTAGCAGTACCGGTTGCACTTGCAGAAATGCCATAAATATACTGGTTGCCAGCACCGTTGTTGTAACCTGTGTCGTCAACATCGACCCGTAATCCATAAGTGTTAGCATCGGTACCAGCACGGGGTCCTGTTATATCAATATCAATGTCTTGACCGTAAGTATTTGAGGCGGCACCCGTAGTATCTGTGTATTTGATGAGGTGCCCCCATTTATTAGACGCTGCAAGTGCCGCAGTGTTTGTGAATGAGGTGTACATAGCATAGGAGCTGTTGCCATTCGTTCCACCAGTAACTTCATAGTTGAGGTTAATGCCATAGAAGCTGTCGCCCATCGCTCCACCAGTAACTTTATAGTTGAAGTTAATGCCGCGGTTGTTATTGGTGGCTGTGTCTATATCGATGTCCAAGACGCCTGTAATTGTAGTATTGTCAGTGGTTGCGTCGATTTGGAATTTCTCACCAGCACCAAGAGTGAACAATCCACCACCAGCCACATCAAGCTCAAATCCAGCAGCTGGAGCCGCGTCACTTCCGATACTGGTACGACCAGCAAATATATTAGCATCGTTCACGCCTGCCTGGTGAATGCCGTACTTTGTGGTACCAGAAGTGATTGCATCAATCTGCAGTCCAGTGATTGTGCTAGTACCACCACTCTGTGAAAGCGGCATAATATGAATTCCGTAGGAGATACCACTAATAGCGCCTGTATCATCTACATCGATTCTCAACCCTTCAACAGTGCCTATTCCCATACTCCCGCCATGACTCACATCAATATTCATTCCCTGTAGAAGGTTCATAGCGGTAAATAGATTGGAAGCATCTGCAACCACTTCTAGTCCAATTGCCTGGTCGTTGTTGGACCCACCCGCATCATCGTCCAGCTCAAAATCGGCATTAATACGCATACCATAGGCTGTTATGGCATAATCGGTTTGATTACCTACAGGAGGGCCTACATTATTGTGAACAGTGTAGCTTGGATTTAGCTGCATACCGTAGAAAATGTCCGAAGAAGCGATTGTGGTACTTTCTATTACATTCATGATACTTTGCGTTATAACTGAAGCGCTGCTACCAAAAGCTCCGTGGCCATAAGCATCGAGAGCCCCGGTGTTGTCCACTACGAATCGCGCGGTACCGCCTTGGTAAAGCCTTAACAACTCTGGGGTATTGACGGGATCAGTCTCATCGATCCAAATACCAGGAGCGGTGTCTGTCCAAGAGTCAGCGATACCGGGGGATAGAGTGACTTGACCGATGGCATCGGCAATAGTTTGCCAGCCGCTAGGAGTACAAGCCTTGAACACTTCGCCAGTGCTGTTGTAATAGATTTCACCTGCAGTGCAAGCAGGGTCAACACCAGTAGCCGAGCTCAACTTAATTGTTCCGTAGGTTCCACCGTCTAATATTGAAAACAGAGTGTTTGTACCATCGCGGAAGTTGAAAGTACTGCCATTGGCGATGTCTATGGCATTCTCAGTGTAAAGAGTCGAGGTATTTCCGGTAATTATCCCGTCGATAAAATAACCGCGACCGTAGCGGTTGGTGAGAGTGGAGGTGAGATCTGTAGCACCAATTTCTGGAATGTGCCATTCGGTAACAGCTGCGCCGTTGTCCCATGTGAGGGCAGGGGAGATGGTCAAAGTATTAACGCTTATAGATACGATCTTTGCGTAGCAGACAGTAAGGCTTCCTGAGCAAGTGTTGGCTCCAGTTGGATCAACTTGTACGTAGTTTCCGACGTCAAATCCAGTCGAATCATTCAAGACTAGCGAGGTAGAGTCAGTCCCAGCCCCATTGGTTGTATCGGAACCATCCAGATCAGAAAAGCCGGCTAACAGATCACCAGCGGCATTTATATTAAGAACAGTGTTTTCGTCACTTCCTTGGTTGGCGTCGGTGATTATTGATAAGACATTTTGGGTTTGCGTGGTCTCTTCGGTATCTATTGCAAAAGCTATTTGGTTGGCCGCATCGGTTTGAGTGATTTCTACATAACCTGCCGTGCCTGAGGGGCTGGCTCCACCGGTCAGGCTCAAAATACCACCAGCACCGGCTCCATTGGCACCTCCTGCAGCAATAGACAAATTCCCACCAGCGGCTCCGCCAGTAGTAGAAGTCTCAACCCGCACGTTGTGGTCTTCTTCTTTGGCAAAAAGGATCGAATTATCCCAACCTGTGCCAATATTGATCGCGGTTCCATTAAAGTTACCACTGTCTGTTACAGCTGCTATGTTTAAGCCATTTACGTTACAGGTGGCGGTAGTACAAGCTGTGAAGGTTGGGTTGACGGAGAGACCATTGATTGTCTTCACGGCAGCACCATCAGAAATATTGATAGTGGGCGAAACTAGCAGCCCATTAGTGGTAGAAGCGACCGCTGCAGATGTATTATCGGTAAAGGTAATTGTCTGCACACTGCCGGTTTCAGCCCCAGTATGGGTATAGGTAGCGTCTTCCAAATCAAGTAAGCCGCCGGTAGTTATCGAGCTAGCCCCACCACCAAAAGTCATCGCCGTTTGGATAGTGAGACTACCCCAGTTCCATTGTTGCCAATTGTTGCCGTTGGAAAGAGTGTTATTCCAATCAGCGTCAGTAAGGTCGTCTAATTGAGTACTACCGGCGCCACCTTGGATACAATCTGCCCAAGCTCCGTCTTGGCGACAGCGGAATCGGCCATCAGCAGTGTTGTAGTACATGGCACCATTTGTACCACCCGTATCGCCGGTATCACTTTTTACATCCAGCACTAAAAAGTCGGGTGTAGCTGAACCAGCGCCACCGGCACCGATTTGGACGTTGGCAGTTGTACCGGTGCCACTAGGTTGAAGAGTGATATTACCGCTGGTTGTCGTGGACAAACTCAAGCTAGCGTTTGTAGCTTCGATGGATAAAGCACCTGCCCCTTTTATTGAAGTATCCCACCCACTGCCAATATTGATCGCGGTTTCGGTGGCATCCGCGTCACCAGCAATTCCGGCAATATCAAGGGCGTTGAAGGTGTTGCTACCGGTGGTGTGATTTGGATTGGAGTAGTTGATATAGATACCTCGGAGGGTATCGCTACCGTCCATGGCGGTTAAGGTGCCCGAAAGAGTCAAAATATCTGCTGATGGGGTAGCGACGGAATTTGCTCCAGCTATGATAAATTTATCATCAGTCTTCAAAATATTATCCCCACCTCGGTAAAGATTAGCCGGATCAGCGGCACCATCTCCAAAGGTAATACCGTTGGCAGAGCCACTCCCACCCAGGGCTAATCTTGTATTGGGGGCAGCACCAGTGCCGATACTTAGGCTTCCGTTTCCTGTTGTGTCAAAAAGCGCTGCATTACCTCCGGCTGAGTTTTGGAAGCTAATAGCGGTATTAGAGTCCGATCCTGGTCTTAGGATAATACCACCGGTACCTTTGGATCTGAGACTGATTGATATGTCAGTGTTAGAGCCAATACTTCTTATTGTATTGAAACCTATTCCTATACCTTGAGTGAGATTATCACTATATATTCCTACAATGTTAGTCGCGTCATTATCATCGTCACTTTCTATTGTTAGTTGTTCGGTTGGGTCGGCAGCTTGGCCAATACGAACGCTTCCTGCCAAGATGTTCTTATCAGCGTCCCCATTTTGATAGATACCATAATCCCACCCAGAGCCGATGTTGATGGCGGTTTTTGTGCCAGAGCCGCTGGTATTATCTATCCACAAACCGTAGCGGTTGGTGAGAGTGACGTTGGTACCGGGTATGGGAGCATTGTTAATGTATAAAGTAGCAGCATTGGTAATTGTTTGAGCTGCGCTAGCAGCGTAGGTAGGTGCTTGTATATTGATCGCTCTTTGGTTGGTGATAGCCGCCCCGCCACCGGTAAAGGTTACTGTTCGGGCTAGATTCAAATTGACGTCAACAGCCTCTGCATTGGCCAGGCCAGTGTGTGCTTGGCCGGTAACTGTCAAAAGTGTTGGGCTGCCACTAGTTTCCAGGCCACGAACAGTGAGGGTTGGGGAGGTGCTGTTGAAGCCTATTATAAGGGAGTTCGCCGTGTTGTTGATGAGCTGGTTGGCGAAACTCTCACCGCTGCCGAAGGCAAAGGTGTCCTCGGCCGATCCTGCCTCAATATTGTAGCCGGCTGCAAACGACCTAAGACCACTTGCTGTAGAGTCAACGCCCTGCGCGAACGAGCTGTATCCGCTGGCAATAGCGGTTGTTCCGAGTGCAACGGACTGATCCCCTAGGGCTTGGGATACGCTCCCAAAAGCCAGCGCATTAACCCCGTCGGCTATGGAGCTATCTCCCCCAGCGAAGGAGTTGTCGGCGGTCACCGTCGTGCCCAGCCCGATGGCGAATGCATTCGTGGCGCTGGCCGTGGTGTTGTACCCAAAGGCGGCCGACGCCTCGCCGATATTTGCATCGTCCCATTGAGTGCTAGTAACATTGCCTGCGCGGAAAGCGCTTTTTCTTGGGTACCAAATCAGTCTTGTTCCAGCTCCGGCGGTAGCCAGGGTGTCGCCACTACCATAAGTTCCTTGAGCGATGATATTGCCCGCAGCGCTAGCAAAAGCGGTATCCCACCCAGAGCCGATGTTGATGGCAGTATCAGTTCCATTTGAGGTAGTAATACTGCCAATATTGATTCCATTGTTTGTTGATGAGGCAGCTGTGGTGCTTTGTGGGGTAATAAGGATGCCATTTTGGGTAGTATTGCCGGAAGTATTGCCAAGCGAAACGGCGACTCCGTTGGCGGTTACCGTACCAGTTAAACCCTCGTTGAGAATAGGGATGGTGATATCTACACCGGAAAAAGTGGCGGAACCACCAGCACCACTAGAGCTTAGCGCTCCAGATGCGGATATTTCAATGCCTTTGTGAGTAATATTACCACCGCCGCCTTCATTGGCTTCATCGAGGAGAATATCCAAACCGGTCGCAGACTGGTTGTTAGAGGTATAGTAGGTAGAAAGATTAATACTTTGACCAGTTAGAGGGTTATTTAAGATGACTTCTGCTGGAGTGCCTATTTCAAAGATAGTGCCAGAAGTTTGGTCGGAACCAAATTCTATTAAAGCCGTTCCAGCAGTGCCACCCTCCGTGGAAATAGCTGTATCCCACCCAGAGCCGATGTTGATCGCGGTTTCGGTGGAGGCAGTGGGGGAGGCGATGTTATTAATTTTTATACCATTAACTATATCTCCTGAGGCTGTTCCACCTGGGGTAACGGTAATATCTAGAGCAGAGTTTGTAACACTGGCGCCATCACCGGTTGTAAAGGCAATAGAGAGAGCGTCGGCAGCACTAGTTGTTGCACCTGAGGCCAGAATTGAAACTAAATCACTACTCAAAGCAGCACTATTCTCAATTTCCAAAGTGTTATCTGGGGTAGTATCTGTTCCTATTCCCATCTTACCGGCAAAGTAGTTGAGATCGTCACTTCCAGCTTGGTAGATGCCGTATGTAGAGTTGGTTGCATTTGTCTGACCTTCAATGCGAAGCGCGTATAGATCCTGTACATCAGTTAGCCCTTGGTTTGCGATTCTTACGCCATAAACTGTAGTTGGAGGGACGCCTCCAGGGGGTGTCGTATCTATAGGAGAAGCGGCTTCAATAGCGGTTGCAGAAGTGGGGGCTACAGCATTGCCATTTAAAGCCCATCCGCCCGTGATGCCAGTAAGAACATCGTTGTTTGTATCATTACCACTAATTGCGAATGAACTAATACCTGCGATAGCACCTTCATCAACAGCATCAGCCGCTGTCTGAACGGAAACAACCAATCCAAAAAAGAAACCCTCATTAACGTTAGTCTCACCTAGATTAAGAATTTCGGTGGTACTAACAGTTCCAACGTTGCCAAAAGCTCCGTGGCCTTCGACGTCGAGGTTGGCTACATTGTTTACGGTGGGATTGGTGATGAACACAGTCGCTGGGTTGCCGGCGGTAGTGTTACAAACACCAGAACTTATCGGACAGGCAGAAATATTAGAAGTAGCTCCTTGCAGCCATAGACTTGTATCCCACCCAGAGCCGATGTTGATGGCGGTATCAGCTCCATTTGAGGTAGTAATGCCGTCAATATTAATAGCGTTGGTTGTCCCAGCTCCTGTGGAGTCGGGGAGGTTTATTAGCAGGCCATTTTGAGTGGTACTGGCACCAGCAGAGCCAATTGTCAGGGAAACACCAGTGGCAGTCCCGCTGGTTGCTGTTGAGCCGTTTGTAATACTAATGCCGGTGGATGGATCGCCATCTAGGTTGGCTAAAGTCATAGAAAGTCCCGTATCACTGGCGTTTAGAGTACCAAGATCAAGCACATCGCCAGCAGTTGAGGGAGATAGGGTATCCGTGTCGTCATCCCTACTCCAATAGCCGACAGTACCAGAAGTTGCACAGGTTTGACCGGAAACACAAATTGTTGCACTTGTAGCGGCAGCAAGGTCTGGGAAATTGAATGTTTGGTTGCCAACAGTTAGATCAGCAGAGGAAATGGTTGCAGTGAAGGTATTAACCCCACTAGTGGCGGGGGAGAGGGCAATTTTGTCAGCATTGACAACATCTGTAGCGAAGGTAAAGACATTGTTGGTGGCGTTATTAATCGTTTCGCCGCTTGCTAGAGAAATATCTGCACCTGTACCAGAGTTTAGAATGCTAAGCACCGCTCCGGTAGCAGCGGTAGCTGATTGATCCAAACGCAAGACATTGGCATTTGCAGTATAGTCACAAGTACCACCAGATGCTACATCACAGCTATCCGTGAAGATGGCAAGAGGGGTGTCAACTTCCAAGACAGTACTACCACCAGAAGCAGTTAAAGTCCGATCAAGATCAAGAAGGTTGCCATCAATTGTTCTGCTGGTAGTATAGGTAGCTTGGTGGGAAGCATCTACGAGATCTGATGAAGTAGCAGCCGTTGAAGTAGATAATAGGTGTAAAACATCCCCTGTGGTGACCGCTGTGGCAGTAATATCCCAAGCATTAACGGTAGTACCAGCAAAGTCAATGTCGATGAATTCTGTTGGGGTGGTATCGTTTATTACAAGAGCTGAGTCCCACCCAGAGCCGATGTTGATGGCGGTTTCCGCTCCGGCTCCAGAGGTGGTGATCGTCCCGACGTTGATACCATAAAGAGTTCCGGAGGCGGGACCGTTGGCAATAGCCCCAAAACTAGCTCCGGAGATATTTAATCCGTAAGTGGTAGCAGTTCCAAGTGTTTGGACAACAGCAGTAGTTGGGATCGTGACGTTAAGACCCGCTGCTCTGACAGTACTACCGGCGAAATTAGATTGGGTTGTTGGCAAGGTGATATTAGAACCACTCCAGTTGATCGTACCGGCCGCTGTATTTGTGAGCAGGGCCCCAGCTGTTCCTAAAGCAAAACCGTTTACTGTATCAGTCTGGGCGACGCTAGTTGTTAGTGCTGGAGTCACTAAGTTAAAACCATTAAATGTATAGACTCCTCCCGTAGTGTGGGTTGCTGCCCCAACCGTTGAAAGATCAAGTCCAGTGTAGGTTGTAGTTGAAGTATAAGTTAAAGCTGGTGGAGTCTTGATACTTATCCCAGTTAAGTTTTGTCCGGTAGCTCCAGTGAAGGTGGTATTGTAGTCCAGGAGAATACCTGTGTGAGCAGACGCTTGGGTAAAGGCAGCACTAGCTTTTACTTGGAGGTCGGTATCCCACCCAGAGCCAATGTTGATGGCGGTTTCGGTGCCGGCTCCGCCTGTGGTAATAGTTCCTATATTTACTCCGTACATAGTTCCGGCGCCGACTCCAGAAGAAGGGGGAGTGATATTCAGGCCGCTCAAGGTACCGTTGGCAGTAATAGTGCTAGAGCTCATATCGACAGCTAGGCCGTTTATCACCGCATGGGGGGTAGAACCAGACTGAAGGGTGCCGGTTTTTACCAATACACCGGCAGTGTTAAATGTACCTGTATTACTAGTACCCCGGAGGATGTTTGGGGTTTGAATCTGCAGGCCGCGCCAATTTGTGGTGCCAGTGACAAAGTTCCCCCGTGAGATGGCACCAGCGGCCGACAAATTGATCCCGTAATAATTATGGTCAGCTGTTGTAAACCCCGGTACAAGAAGAGCCGGAGTTTTGAGATCGACCAGGGTGATGTCGTTGCTGCTGTCAGCACGGGCGGTAAAGCTGGTGTTAAAATCAAGAGAGACGCCGGTAAGAGAATTTGAGGCAGTTTGGCTGTAAGCTCCGCCGCCCAGCTTGACGCCTGTGTCCCAGCCGTGGGCTATATTTATTCCGGTTTCGGTCCCAGCTCCTGGGGTAGTGATACCGCCGACGTCGATCGCTTTTATCGTGCCTGAGGCAGGGCCAGTTTCAAGAGCGGCAAAGTTAAGACCTGTATCCCACCCGTAGCCCACGTTGATTGCGGTCTTTGTCCCTGCACCGTCAGAGATATTCGCAATATTTAGACCATTGGTTGCTCCGGCGCCACCAGTTATTGCCCCACAGTTGGTAGACTGCCCAAGACAAATGAAGTTTTGGGTAGTACCAGCGCCTGGAGTAACACCAATAAGATCTATTAGACTGATGGTACCAGCGCTAATAGCCGGACTGGTAATTTTAAGCGAGCCTGTATTAGCTGTTGGATAGGCGATATCAAGAGCGGCGGAAGGATTGTTTAGGGCGATTCCCACTTTCATCGGATAGGTGGCGTTGCCGATGATGAATTGATTAGCGGCTCCGGAAGCAGTACTGTGGCCAAAGACGAAGGTTTCGGTGTGAGCCGCGTTATTTACCTTTGCTTGATAACCAAAAGCAGCGGAATAGAATCCGGAAACATCAGCATCGTAGCCGATTCCTATTGAACCGAGGCCGGTTATATTCGTATCCGGACCAATAGCAACGCCATAATTTTGCGATTGGACTGAGGAACCAAAACCCACTGCAATACCGCCGTTGGTAGTTGCGGAGGTGTTCATACCAACCGTTACACTACCGAGGCCAGAGGAAACAGCATTGTAGCCGAAAGCTGTGTAGCCACCGAGAGGTTCCACATATAAATAATTTTGAGTACCGTTAGTGACAGTTAGGTCAGAATTGGTGCCTGATAGTAATATTCTTGGAGTAGCATCAGCAAAGGCCAGATCATTATCCCACCCACTGCCAATATTGATGGCGGTTTCGACGGCATCAGAAGCGCTTATTCCATCAATATTAATACCATAGAAGAATTCATCACCCGAAGGAGTGTTAACCGGATCAACGTCAATGTGCAAAGCTGAATTAGTGTTGGCTGTTCCGTCGCCAAACTCAGCGCCAATAAACAGACCGTCGACATTATCTGTGATAATACCTGTGTTGGTTGCGCCGGAAGTTAGGTCAATCACGACAGCATCAGCCGTTGGGACGATTTGATTAGTCGAGCTGTCGATAACTAATTGGCTGTCCCCAGCATCACCATATCTTAAGGAAAGATAATCTGCGGCATCTACCTTAGTAATTACTCCACTAGCCGTTGTGAAAGGGTTATTGGCCGCTGCTTCACAACCACTCCAGGTTGGCGCACCAGCTCCACCACTAACCAAACATTGACCGGCAGAACCGGCGATTGAAACAGCGAGGGCCGAGGCAGCTTTGTAGACAACACCGCCAGTAGCACCTGCCGAAAGATCAGCATCTGTACCACCTCTAGTGAGATCAAGGTATTGCTCGGCGTTTAAGGTACCAATGCCACCAGAAGTGTAGACTGGACCATTGGTTGCTAGGCCAGAGAAGGCGATTGTACCAGAGGAAGAAACTCCCGTTGCGCCCGAGATCGCACCTGTACCTGAGATGGTGATACTCGGACTGCTTAGGATCCGATCCCAGTTAGCACCAACCACCAGGGCATACTCAGTCGCGGCTGTTCCGGCTGTCAAAGCATCAATATTAATACCATAGAAGAATTCATCACCCGAAGGAGTGTTAACCGGATCAACGTCAATGTGCAAAGCTGAATTAGTGTTGGCTGTTCCGTCGCCAAACTCAGCGCCAATAAACAGACCGTC
>Ga0214473_10003877_pt1 | contig 18055 bp, 21 predicted proteins | sample RVTome_7_FD_203509 | JGI IMG/M metagenome (GOLD analysis project Ga0214473, IMG submission 203509) | Soil microbial communities from uranium-contaminated site in the Upper Colorado River Basin, Wyoming, United States - RVT98D197 | ecosystem: Environmental > Terrestrial > Soil > Contaminated >... | reverse complement strand
CTGCCGGATACCGCGGAAGCGGAAACGTAGAGCAGCGCAAATCCAACGACAGCGCCAACAACGCCTCCGATCAAAACCGGCTTGAGTAGAAATTTACTCACGACTCTTTGCCATCACAAGCAACCGAACGCCAAGGTTCACCGGGCCGGCGCGACGGCATCAGGAGCATATGTGTGCGCCGGCTCCGGTGCAACCGCTAGTTCGGCGTCGACCCGCGCTCGAGAATCTCTCGAGCCCACCTCACTGCCCGCAACAGCAGTATGAACGTCGCCAGCAACCATAGCGCGACGAACGGGCCCCAGTCGATCGAATTGGCTGACGCCGGCGGGACCGGGAAATACCAGAGGTTGAAGCCGAGAAGCAAGCCTCCCAACACGATGCCTAAGGCCCCCATTACCCTTCCGAACTTCGGGTGCCGCAGCATCCCGATTCCGAACAGAATCACCGCCGCCGAGATCAGCACATCCCACGCCACGTCCATCCCCAGATGCACCGCGTTCAACCCCTCCTCCACCTTCCGATAGACGTCGGCGCTCGCCGGCTCGCTGGCGTGCTCGATCGCGCGTTTCATCACGCCGAAGATCGCTTGCTGCCTCGACAGCATGATGAGCACCGTGATGCCGTCCGCGATGGCGAAGATCGCGGCGATCTGGACGAGCGGGCTGCGACGTTCGATGGCTAGGCAGTAATAGAGGCCCGGCCGACTAGACATCGAGGAGGGCTCCGCGCCTGATGAAATCGGGACTCTAAAGACATCAAAATCGGCAAGCACGCTTTGTGAAGCCTCTAAGAGTCGGTAGATTTTGCCAGATTAGGTGGTGTGCATCCGGTGAATCTGGCCCGTTTGCTTCGTAAGTATTACCACTGTAGGTTGGGGAATCATGTACCCAGCTGTATCTCGAATTTGCGAGTCGTAAACTCGCTGCATCTGGCTCCAGTTGTTGACATTGGCTTTGCGCCTGCTTGTGCCCAAGTTACTCCTTAACTACGTTCAAACGACAGACGCGAGCGAGCTACACTGAGTTGGGCTGCCACTGGCAGGGTCCGAGAAAGAGGAAAGGACGCTCCGTCGCAGCGGGCGGCTTGCAGGTCGAACGTCAGCATCCGCGACCTTGAGCGACGGCGGGGGTTGCCTGAGGCAATTCTCTAGGAAGACTGGCGCGCCGCCAGGACTCGAACGTGGATGGTTGCTAGTCGTGAGTTGTAGCTCCCAATAGGCTAGCGTAAAGCGCGTCGTAAACAAACGCGGCGCGCTTTACAGTCTCTTGATCATCGCTCGTAACCAGCGAGAAGCCCCGGCTGATCAATTGTAGGCCACGGGCTGCGGGATGATCGTCCAACTGGTCTTGGAAATCTGCCGCCTGAACGATGCGTGCCACTTCCATTAGGGCGGCATCATCCTCGAACCGTTCTCGAACTAGCGCAGCAAACGAACAGAAGCCCCTTGCGTCCCTGTGCGGGTAAGTGGCGCCTGGAGCATCGAATCCGGTGGCGTCCTTTTCCACTTGCATCGAGGCGACTTCCTCGGCCGGAACAAATATCAACTCGGCCGCGGGATCAATGAAGCGAGTGATAAGCCAGCAGGTCGCAGTGCGGTTGACGTGAATTCTTTGCCGTGTGATCCATTTCATCATGTTTACCTCCAGCAAGAGTCTTACTGATATTTTAGCGGCGAGCCTTGGCCACTGGCATTCAAGATGTTGAGCTCTTAGGTCCGCGTTTGCTGTAAGGGGGCTTGGAACCTCACCTGGTCCCCGACCTTGAGAACCTTACCTGGTTCGAAGAGAGGTACTCTTGTCAGCACACCGAAATAATAAAAATGCCGGAATGAAGACAACGGAGACCACGAAGGCAGTGTTTCTTTTCGTTTGGTGGCCAAGAGTCTCTGAAACCCTCGATAGCCTATTCCCGTGCGCGAATCGCGGGACGGCACCACACAACGTTCGCACGGACACACGCTCTCAAAGCGTACGTCTCCGATCTGAAATTCCCTTACCATGTTGGGCTGCCCAATCAAACCGTCTTCCCAGAATGCCGGAACGCCCGCGATTTCCAGATTGGCGCGAAAGCGCTGGCGCGTTTGCGAAACGCCGATGTGATCAAACCATTCACAGGCCTTTTCCAAACTTGCCGTGGAAATAACCGAGGGTCCAGGTGTCAGTCCATGATCCGGAAGGCCGAGGGGAATCCGTCTGAGTTCGACACGAAAACCAAAGTACTCGCCTAACCAGAGTTCCAGATCCTGCCGGTCATCATCGATTCGAAACGTCTTCTGACGATCCCTTCCATGAACCTGATGGGAGATGGTTCCGGCGCTGAGATCGAATGACGACTGCAGCCGATGAACCTGAGCGGTACGCTTGCCGTTAACCAGCCTTCCTTGTTCATCAAAGATCGCGAATTCTCGATCGTGTTCCAAAGCTCCACTGGGAAGAACTTTTGCCGCATCCACACCAATGCCGTCTAGCGATTTGATAGGGTAAATATTTACGCGTGATAAGAACGGCATACCGGCTTTTACTGGCAGCTCGAATTCCAGACCCTCCTTAAGAAAAGCGATAATCGCAAGGCGGGCTCTCGATAAGAATGGTTATCATGGGCTCGGCTCGAACAACTTTCTGCTCCGCTTATCGGTTAAGAGCAAAGCCGCTTGCACATATGCACGGATGAGTGGATGCGAAATGCCAGTCAGTGCGGAGCGTTCCGGTTGAAACAACGTGGCGATAAAGAACGGATGTCTGACGATCTCTACGACCCTCGGTTCGCCTTCAACATCTACGCCCGTTACTTTCATCTCACCCGTTTCGAGCAGTGTTTGATAGCGCGAATTGAAACCGAAGTTACAATGATACTGCTCGATGATTTCATCTTTGCCGTAGATGTGGCTGATTCGCGAACCTTCCTTCAGCTTGATCGTGCCCTTCGCTTCCACAAGAGAGCATGAGAGCGGGGCAATTAACGGCATCGTTGTGGTCGGGTTCGATTCGGCATGATCCGCCATGGCATATCCGAGGGCGTTTCGTACATATTCGATCAGCGTGTGTTGAAAGCCGCCGCATGTGCCCAAAAAAGGGCACCCTTGTTCACGCGCAAACTGAATTGCCGAGAGCGCGCCATCTATGCTCGCGTAAGGACTGGCGGGTACACACCACAGCGCGTCGAAAAACGAGAGCTGTGCGATGTTTTGAGCTATCCCTTCGGTGGCAAGCCAAGTTAACTCAATCTTAACTCCGGTATCCTTCGCCGCAATCGCAAGCGCTTTCGGAATCGCTATGTGCGCCGTTACTTCAGCGGAGTAGTCGCCAATAAGGCCAATCTGAAGAGTTATCATTATTCTCCTACTTATCTCTCCGCATCCCTCATCTTAGCGGCAAGGTGCTGATGGAGATGCCACGTCACGCATTCAGGCGTCGCCGCGGGGAGGAACGATGAAAAGGCGCGTCCCTCGTTTTGCTCGAATCAGTTTTTGCATCCTTCGTGTCAGCGTTCGCATTATGTAAAAGGGCGGTTGCCGAAGGCGTTTGTTATCCATTAGAGCCAGCAAAATGCGAAAGCTCCGGGTCAACCGACGACTGCGCCGCTCAAGTTTAGAGGCAGCATCCTTGATCTTGCCGATTTCTTCAATCATATCCACACACGTCTCCATAATTTCTTCCTGAACTCTTGCCGATAACTTGCGCATACAGATCTGGATCGGTTGCGCCTTCGGTGTTGATTACGAGCGGGCGCGACTTCGCGTTAAGACCGCTCGCTTCGCGCATAGGAAGCAGCCTTTCGTCTTCTTGAAGAGCGAACAACGCGGCAAGGCCACAGGCGCCTGCTGCGCCCGCCGTGATAACCGGGTCATCCTTCGCAGGGTCAGCCATTACTCGCATGGCTGCTGCGCACTGCTCATCGTCTATGGAAACGAAAGCATCCACCGATTCGGAAATCACAGGCCAAGCGAGTGCTGAGATCTCGCCGCACCGCAGACCGGCCATGATCGTGTTGAATGGGCCGGTGAGAGTGACCGGCTTTCCAGCACGGTATGATTCCAAAAGACAAGCGGCCGAGTCAGGCTCACACACAATAACGAACGGACGTTTCGAACCATATCGCTGGCATAGCCAACTAACAACAGCGCACGCCAAACCCCCGACACCTGCCTGGACAAACACTACGTCGGGCGGCAGGTCAGGCGACCATTGCATCTCTGCCTCAGTCATTAGTCGTGTGTAGCCAGCCATGATCCAGTGTGGAATCTCCTCGTATCCAGACCATGACGTGTCAGAGATGATCTGCCACCCGTAAAGTTCTGCATCCCGCGCGGCCTGCTTTACGGCATCATCATAGTTGCCGTCTACGACTATGACTTGCGCACCCTCTCTTTCAATTGCTTTGCTCCGTGCCGGACTGGTATCCGCTGCGACGTAAATTCTTGCTTGAAGCTGGTTCCTGCCGGCGACACGAGCAACCGCGCGTCCATGATTCCCTTCGGAAGCGCACACAAGTACAGAATCTTTCGCGAGGCAACCGTCGCCTAACAATCGACTTACCGCATATGACACTCCTAGAGTCTTGAATGAGTTCAGCCCGAAACGCGACGATTCATCCTTAACGAGAATGTCGCCAACGCCCAGCTCGGAGGCGAGGCCTCGCAGGTGCAGCAGAGGAGTTGGTTGTAAATCAGGTTGGTCGCGGAAGAAATCATCGGCTAAGCAATACTCTTGGGTTTCAAAAAGGCCAGAATAGTTCGGGTCGGCGCGTGAACGGGTGCTAATCACACACTGGCTGACCTGGAGTCTGTTTCTTAATGAATTCTTGCGTTGAGTCAATTCCTTGTCGAACTCTCCTAAAGGGTAATCATATACTTGCCGTACCGCCGGGGGTTTTTGGTTTAGCGACGAAGCGTCGGCCAATTAAGAAGCCCTCGCGTCCCGTCTCCTGTTCCAGGTCCAACACACGAGAAATGATCTGCCCGCCCTGTTCACTGTCCTCGACTAGTGCGGAAACATATCGATAAAGATATGGGGCTACTTCTGTCTGTAAGATCTCAAAACGTTCGCTGATGGCTTGTGAAACCTCTAGTGCGGTATTTATTTCATGGACGTGATCTCGCCATAGCGAAATATCGCCTCCGCCTTTCAAGAGTTTTCTCCCAAAAGCATCCTCTGCTGGAAGTAAGACGTTGCAGGCCTCGAGCAGCTGGAGTAAACGATAGAACCATGCTGTTGTATGTTCATTTGTATCACTGTAAGCGAAGTCTTCAACCAGCAGCGAGCCTGAAGGTTTAATAAGACGGTGAGCTTGGTCTATAGCGGTCCTGAGAGGGCGGATGTGATGTAGTGAACGAGTGAACAGAATCACATCGAATGGGGCCTCATCAAAAGCAGGGAAACTAGCAACTCTGGCATCAACGCCCAACTCCTTAGCGGCATCAATGGATTCTGGGAGAGTGTCAATCGCAATTACTTCATGGCCCAAGTCGTGAAGCTGTTTTGCTAACGCACCGCTCCACAGCCAACCTCAAGGATGCGAAGCTGCTGAGATGGAATACTGTTTAGAACAAATGCCAAAGTCTCTTTGGTTTGTACCTCGTTAGGTTTCAATGTGGTTTTCCTTAGCTATAAACGATCTCTTTGAGCGGCGAGCTATTCCACCACGCATCGTTACCCCCCTTAAGAAGGGACCTTAACTCAGACGCAAAATGTGCGAGCCACTTCCGCCAGGGTGTCGCGGCATATGATCACTTCGTCGATGCGGACATACTCTTCCAAACCGTGATAGCCTCCGCCACCCGGGCCGAAAATCACTGACGGAATGCCGGCTTGGCCCAAAACCGCCGCATCAGTCCAATAGGTCATTCCGCCTCGGCTCGCTTTTCGCCCAGTACCGCGAAGCGCAGACTCCACCGCTCGCGGAAGTTCGTGTTCGAGCGGGGTTTCATACGGGGCGCGGCTAAATGTGAGTCTGGCATCACCGGTAAACTCAGAATCTTCGTTTCTCAGCGCGGCGAGAATCTCCTCGACTTCTTTCAAAGCAACGTCTACGGGCTCGCCTATAATCGTGCGGCGCTCCATATGCAGCACACAGCGATCTGGGTAAGTACTCAGCTCCCGTCCGCCCTTAATCAGCGAGCCGTGTAATGACGGTGTTCCCAGCACCGGATGTGGAGTCTGAGATTGGAGCTGCTGATTAAGGTCCTCTAAACGCGATAGCACCCGGCCCATGCGGAGAATCGCGTCACGGCCTTCCAGAGGTCGACTGCCATGGGCTGCGCGCCCGACCGTCGTAATCTCTACCCACGAGAATCCTTTATGGCCGGTCGATACAACCAGGTCGGTTGGTTCCGTAACGATTGCGGCGTCTGCACGCCATTTCTGTACCAGAGACTCAGCGCCGATACTTGCGTGTTCCTCATCAGCTACTGCGGCAACAATCAATCGCCCGGCCTTCATACCGCCTGAATTCGCGAGAGAGCGGGCTGCTTCCATCATTGCTGCCACACCGCCTTTCATGTCGCCGGCTCCTCGCCCATAGAGTTTGCCGTCTCGCTCAACTGGATCGAATGGTGAACTCATCCCCTCAACGCCCACGGTGTCGATGTGTCCGCAGAACATCAATGAGCGGCCGGCGGCACGGCCTTCTATTACCCCGATTACATTGGGACGGCCCGGTGTGACCTCGGTGACCTCTACATCCAGGCCGGCCGAGCGCATTTCAGCTGAGACAAAGTCTGCAATTTCTTTCTCCCCAGCACCGCCGGGTACCAGTGAAGGGTTGACTGAGTTAATCGCGATTAAGTCACAAAGGAGTTTGATCGTTTGGTCCACGGTTTTATGATCCTCCAGTCATCTCGCGTTACTACTATTCACCAAGGAGCCTCCCAAGACTCTTCCGGTAATTCCGGCTAACTGTAAGTTGTGTTCCATCCTCCAGTACGAGGCGAACGTCTCCATGAGATAGGGGCTGCAGCTCTCGAACACGATCAATGTTGACGATGGTAGAGCGATTCACGCGAAGAAACACTCGAGGATCCAGACTTCTTTCTAGATCCCCTATTCTTCTTCTTAGCAAGTGTTGATTCTGCTGGCTGTGAACTCGCACGTAGTTGCCCTGAGCTTCGATCCAATCAACCTCCAACGCTTTGACAAAGATCGAGCGCCCATTTAACCGAATCAGCAATCGATCGATATACCTTGAACTGGCCATCAGACCCTCAAGAAGAGCCAGAATTTGCCGAGAACGCCAATCAGCGTTGTGGCGCGAAGCCTTTTCCGCACGTTTATGCATCGGTGTCCAGACGCGAAGTCTTATCCAATGGATTGAGCTTCTACGCGTGTCTATCCTTGTTCTAGCAAACACACTTCCATCTCGCCGCTAGTTCGCGAGAGCGATTGTGATGCCCCTGCCTGCGGCGACGGCCCGCTCATAAACGATCGCCGCGGAGGCAACGTCTTGCAGCGCCGTTCCGGTAGAATCGAAAATGATTATCTCCTCAGCCGACGTACGCCCTGCTCTACTTCCTGCGATAACCTCGCCCAGTTCCGCATGGACCTTTTCCCTGGGAACCAACACTATTGCCGGCGAGCAAGCTTGTCGTGGATTTGATGGAACAATGCGCGACCATTCTGTTTTTCAAAAACACGAGTTCGACCATCCTGAGGCTGCGTCGTAACAGCGCGAACGAATCAGGTCTGTATCAGCGCGGCAGATCTTGTGGCAAGTTTGCGAGCGCATAAGCCAGCACTGCCATGACGGCAGCATTCTCTGCCAACTCTCGTGGAACAACTTTGTCCAGAGTGTCCGCGGCCGTGTGATGGTAGTTGAAATATGTGCGGCTATCCTGCCAGAGGCCGAAACATGGTACGCCGGCATCTGCCAGGGGGGAGATATCAGTCTCAATGTCTTCGGTGAATCTGGTCAGGCTAGCACCCGAACTCTGCAATACCATTGATAAAGGCTCCAGCATCGGGCGCACAGTTTGCTTGGCCTTGATGTTAAAGCCTAACGGATGGCCCGCGCAGAGATCACTCTCGATCGCTGCGAAGTGGTTGGCTATTTCTGCTTCGTGATTCTTGGCATAAGCCTTACCGCCGATCCCTCCAAACTCCTCACTCATCCATGCGATGACTCTGATAGTGCGCTTGGGGTGTAGATTCAACTCTCGAAGCAACTGCACCGTCTGCATGGCCATAACTACACCGGCCCCATCATCAATAGCCCCGGTGCCCAAGTCCCACGAATCAAGATGTCCCGAGACGATCACTACCTGTTCCGGGTGTTCAGTTCCTTTGAGGTCAGCGATAACGTTGTAGCTCACGGCGTTCGGGAATGTTTGTGGCGTAAGCGTCAGATGCAAGCGCACCGGTCCCTCTGTCCCCACACCTGCGATCAGGTCTGCATCTTCCGCTGTCACAGCAGCGGCCGGGATCTGCGGGACATCCTTTACATATCGGGTAAAACCAGCATGCGGCAACCGGTAATTGGAGCCGCCCGCCGACCGAACTAGCGCGGCCACCGCCCCTAACCGAGCCGCAGCACTAGGGCCGCCGGTCCGATACGGGGCTATCTGCTTGTAGGCTTCAAGACCGAACCCCTGCGCCGCCATTTGTTGGTCGAAGCGACGGTTGAACAGCACAATCTTCCCTTCCACATTTGTACGACCCAATGCTTCTAACTCATCAAAGCTATGGACAATGACGACCTCCGCCGTCAGTCCATTAGGAGGGGTTGCTATGCTTCCGCCGAGCGTCGTCAGGACGATCCTCTGGGTCACGCCTGACATCTGGGCCGGAAACTTGACCAACTCTGCGGTCTCTTCGCCCCTCACCCAATGGGGCACGAGTAGTTTTTCCAGTCGCACGTCGAGACCGAGCCGTCGCAGTTCGCCGGCGACGTAATCCACCGCCTGCTGCGCTTGTACGGAGCCACTTAGACGCGGGCCGATCTTACTCGTGAGGTGGACAAGCTGCCTGTAAGCGTAATCGCTGCGAAGAGCTTCCTGCTGTATCTGCTTCAGTTCGGTCATTAGTTGGGTTGGATACGAAATTGGCATAGCTTCTCCTGGTGTTTGCTGGAGCGATTGCGGCAAAACGCCGGAGCTTGAAAGGGTGATTATGAGACCAATGGCTAAGCGAACCGTTTTGCTCGAAAATTGTTTGATTGACACGTGCATTCCTTATGTTGTGTGTTACTCGGCAAAATCGACTCTCAGACCCCTCTCCGAGGCGACAGCGCGTTCGTAAACGATCGCCGCCGAAGCCACGTCTTGCAAAGCGGTTCCAGTCGAGTCAAATACGATGATCTCATCGGCAGATGTGCGGCCCGGTTTCTTGCCCGCGATCACCTCTCCAAGTTCCGCGTGTACCTGTGCACGGGTCATCAACCCTTGCTCCAAGGCATGATGCAGGTCTCCGATCGTGGCACACTGCTCAATTAAATCAACGACCACCTTACTTGACTGCAGCAATCGCGGATCTAACTCCTGCTTCTCCTCATTGTCAGCTCCCACTGCAGCGACAAATGTTCCTGGCCTGACATATTCTCGATTAAGGAAAAACTCTTTCGACGGAGTGCAGGTGACACAAACATCACTCTGCCGCGCTGCCCAACCCAGATCGTTCGTAGCTTTAATGTCGATCCCCACTTCCTTCGAAAGTTCGCTGGCAAAGCTATCGGCCAAAGTAGGCTCTTTGTCGAACGCATACACTTGCTTTAGCGGTAGCACTCTTGTCATTGCCCGCAGTGAGATGCGCCCCTGATTCCCGCAGCCGCAAATCGTAGCGACGCTTGAATCGGGTCTGGCCAGATACTTTGCGGCCACGGCAGTTGCTGCCCCTGTTCGGATGATGGTGATCTCCATCGAGTCCATGACGGCCAGCGGGTATCCATTCTCGGCGTCGCATATAACAATGACACCCTGAATGAGGGGCAATCCAAACCGCCTGGCGTTCTCGGGAAAGTTTGCATTTGCCTTCGCGGCGAAATAGCTTCTGTTGAGGTCGAGTAACCCAGCCTTAATATGGAACCCCCCGGTGCGCGCGTGTATGCCCAAGACTCCAGGCGGCAAGGCTTTTCCTTCGGCGTGCAACCTGAAGGCTTGCTCGACGGCGGCAATGCACTCCTCGATGCCCAAGAGAGCAGCAACATCGCTACGTTTGAGTATTAACGTCCCCTCGGGTTTCATCAACTTCCTCCTGAAGCGAGGCCGGTTGAAGAGAGAAGATGATCCAGGCTCGAGCCGGGGCCAATTTCGACAGGTGTATGTCCTTTGCGAAAGATTCGAGCATCGGTAGTTCCCTTCAAAGTGATCGAACCACGTTCGACTCGTAGCATCGTGCCTTCACGCAGGCCTACCACTGGGGCGTCGTTCTCTTCGAGGAATTGGCTAATCCGCTCCTCTTGTGTTTCTCCCATGTGAGTCGAATTCGGATCGGGGTCCAAGTAATGCGGGCTAATCTGGAAAGAGACGAGACCCAGCGAGTTGAATGACAGAGGTTGCACGATCGGCATGTCCTTTGTGGTCTTAATAGTCGGACCTGCAACAATCGCGCCCGCGCTTGATCCGATGTAAGGCATGCCTTCATCTACGCTCTGCTGGATCGTGTGAAGAAGCTCAAAATCGTAGAGAGCTTTCAGAAGCCGAAAGGTGTTGCCGCCGCCGATAAAGATCGCGTCAGTCTTCTGCACGGCTTGGGGCGCGTCAGCGATTGTGTGGATCGACGTCAAATCGTAATTCATCTTTTGGAAACGCTCTCGCGCCATCGAGGCGTAAGCGTCGCGGTCATAGAGAGCGAACGGAATGAACAGGACATTTTTCAGGTTTCCCAGAAAGTCGCGGATTTCGCTCTCAGCGTGATCGAGATAGCCGCTGCCATAAAGTGTGGAATTGCTAATCAGCAGAACGCGTTTGGTTTCACTTCTATCCTTCATTCATTGTCTCCATGTCTTACGGGTAAGAGAGTGCTCGGGCTACAGCAAAAAGAATCCCCATTACCATCGCTCCGACCGCAACCATGGCAACATCCCGTTTGAACAGCACGATCAACGAGAAAGCAAGTAGCGCGATTGCAATGCTCGGCGGACCGACGAGAGCTTCTGGAATCAGATCGAGCGAAACAACAATGATCACGCCCACCACCGCGGCGCTGACACCCGCGAGAAATGCCTGAATTGAACGGTTATTGCGGACCATCTCGACATAGCGAACACCGCCCAGCACGAATACGAACGATGGCAGAAACACAAAGAATGTTGCGATCACTGCCCCGCGCAATCCACCCGCAAGGAAGCCTGCAAAAGTTGTGAACAGCATGAATGGCCCAGGTGTCGCCATGCTCAGTGCCACGCCATCAAGCAGTTGGCTGTCGGATAGCCAGTGATATTGGGTAACCGCTCCGCGTTGCAGAAAGACGAGAGAGGCATACGCGCCGCCGAAGCTGAAAAGACCGGTCTTGAAAAACAACCAAGCCATCTGAAACCAACGCGAATCCGCGAAAGGAAAGATCGCTGCCAGGCCCCCAATCGTCATCGGAAGCGTAGCGGGTGTTCTCCGCAAACGTGGCCAACCTTCGATTACTAGAAGGTTCAATAGACCGGCCGCGAGCAGAATTAACAGAAAATTGATTCCACCAAAACGCATCCCCATAAAGGCACCGACTAACAACGCGGCCAGGAGCGTATTTCGGATTGCCGCACGACCCAGCTTGATTATGCCGGCACCAATGATTCCGAGAACGGCAGGCTTTAGGACGAAAAGAACGTTATTCACCTGCGGCAGATTCCCGTATGTGACGTAGAGCCAGCTCAGAACGATCATTACTACCGCGCCGGGGAGAATGAACGTGAGGCCCGCCAGTATCCCGCCCAACAGTTTGCGCTTCATGTAGCCAACGTAAATGGCCAGTTGCAACGCTTCGGGGCCGGGCAGCATGTGGCAGAACGCCATGATTTTTACGAATCGTTCTTTCGAAAGCCAGTGGCGTCGCTCAACCATGTGGTGGTACATCATCGTGATTTGGGCAACTGGACCCCCGACGCTAACGAAGCCTAGTATTAGAAAATAGCGAAACACCTCTGGCCAGGAAGGCATCTCGTGCTCATCATCAATCGTTGTCTCAGGTCTTACGTCGAGGTCCATTGAATTTCCACTTTTCGCGCGATTCACTTCTTGGAAGCAACTTTGGTTTCGCTGCAACGCTTATTCGTCCGTCACTGACAGCGTTTCACGAGGCGGCTTGAAGTGGGTTCCAAGTGTGCTTTTCGCTCCTCACAGAGCGACACCAGGAATAAAGCGCATCGTAAACAACCATTCCAACTTTCAACATTTCCTGGTCGTTAGAGAAGTTGTGTGACAACCCAAGTGAGATGGCGAGCAGTCCGGCGGATTGAGGGGCTAGATCAAGTCTGTCCGTGTCTGCTCCACGTACGATGCGGGCGAGCTCTTGAAGAGCAGGTTCGGTCAAATTGTACTTCCGCAGGAAAGCATCAAAACTACATAATTCTCCATCGTGAGAGAGTTCCACCCCTGGCACGTCAAATGGCATGGCTTCCCTTTCTGAAGCGGTGTTCGTGACAGCGTCGGGTTGCACAAATAAAAAGGTTGCTTCCCGGTCGATGAACCTGGTGATGAGCCACGGACAAGCGATTCGATCAATCTTAGGCCTTTCGCGTGTTACCCACTTCATCGAGACCTCCACAATGCAGCACCTAAACTTAATCTGCCTCCATGGGAACAGTTTGATTTGCAAATACAACCTTGGCGTTGACACAGTATGGATCTGAGAACAAGTCGCTCAACAAGACGTTGTGCAAGACTGCTCGTACCTCATCAAGGAACCACAAGGATAGATACCAGCAGCTATCCTCCGAGGTCTTGGAAAATTGTGAGCTTTTTGTATGGAACTTACTTTTTGCGACCGGCGGCCCGAAATTCGGCGGGAGTCACGCCCGTGTGAATTTTGAAGGCATGGGTAAAATGGCTCTGATCATAGAATCCAGCAGCCGTAGCAATGTCGGCAATGGACTCGGTTGAGTGAGTTATCTTCTTCGAGGCATAGTCCAAGCGGAGTTGCCTCACATAGTCACCGATCGTGGACCCGTAGCACCTGCGAAACACTTGGGATAGGTAGGCAGGATGTCTGTCCACGCATTCTGCCAGCGTCGATAGGGTTATCTGTTTTTTGAAATGTTCGTCGATAAAGTATTTGACTTCGCGAATCCAGCGCGGTGGGCGGACTGATGAGCCTTGCGCGCGACGGCGTGTAGCTGCTCCCACCATTTCAAGAACCAGTCCCTCGATTGAGAGAGCAGATGCACAATCCACTAACTGGAACTCCCGGTGGATGCGTATGGCGATCCCACGCATTGCTCCATTTTGAACGTCGACAACTTCATCAAGAACCTTGGAGAAACTTCGAATCATCTCCAAACCTGTTGGCCTGACTTCAATGAGCAGACACTTTGCACCTGCAGGACCGTATTGATTGGAATGAAGCACTCCCGCAGGCTTCATGATCGGACTGAAGGGAATACATTCATAGCCGGAGTTCCCGATGGTTTCAATGCAGCCCCCCTTAAGTACCATGGAAATGGTTGCACAATCGTGGGCATGCCGAGGTAGCACGCAAGTCGGTGCATAGCTCGCCTCTGTCAACACAAATACTCCCGCGTCCAATTGTTTGATCGGTTCTCCAAGTGTGATTGGGCTATAACTGAGCTTCATGATGTGGTACACGACACGTAACTGTTGAATCTTACGTCAGCCTCTGCTTTCAAGCCAGTTGTTCCGAATCCAGTACGTTCTAAGGAATCGCCAGCTGGTACTTAGACTGCGGAACGCCATAGCTCGGGTGCCCGCGCGGCGGCACACAACGTGGATTCTATCCTTCAACTTGAGAGGCATTCAATCGCGGCCTCTCTCTGCAACGACGTCCGTTAGGCGCCGAGCCTCCACAGGCGAATGGTGTCCGCGAGGTTCGGCAGCAGGTCGCCAGCGGTGTGAATAAGCGCGAGCAGCAGGAGGTTCCGGGTGCGAATCCAAAGGACCCCGAGAAAGAAGCCAGTCACCGAGGTGACTACGATGGAGTACCCGACCGCAAGTAGGACGTTTGGGTGCGTGCCCAGGGCTTCCCCAGTTGCTGCGGGACGGAGGTAGAGGCCGGGGGCGTGTGCCAGTCCGAAGACGAGGGCCATAACCACAAGTGCCGTCCACTCGGAACCCGTGAGCGCCGCCACGCGAGCCTGCACCAGGCCGCGAAAGAAGAACTCTTCTACAATGCCCACCTCGACGAACAGCCAAGCGCTCGTGAGACCAACGGCAATCAACAGTTCGGAGGCGCTGGGATGCAAGGTGGCAAGGTCTGCTCGAGCCCGACCGAGTAACGCCTGCAGTGTGAGGAGGGCGAGCGACACCACGACGAGCGCTCGCCAGTGCCCGCTTATGGCGGCGCGCAGGTCAACAAACTCACGCACCCGATAGCGCCAAGCGGCTCGCCAGATTGCAAAGGGCACGATGACAATGACGAGCAACTTTGCGATCGTGACGAGAGCTGCCTGCAGCATGGGCTGGGCGCTGATGAGACGCACGCCAGGAAGTCCCCACGTGATGAAACCAACAACGATTACCAGGTAGCCGCCGAGTATGGCGCTCTCTTGTCTCGGGTGCTTGACTGTGATGTTGCGCGGCTTCGCGTGACGTGTGGTCCAAAGGGCAAGGAGTGAGAGACCGAGGCCAAACAGGAGCAAGACTAATACCGGCTCAGTGACGCCAAAGCCATAGCCGAAATGCATGGCGGCAAGGAAGAGTGCGTAGAGTAGGAGATACCAGATGATTGGTTGGCGTTGCATCGTTCTTCCTAAGCTTGCAGAGTCGTCTCCATGCCTAACCGAGTTGACCGGGCAAGGCGATTATTGGGCAAGTTGGAAAGCAAAGAACAAGATAAAGAACGTGCCACCCGCGCTCCGGTCCAACGAATTGTCGTGCCGCCGGGTTGCAGCAAGAGCGGTCATTTCTTCTTGTTCATCCTGGCTTCGCGTGCCTTAGATTCCGCTAGTGAAGGAACGTCCATCAGCCGCCGCAATTCATCCGTAACGCCTGTGCCCATAGTATAAAGTCGGAAAGGCCCATTATTCTGTGATACGAATTGTGTGCCGAAGCGTTGCGGACGACCGATTTCCATGAGAAAGCGGTCTTCGCTTTTGGCAGCTAACGACTTCGCTCGCTGCTCTCCTTTACCGATAGCCACCACGCAAAGCTCATGCGCCAGCAGGTAATCCTCCGGAAGGTCAGCGTGCTGCAATACCATCGCGGTGTGGTAATAGTCGGCGCCGGTCTGTAGCCCGTTCTTTGCATAAAGTTCTTTCACACGATTTTCCCTGGCCTTGTCGCGGGCTGTGATAGTTTTCCAGCCAAGAAGTCTTTCGTTTTCGGGAGTGCGGTCGGCTTGATCTTCTTGATACAAACGTGCCAGTTCCCGGTTGTCTTCGGATACGGGCGTCGCGGTGGGCTGCGCGGCAACGGAGCGAGACACAAAAGATGGCCGAAATAGAATTCCCGCTAAGGTGATCAGGTTGAGAATGAGGAGTACTTTGACGGTTAGGTTTTTCATGTTTCAAATCTCCAAACTGTTTGTGGCATAACGCTCCGCATCAGGCGCGGCGGGCACTCGCCCGGCGCGCCATCTTGCTGCTCACCGCCCGCCCGCCGTCGCCTGCATGCGGTTGTTGGGCCGCGCTATGCCGCTCGCATTCAACGGCGGACCGCACCCGCGCCCGAATCGCTGCTTCGATTGCTGCGTCTCAGCGGACCGCGAACGCGGGCTGCAGACTCAACCACATGGCTCCAACCTGAAGCGCCCCAAATATCACGAAGGCGGCAACGCCCGCCCACACGGGCGAGCGCCTCGTCGCGCTTGCCGACGCCGCCAAGCCGGCTACACAGGCGAGGCCGATAACAACTGTTAGGCCTACCTCGGCGGGTGTGAACTGACCGGTAATCACGTTTGCCAAGCCGAGAAGATACGACCAGATCAGCAGCATGATGAACAGCCAGAAGGCAAATACGGGCATCACGGCAAATCGGCTCCAGCCCGGCTGAGCCATGATGACCACGGTGGCAAGGAGTACTGGTACCACCTGCACCGTGTGGCGAATGATCGTGCCGCTTACCATGCCGACAAGAAGCAGAGCTACCAGCACCGTGATCATGGCCGCTGTTGTGGCTTTCTCGCGTGATGTCATTCTGCTCTCCTAACCTTTCACCGTCCTCAGTCGGCCCAACGTCTGAGTTATGCGTCATTTGTCAACACAAACATCATGTCTTTATTTGCACCCTAACTTCCGCGCGCCGAGCAACTACTTCGGCACTGCGAGGATCAGCCTCTTGGCTCGGGCGTCGATCGTGACTATGAAATGTGACAAGACATCGCTGCCAAGCACCAGTGCAACGGGAGTATCAAATCCAGTTCCTCGGCTAATAGTGTCTTCGCGCACTTCGTCAATGATGAATGTACGACCGCCAAGCTCCACGGGCACGTGCTGCCGAGAGACTTTAAACCTACCCTGCTGCCGCTCGACACGAGCAAGGCCTTCCGCAAAACTCGGGTCGATAAAGGACACGCTGTAGCCGGTGTCGAAATACACAATCGCCTCGCGCCCGTTCACCCTGGCGCGCGTATAGAGGATGTTGGCGTGTGAGGCGCGGGGTTGAATAAGATCGATGGACACATAACGTTTGTTGTCGAGTTTCCGCGAGACCGGCGAGGAACTCACACCGACCTTACGCGCTCCATAATCCAGGGTCACGCGGCGGTCTAAGAAAAAGTCGAGACCGACAGTTCCGTTGAAGGGCTCCGAGGAGAACATGTGCCAATCGGACAGGCTTCCGGTAATGTTCCTGAAGACTTTGCCAAGAACGGACATACTGTCAACGCGAATCCGAAAAGACTCGCCACGGTGGCTGCCGTCAGCATTGAGTTCTTCCGTGCGTTTCTCAACGCGATGCGGAACAGGAGGGGCGCTGTTTGTAATCAGAAAGCCCCTGGCTGTACCCGTATCGAACATCAGGGAAAGTTTGACCCCGGAAATACTCACCTCTACCAGCGGGCAACCTGTCGCGGCAAAAGCAAGCGGGTAGAGTTGATCTTTGTGATATCCAAGGTCTCGTGACCACCGGGGGAACGTCGTTGATTCAAGCGTGGTCGAGACGACTGTTGTTTCTGTAGCTTGACCAATCGCGAAAGGCGCGCAACTCAAGCCGATTGCAACGCTTGCGAGAACCAGATACCTCTGAATGTCGAGTAGACGCATAACGCTTTGCATAACCGGGCGCGGCGCGAAGCGCTGGCCGAAGCATCAGAAACTCGCTCGCCGCGCTCCGGTTGATGCATTTGTTAGGCGCGCTGTTAGCCGTCCTGCGGTCCGAACGCCGCGACAGTGATGTGATACACATAACTGTCTCTGCCGCCTGCGTCGGACCTTCTCCCTACGCGAACACCGCCGATCCTTTCGACGGCCCGCTGCGAGCGGACGTTCTGGAGGCCAACAAGAAAGACAACGCATCTGACGAAACGGAACGCGTGTTGTAACATGAGCTGCTTCATTTCCCCGTTGTAGGTGCCACCCCAATGGGATCGAGCCAAGAACGTCCAGCCAATCTCGACCTCGCTTCGTTCCTTATCGTAACCGTGGAACCGCGAAGATCCGATTATCCGTTTTTGACTATTGACGTCAATGGCAACCAAAGCACCACCGGATGCCAGGGATTCCTCAAAAAACGCTCGGAAGGTCGCTTCTTCATGGCGATTTCTGACCGGATGTTGTTCCCAAATGAGCGGATCGGCAGCCACGGCGTACAGGCCGTCATAGTCTTCAGCGCTAAGAGGCCTGAGTTCGACAATCTCGCCTTTCAAGACCGGTTGATAATCGAATGACATCGTTGTTTCTCTTGCCCTGCTGATCGTTAGTCAGCCGCCATCGCGGTAGGACAGCCGGTTACCCGACTGCCCCCGCACAGATCCCGGCGTGCGATTTTCCCGCACCGGGCTCTTCAGTAATACTCGCATCCGCAGGAAGG
>Ga0214473_10003876_pt1 | contig 18056 bp, 11 predicted proteins | sample RVTome_7_FD_203509 | JGI IMG/M metagenome (GOLD analysis project Ga0214473, IMG submission 203509) | Soil microbial communities from uranium-contaminated site in the Upper Colorado River Basin, Wyoming, United States - RVT98D197 | ecosystem: Environmental > Terrestrial > Soil > Contaminated >... | reverse complement strand
TTGTTCTGAGGATTCGTTGCGCGCGAAAGCCGCCGGCTCAAGATGACCTTCTCTCGACCCGGCGCGTTCTGTATACTGTAGGAAGCAGTTGTCAGCCCCATTGTGGTCGAAATGATTCGCACGGCGGACGCGGACCAACTCGTAGCGCGGGCGCGACAGGGCGACAAGGACGCTCTGGCCGAGCTCCTGGTCAGTTGTCGGCACGCCCTCCGGCAGGCGGTGAAGATCGGGCGGGAATATCAAGCCGTTCTCAGCGTGGATGATATTGAGCAGGTGACGCACTACGAAGTGCTCTTGCGCATCAACGGGTTCCGCGCGACCGACCACGACTCGTTCCTTCGCTGGGTCATTCATATCGCGCAGAGAAACGTCATTAGCGCCATCCGCGGACTCAACGCGGCCAAGCGGCCCCCGCCGCACCAGCGTGTCAGCGCCCCGGCCAGCGAGGACTCGTGTGGGGGGCTGCTGGAAACCTTGGCTCGCACCAGCAGAACGCCCAGCCGAGAGTTTGCGCACGCGGAGGTCAACCAGATTCTGAGGCGCGCGATTCAGCGGCTTCCGCAGGACTATCAGGTCGTCGTTCAGCTCTATGATCTCCAAGGCCATACCGGCGCCGAAGTCGCCGTACTGATGGGCCGATCGACGGGTGCGGTTTACATGCTGCGCGCCCGCGCGCATGATTGGCTACGCGAGGTGCTGGGGCGCGAATCCCGATTGCTGTAGGAAACTGGGGCAAGGACTGAGGATCGCCGACCGCGCACGTCGCGATGACCACACTTCCCGAACATTCGCCCGAGGAGACCCCCTCCGCCGCGGCCTGCCGCGCCAGGTTCGAGATCGCGCGCCGTCAGGTCGAGGACGCGGAGCGTAACCCGGCGGCGCGGGATGGCGCCGCGGCACCCAACGCTTCGGAGCCATTCTCGCTTCCGCCGGATGCCCTGCCCGGTTACGACGGGCTCGAGAGTATCGACCGTGGTGGGCAGGCCGTCGTCTACCGGGCCAGGCAGCGCTCGACGGGACAGACGGTCGCGCTCAAGTTCCTCCGCGACCTCCCGTTTTCCGGCGAGGGCGCGCGCCGCCGCTTCGAGCGTGAGGTTCGGATTCTCGCGCAACTGCGGCACCCGAACGTTGTAGCGGTCCATGACAGCGGCCTTGCCGCGGGGCGTTTTTACATCGTGATGGACTACATCGCGGGGGTACCGCTGGACACGTACGTTCAGCAGTGCGCTCCGTCGTTGCGGGAGACGCTTGCGCTGTTCGCGAAGATCGCCGACGCCGTGAACGCGGCCCACCTGCGTGGGATCATTCATCGCGATCTGAAGCCTGGGAACGTTTTGGTCACCGACGACCGCGAGCCCCACTTGCTCGACTTCGGCCTGGCCAGGCTGGCCGGCGGCGACGAGCTTCTGGGCGCCGACGCCCCGACCCTGACGCTCCCCGGCCGGTTCGTCGGGTCGATCCCGTGGGCCTCGCCTGAGCAGGCCCGGGGCGAAGCGGACGCCGTTGACCTACGCACCGACGTCTACTCGCTCGGCGTCCTGCTCTACAACGCCCTCACCGGCGAAATGCCCTACCGAACTGACGGGAGTGTCGGCGAAACGCTTCGCAACATCGAGCACGCCGAGCCGGATCGACCGCGGACCCTCAACCGGCAGATCGACGACGAGGTCGAGACGATCTTGCTCAAGTGTCTGGCCAAGGAACGCGAGCGGCGCTACCAGTTCGCCGGCGAGCTGGCCAGCGACATCCGGCTGTACCTGGCCGGCGAGCCGATCGAGGCGAAACGCGACTCCAACTGGTATCGGGCGCGCAAGTGCGTCCAAAAACACCGCCTCGGGGTGACATTCACGGCGCTGTTCTTCGCTGCGGGCATCGGCGCGGGCGTGTACGTGTCGATCCAAGCGGAACGCGAACGGGCGCTCCGGCTCGAGGCGGTCGCGGCGCGCGATCAGGCCGAGCAGGCCCGGCTCCGCGCAGTGCGGACGGGCTACCTGCACGCCATCGAAGCCGCCGATGCCGCGATTGAGCGGAATGACGTGGGACGGGCGCAGGAAGCGCTGGCGAGCTGTCCGCCGGACCTGCACGGCTGGGAGTGGTACCGCCTCCGGCTCCTGGCCGATCAGTCCGTGCTGCGATTCACGCCGACTGAGCGGGACGAAGCCCACGATCGCGAGGTCACCGCCGTCGCGTTTGCCCCCGACGGGCGGCGCATGGCCTCCGCCGGCGCGGACGACACGGTGAAGCTCTGGGAACTCGATGAACAACCCGAACGCCGGCTGCGCTTGGTCTGGCTGGCCAGCGTTACCTCGCCGGCCAGCGTCGGCCAGAGGTTGTCATTCAGCGCGGACGGCCAGCGCGTGATCTGCCTCAGCCGCAAGAACGCGCTGACGGTTCTCAACGCCGAGACTGGGACCGCACTCAGCGAGCGCCGCTTTGCCGACGGCGAGCCTGAGCATCTCGCGCTTAGTCCGGATGGCGCGCTCTCCCTGTCGCGCAGCACCGCCGGTGCCTTGCGAATTTGGGACGTGGCGGCCGAGACTCCGGGCCCGGTCCTGAGCGGCCACGGTACGTCGCTCGGACACGCCGCATTCAGCCCCGATGGCAAGCGTCTGGCTTTGATCGACCGAGCGCTCTCCTTGCGCATCTGGGACACGGAGACGGGAGTTTGCGCCTGGCAGCGGGAGTCGATGTCCGACTTGCCCGGCTTGACGTTCGACCACGCCGGTCGCCGCTTGGCCACTTGTTCGCCGGACGGGTGGGTGGCAATCTGCGACGCGCATACCGGCCAGACGGTCCAGGAGTTTTCCACCCCGCAGGAAGCCATCCGCGCGTTCGCCTTCACGCCGGACGGTGCGAGCCTGCTCATCGCTGGCAGCAACAAAACCATCCGCCTCTGGAACGTAGCCACGGGAACCTGCCGCGCCGAGCTGCGCGGACATCGGCTGACGATCGAGGCGGCTGCCTTCCGTCCCGACGGCCGCTGGATCGTCTCCGGTAGCGACGACTGGACGATCCGCCTCTGGGACACGTGGCTCCCCGAGCCCACGACCATCATTCGTGTCGAATCGGGTACAGTCGCGTCTTTTGCGGTTCGACGCGACAAAACGCAGATCCTGTTTTCAGGTCCGCCGCGGGGCATCGGCGTCTTCACCGCCACGACGCCCAATTCGGTCAGCGCGCTGTGCGAGGGCCGGCCCGGCGACGTCGCGACGTTTGCATCCGACGGCGAGCTGGCGGTGGTGGGCAACAACGATGGCACCGTCCGCGTCCTCGAGCTGGGCGCGGGCGCCACTGAGCGGTTCGCGACCCACGGGCACGAGTGCGAGGTTATCGCCGTCGCGCTTAGCCCAGACACCCAGGCGCGCGTCGCCGCGTCCGGCAGCACCGACCGCACGGTTCGCCTCTGGGACGCCCAGACGGGCCGGTGTCTACACGTGTTGGTGGGACACACGGCGTGGGTCAAGGCGCTCGCGTTCAGTCCGGATGGGCGGCTGCTCGCCTCGGGCAGCTACGACAAGACTGTCAAGGTCTGGAACGTGGCGGACGGACGCCTGCTCCACACGCTCCGGGAGTACCCGTCCATCGTGCTCGCCGTCGCCTTCAGTCCCGATGGGCGCCGTATCGTCGCGGGTGGCGCGAATCCGCGCCATATCCCTCCGGAAGAGGAAGCCGCCTACCAGCGCTGTGGGCTCGAGCAGGGCGGCGCACATGAAGCCACTCGCCAGGTCTCACCGCGACCGGAAGGCCCGCAGCCGGCGGACTGGCGCGGCGCATACGTCCCGCTCGTCGTCTGGGACGGGGCGACGCGTTCAGCCCCGACGGCCAACGGATCGTCTCCGGCTCCGCCGACGGTCTGATTGGCGTCTGGGATGCGGCGACGGGTGCGCGCGTGCTAGCCCTGCACGGCCACGGCCGGGACGGCGACCGGAGCCCGGACGTCGGGTGTGTCGGCTTCACGCCGGACGGCCGCCACATCGTCTCCGGCGGCAGTGACCGCACGCTTCGCATCTGGCGTGCGGCGGTCCCGCCGTCCGCCGCACGCGAGTTGCCGCCCGCCGCTGCGTCCAACACGTCCTCCGCCCCGGCCGACCCATCCGCCGGCGGCTGAGCGACAAGGCGTTTCCATCAGAACCGCGGACGCAAGTCGCCGGCCAGCTCGCGACAGCCCGCAGAAACCGATACACCCGCGGGCGGCTGAGCGACGAAGATTTTTCGAAGAATGCCGTTAGGGCCGGCCCGTTTTTTGCGCCGTAACAGTAGCGGACCAACAGAGCGGTTCCGGGCGCCGGGGAAGCGGCAGCCAGTCGGCGCGTGGGCAACGCGCCGCCGGTAAGAGGAGATCGCTCCTCCGGCGGGCGTAGACGGGGCTGCACGAGGAAGGTGCGGCCCGTTGAGGCGTTTCGTAAAGGTGTGCGCACGTGAGGGCACTTGCAGAAGGAGCAGCCATGAGAAGGTCACTACCTTGGGTTTCGCTGGCGATGGGGTGCGCGGTTCTCGGCGTTGCAAGCTGGCTGGCGCACGCCGGCGACTTGAACCCTCCACCGGGTCCGGTCCAACCGACGATGAAAACGCTGACGGAGGTGGAGCCCCGGATCGCCGTACAGACCTTGGCGGGGGACGCCGAAGCCGTACACGTGATCGGCACGGCGGGCTCGTACTACCTGACGGCCAACATTACGGGCCAGGCGGGCAAGCACGGGATCAAGATCATGGCGCACGGGGTCACGCTCGATCTGAACGGCTTCGCGCTCATTGGCGTGCCCGGCTCCCAGCATGGAGTCTTCGTTTCGGCGCCGGGTTACACCAACGTCTCCGTCCGCAACGGGTCGGTTCGGTCCTGGGCAGGAGCGGGCCTACACTGTGAGAATACGAGCAACTGCCGCATCGACGGCGTCCTGGCGGCCGACAACGGCACTGGGGGAAACGGAAGCGGGATCCTGGTCGGCAGCTCGAGCTCCGTTGTTCGATGCAGTTCCCGTGGCAATGGCACCAGAGGGATCGTCGGCCAGCGCTCAGTTCTGGTCGAAGGATGCACCGTTGAAAGCAATGCGTCCCACGGAATCGACGTTAGCGGGGAAAGCCTCATCGTAAACTGCACCGTGAAGGGCAACGCCGGCGTGGCCGGCATACTCGTGGGGTACTCCTGCACTGTCACCGGCTGCGTCGTAAGTTCGAATGTCGGCAGTGGGGACTTCGGGAACGGTATTCTCGTAAACGGATCAGAGAATCGGATCGAGAACAACCTCTGCGTTTCGAACCAGACCGCGGGAATTCGCGTTCAGGGGCAGGGCAACCGCCTTGAGGCGAACCATGTACAGTCGAACGCTCGCGGCTTTCATGTCACCGCTCCAGGCAGCCTAATCATACGAAACTCCGCGCAGTGGAACAGCATCAAGAATTACGAAGTGGTCCCGGATAACACCTTCGGACCTATCGTAAACAAAGACAACGTCGCCACGAGTTGCAACCCGCACGCGAACTACGAACCGTAGGAGGGAGAACAATGCGGATTGGTGCGCTATCGTTTCTACTGCTCGGAATCGGCGCGCGATCGGCCATCGCGCAATCGAACATTGATCCGGGCCACAAGTTCGCCTGGACGGAGAACGCCGGCTGGACGAACTGGTACGACGCGAACAACGCCCAGGACGGGGTCTTCATTCACCCGACCTTTCTCGAAGGCTTTATCTGGGCCGAGAACGTCGGCTGGATCAACGTCGGCGACGGCTCTCCAGCGAACGGCGTGCATTACGCGAACAAGGATGGTTCGGACTTCGGCGGCAACCTCGACCCCAACATATTCGAGCTCTTTGGGTTGGCGTGGGGCGAGAACGTTGGCTGGCTCAACTTCGAGGGTGGGGCCCTGGCCAATCCGCCGCAGCCGGCCCGGCTGGATGGCTGCCGGCTGCGCGGGTACGCCTGGGGCGAGAACATCGGCTGGCTCAACCTGGACGACGCCGAGCACTACATCCGGGTTGCGACGAGCGCCAAGCGCGGCGATCTGAACTGCGACTGTGTGATCAACAACTTCGACATCGATCCGTTCGTCCTCGCCTTGACCAACCCGACGAAGTACGCGCAGCAGTTCCCGAACTGCGATCGGATGTTGGCGGACTGCAACGGCGATGGAAAGGTCAACAACTTCGACATCGACCCATTCGTGAAGCTGCTCGCGCCGTAAGCGGACAATTGCGGTTTGCCGTCGCCCGCCGCACGGCAGCGGCATGAGGGAATCGAGCGGGCGCCGGGGCATTGAGTGCCGAGAAGTGGCCGGACAGCGGTTGGAATGGTTCGCCGGGTGCACGAGAGGGAGTTGACGCATGTACCGGTTCAACGCGCGGTTCCCGGTGCTGTCGATCGTCGCGACGGTGCTCTTGGTCGTGGGAGCCCTCGGGCTGGTCGGCTCGGTCATCCTCTTCCTCTTGCTGGCAACCGACGGTGACAGGCCGTGGGCTGCACTGCTCGGCATACCCCCGGGGTTACTTGTGATCGCCGTTGGTGAGTCGATCTACGTTCTTTTCGCCATTGAGGCCAACACCCGCGCTATGGCCGAGTGGACCCGAACCGCGGCACGGCCGGAGAAGGAACCATGACTGACGCGGGTTTGCAGATGGTCGACGACGCCGAAAGAAGATCGCTTTTCGAAGCGTACCTGCTGTGCCTGCTGTTCGGCCTGTTCGGAGCGCACAGGTTCTACCTGGGCCGAACCGGCACGGGGGCGCTGATCCTGACCATGACGCTGGTCTCGCTGCCGCTGATGTTCGCCTTCATCGGCCTGGTCACGATCTGGATTCCGGCGATCTGGTGCCTAGTAGACCTGTTCCTGATCCCCGGCATGACCCGCGAGCACAACCAGCACGCGATTCGCACAATGTCGCGGTGACGCCAATGGCCCCCGCCGGATGCGACCGGCGGGAGCATACCCAACGGAGGTGCGTGATGTCCCGGTTAGCGACCAGAACCCTCGTAGCAGTATTGTCGATTCCCTGGACGCTCACTTGGCTGCCCGCGGGCTGCCCGCCACCACCGCCGGCAGACGACAATGTAATCCTCTCTCGGCAGACGGTCGTCGTTGAGCAGTCAACCGCCATCCATGTCCAGGAGGTCGCCTCAGATACCTTGGTACTGTCGCCAGGCAGTCAGGTGGCGGTCGGACAAATCCTGGCCGGCAGCGGGTCGGGTGGACCCTTCTTGCGCAAGGTTGTTGCCACGCAGGTTCAGCTCGACGGAACCGTGCGCGTGACAACCGAGCAAGCGTCGCTGGACGAGGCCGTCCAGGTGGGTTCGGTCACGCACCGCCAGAAAGTGAGCTTCGCTCCGGGCGCGAGTACTGGGAAGGCGATGCGCGGAGCGAAGGCGATCGAAGGGCAGGGCTATACCCTCCTCGACCGGACCGACATCAGCGTGTCCCTTTCGAAGGTCACGCTCGAATTCGACCCGGATGTCGACCTGGAGCTCAAGTACAACGGGGGCCTGGAGAAGTTCCGGGCCGTGTTGATTGGGAACCTCAACGTCGACCTGGAGACAGGCATCACCATCAGGCAGCCAATCGGGGCGCTCGAATACGAGAGGCAACTGGCAGAGATTCCCGGAACGCCGATCTACTTCTGGATGGGCGGGTTACTGATCGAGGTGCTGCCGGTGTTGCAGGTCATCGGCGGCGTGGAAGTGAGTGCGCCGGCCACCGGTTCCGTCACCTACACAGGTGGTGTGACCCTCACGGGTAGCGTGGGGGTCGCGTACGAGGACGAAGTCTGGTCGCGCATCATGGAGACAGGTCGCGAGTACCGATCGGCGCAAATGACGTACAAGTTCGGCGTCGGTGCCAACGCAGAGGGCTACTTGAAGACTCAGGTCGCACTCAAGTTTTATCGAGTCGCAGGCCCGTACGTCGGTCTGGCAAGCGGTTTGGGCTTCTCGGCTGAGGTGCTCCAGCCCCCCCAGATTGACTGGGAGCTGTATTGGGCGCTCCGCGGGTCGGCTGGGGGCGAAGTCAAGATCCTCGGGAGGCGTTTGCTGAACTTCAGCCTTGATCTCTTTGAGGAGCAGTTCACGATCCTTGAGGGCAAGGCCGGAGCTGGACAGCAATCGCCGGACTCCGACGGCGATGGCGTGCCGGACGACAAGGACGGTTGCCCGGCTGACCCCAACAAGACCGCCCCGGGCCAGTGTGGCTGCGGAAAGCTTGAAACACCCGGCTGCGGCGCCAGTCAAGCCCCCGCCGTGCCCTTTTCACCCAGGCCGGACGACGGGGCAGCGGGCGTGTCCCTCGAAGCCGACCTTGACTGGGGCGACGCCGCACGAGCTACGTCCTACAACGTGTACTTCGGCGCGACCAACCCGCCGCCGCTTGTCGGCGATACGGCGTTGAGCGACTGGGCGCTGTCCACACTGAGCTACGAGACCACGTACTACTGGCGAATCGTCGCCGGCAACAGCGCGGGAGGGACACCGGGACCGCTGTGGTCGTTCACGACCCAACCCGAGCCCGTGCGACCCCCTGACGCGCCGTCCAGCCCGACCCCCGCGAACGGTGCGACCGGCGTGTCGATCGACGCTGACCTTGACTGGGGCGACGCCGCACGAGCTACGTCCTACAACGTGTACTTCGGCCCGACCAACCCGCCGCCGCTTGTCGCCAATACGCCGTCGAGCGACTGGGCGCTATCCACACTGAGCTACGAGACCACGTACTACTGGCAAATCGTCGCCAGCAACAGCGTAGGTCATACACCGGGACCGGTGTGGTCGTTCACGACCCAGCGCGAGGACCAGCGGAACCCGGCGATCAGCGACGTTCGGCCGAATCCGGTAATCGGCTCCTGGTCGCCCAGCAACATGACGATCGATGGGAGCAACTTCGTCCAGGGCGCCAAGATCACCTGGCGGGACATCACCCACGGACAGACCTATCCGGATCGTGACGCCACATGGGTCAGCAGCACGCGCCTGACGGCCACGCCGACGTTTGGTCCCTACACGGCTCGCTGGTCAGCCCAGGTGGTCAACCCGGGCGGGGCGTCCTCCAACCAGTTCGAGTTCCAGGTGCAGGCACCGAATCCGTTCATCAGCGGTGTCGATCCCAATCCGGTTCCGGGCTACAACGGCCCGCAAATGCTGCGGGTACTGGGCAGCGACTTCGCTGCGGGCTGCATCGTTCGGCTGTATGACCTGACCAATGAACCGCACGGACCATTCGACAAGCCGACGACGTTCATCAGTTCGAAGGAAGTGCGCATCCAAGCCAACTTCACGAACAGCACGGCACGTTGGACCGCCCAGGTGATCAATCCGGACCAGCGCGCCTCAAACGTGTTCGAGTTCCGGGTCGAGCGGCGCTGAGAGGGCCCGCCGGAATAGGTAGCGGCTCCTCAAATGGACAGTGGGCCAACGATGGGCGATGCCAACGGGTGGTTGCTCTGCGTGGAGGACAGCAATGACGCGAGGAATGCCCTTACTCTCGGCGATGGTCTTCTCCGCTGTATACGGCGGTTGCGCCAGCGGGCTTGCGCCCTGCGGGTCAGACGTCCTCGAATGTGGCGGCCAACACAGCATATCTGGCACCATTAGCATTCTGATCATCGACGACTTCGAACGTGGAGAGGCTGAGGTACTCGTGTTCCTGTTCGATGGGCAGCGCGACCACCGGCTCATTTTCGAACCGTCGGTTGATCAACGATTGGTCCAGCCGCAGGCTCGAGTCCGAGCGACCGGACTCTTCGACGCAGATTGTATGTTCCACGTTGAACGGCTTGAAGAGTTATGAACCTGCGGCGCGTCCACAAGGTCTATTGCGGTCATGGCTGCGGCGCGGGCGCGTGCGGTGCCGGCGCCATCGGCGCGGTACCGACAGCGCTCGTCGCACTGGGAACGTTCAGGCTGGGCAGACCGCTGCGGCGCCTTGCACGACACCAATGAAGAAGCGTCCGGGCCGCGGGATCAACCGCATGAGCAAGACGGTGGATGCCTTCTGTGCGCGATGCGGCGAAAAAGTCCGGGCCTGGACGGTCGTCGTCAAACTCGGCCTGGTCCGGCTGGCCGCCGCCGTTGTACCGGCGCTGCTGATCGGGTGCGTCGCCGGGCAGTACATCGCACGCTGGGTCCATCACGGCGAGGTCGCCGCCCTTCGGGTCCGGGTTGCCGAGCTCAGCAACGCGTGGGCCGAAAGTCGGACCGCGGGCGATCACTTGCAAGCACGCCTTCGTGAAATGTCCGCCGAGTTGGCGCAAGAGCGCGAGCAGCATGGGACCGAACTCGGCCATTTCTACACCGAGCTGCGAAACGAACCGCCCCTGGAGGAGGGCACCCCTCCATGATCCACCGACGAGGTGGAGCTGGGCCGTCGCTGATCACGCCGCGTGATCCGTCGTTACGGTTTTGCCGTGGCTGACCTGCTGAATTGCCGTCGGAATTGACTCCGGGCGGCGTGCGATGACGTACGCCCAACGACCGTATGTTCCATCAGCATTGACGGCAGCGACCCAGCGCTCCGCGGCTGCCCTCTTGACCTCTTCTAGGGGGTCAAAACCCTTCGTCTCAAGGATCAGATGATACGGCTGGTCGCTGTCGGCGCGCAGCCGAATGATGAAATCCGGCATGTAATCGTGCATCTGGCCATTGTGCAGGTACGGAATCGCAAAACCGAGCCCTTCGTTTTTCACGAACGCCACGGTTGCCGGATGCCGATCGATGTAGTACGCCGCCTGTTGCTCGTAGCGCCGCGTGTCCGCGACCACGGAGTTGACGTGGCTGTGGACGACCTCCCGAACGTCGCGGCTCGTCCAGAAGTCCACATCGTCTGTCATGATTGGTCCGCGGCTTGCCTCGTATCGAGGAATCTCGGGCGCTTCTCCCCGTGACGTGTCCGGCTGGATCGCTTCGGTGAGTCGCTCGATTACCCAGCCGTAGTACGGCGACAAGAACACGTCCGTTATCTCCGCTGGTAGTATCACACGAACGCGCTCTGACAGGTAGCGACGCACGATCGCGGCGACCTGCGGGAACAGGGCGTGCGCCGGCACGTCACAGGCCGCGAATGCCAGGCAGTCGCGCGTCAGCGCTCGCGACAAGTCGAAGACGAGTTCTTGGAGGCGCCGATTACGTCGAAAAGGATTCAGCGTCACGTCTTCCAGGCGACCCGGTCCGGTCAGCGTCGGCCGCCCCTGATTGTTCGGCACCGTCGCCTTCATTTCGACTTCTGGTGGGATTCGGCCCGGGTCGAGTGTCAACGGGGGCGCGCTGTCCCAGTTCACCGTGACGCGGTTATGAATCGCGCGCGTGTACCCTTCGACACGCGGGATCACGATGCGGTATTGCTCCTTCGCCGGGACGGCCCGCACGTGATGGCGCTTCTCACGCAGCTTTACCGGTCCCTGAGGATTCGCCTTGAACGGGATCACCTCGAAGGGAACCCCAAAAACCTTGGCAACCTCCTCGGTGAACTTGTCGCCATCACCAAGGTCGTAGCTGGCCCGCCGGAGTCCGCGCCCGACCACCTGCTCGCAGAGGAGCTGCGACATGAACGGCCGAAGCCCGACGATGTGCGTGACCGTATTGCAGTCCCAGCCCTCCGTCAGCATGCCCACACTCACGATGCAGCGCACATCGCGGCCGGGCGGGTGCAGCGGCCGCCCGAGCTTCTTCGCAACCTCCTCGAACCCCTCAGGGTAAATGGGTCGACCCTGTCGATCCTTCGGCCAGTCCATCTTGCCCACCGTGTCGAGCGTCAATCGCATCCAGCGCGTCTCATCGGACTTCGCCGAGTCCGTGTCCGTCTCCTGAACGACCCTGGAGTCCACGCGGATCGTGTTCGTCCGGTCCGGCGTGTTCCGGAAGCCCTCGATCGCCACGGCTGGGATGCCGGCAGGCTGCACGTCCTCCGCGAGCCACTCGTAGATCACCCTGGCGATCTTCGTGTTCTTGCACACCAGGATGAACACGGGCGGACGTGGGTCCTCCGAGTGCTGCTCCCACTCCGCCAGCATGTCCTGCCACAGCCCGGCCAGCATGGCGACGGGGTGATGGGCGTACTTCAGGATGGCCTCCGGCTTGGGGCTGCCCTTCCGCCCGCCCCGCTCGGCCGGCGTAAGCTTCTCAACGATCCATTTCCAGATGTTGAAGTAACCCGGAATCTCCTCGCCTGTCGTATCGCGCACGGCGAGCTGTGGAATCTTGACCAGTCCCGACTCGATCGAGTCGATCAGACCAAAGTCGCTGACGACCCACGGGAACGGCTTGTTTGTCTCCTGACCGACCCGCCCGAGGAAGTAGGGCGTCGCAGAAAGGTCGATACAGAAGTTGATCCCGCGCCGCTTGTGGATGCGGTCCAATCCATCGATCCAGACGGTCGCCTCGCGGAAGAACTCCTCAGCTACCTCCTCTTCCTCCTCGTCAAAGAGACCCCCCTCCGGCTCCTCGTCCACGCGTTTGACGCGATACGCGTGGTGCGCCTCATCGTTCATCACGAGGATATTCTGCTTCCCGCCAACCTCACGGTTGAGAACACGGTTGACCAGCGACGTGTCGCTCTCGATATAGCGCACCGACTCGACCTTCACCTTCGTGAGGTTGCCCGCCTCGTCCTGCTCTTCGTCGAGCACGGTCATCAGGCCGCTGGCGACTTGTTGATCGAAAGCCTCCTGCGTCAGGTATCGCTTGCCGCGCGCCGTCGTCGTTTTCGGCCCGATCAGGATCGTCTCCACCCCACGGACAGGAATGCCCGCCCTGATGACCTTGGCCGAGACGCCGCTGGCCTGGACGCTCCGCGGCTCGAAGTCGTGCCAGTTCATCACGAGCACACGCCCGCGCCGCAGCAAAGGCATCATGTCCGCCGGCACGAGGTCCCGCGTCCGGTAGATGCTCGCCTCACCCTCATCCGGGTCAAGCTCGCGCAGGCGGTTGCGGATCGTCACGTTCGGGCAGACGACCAGGACCACGTCGGAGAACCGCCCGTCGCTCCGATTGTTCACCTTGTTCAGGATGCTCCAGGCGGCGAGCATCCCCATCACCATCGTCTTGCCGCTTCCCGTCGCCATCTTGCACGCGTAGCGCAGGAACCCCGCGTACCCGTTCGCCTTCCGGTCGTCGCTCGGCTCGTCCCGCGGCACGTCTATGCCCTGGCGGAAATCGGCGCGCGCCTCGGTCAGGAAGAGGATCGTCTCCGCTGCTTCGACCTGCGCGTAGAAGAGCCGCACCGCCCGACCGTCGCGCTGCCACCACCGAAGAAGCTCCAAGGTCGTGCGCGTCACGCCCGGGTAGCCGGCATCCCGCCAGGCCTTAACGCGCTCGCGGGCAAGCATCACCAGCGTCAGTTCGTATCCGCTCGGATACTCCGATGATGGCCGCAGTAGACCGTCCGATGTATCCCACGGCCGCGTCTGGTCCCGCGGCGGGAAAACGATCGACGGCCGGCGCCCGTCGCGCCGCTCCGGCTCCTGGTCCTCGGCGATGTACCAGTGCTTCGCCGGCGGCTTGAACGGCGAGTTCAGGATCGGCGTTTCGACTTCAAACTGCGTCGCCATCTTCAGTTTCTCCGCGCGGTGTGTCTGGACGCGGGCGCGCTCAGTCGTCGCATTATGTGATCCCGAACGCATCGACGACCGCGTCAAGTTTCTCTGTTACTTCAGCCGCGATCTCGTCCGACTTCATCTGTTCAGCAATCAGGTAGTACTCGCTCCCTCCGACCGATACCTGAGCCTTTTGAAACAGCGTCGGCAGGAGCGTCTTGCTGGCAGGTGTACTGCTAAGATAATCGTGGTCGTCGAGCGGGTTCCGGTACACCGCCGGCGGTAGCTGGTCGCGCAGAAAGTCGTCCGCCGGCTGGGCAAAGAGCGGCGATGTCCGTGACTCAATGAAGCGCCGAAGCGCAGTCGGGTGAATGAGGTAGCTCTCGGCTTCGTATCGCTTCCACCGCACGACGACCAAACCGTCCGCAGCAACCTCACGCTCAAGGAGATTGCGATTGTCACCATCCAGCAGCAGGACTGCCTTCAGATCTGGCCGAATCGCCCGCAGCGCGAAGAAGTGCCCCCTCGATTCGCGCGGATTGCGTCCCTGATTGCTGTGCCAAAACGGCGTCCTGGAGAACCAGTCATGAAGCGGGTGATCCAGTACATTCGCCCAAGCGCGCAGCAGGTCAAAGTCAGTCTGACTCTCCACGTAGAGTATTCCGGTGGCTCCCTCCGCTGCCAGGATGTCTGTTGCCGTCAATCGCTTGATCGCTTCACGTACTTGGTCACGATCGACATCGGTCACGAGGGGGTGCGGCTTCCTGAGAAAAGAGAGGATCTGGCTAGGGCTGGTGCTGTCGATCAGTACCTCAGCGTGCGTTGCGATGATGAGTTGGCAGCGCCTCTCTGCGGCAATGCGTCGTAGCATGTCGTAAATCTGCTTCTGTAGGACGACGTGAAGGTGCGCGTCCGGTTCGTCCAGCAATAGAACTGTGGAAGGCCGGGCGTAGAAGAACGCGAGCAGCAGCAAGACCTGATGAAACCCGCTACCGGCACTGGCGATGTCGAGTTGCGCGAGCCCATTCTTGCCCTTGCCCTTCGGGATACCCCGCAGGTACTCGGAAAGGATGAACGGCTTCCCCTCGTACTCGGGCGGCAGCAGGCGGTACCCGAATATCTGCTCGACGTGGCCACACAGCGCCTTCCAGCCGGGCTCCCGGGAGTTCTGATGCACCTCCAGCAGTAAGTTGCGGAGTATGTCTCCAGCCTTGCCCTGGCCGATCAGCAGGTCCTGATAGGGCCGGTCGTGACCGGTCTCCTCTGCGCCGATGCCGGAGAATGGCGGGATGTGGACGACGCTGAATTCACGAACGGCGCCTGGAAGCTCAAAATGAGACGGCTTGATATGTACCAGCTCCGTGTTCTGATAGCGGAACTCGAACGTACACTCCCACGTATCCTGGCCGGAGCCGCCCTCGACCGATATGGCCAGAACCCGCGGCTGGCCGAGTTTCTGCCCCGCCTCCAGTTCCTCCTTTCTCAGAGCAGTGAGTGTGTTGGTCCACAACAGGTTCATCTCGCGCAGCGGCAGTGCCGTGAAGTCCTTTCGGGTGAGCGGGACGCCCGTACGTTGCTTCGCCTTGGAACCGCTTTCTGGTCCGCGCTTAGCCTTCCACTGCTGAAGCGCCAGATTCCAGACCACGACAGCCTGCAAGAGTGTCGTCTTGCCGGAGTTGTTTGGTCCTGCAAGCACGATGTGGTCAGCGAGGTCGAAGACTTGATCCTCGAAAAGCTTGAAATACCGGAGCTTGACGCGCTTGATCACGGCGCGGTCTCCCGCAGGTTTTGCACCACCATCAGCTCATTCCCCCGGTCGTCAATCACCTTCACGGCGATCTGGCGCTTCTCGCCGGCTTGGAACGGCGTGCTCTTTGTACCGACCAGGTGGTCCCACACGCCTTCGTCGTACGCTCCGCGAAGCGCTTTTTTGAGGCCCTCCCATGCGCTGGTGCGCGGGAAGAAAGCCTGGCACACGTGGAAGCACAGGTCGTTGTAGTCGGTGTCGAGCAACCACGCGGGCACGTCGTGGCCCGGACGATGATCGTTCTCCATCGTGGCCGGGTCGAACACGTCCAGCCCCAGCAGCTCGACCTGATACCAGGCGCCGTTCTTGGGGTCCGCCCCCATCGCTTTGACCGCGCCCGCGTCGGCGCGATGCACCTTGATCTCCGGCAGCCCGCAGACGCTGAAAATCTGGCTGCTGCGCATGTTCTTGAGCAGGTCGCCCATCATCACGTCGGGCGTCATCTGAATGTAGCTGGCCGGCACGCCCACCACGTCGCGACAGTTCTCGACGAGCTGCCGCGCGTGCGGCTGAATTGCAAAGCCGATCGCGTACAGATGCGCGTAGCTCTTCGCGTGCGCCTCGCGGGCGGCGTCGTAGACGAGCTTCTCGCTCACGGCTCCGCTCTCCGGGCCGAACACGATCGCGACCGCCTTCTCGCCGTTGCCGTTTCCGTTCCTGACGATCGCCTCGGCCGACAACGACAAGGCCCGCGCCGGCGGGCGGACCTGCGACAGCGTCACGCTTCGGCCACCCTCCAGGCGCAGCACAGGGCTCTTGCGCAGCACCTCCAGCATGCGGTCGACGAACTCGGTGTATGACTCCGGCGCGCCGGCGCCCGAGTCTTCGATGCCGTCCGCTTCCCAGTCCACCGGCGTCGGGATCGTCGCCTCGACGGTAAAGGGACCGCTGACCCGGACGATCCTGTTCTCGACCTCCGGCCGGTCGGCGAGCACTTCCTCGGGCGGCGGCTCGTTGTTAGCAACACTCCCAAGCGTGATGTGGGGGACGATGCCCCCGACGTCCTCGCCCTTGTTGTTCTGCTTGCGCTTGTAGACGAACCCGCCGGCCGGCCCACGGGTTTCGTCCGCGAGTTCCCAGTAGGGAAACGTCCCAGTCAAGAGGCGCTGCCGTGCCAGCGCCAGTGGCACGCGGCTACAATCGATCGTGATCCAGCGCCGACCGCTTTGCTCGGCTACATAGGCGGTTGTCCCGCTACCGCACGTGGGATCGAGCACCAGATCGCCCGGGCGCGTGCATAGCATCATGCAGCGTTCGATGACCTTCGTGCTCGTCTGAACGACGTAGGCCGGATCGGGCTCGCCTCGTGTGTCGGTCCAATTGTGCGAGAACTCCGCGTAGGGAAAGTCTTCAAGGTACCTTTTGTAGATACGCAATCCTTCCTGTCGAAGCAGTCTCCCAACGCTCCAGAGCTGCTTGATCCCCTTGACCCCAACCTTCCAATGGCGATTGGGCTTGCACGAGAGCCGGTACTTCCGTCCCTCCCACTCGAGTAGTATGTCCGGGTCGTCTCCGCCCTTCGACACAATACTATCCGTAGCGAACACCCGCGCGCCGGCCGGCAGCACGATGCGGCCGTTCTCCGTGAACTTGCTGATCGGCTCTATGCTGCCGTCCGGGAGCTCAACTCTTTTGTACTCCGTTGCTCCAGCGGCGCCCGGCCACTTTCGCTCGAAGACCTTTTGCACGTAGACTCTTTCTCGATCGCGCGCGTACCAAAGCAAGTAGTCGCACGTCGTTGGAAGCGCGAGGGTAGTGGCACCGCTCGTCTTCTCAAATGTGATCAGCGACACGAAGTTGTCAGCTCCAAACGCGTCGTCCATCAGTTCGCGGACGTGGTGGACATTCTCATCGCTGATCTGCACGAAGATGCTCCCGCTCGGCGCCAGCAGTTCGCGACAGAGGAGCAGCCGGTCACGCAGGTACGTCAGGTAGCTGTGCAGCCCCAGCTCCCATGTGTCGCGGTACGCCTTCACCATTTCCGGTTCGCGCGTCATGTCCCCGTCGTCGTTGTGCTTCACGTCGCGCTTGCGGACAAACGGCTGGAAGTTACTGCCAAACTTCACGCCGTACGGCGGGTCCATGTAGATCATCTGCACCTGGCCGCCGAGCCCCTCGTACTCGAGCAGCGAATTCATCACGATCAGCGAGTCGCCGAGGATCAGGCGATTGACCCAGTTGTCGCGGTACTCGTAGGCCCTGAGCACCTGGTCGGTGATCGAGTGTCGCGGGTCGTTAAAGAGGTCGAACAGCCCGAGCTGCTTGTCGCGCTTGTGCTGCTTCAGCGTCTCGATGATCGCCTTGGTGCTGAGCCGCTCGTGAATGAACAGCGGCAGCGTCGGCACGTCGAAGCTGAGCCGCTCGGCCTTGCCAGCCCAGTTCAAGAACGGCCGGCCGAGGCGCTCAAGCTGGTTGACGGCGTCGCGCAGATCGCGGACCGTCGTCATTACCGTGCCGTCGCCGGTGCGGAACTCGTGCGGCTGCGGGAAGGTGAACGGCGTCGCCCCGGAGCCCACCCGCTCCAGCGTAAGCGTCGCGGCCTCGTCGATCTTGGCCAGCAGCCACTCGCCCAGCTCGCGGGCCGGGTTCTGGCCGTCCCAGTTCAGCTCGGGCGCCAGCGACGAGTCGTAGCGGTAGGTCTTCGGCGGCTTCTTCTTCTTGAACTGCGGCTGCGTCCCCACCTCCGGCCGCATCGGGTTGTCGGCCTCGGGATGCTTGTACGTCTCGGCCTGCTTCGGCGTAGC
>Ga0214473_10003875_pt1 | contig 18056 bp, 17 predicted proteins | sample RVTome_7_FD_203509 | JGI IMG/M metagenome (GOLD analysis project Ga0214473, IMG submission 203509) | Soil microbial communities from uranium-contaminated site in the Upper Colorado River Basin, Wyoming, United States - RVT98D197 | ecosystem: Environmental > Terrestrial > Soil > Contaminated >... | reverse complement strand
CTTCCCTCCACCCATCGGACACGGGAGCCATGCCTCAAAAAATCTCGGGGTCTGGGGCAGAGCCCCAGCCTTCACTGTCAACCCACGAATTCTGCCGAAGAGCCTTTTGTTTCGGACCCAAGCGGACGACTGCGCTGATCGTGTCGCGAAAACGATGCGATGCCAATAGGAAAGAGTTCTTGTCATAGTTCGAAAGTATTTGTTTACCGTGGACCCCTGAGTCAAACGGCGGCAGAGAGGACGGGTAGGACGGGGGCGATGCCGTTGGGGTCGCCCTGGCGCAGGAGGTTGGCGGCGGCGTGAACGAAGTCTCGGCCGTTCTGTCGAGCGGTTTGAGCGAGGCTGGCCAGAATGCCATGCGTGCGTGCCCCGGTGGGGGAGCGGTTGCCGGCGGAGAGTTTGCGGCTGATGACCGCGGGCCGCAGCGCCCGTTCGGCGGTGTTGTTGGTCGGTTCGACCGCTTCCTCGTAGAGGAAGGTCAACAGATGTTGTCGATGTTTGATCATCCGCCCGGCCAGACGCCGGTTATCGGGGTCGCGGTAGTTCCGCTCCAGCAGTCGATCCAGGCGGGCCTCGATTCTCCCGCAGGCCGAGGCGTAACCGTGCTTGCTCATCGAAGTGCCCCGGCGTTTCAAGTCGATGGCGTCGCGAAGCACCGTCGAGGCCTGGTGGGAAAAGCGCGCCGCGTTGCGGCCTTGGATGGCTTCGAGGCCCGAGAGGTCCTTGAGAATGTGGCCCAGGCATTTTTGCTTGTCCGCCTCGATGGGATCGTAGGCCAGACAGCAATCGCTGCTGAGCACCCCGCCGAAGTGGTTCCCCAGAACGTCGCGGATCACGACCTGGCTGCGGTCCTCGCGGATGAGGTACACGGTGACGTATTCGTTGGTGAACACCCACAGCCAGGCCGAACGGGTGGCGATACGCCAGCCGGTCTCGTCGGCGTAGACCACCCGCGACGCCCGGAGGATCACGGTCAGCGCTTGGTAGGTTCCTTGGGCGAATCGCGCCAGACGCTGCTCGGCGCGAACCAAGGCTCCCGCACAGAGGGTCAGCCCGAAATGGGCCTCGAAGAAATCGGCGATCTTGCGATAAGACAATCCCAGGCGGTGTTTCAGATCGGCGGCCAAGGCCAAGGCTTGGGGGCCGATCTGGTTCCCGGCGGCCCCGCAGGCCTCCGACGTTTGATGGGCATGCCGCGAGCGAACCCGGCGACAACCGCGGCGGCACCACCCGCTGTGGGTGACGTACCGGCGCGTGACGGGCTCCACCCGCGGCAGATCGGTCATCGTCTGTTGGTGGGACTGCAGGTCTTCCACGGGTCCGCCGCCATGCGGGCAGCAAGCCAACGGAACCTCCAGCGTCTCGGCGATGGCCCGGGGCGGCGGGGCGGGGCGCTGCGCCGCTTCATGCCCGACGGGTCGTCCGGGCTTCTTGGGCTCAAGCTTGGGTCGATTCCGGGAGAAGGGCGCCGCTTGCCGCTTGGCCGCCCGGGTCGCTTCCAGGAGCAGGCGCTCCCGTTCCGCGATGCGCGCTTGCAGCTTCGCGATGCGCCCGTCGCCTGTGGCCAGCTGCGTTTCCAACTCCGCGACGCGCCGCTCCAACACTACGCACCGAGAACAAGTTTGGTTATGTTCCGACGGCTCCGCCATCGGACACAACTATCGGGAAGAATGGTCTCACAACATCACAGAAGTGGACGGTAAACAGGTACCAAAATTGCCCATAGTCGATATCGTCAATCGGCAGGCGACAATAGCTCCTGATCCCGCTTACGCCGAACGGTCACCTTGGTCCCTATGAGATCGTCGCGCCCCTCAGCGCGGGCGGGATGGGTGAAATCTATCGCGCCGGGGGACACGCGCCTCGACCGCGACGCGGCCATCAAGGTGTTGCCCGCTCCCATGGCGGACGATCCCGCGGCGCTAACGCGATTCGAGCGTGAGGCCAAGGCGGTCGCCTCCCTCTCACACCCCAACATCCTCGCCGTTTACGATCTCGGTCACCAAAACGACACTGCGTATGTTGTCACCGAGTTGCTTGAAGGTGAGACGTTGCGGCAGGCTGTCCTTGGAGGCCCGATCGCAAGACCACGGACCCTTGACATTGCAATCGTGTTGTCGGACGGACTCGCCGCCGCCCCTGCGCGAGGCATCGTCCATCGAGACCTCAAACCGGAGAACATCTTCGTCACCACGGACGGCGTGGTGACAATTCTTGACTTCGGGCTGGCATCCGTAGATAGGGCCGGTGCGCACACGGGAGACGCCGCCCACACCCCGGTCGCTCCACCGGCCAGCTTCCGCTTCCACCATGGAAAGTTGACGGCCTTGAGACTGTGCCGACCACAGGACTCCGCCTGCCTCAGGCCGCTTTGCTCCCCCTCCTTCAGCCACCGCTGCCACCATCGGCCTGGTTCGCTCCTGCCTCGGCGGATCTGCAACAACGTGCACCTCCGCCCGCATCCTCTCAAACCGCAGGCCACGGAAACAAGACGGGCTTCACAGGGCGCATACGACTCGACGGAGAGCGATGCTACCCCCAACCAGGATGAACAAGCTCATCGCAACCAGGCCCCAAGTAGAAGCAGCCGGAATCGCAGCGTCGCCGACCGCCCCCATTACCGAATCGAATGCGATGTTGACGGGGTCAACATCACCAAGGCCGCAGATGGCCGTTCCATAGACGGGCGATCCCGTAGCCACGGCCTGGATCGTCAGCAGTCCGTCCGTGTCGGCACTGAACTCAACCACCGCGACGCGCGCCCAATTCGGGGTCACCGCAACGGCATCGCTACATGGTCCCAGGTGCGAGCCGCTGAGATCATTGATGACGCCAGAGGGGTTGTCGATTGAATTGTGCGTGAGCGTCGAGAAAACCGACGAATGGGTAACACTGACGACCGTCGCCGAGGATGAGTTGAACAGGAGGTCCAGCGATGCGGAGGATACGCCATTGGAATTCGTCGTCTGCACCCATACCTCCAGGAAGATGCTTGACCCGAGGGCGAACGTAGGTTGTGACGCCGGAACAGTCGCCGCCGTGTCGCTCCCGCTGGGAGTGGATAGGGCCGTCAGTTGAAAATCGACCACGGCTCCACTCGCCGCCGACGCCGTCATGAGAATGAGCAGAGTAACGCGCGAGGGTACTCCGCATGCCTTGAGCCGATGCTCCGCGGCGCGTTTGACTTGCCGAATCATTGGTTTTCCTCCAAACATCGCTTCTTCGACGAGAGTCCGGCACTCACCGCCCACCGCGGACGCGCCGAATCTTCTTATGGACGTCCACGGTCACTCCCCCGAAGTCGATCAATGACGATGCAATGTTCTCGAACATGCCAACCCTGGAAAACCCGTGCAACTCGTCGCTCGACCCAACCATCACCCGCGTTTGTCCCGGAGTGACGGCACGAGTCACGACCGTCGTGACGCGAACCCAGTTTCCATCAGTTCCGCCGCCGCCGCTGCGGAGTGCCGTACAGCCGCCCACCGCCCGCAGCACCCCGTCGTCCGCGCTGACGGATTGGCTCGCCAACAGTCCAAACTCCTCTGACGGAACAATGTCCACCAGTCCAAGCCGGTCCTCGTCAAACCTGAGATCGACGTAGGCGGAGGCCAGGCCCACGCCGAGAGGCTGGTCGATACTTTCGAGGGCTGCCCAAACTTCGAGGTAGATTCGATCGCCGACTTCGAAGGCCGATACCGGCTGCGGCAGAGCCTCGAGAATATCTGAAGTGCTCGGCCCAGCCCTGGCGATCAGCCGCACAACTACCGCAGACGAATCGAGGTTATCGAGTGAACCAGCGGCGCTGCCTAGCCTGCCACCGCCACCCGGACCTGCGCAACCTGTACATTGCCCACAGGCGAACCCGAAGCACCCCACGAATGCGGCAAAATCGGACGTGCCGACACAGCCACCGGCGTCTCCATCAAAGTTGGATTCGAGGCACGGATGCCCCGTCGAGTAGCAGGCGCCAAAACACGGCGCAAAGACGCTGAAGTCTCCGGTTCCCATGACGCCGCTACCGTCCAGATCAAGAATGCAGAGCTCGCAGGCATCGGCGTCCTCGACGCAATGTTCGCACTCCGCCGTACAGGGCGCTACGCCGTTAAGACATCCCTGGATGGCATCGCACGTTTCGGCACCGTCGCAGAAGAGCAGGTTGTCGCAATTCGCATCATTTGGGGTGTTCGAACATCCCACGCCCGGCCCTGCCAACTGATCACAGGCGTCGTCCGTGCAGGCAACGAGGTCATCGCAGAAAGCGTGATTGGGCGTGTATATGCATCCCCCTGCGCCGCCGTTGGCTAGGGGATCACAGGCATCGACCGTACACTCGATGCTGTCGTTGCAGGTCGGGGGCGTACCGGCGACGCAGCCGAAGAAGTCGGCGTTCGGGTCGCTGGGCGCGCAGATTTCCTCGCCGTTACAGAACTGTGCGTCGTTGCAGAAGGCATGATTGGGCGAATACACGCACGCCCCCGCGCCGCCGTTGGCTAGGGAATCGCAGGTGTCGACCGTGCACGCGAAGCTGTCGTTGCAGACCGGCGGTGTGCCCGGGACGCAGCCGAAGGAGTCCGCGTTCGGGTCGCTGGGCGCGCAGATTTCCTCGCCGTTGCAGAACTGTGCGTCGTTGCAGAAGGCATGATTGGGCGAATACGCGCACGCTCCCGCGCCGCCGTTGGCGAGCGGATCACAGGCATCGACGGTACAGGCGAAGCCGTCGTTGCAGACCGGCGGTGTGCCTGGTTGACAAGTAAAGGTGGTGAGGTGGCATGTCTCTAGGCCATTACAAAACTGTCCGTCGCCACAATCGCCGTCCGCCAGGCACTCGACCAGATCCACCGATAACGATCCAAATGCGATCTGAGCATCGGCAATGTTTCCGACGCCGCATATCGCCGTGCCGTAGATGGCTGAGCTTGTGGGGCCCGTCTGAAGCGACAAACTTCCGCTCGCCGCCGCGGTTACGTTCAGGACGGCGACGCGAGACCACGTCGGTGAAACGGCGATTGCGTCCGAGCACGGACCCAGGTGCGAGCCGCTCAAGTTGTCGATGGTTCCGTTGGTGTTGTTGATCGTTCCGGCGGTGAGCACGTTGAACGTAGCGGAGTGAGTGATATTGGTGACGTCAGCCAAAGTGCCCGTGAAGGCGATGTCCGCAGACACGGACGAAAGTCCGCGCGCGTCCGTCGTCTGAGCCCAGACCTCGAAGACAAAAGAGGCGTCATTCAGGAAGGGGGTCGAGGAGGCCGGTAGCGTGGTCACGGTGTCTGAGGCGCTGGCCGACGGCAGGGCCACGAGTCGGATCTCGGCCGTTTGCGCCAGAACCTCCGGTGCATGGACCACGCCTAGGAATGCAAATGCCACGGCTCCGTAGAGGCTGCCAGCGTTGGTTCGGTGTTGGATTGCCCGTTGCATGTCTGATTCCTCCAAAAGCACGCGTGCATCCGCGTGGTCATGTCCAGGATCGAGTACCTTTCCCTCTGTGTCCGAGGCCGATGTCGGTGGTCGGCTTTCTCTCATACCTTCCCTGGCTTCGCGACCCGCGTCATTTGCTTCATTCGAGTCGGTGGCCGTGGCTCCCTACGGTCCGGCGCAAGCGGCGCAACTCGCGCAGACGTCGCCGAAGCACCCGCTGAAGATGGCGAAGTCGGAGGTTCCTACGCACCCGTTCACATCTCCATCGAAGTTTGAGGATCGACAGGCATGACCGGGTGGATAACAGCCGTTGAAGCACGATGAGAACGGCGCAAAATCGCCCGTTCCAATCGTTCCGCTCATGTCGAGGTCGAGGAAACACCATTCGCAGGTGCCCGTACTCTCGATACAGTCTTCACATGGATCAGCGCAGGGCAGTGTTCCACTCTGGCACGTGTAGGTAGTTTCGTTGCAGATCTCTACGCCATTGCAGTAGACGCCGTCGTCGCAGTCCGCGTTGGTAAAGCACTCCACCACCCGGAACTGTCGCATCATTTCGTGATCTTCGTGTTCCAGAATGTGGCAGTGATACGGGTACTGGCCCAGATAGTCGTCGAAGTGGGCAATGACCCGCGTGATTTGGTTCGGATGGACCATCACCGTGTCCTTCCAGCCGACCTCGTTCGGTGGCGGGGGCAGGGGCACGCCGACGGGTACGATCTGGCCGCCGATCATGTCGAAATCCTGCCGGTCCAGGACCTGGAACATGACCAGGTGCATGTGCATTGGGTGGCTGACGCCGGAGCGATTGACGAATCGCCAGATTTCCGTGGTGTCCAGGACGGGGTATTCGCTGATCGTATCGAAGCCGAGTTCGTTGATCAGCCACATCGATCCAGCGCAGGGATCGGCGGCTTTGCGCAGGACGAGATCGCGCGAAAGAACCGCATCGCCTTCGTTCAACACGGTCAGCGGCCGGAGCGTGGCCGGCACGGCGCCCGTGTGCCCGGCTTGACCCACGACGATAAACTTCATGACGTTGGGAATGACCCCCTCGCCGGGGGTTCCCGGGAAGGGCGCCGGGGCGCTGTTGGTCAACACGATTTCCCGGCCTGCGGGTTGCGGCGAGAAGTCCATGATGACATCGGCGCGTTCGCCGGGCCCCAGCGTAAGCTGGGTGAGAGCGACAGGGGCCGCCATCAGCCCGCCCTCGGTCCCGATCTGCTGAAAAGCCTGGCCGTTGGACAGGGCCAGTGTCAGGGTACGGGAGTTGCAGCCGTTGAAAACCCGAAACCGGTATTTGCCCTGTTTGACGTTCAGGTACGGCCAGACCGTACCGTTGACCAGCATCTTGTCGCCGAAGAAGTGCTCGTGCCACATGTCCGGGTAGCGCCAGGAGCCGTCGCTGTTGAAGATTCGATCCTGAACCACGAGGGGAATCTCAAACTCGCCACTGGGCAGCCCCAGGCTCTGCTCGAAGGCGTCGCCGATCAGGTAACCGCCGGCCAAGCCCATGTATACGTTGAGCCGTGTGATCCCCAGGGCGTGGTCGTGATACCACAACGTGCCCGGAAGTTGGTTGTTCGCGTACTGATAGGTGGCGGACGACCCGGGCAAGAAACTATTCTCTGGATACCCATCGAACGCGGGGGGCACATGGCCGCCATGAAGATGCGGGACAATCTTCGGTTGGTCGACGGCGCCGTGCGGACACATGTCCACATTCAAATAATGATCGGTCCGTAGATTTCCGGAAGCGTCGCGAAGATCGTTGATCCACGTGACCGTAATCGGTTGATCCATGGTGGTCACGATCGTGGGTCCGGGATAGGTTCCGCCGGTCGGACCGTCGCCGTAGCCCCACACGGTGGTCGGCGGCAAGTCGCGGTGGAGCTGCTGTTGAAACTGGCGAATCGCAATCTCATAAGTCGCCGGCCCGCCCGGGCTTCCCATGACCGGCTGGGCGACGGCCGGGGTCGTTAGCGGATCTACAAAGGGTGTCAGGACCACCGGGCACAGATCAGGTGTGCAGACCGTCCCATCGCCCTGGTACGTTCCCGCTTGCACCGAGCAATTGGCTTGCGTCAGCACCTGGCACGTGCCGTTGTTGAAGCAGCACGCCCCGGTCGGCTGCGGACAGGGATTAGGCGCGCAGCTCATACCGTTTCCTTGATATGTGCCGCCCTGAGAAGTACAATCGGTCGCTGTGAGCACCTGACAGGTTCCATCGCCAAAACAGCAGGCCCCAGTGGGTTGGGGGCAGTTATTCGGCGTGCAGCTCGTCCCGTTACCCTGATAGCTGCCGCCCTGCGATGTGCACGTGCTCTCGGATGCGACCGAGCAGGAGCCGTCTGTAAAGCAGCACGCCCCCACCGTCTGTTGGAGAGTGTACGTCACGGTCAACCTCGGGCGCATAAGATCGGTTGACTCTCTGGTGTCAAATCTCCGGACACTCTGGGCTACGATCTCGTCGCCACGCAGCAGCCACCCGAAGTTCGTCGCGGAGTTGCTTACCCATCCCTGTACGTCTGCGACCATGCCCGCAGAGGACCACTCATAATAGACGCCCGTCACCGTCCCCACACTTGTCGTTGCGCTGGCCGTCGGGGTAAAGTCGCCGCCCGCGGCTGACCACAATGTAGTGTTGTAGAAGCGGTGAATCCACGTGGCATCGCCGGTCGTGGATGGGTCACCATTGGACTCGTTGCCGGAGGCGTTGGAGGCTCCCTCGCCCCAATCGGCGAGCAGCCGATGGAGTGTCACATCGTGGGCTGCCCCCGCTTGGGTGTAACTCAGATACAGTCTCAGTCGGGCGTCAAGGATGATCGCGCCGGAGGGAACGGCCGCCAAATCGAAGGCGACCGGCCCTCGACGCTTCAAAAGTGAGTTGTTGGCCCCGGCGAAAAACCCGATTCCCGCGCCATTGCTTAAGCTGCCGGCGGCATCTTCGTAGAGCGTATTGTCCTTCACCGAGACGAGCACGGCTTGCTGCGCTCCAGAGCAGGGATTCGGCGTGCAACTGCTGCCGTCGCTCTGATAGAAGCCGCCCTGGCTGGTGCACTGCGTTTGCGTCAGCACTTGGCACGTGCCGTCTCCAAAACAGCACGCGCCCGTCGGCTGTGGGCAAAGATCGGGGGTGCACGAAGTCCCGTCGCCTTGATAGGCGCCGCCCTGCGTTGTACAGTTGGTCTGCGTCAGAACCGAACAGGATCCGGTCGCAAAGCAGCAGGCGCCGGTCGGAGCTCCCCCGGGTGTATAAACGACCGTCAACACCGGGCGTTGCGTGGAAGTCGTCGACTGCCGGCTCTCGAAGCGTTTGGTCGCCTTGATCCCCACCTCGTTGCCGCGGATGATCCAGCCGAAGTTGCTCGCCGGACTGTCCACCCAACCCTGGACATCGGCCGCCATCGCAGCCGAGGACCACGAAAAGAAGCCGGTTTGATTGGTCACCGAGGCCGCCGCGCTCGCAGTCGCGGAAAAGTCCCCACCAGGGCTGGCCCAGAAAGTAGTGGGGTAGAACTGATGCAACCACGTGGCGTCGCCGGTCGTGGCCGGTGCGCCAGCGCCTTCCTCGCCTGACGCGTGGGACGTCCCCTCACCCCAGTCGGCCAAAGCGCGGTAGAGGGCGACGTTTTCGGCTTGGGTCCGGGTCCGCGACATGTAGAGCGTGAGCGTGACGCTGCTCACCGTCGAGCCTGACGGGATGGCGCTGATGTCGAAGGCGATGACAGCACGACGGATGATCCCGTTGTCCGTGTTCCCAGCGAAAATGGCGTTGCCGGCTCCGTTGCTCAGTGATCCGGTGGCATCTTCGTAAAGCGTATTGTCCTTGTTCGCTCCGACGGTGAGCTGATCGGCCGCGACCGGGCGTCCTGCGGCAAGGATTACGAGGAGGACACCAGCCGTGGTCAGCGAGATCGTCTGGACCCCGGACCTGACTGTACGTGATTGTCTCATGCTTGGTCTCCGATCGAGGGCGTGCGCCCACGTCCTTCGAGCGTAGTCTTTCCTCTTTTCACGATCTCGAGCGCGCCCGCTACCAGCAGAAGGAGGGCAAGCAAGACGGTCCCCCATTCTGACAACGTAGGGATGGGGAAGGCGGATGGAACATACTCAACGACCAACGTTGGGCGCCGGCTGGCGTCGGGTTGCTCGCGAGTGGCGAAGCGCTTCGCGGTCGACGGGGCCGTTTCGCTCCCCACGATGCACCAGCCGAAGTTGGTCGTTGGGCTATCGAGCCATGATTGAACGTCCGCGACCATCGCCGCCGTCGAGCCCCACACGGACATGGCCTCAGCGCCGACAACGGTCGAGGCGCTGGCACTTGGTTCGAAATCGCCGCCCGGTTGGTTCCACAACTGGGTGTTGAAGAAGGGGTGTAGCCAAGTCGAGTCGCCCGCCGAGGCGGCGGCTCCGCTCCCCTGACCACCGGTGGCGATGGACGTGCCCTCGCCCCAGTCGACAAGGACACGATGCATGGAGACAGATTCGTTCTGGGCGTTCGCCGCGTCGTTATACATCGTCAGTTGTACGCTCGTGACCGTCGATCCCGCCGGAACGTCCCCGGAAATGTCGAACCGCAGGAGAGCACGGCGGATCGAGTTGCTCGCCTGGGAGTTTCGCCCTGCAAAGGTGGCCGTGCCCGCGCCGTTGCTGGTCGAGCCGTCGGCAGTTTCATACAGCGTGTTATCTTTGGAAGCTGTAACGATAATCTGATCGGCGTGAGCGGGGATTCCGGAAGCTCCGCGAAGAAGCGCACAGACCAAGCTTAGGGCTGCGGCCCGGCTGCCGCAGGCTCGCTGGCCGGTCAGTCCTTTGAGCCGCTGGATTGGGGCCTCGTACTCCATCAACTACACTCTTGGGGCGGTTCGCTCTTTCGATACGGCGCGGACCGACCCGTCGTTCTTGTCGCGAACGACGTGCCACGCTCGCCCCTGAAAACGTACACCACCCTACGCGGTGTCGCTCGCCTGTGATAGCAGCGCAACCGCCCAAATGATGTCCGATTCTCGGAAGAGGAATGTAGGACGTAGCGAGCATCGCGTAGGACAAACACCGACACGCGTGCTACCGACCGGTGGGCCTACGCAGATTCGGCGCCAACAGACCCACGGCTCGCGAAGGTCGTGCGCGTTCCTGCGCTTGGAGTTGGACCAAGGGACGCACAGCTTGGTACTGGCCGCCTGCCCGCCGTTGACTCTGGCGGCGCTTCCGGCAGAGGACAGATCCTCCGCCCCGGAACGGTAGGAAGCGGAATCCGGACGAGCGACTGACGCCTATTCTCACGTCGGATCACCGATAGCACGTACTTTCCGAGGGGCGATACTCTACCGGATTCCGCCTGCTGATTAAGTTGGCTCTTCGGCAGAATTCGTGGGTTGAGGAACGTTGCTGGGGCTCTGCCCCAGGCCCCGGGATTTTGTGAGGCATGGCTCCGGCGTCCCAAGGCTGAACAAAGAAGCCCCGTAACCTAGCCGGGGAAACGGGGCTCGCGCTTTGGGCGCGCCGCCGGTTTGGCTATCCCTTGCCGGATTGCGTCCCGGCAGAGCCCGACTCCGTTTCGCCAAGCGTCTGGAGGATACTCCTGAGCCGGTCTGGGTGCCTGCGGGCGGAGCGTGGTGCCCGGCGACGAAAAGGTGACGCAACCCCCGCATCTCCCTCGACCAAACCCGGTCTCCGAACCCGCATCCGAAACCAAGCCGGTCCGCGACAGGCCCGAAACCCAAAAAACCAGCCCAAAACGGCGATTCGGGAGCCGCAGGCTCCCGATTTGCACCCACGAATTCTGCGGAGGAGGCAAAAGGAAAGAGAAACTGACTACGACGACGAGTTGTAGAGAGCCAGGAGATCGCTACGATGCGTGAGGTGGGTCCCATTTGCATGCCGATCCGGGGCCACTTTGCACGCCGATTACCAGAAGGCGACGCCCAAACTGCAGTTGCAGTCGTAGCGTTCAACCGGACGACATGATGAATCTGGACGTACGGCTTACGTCGCGTCCCGAGAAACTGATTTGGGCATGGATGACAAGCACACCGCGGGCATGCGGGTCAACGGTAATCGTGATTCGGCCCTCAACGTCTTCGGAGAGGATCGTCGTGGGGTCGAGCATGACCGGCGCATCGACGTGGACCCTTTTTTGAACCTCGACCCAGGCTCGGGCGCTGTCGGTCAACTGCTGAAGCAGTAGTTTCTCATGTTCATGTCTTGTCGTTCGCGTCAACTGCACGCCGCCGGCCGCCACCAGCGCTGCCAGCGACGTGGCCAGGACGATGAAGAAGAGGGCAAAGACCAGTACGGCGCCCCGGGCCGATGCCGTCGTCCTATGGCGTCTGACTAACATCATCGTTTCCATCCGGAGGGCCGGCGATCTCGCCGGCGCAACGCACGGTCAGGTCAAACCGCCGATCCGGCTGCGGATCGGCGTCATCCGTTCTATGCCAATATACTGTCACTGTGACCCCCACCTCTGCGGAATCCGGAGGCCCTTCGACGATGCCGACCGCTGCGGCCATCGGCTCCCACCGTGTGGGCGCTGCGTCATCGCCGGCAGTCCCGGTGCGTTCCACGCGTCCTTCCAGGAAATGATAGACCACCTGCCCGGGGGCTTCGCCGATCAGCAGAATCTGCCGCTCCCCCGGCTCGGACCCGTCGCGCAACGTCGCCGTCCTGGCTCTGCGCACGTCGAGCGCGAAGCGCCGCAAGAAATCATTCAATACCGCGTATCGGTTCCCGAGCGCCGCAACCCGTTTCTGGCTGTGCTGCATGGAACCGATCCCGACCGCGAGCAGGGTCCCACCGGCCGTCAAAAGGACAATGACGGTCAGAACCTCCAGGAGCAGCATTGCTCGGCGTCGCTGAATCATCGCGTTTCTCCTTGCGACGCCCGCCCATCTGCCAGGTACGTGCCGAGTCGATAGCGTACGGTACGGCCGTGTTTACCGACCACGCTCGCGGTGACCCACACGGGCGTCAACGGGCGCCAGGAGTCGTCGGAGTCGTCGAACACCTGAATCGCGTAGGTGACGCCGGTCTGGTCGGTAAACGTAGCATTAGCGGCCGCCACGTTGCCTATTCGGAGCTGATCGATGCACGACTGGGCCGCCAGTTGCGCACGACGGTAGTTGAGGAAGTAGTCCGTCGCGCGGGCGTATCGCGTCAGGAGCAGGGAGACCATGCCCAGCACCAGGCCGATCAACATGAGCGAGGTGCAGGCTTCCACGAGGACGACACTCCGGCGCGACGGGGGGTGGATTCGGATGGAGGTCATCAAATCGACTCCGCTACGGCATTAATCAGCGTGACGATCGGAAGGAACAGGGCGAGCGCAACGAAGCCCACCAGGACCGCCAAGGCCAGCGTGACCAAGGGGCCGCACACCGCCGTCAGCGCGTGCCACCAGCGGCGCGCAATCGCCTCGTAATAGTCGGCCGCGAAGCCGAGCACGCGGTCCGCGTCCGCCCCGCGTTCGACCATATCGAGCGCGCAGACGAAGACCTCACCCAGTTGGGCGCGTGCTGCCGCCTTGTGCGGGGCTTCCCCGTCTGACACGCATCGGGAGAATTCGGCCAGGCGGGTCCGGAGGCGGTTTGTGGTGCTCACCACGCCGGGAAGCGTCTCGGAGAAAGTCGTCGGGGAGCCGATGCGGATTCCGTGGGCTACGGAGCGGACCGCCTCGGCCATGCCGAGCCCGAAGTCAAGCGCCCGCGTCACAGGTATGGCCCAGCGCACCGCGGCGATCAGGCGGCGGATCGACCCGGTCTTCTCGCCCTCCGATCGGCGATTGCGCAGAAATGCAACGGTGACCGCAACGAGCGCCACGACCGCAAGTATGATCCAGCCATACATGACCATCCAGTCGGCGGCGTCAATGAAAGCGACCGTGATCGCCGGCAGCGGCGTATCGTAATCCTCGAAAATGGCCCTAAACTTCGGGACAAGGAACACCATGATCCACGCAACGACACCTCCCACGAACAGCGTCATAAGGATGGCATAAGCGACCGCGTGTCGGGCGTGATCGGTCACATTCAACTGCAGGTCAAGTCCGCGTGCGATCAGACGCTCCTGCTCGTCGAGTGCTCGCGCCAATTGTCCACACACCTCGGCCCGGCGCAAGACCGCCGTGAGCGTATCCGGACATCCGCGGAATGCTGTCGACAGCGCGGCGGAGACCGGCGAGCCGGCGTCGATCAGCCGGGCCATATCCTTCGATGTTCTTCCGGCCGGCCCGGGTTCACTCTCGCCCGCCGCCCGTAGCGCCGAAACCAACGGCAGGTTCAGGCGGGTGATCATGGCCAGCCGGGATACTACCGCCTGCAACTCTGCGGTGTTCCGCAGGCGCGTTCCTCTGCGGGTCAGGCCCCGGACCATGAAGCTCCCCGCTTCACCGGCCAGCATCCGGGCGGCGGCGTCCCTGATCCTGGGCGCACGACGGGCGAGCAGAACCACCACGACCGTGATCGCGACGATCAGGATGACGTCCGTCACATACACCGCATAGCCCCCATCAACTTACCGACTGCAGCAAAGCCGCCAGAGGCATGAACAAGGCCAAGACCATCAGGCCGATCACAATGCCGACACCGATCACCGCCACCGGCGCCAGCCAACTTCGGAGCAACCGTTGGCAGTGAACGGCGCCAGATTCGTATCCCTTGGATAACTGGACCAGCGAGTTGGGGAGATCCAACCCGCGACTGCCTACGTCCACCACGTATCCGAACATGGCGGGAATCACGCGCCTACCTCGGCAGGCTTCAAAGACGGCGCCGCCCTGTTCGACTCGGGCGGCTACGCAATCGGCATCCCGGGACAGGGCGGGACTCGCCGTCGCCCCGGCCGAAAGGCGTATCGCTTCAGGCAGAGGAATACCGCTGTTCACCGCGAACGCCATGGAACGAAGAAACCGCGCTCGCAGGGAGTTGCGGATCATCGCGCCGGCGAAAGGAACAAAGAAGGTGAATCGTTCTCGCAGGGCGCGACCGGAAGAGGTCAACCCGAGCAGCAGACAACCGATCGCCGAGCCTACGATGATGAGCCCCAGGACCAACAGCACCTCTGGAAGAACGCGGGCCAAGCCAACCATGGCGGCGGTCACCGGAGGAAGCCTGATGCCGAAGTCTTCAAAAGCGCCGACGAACTGGGGAACCACGATCAGCAGTGCGGCGCAGAGCACCCCCAGCGCGAGAATCAGTACGATGGCGGGGTACGTCAACGCCTCGCTCACCAGGCGCCGCGTTTCGGACACCAGACGCAGATGATGCGACAGGTTGAGCAACGTGGCCGGCAATTGACCGCTCTTCACCCCGGCGCGGACGACACGGGCGTAGAGCGCGGGCAACTGGGGGGCGCGGTTCTCGATCGCCTCGTCCAGGGGCTGTCCACGCTCAACGTCGGCCGCAAGCGCGTCGAGCACTAGGCGCAACCGAGGCGAGCGGATGTCCTTACCCAACTGCCGCAGACCCACGTCCAGGCAGATGCCGGTGCCGGCCAGGGAGGAAAGCTGCTCGTTGAAGAAAATGAAATCGTCGCTGCCCAGGGGACGACAGACCCGAGGCCGCCTGGCCTCGCTCAGCTCGATGTTCTGCAAGCCCATCGCCCTGAGCGTGGCCATCGCGTCGGTGCCATCCGCTGCTTCAAGAAACCCGCTGATCGCGGCTCCCCCCCGGCTCTGGGCGACATAGTCGAACTGTTCCATGATCTAGACACCTGGCATGAGCCAATACGACCCGCTCGGTCACAAAGACGGGCGGCGTCCCAGCACCCGGGCCACTTCGCCTTCATCCGTCAAACCGTCGGCAATCAGGACCGCGGCCCGGTTCATCATGTCCGCTCCCTGTCGCATGAGTGCCTCCCGCAACGCAGACGCTTGCGCGTGTTCCAGGATCAGGCGGCGGGCGCCTTCGTCGACGCGGACGATCTGGGCGATGGCCATCCGACCGCTGTAGCCTGTGCCAAGACACGCGGGGCACCCCTCGCTTCCCGAGGGCCTGCATGCCGGACACCGCCGGCGCACCAAACGCTGCGCACAGACCAGCGTCAGCACGCTGGTCAATTGGTACGACGGGATGCCCATCTCCAGAAACCGCATGATCGTCTCGGCGGGATCGCCGCTGTGAACCGTGGTGAGAATGAGGTGCCCGGTAAGCGCCGCCTCGACGGCGATCATGGCGGTGCGGCGATCGCGGACCTCACCGACGAGAATCACTTGAGGATCGTGCCGCAGGAGCGACCGCATGCAACGTCGGTAGCTCAGCTCACCGTAAGGGTTGATCTGGATTTGGGGGATCCGGTCGATACGCTGCTCGACAGGGTCTTCGAGCGTGATGATGCTCCTGCCGGGGAATCGGTCCCGCAGCTCTCGAATCATGGCGTAGAGTGTCGTCGTCTTGCCGCTGCCGGCCGGGCCCGAGGCGACCACGAAGCCCGCCGGCTGAGCAAGGGTGTCGCGGATGAGCCCGACCTGATCCGCCGCCAGACCCAGTGAATCAAGCGACTGGAGTTCTGCGGCATCGCGGAAAACGCGTACAACGGCCCGTTCTCCACGAATCGTTGGAAACGTGGCTACACGCAGGTCCGCCGATCGTTCGGCGGAACCGGTCGACTTGGCCCGCCATACGAGGCTTCCTTCCTGGGGAATGTCCACACGGTAGGTCAACAATGATGCCAGGATCTTCAGGCGGGAAACGATGTTCTCCGCGAGACATGCGGGCACAACCTCCAGATCTAACAGTTGCCCGTCGATGCGGGCCCTGACCAGCAGGCCCTGGTCAATCGGCTCGAAGTGCAGGTCGGTGGCCCGCGCCGTCAACGCCCGGTCGATCAGGTCATCGACGAGCGCCGTGACATCGTGACGCTGGGTTGCCGTTCCTTCCGTATCCACGTCCTTTCTCGCCGAGCCGGCGTGCCTCAGAACTTTCGCCGGGCCGCGCAGGCTCCGTGCATCTTTGACGGTCCAAGGCCCCCGTTGTTATGCACACGGCTGCGGAATCCCGGACCGGACGTGTGGTTTGGAAGAATACTCGAATTCTCTCCGGGCGGGCCGCATAAAGAGCGAAGCCTGTTCAGCGGGCAGTCAGCAAGCCGGGGGGTACGGATGGGCTACACCGACAGGCGGTGGCCGGGTGGCCCATCCATCGCGCAGCGATGGGTGGGGTCTCGACGATCGAGCGCCGACGCGCCCCGCGGCCTCGCTGCCCTCTGTTCCTGTAGGGTGCCCGCTCCGGACCACACTTTTCCGCGGCTTGCGAGCCGCGGCCCCGATGAAGCCAGGTAGCGCGGCTGGTCGACCTGCCTTTATCATGAAAGGAGCCACGTCGGCCGGGCCTCGCCCGCCGATTCCGAAGCGAGGATGTGTCGCGCCAGGTGGCCCTCGTCGCCTGGCACAAGCGGACACAGGGCGTTGAGCGAAGAAGCCATCCTCCGGCACGTAGAACTCCGCCGACGGCCAACGGCTGATGGCTGCCGCTCGACATCTGCCAACTGACGACTGACAACTGATCACTGACAACTTCTCCCTCCCCCGATCACCCCGCGCGTTCTCTGCCGAGGAGGTCCGCCCCATGCCCAATCTCGTCGGCGACAAGCCGCGTAGGCCAGCGCGCCTCAACAGCCTGTCGAGAAACGTAGCGACCGCCCCCGATAGCGGCCGTGGAGTGGCGAAAAGCGCCGCCGAAATTCGACGGTGTGGAGTTTTTCAACGCCCTGTCAGCGCCAGAAGAGCCGTCGCCGCCAGAACCGCATCTGGTCAAACCCGCTCTTCCACCAGCGCCGTTCCTCGGTCCTTCCCTTCGTCGCTCTTTACGCGAAGCGCTAAGGGCTGCTCCGTCGCTGCTTTCCGCCTCCGTTGCGGAGCCTGCCCGCCTGCCCTTTACGCAAAGCGTCAAGGGTCACCCGCAGGGTCAAGGGTCACTTCCTCCCTTCGTCGCTCCGTCGCTCCGTCGCTTCTTCTGTAAAGTGCCAACAATTGACACCCGTGAAAAAAGCGTACTTACCGAACGAACCCATTTGGCAGCCGCAATTGACAAAAACAAGCGTGCCCGTTTGTCGGACCCGCTCCGTCGCCCGATGAGGTCGGTCCGCACAGCGGCCCCTACGAGTTGCGTGCACATTCCGGTCCGAACGCGCGCGGTTCCAAGCGGCTTGCCCTGCGCCATACGGACCCTCCGCTCGCTTTGCGCTCGCGGCTCGTCCTCTTTCCGCTCGCTTTGCGCTTGCGGCTCGTACCGAGTTGCGCCCGCGGGGGCTTGGCTCCAGCGGGCACTCGCGGCGGTGGTGGATGGCCAGGGCTTCGGCCCCGGCTTCCTCGGCGCGGATGGGGCCGTGTTGTGAGTCGCAGACTATGGCCAGCCGGCACGAGGCGCCCCCCGAGCGTGGTCAGCGCGGGGGGTTCGTGTTGGGCGTCGCAGACCCGGGCTTGGGCGGCGAGGCTTCGGGTCAGATCGGGATGGTCGCCGCCGAGCGTGCTCCGCGGCAGGGCGAGCTGCTGTTCGATGAGCGCCACCGTCAGGGCCGATTCACAGCGCGTCATGCGGTGGCATTTGGCTGCCGCGACGTTGCCCCGCGCAGAGAGCGGTTTTTCGTCGAATCAAGGTAACTCAAAGTGACCGGCGTCGATTCCGGCCCGCGTTTCACTC